>Ga0308161_1000296_pt1 | contig 90544 bp, 92 predicted proteins | sample PhyFR2_FD_201034 | JGI IMG/M metagenome (GOLD analysis project Ga0308161, IMG submission 201034) | Phyllosphere microbial communities from UC Gill Tract Community Farm, Albany, California, United States - DLSLF.R2 | ecosystem: Host-associated > Plants > Phyllosphere > Unclassified | place: USA...
CTCGATCTGCGGTGCCAGTCCGTGGACCAACTTCTTCCGGGTGTTCCTGCCGCTGTGCCGGCCGGGTCTGGCGTCCGGCGGTTTGATGGTGTTCGTGATGTCGCTCGGTTACTACGTCACCCCCGCTTTGCTGGGCGGGGCGCAGAACATGATGCTGCCGGAGTTCATCATTCAGCAGGTGCAATCGTTCCTCAACTGGGGCCTGGCCAGTGCCGGCGCCGCGTTGCTGATCGCAATCACCCTGGTGCTGTTCTACTTCTACCTGAAGCTTCAACCGGAATCCCCGGTTGGCGCCAGTAATGCGAGGTAAGCCGACATGCTCCTGACCCCCAATGCCATGAGCCGGCGCATGCGTTTCGGCCTCTACGCCACTACCGGGCTGATCGGTCTGTTTCTGCTGTTGCCGATCGTGTTCATCGTCCTGCTGTCGTTCGGCTCCTCGCAGTGGCTGGTGTTCCCGCCACCGGGCTGGACGCTGAAATGGTACGGCCAGTTTTTCTCCAACCCCGACTGGATGAACGCCGCTGCCGCCAGCCTCAAGGTTGCCGTGCTGACCACGATCTGCGCCGTGGCCCTCGGTTTGCCGACCGCGTTTGCGCTGGTGCGCGGGCGCTTTCCCGGCCGCGAGATGCTCTACGGCCTGTTCACCCTGCCGATGATCGTGCCGCTGGTGATCATCGCCGTGGCGGTGTACGCGCTGTTTCTCAAGCTCGGCTATACCGGGACCATGTTCGCCTTCGTCGTCAGCCATGTGATCGTCGCGCTGCCGTTCACCATCATCTCGATCATCAACTCCCTGAAGCTGTTCGATCAGTCGATTGAAGACGCGGCGGTAATCTGCGGTGCCTCGCGCCTGCAAGCGGTGTTCAAGGTGACGTTCCCGGCGATCCGTCCGGGGATGGTCGCCGGCGCGCTCTTCGCCTTCCTCGTCTCGTGGGACGAAGTGGTGCTCAGCGTGATGATGGCAAGCCCGACTCTGCAAACCCTTCCCGTGAAAATGTGGACCACCCTGCGCCAGGACCTGACCCCGGTGATCGCCGTCGCTTCGACGCTGCTGATCGGCCTGTCGGTATTGGTGCCGTGATCAAAGACGCATCCCAGCAGAGCGACAAACCCCTGGTCAGCCTGCGCAACCTGAACAAGCACTACGGCGATTTTGCTGCCGTCGACAATATCTCGCTGGACATCAAGGACGGCGAATTCCTCACGTTCCTGGGCTCCAGCGGCTCGGGCAAGAGTACGACGCTGTCGATGCTCGCCGGGTTCGAAACACCGAGCAGCGGCGAGATCCTCGTCAACGGCCAGTCGCTGGTCAACGTGCCGCCTCACAAGCGCGACATCGGCATGGTCTTCCAGCGCTATTCGCTGTTCCCGCATCTGTCGGTGCGCGACAACATCGCCTTCCCTTTGGCGATTCGCAAACTGGCTGCGGCCGAGCGTGAAAAACGCGTCGATGCGATGTTGAAGCTGGTGCAGCTCGAACAGTTCGCCCATCGCCGCCCTTCGCAACTGTCCGGCGGTCAGCAACAACGTGTCGCCATCGCCCGGGCGCTGGTTTACGAGCCACGCATCCTGCTGATGGACGAACCGCTGGGCGCGCTGGACAAGAAGCTGCGCGAGGACTTGCAGGATGAACTGCGCCAGCTGCACCGGCGCCTGGGTATCACCATCGTTTACGTGACCCACGACCAGGAAGAAGCCATGCGGCTGTCGCAACGCATCGCGATTTTCAGCCACGGCAAAATCGTCGGTCTGGGCAGTGGTTATGACCTTTACCAGAATCCGCCGAATGCGTTTGTCGCGTCGTTTCTGGGCAATTCGAACTTCCTCAAGCTCAAGGCACAAGGCAATGCAGCAGCGAGTTTCGAGGGTCAGTCGTTGTCGATTCGGCTGACGTCCGGGTTGCACACTGATCAGGATGTGCTGCTGATGGTGCGTCCGGAAAAGGCCTTGGCGCTGAGCACGCAGCAGGCGCTGGATGAGCCGCTGGCGGCGGGTTGGAATGAGGTATCGGCGAATGTTGTTGAGGTGCTGTTTCTCGGTGAGAGCCAGACGTGCAGCGTGGTCACTGCGGGCGGGACGTCAATGACGGTGAAAGCGCTGTCGGCAGCGGGCATGCCACTCAAGGCCGGCGATCCGGTACGAGTGCGCTGGGCGACGGCGGATGCTTGTGTTTACACCGAATGGACCGAGAGCGATTTGAACAAGGCTGCCGGTGCTCACTAAATTTCCAATCCACCGAAACGCCACTGTGGGAGCGAGCCTGCTCGCGAATGCGGTGTGTCATTCAACATTAATGGTGACTGACACATCCTTTTCGCGAGCAGGCTCGCTCCCACAGGTTCGGTATTGTTTAATGAATCGGGGAATACCCTTCAATCTCATCCGGCCACGCCGTCAGCACTTCGAACCCGCTCTCCGTCACCGCGACCATATGCTCCCACTGCGCTGACAACGAGCCATCCTTGGTCAATACGGTCCAGCCATCCGGCATATTCTTCACATGGCGTTTGCCGGCATTGAGCATCGGTTCCACGGTGAAAATCATCCCGGCCTTGAGCTTCAGCCCTTGATTGGGAAAGCCGTAATGCAGGATTTGCGGTTCGTCGTGATAGACCTTGCCGATGCCATGGCCGCAGTACTCGCGTACCACGCTGAAGCCCTCCGCCTCCGCCAGGCTCTGGATCGCGTGACCGATATCGCCCAGCGTTGCGCCCGGTTTCACTGCGCGAATGCCCGCGCACATCGCGTCGTAAGTGGTCTTGATCAGGTGCTGCGCTTCAGGAGTCGCCTCACCCACGACGTACATGCGGCTGGTATCACCGAACCAGCCATCCTTGATCACGGCGATGTCGAGGTTGACGATGTCGCCGTCTTTCAATGGCGTACCCGATGGAATCCCGTGGCACACCACGTCATTGACCGACGCGCAGACGGTTTTCGGAAAGCCGTGATAACCGACGTTGGCCGGCACGGCTTTCTGCACATTGACGATGTAATCGTTGCACAACCGGTCCAGCTCATCGGTGGTCACCCCGGCCTTCACATGCGGCACCAGCATTGCCAGCACTTCAGCGGCGAGTTTGCCGGCGGCGCGGGATTTTTCGATGTCGGCCGGCGTGTTGATCTTGATCTGGTTTCTCATGCGCTGACGGCTTCCTGAGTCAGTTGTTGCAGATCCAGTCCGCCGTTCTGTTCGGCGCGGATCAGCAGGCGGCAAATGGCGCTGTGGTCGAGCTTGGGATGCAGCTCGGCGAGCATGCCGATGCGCATCCAGTGCTCGGCCTGCGCGTTGATCGAGCGGCTGAGGGCGTTGCTGGAGATGCGCAGGTTCTCGTGCATGTCCTCTGAAATTTTTACGATGCCCATATATGAATCCGATACGATGTGTATATGGAACGTATATTAATCAGTGCATACGGCCGATTGCAATGCCAACGGCAAAATCGACGCTGTGGCAGATTCGCCTCCCCCTCCACCGCGCAAATCGACTACCATGCCGCCGCCGGTTTCCACACGGAATTAATAGGGAATCCGAAATGCTTGCACAGCATCAATCGGAACTGCCCCCGCAACTGTAGGTGCCGAGCCTGCTCCTCGACTGCCACTGGGTGAATCCCGGGAAGGCCGGAGCGTGGCGATGACGCATCAGTCAGGAGACCTGCCGGCACAGTGACTGACTAACCGGCGGGGTGTCCGGGAAGGACATCGTGCCGTGCGCATTTTCCCTGTGCCGGCCTTGCGCAGTTTCCACGACCGCGCCCGAGGTGTGTTTCCAACCGTACCCGCCTGCTCCCGTACGGTTCTCCTGGAGACTGCCCCATGCTGCTGCCCCGCGTTGCCACCCTGCTCACCGCTTTGAGCCTTTGCGCCCTGGCGCAAGCGGCGCCGACTGCGTATCCGCTGACCGTGGAAAACTGTGGCAGCAGCCTGACCTTTCAGCACGCGCCTGCGCGCACGGTGACCATCGGCCAGGCCGGTACGGAAATGCTTTATGCCTTGGGCCTGGGCGACAAAGTCGTCGGCACCTCGTTGTGGTTCAACGACGTGCTGGGCACATACAAAGCGCAGAACGACAGGATCGAGCGCCTCGCCGACAACGAGCCGAGTTTCGAAGCGGTGATCGCCAAACGCCCGGAACTGGTAGCCGTCGAGCTGGAATGGATGGTCGGCCCGCAAGGCGCGGTCGGCACCCGCGAGCAGTTTCATGAACTGAAGATTCCGACCTATCTGCTGCCCTCCGATTGCGAAGCCAAGGACAACCTCGTCGGCTCGGACGGCACGCGGCTGGCGCCGTTTCGCATCGACAGCATCTACAAAGCCGTGAGCCAGCTCGCAGCGATTTTCGATGTGCAGGCGCGTGGCGAGCAGCTCAATGACCAGCTCAAAGCCAGCCTCGCGCAGTCGATCGCCACCGCGAAAAAGCAGCAGCGCAAAGACGTCAGCGCCCTGGTGTGGTTCTCCAGCGCCGAGATGGACATCGAGCCTTTCGTGGCCGGGCACAAAGGCGTTCCCGATTTCATGCTCAGCACCCTCGGCGTGCGCAACGTGGTCGAGTCGGATGAAGAATGGCCGACCGTCGGCTGGGAAACCATCGCCAAGGCCAACCCGACATTTCTGGTGATCGCGCGCATGGATCGTCGACGTTTCCCGGCGGACGACTATCAGAAAAAACTCGCCTTCCTGCGCAGTGATCCGGTGACGCGCAACATGGAAGCGGTCAAGCACAACCGCATCATCATCCTTGACGCCATGGCCATGCAGGCCAGCCTGCGCACCTTCGACGGCCTCGCACAACTGGCCAGCGCGATCAACGGCTACGACCTGTCGCCATGAGCAGACGCCTGATCCGATTGCTGCTGGTGCTGTTGACGCTGTCGGTCGCGCTGATTGGCGGCGTGGCCATTGGCGAGACTTCGATCGAGCCGAGCGTAGTGTTGCAGGTGCTGGCCAACAAGCTGTGGGGCGCCGGTTATGTGCTCGACCCGATCGACGAAGGCATCGTCTGGAACTATCGCCTGACCCGCGCGCTGGTCGCGGCGGCCTGCGGCGCCGGCCTGGCGACGTGCGGGGTGATCCTGCAATCGCTGCTGCGCAATCCGTTGGCCGATCCGTATCTGCTGGGTATTTCTGCTGGCGCCTCGACCGGCGCGGTGATGGTCGCCCTGCTCGGCGTCGGTGCCGGGGCGATTTCATTGTCAGTCGGTGCTTTTGCCGGCGCGGTGACCGCTTTCGTACTGGTGATCCTGTTGGCGCGGGTCAGCGGCTCGGCCAGTAGCACCGGGCAGATCATTCTGGCCGGGATTGCCGGCTCGCAATTGTTCAACGCCCTCACCGCTTTCCTGATCACCCGCTCGGCCAGCTCCGAACAAGCGCGCGGGATCATGTTCTGGTTGTTGGGCAATCTCGGCGGCGTGCGCTGGCCGTCGGTGTGGCTGGCGGTCCCAGTGGCCTTGCTCGGGCTGGTCGTTTGCCTGTGGCACCGGCGGGCGCTGGATGCGTTCACCTTTGGCGCGGATTCGGCAGCCTCCCTCGGTATTGCCGTGCGCCGAGTGCAGATCCTGCTGATTGGCTGCGCCGCGCTGGTGACGGCGGTGATGGTGTCGATTGTCGGCTCGATCGGTTTTGTCGGCCTGGTGATTCCCCATGCCGCGCGGTTGTTGCTCGGCACGGGGCATGCGCGTCTGTTGCCCGCCAGTGCGCTGGGCGGTGCGGTGTTTCTGATTGCCGCCGATGTGCTGTCGCGCACCCTGATCAAGGGTCAGGTGATCCCGGTCGGCGTGATCACTGCGTTGGTCGGCGCGCCGGTATTCGCGCTGATTCTGGTGGGCCGGAGATCGGCGCGATGAACACGGTTTTGAGTTGTGCGGGTGTGGGCTTCAAAGTGCGCGGTGCCGAGTTGCTCAATGGTGTCAGCCTCGACGTTCAGCGCGACGAGACTCTCGGCATTGTCGGGCCGAACGGTTCGGGGAAATCCACTTTGCTGAAGCTGCTCGCCGGCTTGTGTGAACCGAGCGCGGGCCATGTGCAGCTCGGAGGTCAGGCGCTGGGCAAAATGTCGCGGCGCAGCATCGCGCAGACACTCGCGGTGGTTGAGCAACAGGCCGATACCGACGATGGCATTCGCGTGTTCGACGCGGTGGCGCTGGGGCGCACGCCGTGGTTGTCGGCGCTGCAACCGTGGTCGCCGGCCGATGAAGCCATCGTCGAGCAAGCGCTGGTCGACGTCGACGCCGTGCACCTGCGCAACCGCCTCTGGCGCAGCCTCTCCGGCGGTGAACGCCAACGCGTGCACATCGCCCGCGCACTGGCGCAGCGCCCGCAGATCCTGCTGCTCGACGAGCCGGCCAACCATCTCGATATCCAGCATCAGTTGAGCATTCTGCAAGTGGTGCGCGCACTGCCGGTGACTACGTTGATCGCCCTGCACGATCTCAATCAGGCGCTCAAATGCGATCGCCTGGCAGTGCTGGAGCGCGGGCGTCTGGTCGCGCTTGGCGAGCCGCTGCACGTGCTGACGCCGGAGCGTTTACAGACGACTTTCGGCGTCAGGGCGCACTATCTGACGGACCCGTTCGATGGTGCACCGATATTGCGTTTCCTTGCCTGATGCATGTGTAGCTGACACACCACTTTCGCGAGCAGGCTCGCTCCCACAAGGAGTTTGTGTGTTGCCGTGAATGACAGGGGGAACGCGAATTCTGTGGGAGCGAGCCTGCTCGCGAAGGCGTCAGGTCATCCAACATGGTGTCGACTGACACACCGCTTTCGCGAGCAGGCTCGCTCCCACAAAGGATTTGTGTGTTGCCGTGAATGACGGGGAGAACGCGAATTCTGTGGGAGCGAGCCTGCTCGCGAAGGCGTCAGGTCATCCAACATGGTGTCGATTGACACACCGCTTTCGCGAGCAGGCTCGCTCCCACAGGGTTCTGTATTCCAGGGCGGTAAAGGGTCAGGCCCACTCTTTGCGCAGTTGCCGCGCGGCGCTGACCATGTGCACCAGCGCCGCTTCGGTCTCTGGCCAGCCTCGGGTTTTCAGCCCGCAATCCGGATTGACCCACAGCCGCTCAACCGGAATACGCTGCGCCGCCTTGCGCAGCAAGCCAACCATTTCCGACACATCGGGAATCCGTGGCGAGTGAATATCGTAGACGCCCGGGCCGATGTCGTTCGGGTAGGCGAACGCTTCAAACGCTTCGAGCAGTTCCATGTCCGAACGCGAGGTTTCGATGGTAATGACATCGGCGTCCATCGCCGCGATCGACTCGATCACATCGTTGAATTCGCTGTAGCACATGTGCGTGTGGATCTGCGTTTCGTCGCGCACGCCGGAGGCGCACAGGCGGAACGCTGCGCTTGCCCATTCCAGATACGCCGGCCACTGCGCCCGGCGTAACGGCAAGCCTTCACGGAACGCCGCTTCGTCGATCTGCACGATTTTGATTCCCGCCGCTTCCAGATCATTCACCTCGTCACGGATCGCCAGCGCCAGTTGTCGTGCCTGCACTTCGCGACTGACGTCTTCGCGAGGGAACGACCACATCAGCATGGTCACCGGGCCGGTCAGCATGCCTTTCATGACCTTGTCGGTGAGGCCCTGGGCGTAGCGGATCCACTCGACCGTCATCGCTTTCGAGCGGCTCAGGTCACCGAAAATCACCGCTGGCTTGACGCAGCGCGAACCATAGCTCTGCACCCAGCCAAAGCGGGTGAAGGCATAGCCGTCGAGCTGTTCGGCGAAGTATTCGACCATGTCGTTGCGCTCGGCCTCACCGTGCACCAGCACATCCAGGCCGAGGCGTTCTTGAATTTCCACCGCGTGGCGAATCTCCGTGTGCATCGCATCGGTGTAATCGGCCGCGCTGAGCTTGCCTTGCTTGTAAGCCTGACGCGCCAGACGGATCGCCGCCGTTTGCGGAAACGAACCAATGGTGGTGGTCGGGAATAACGGCAGGTCGAGCTTGCCGCGCTGTTTGGCAATACGCTGAGCAAACGGCGATTGGCGTTGCGCATCCTTGGCAGTGATCGCCGCGACCCGCGTTTGCACCTCAGGTTTGTGAATGCGCGGTGAGGCGGCGCGGCTGGTTTGTACCGAACGACTTTGCGCCAGTGCCCGCAGCACCTGCGGCGCTTCCGGCTCGCTGACCGCTTGGGCGAGCACGGCGACCTCTTCGCACTTCTGCACGGCAAACGCCAGCCAGCTCTTGAGTTCCGAATCGAGCTGGTCTTCCCGGCCCAGATCAACCGGACTGTGCAGCAACGAGCAGGACGGCGCCACCCACAAGCGATCACCCAGACGCTCATGGGCATGACGCAGCGTCGCCAGCGCGTTTTGCAGATCGCAGCGCCAGACGTTCCGACCGTTGACCACACCCAGCGACAGCACTTTATAGGCCGGCAGACGATCCAGAATGGTCGGGTATTGATCCGGCGCGCGCACCAGATCGATGTGCAGGCCGTCGACCGGCAGGTTCGCCGCCAGACCGAGGTTTTCTTCCAGACCACCGAAGTACGTGGCGAGCAGTTTTGTCAGCGGATCGCGCTGGATCTGGTTGTAGGCGCGCTCGAAGGCATTCTTCCAGTCCTGAGGCAGATCGAGCACCAGAATCGGCTCGTCGATCTGCACCCACTCCACACCCAACGCCGCCAGCCGCGCGAAGATCTGGCCGTACAGCGGCAGCAGGCGATCAAGCAAATCGAGCTTGTCGAAATCGGCGCCTTTGGTTTTGCCCAACCACAGATAGGTCAGCGGGCCAATGATCACCGGTTTGACGTTGTGCCCCAGCGCACGGGCCTCTTCGGTTTCTTCAAACAGCTGCTCCCAACCCAGCTGAAATTGTTGATCGACGCTGAATTCCGGTACGAGGTAGTGATAGTTGGTGTCGAACCACTTGGTCATTTCCTGAGCGTGGCCTTCGCCGCAGCAAGTATTGCTGACGCCTCGGGCCATGCTGAACAGCGTATGCAGCGTGGCTTTGCCGTCATGCGGGCGGAAGCGCTCGGGGATCACGCCGAACATCAGCGAGTGGCTCAGCACCTGGTCGTACCAGGCGAAATCGCCAACCGACAGCAAGTCGATGCCGGCGTTTTTCTGCAAGTCCCAATGGACCTTGCGCAGCTCACGCCCGACGTCACGCAGGCCCGCCTCGTTCAGTTCTCCTTTCCAGAACGCCTCTTGCGCTTTCTTCAGTTCGCGGTCGCGACCGATGCGCGGAAATCCAAGGGAATGGGCCAGTGCCATGACAAACAACTCCAGATGCTTATTCGATGGCGGGTATTGTCGGGAACCGGACTTGATGAAACAAACTCAATAAATTCCAGATCATCACAAGTTCTACTCATGCACAGCCGCCCCGTAGGAGCTGTCGAAGGCTGCGATCTTCTGGCCGTAGGGACGCAGAGCGTCCAAGGCTGCATTCCCACGCGGAGCGTGGGAACGATCAGAACACGTCAGGGCAACATGCAAGTTTTCGTTCTATCGTTAGATCCAAATGGCTGGATTTTCCAAGGATTAGAGGTTGCGAGAGAAGATGTCAGCGCCTAAGTTGCACGCGAGTCTTTTCCCCGCGATTGGAACGCGATCAACACCATAAAGAGGTGAAGAAATGTCGAAGGAATCACGCCCTGCCGTGCTTGGGCTGATAGGCAATACTCCGCTGGTGCAGGTCACCCGCTTCGATACCGGACCGTGCACGCTGTTTCTCAAACTTGAATCACAGAACCCCGGCGGCTCGATCAAGGACCGTATCGGTCTGGCGATGATCGACGCTGCGGAACGTGACGGTCGCCTGCAACCGGGCGGGACGATTGTCGAGGCCACTGCCGGCAATACCGGTCTGGGTCTGGCGCTGGTCGGCCGAGCGAAAGGCTATCGTGTGGTGCTGGTGGTGCCGGACAAGATGTCCACCGAGAAAGTCCTGCACTTGAAGGCCATGGGCGCCGAAGTGCACATCACTCGTTCTGACGTCGGCAAGGGCCATCCCGAGTATTACCAGGACGTCGCCGCGCGTTTGGCCAAGGACATTCCCGGCGCGTTTTTCGCCGACCAATTCAACAATCCCGCCAACCCGCTGGCCCATGAATGCAGCACCGCACCGGAAATCTGGGCGCAGACCGAACATGATCTGGACGCCATTGTCGTCGGCGTCGGATCGGCCGGCACGCTGACCGGATTGAGTCGCTTCTTCAAGCGCGTGCAGCCGGATCTGGAAATGGTCCTCGCCGATCCCGTCGGCTCGGTAATGGCGCAATACAGCCGCGACGGCACCTTGTCGACGCCCGGTTCGTGGGCCGTCGAGGGTATCGGCGAAGACTTCATTCCGTCGATCACTGACCTGTCCAGCGTGCGCCACGCCTACTCGATCAGCGACGCGGAAAGCTTCGATCATGCCCGCCAGTTGCTCAAGGCCGAGGGCATTCTCGGCGGCTCATCGACCGGCACCCTGTTCGCTGCCGCGCTGCGTTATTGCCGCGAGCAGACCGAGCCGAAACGCGTAGTCAGTTTCGTCTGCGACACCGGCACGCGCTACCTGTCGAAGGTCTACAACGACCAGTGGATGACCGATCAGGGCCTGTTGCAGCGCAAGGGCTACGGCGATCTGCGCGATTTGATCGCACGGCGTTTCGAGGACGGCCGGGTGATCAGCGTCGGCCCGGACGACACCCTGCTCACGGCCTTCCAGCGCATGCGTCTGGCGGACGTTTCGCAACTGCCGGTGCTGGTCGAAGGCAAGCAACTGGTGGGCGTGATCGACGAGTCCGACATTCTCCTCGGCGTCCACGAAGATGCCGCACGTTTCAGCCAGTCGGTGTCGAGTGTGATGACCGACAAACTGCAAACCCTCGCCCCGGCTGCGAGCCTGGCCGAGCTGGAATCGGTGCTCAGCCGTGGCCTCGTCGCGATCATCGCCGATGCCTCCGGCTTCCATGGCCTGATCACCCGCACCGACATGCTCAACCAATTACGGAGATCCCTTGCATGAATCAGCACGACGATAAATCCCAAGGCTTCGCCACCCGGGTGATCCACGCCGGGCAAGAGCCGGACCCGACCACCGGCGCGCTGATGCCGCCGATCTACGCCAACTCCACCTACCTGCAAGACAGCCCCGGCGTGCACAAGGGGTTCGACTACGGCCGCTCGCACAACCCGACGCGCTTCGCCCTGGAGCGCTGCGTCGCCGACCTCGAAGGCGGCACCCGCGCGTTCGCCTTCGCCTCAGGGCTGGCGGCGATTTCCACGGTATTGGAACTGCTCGACGCCGGCTCACACATCGTCTCCGGCAATGACTTGTACGGCGGCACATTCCGCCTGTTCGACAAGGTCCGCCAGCGCAGTGCCGGGCACCGTTTCAGCTTCGTCGACCTGACCGACCTGTCGGCGTTCGAAGCGTCGCTACAGGACGACACGCGCATGGTCATGGTCGAAACCCCGACCAACCCGCTGCTGAGCCTGTCGGATCTGGCCGCCATCGCGCGCATCTGCCGCGCGCGCGGGATCATCTGCGTGGCCGACAACACCTTCGCCAGCCCCTACATCCAGCGCCCACTGGAGTTGGGTTTCGACATCGTCCTGCACTCGACCACCAAATACCTCAACGGCCACTCCGACGTGATCGGCGGCATTGCCGTGGTCGGGCAGAACGCCGAACTGGCGGAAAAACTCGGCTTCCTGCAGAACGCCGTCGGCGCAATTTCCGGGCCGTTCGATGCGTTCCTCACTCTGCGCGGGGTGAAGACTTTGGCGCTGCGCATGGAACGTCACTGCAGCAACGCCCTGGACCTGGCGCAGTGGCTCGAAAAGCAACCGCAGGTCAAACGCGTCTACTATCCGGGCCTTGAGTCGCACCCGCAGCACGAACTGGCCAAGCGGCAGATGCGTGGTTTTGGCGGGATGATTTCTGTTGATCTGAACAGCGATCTGGCCGGCGCACGGCGCTTTCTCGAGAACGTGCAGATCTTTGCACTGGCGGAAAGTCTGGGTGGCGTGGAGAGCCTGATCGAACATCCGGCGATCATGACCCACGCGACCATCCCGCCGGAAACCCGCGCGAAGCTGGGGATTGGCGATGGGCTGGTGCGGTTGTCGGTGGGGGTCGAAGACATTGAAGACCTGCGCGCCGATCTGGCTAAGGCACTGGCAAAAATCTAGCGCCGCAAATACGTAAAAGTCCTCACAGTGACGGGCGGCTCATTCGAGTCGCCCGACGTTGCAATAGCACATTTGTGCTAATCGACCCTACTCCCCCTCGGCGCTATATTCCTTGCACTCCAGAACGCTCCCGACGTTGCACTTTCGCAGCGCGAGGGATCGTTGTGCCTGCAATTCAGAACGACACCAAGGAAGAAACACCATGAAATCCCTGATCGCAACACTCACCCTCAGCGCGCTTTTTCTCACTGGCTGCGCCACGCCGAAACAATGGGAAGCCACAGGGGGCAGCAAAACCGATGGCATCGTCCAGGTGTCCTACGAACTGGGCCAATTCGAAAGCGGCCAGACTAACGCCGAGCAGGGACTGACTATCGCAGCGCAACGCTGCAAAACGTGGGGCTATAAAACTGCCGAGATCACCGGCTCGGAAAAAAACATCTGCCGCACCATGGGCAAGTTCAATTGCCTGCAAACCACCATTACTCAGGACTACCTCTGCAAGCGATAACAGCGCGATTATTACGGCGCTAAACCTGCCGGTCGCGCAGGGCGCGCAACGTCACGCGTAACTCGGCCGGCCGCACAGGTTTCGACAGAATCGTAATCTGTCGATCGTGTAAGGCAGCCTGAATCTTCTCGACGTCGTGCCCGGTGATGATCATCGCCGGCACGGCCCAGCCGCGCTGCCTGCGCACTTCATCAATGCATTCAATGCCAGTGGCGTGAGTGCCCAGGTCAAAGTCGGCGACGATGATGTCGCAGTCGGTGACCAGATCTTCAGCCGACCACTCGCCCTGCACCACGCAGCCCCAGCGTTCGAGCAAAGCTGAAGTCGCCAGCAGCACGTTGCGGTCATCCTCGACCAGACACACCTTCAGCCCGGTCAACAAACCCACCTGCCGCGCTTCACTGCGAACCACCGGTGACTGCGGCGCCGCCACGATCGGCAACCCCGCAAGCGTCACAGCTGTGCCGCGCCCAAACTGTGAACGCAGAGCAACGTGCACATCGATCAGTTCACCAAGACGCTTGATGATCGACAGGCCCAGCCCCACGCCTTCGACGTCTTTGTCGCGCACTTGCCGCACGCGATAAAACTCCTCGAAGACCTTGTGCAAATGCTCTTCGGCAATGCCGTTGCCGCGGTCGTAGATGACGATGGCCAGCCCTGCCCCACGTTTACGCACGCCGATCAGCACGGGTCGTTGCGCGCCGTATTTGAAGCAGTTGGAGAGCACGTTCTGCACCATGGTCGCGAGCAGTGCCGGGTCGGTTCTGACCCAGTAGTTGCAAGGTCGCAGCCGCAGCTCGACGCCCGCCCAACGTGCCGCTTCCTGATGTTGGCAGACGATGTCCACGAGCCATTCACCGAGGTTCAGCGTTTGCATTTTCGCTTCGACGCGACCGTTATCGAGGGTGTAGAGGTCGAGAATCGAGCGGAACAATTGCGAGACGTTGAGCAGTGAGCGGTCGATGTTGTCGACCAACCGCCGCTCTTCATCACCCAGGCGCGACTCCCGCAGGCACGCGGTAAACAGTCCGATGGAGTGAATCGGCTGACGCAAGTCGTGACTGGCCTGCGCGAGGAAGCGCGACTTTTCCAGATTCGCCGCCACCGCTTCTTCGGACGCCTTGCGCGTACGCTCCAACAGCAAGTGCGCATAAAACGGAATCACCGTGCTGGTGATCAGCAGCATCAACACCATGAACGGCTGCGCCTGCCAATACGGCGTCAAGCGATAGACCACCAGCAGCGCCACCAGCGCCAGCCCGGTGGCAATCGCCAGATAGCGCGAGCCGTAGCGCATGCCGTTGCCGAGGTTGACCCAGACCATCACCGCATACAGCGGCAGCGCGGCCTCGCCGCCAATCACCAAACCAAAACAGGTACCGGTGTAATCGTGGACCATGGCAAAAATCCGCCGCGCCGGATAATGCCCGGGCCAACGCGCAATGGCTTGCCGAAACACGATCGACGCCAGCAGGAACAGACTGATGTAGGTGATGACCGGCAGGTAGGTCTCGAAGCGATGGCCCGGCAAAAAGACCAGTACGACCATGTAAACCACCGCGATGGCGGCGATGATGATGCGCAGATTGGCTTGGTCGAGTTCGGTGTTTTTCTCGAACTTCATGGGAAACGTCCTTGTGCAGCGATTGCAGTTTCGGAAGCAGCCTACAGGCAACCTTCGCGTCCAGTGCTAAGGTGCAGGCCTTGAATCACGCCTGACCCAGGGAGGGTCGCATCATGACCTGCCGGATCATCATAGCCGACGATCACCCGCTCTTTCGCGAGGCAATGCTGCGCACCGTGCAGCGCTTGCTGCCCGAAGCGGATATCTGCGAGGCCGGCGACTTCGACGCTGTGCTCGAGCTGCTGTCACAGGACAACGAGCCGGACACGCTGATACTCGATCTGCGCTTTCCCGGACTGACCTGCATCACTCAACTCGCCGACTTGCGCCAACGATTGCCGCGCACCACGCTGATCGTGGTGTCGATGGTTGACGATCAGGCGCTGATCAGTGAAGTCATGGCGGCGGGCATTGACGGTTTTATCGGCAAAAACATTGCGCCGGATGAAATCGGCCAAGCGATTATGGCCATTCGTGAAGGCGAGGTGTTGGTGAAGTCGGCGCCGTCCGGCTTGTTGCCGCTGGAAACCGCAACGACGCTGACGCCGCGTCAGCAGGACGTACTGCGTTTGATCGCGCAAGGCAAGACCAACAAGGAAATCGCCCGTGAACTGGATATCTCCCCGTTCACGGTACGCATCCATGTGTCTTCGTTGCTGCGCACGCTGGATGTGCCGACGCGGGCGGCAGCGGCGGTCAAGTATTCGGGGCTGTGAACCCTTTTACGGATCAACCTGCGCCATCAGATCCGGCACCGACTCCGGTCGTTTCGCATAGCGCTGGGCCAATACCGCGCAGACCATCAGCTGAATCTGGTGGAACAGCATCAGCGGCAGAATCAGCACGCCGATGGTGCTGCCGGCGAACAACACCTGCGCCATCGGCACGCCGGTCGCCAGGCTCTTTTTCGAACCGCAGAACAGAATGGTGATGCGGTCTTCCTGATTGAAGCCGAACGCTTTGCTCAACAGAATTGATGCCACCAGAACCAACGTCAGCAGGATGCAGCAGACCACCACCAGGCCGAGCAACTCGAACAACGGAATCTGCTGCCAGATGCCTTCGTTGACCGCCTCGCTGAATGCGCCGTACACCACCAGCAGAATCGAGCCCTGATCGACGAATTTCAGCCAGTTCTTGTTGCGCCCTACCCACGCGCCGATCCAGCGGCGGGCGATCTGCCCGGCAATGAATGGCAGGAGCAATTGCACACTGATCTTGACGATGGCATCGAGGGTCGAGCCGCCGTCGCCGTGGACGTTGAGCAGCAGCGTCACCAGCAGCGGCGTGAGGAAAATCCCGAACAGGCTGGACGCCGCCGCACTGCAGATCGCCGCCGGAATATTGCCTCGCGCCAGCGAAGTGAACGCGATCGCCGACTGCACGGTGGCGGGCAACGCGCAGAGGTAGAGCATGCCCATGTACAGCTGATCACCGATCAGCGGTGACAACAGCGGTTTCAGCGCCAGGCCGAGAATCGGGAACAGTACGAAGGTCAGGCCGAACACCAGCAGATGCAGACGCCAGTGGCCGGCGCCGGCGATGATCGATTCGCGCGACAGCTTGGCGCCGTGCAGGAAAAACAGCAGGGCGATGGCGATGTTGGTCAGCCAGCCGAAGCCGACCGCGACCTGGCCGCTGGCCGGCAGGAAGCTGGCCAGCAGGACGACGCCGATCAAGGTCAGCGTGAAGTTATCGGGCAGAAAACGTGGGCGCGTCATGAGATTCATCCGGGGGTTGCCAGTGCGTGCCGACGACTCTAACGTGACGGGCAATTACCGACTAACGCCGAAGAGCCGCAAGATGCCGCCTAAAGGACATGCCAAAAGCGTTCGCCGAAGTGTTCCCGGGTTGCCCAGCCTGCCGCGCCCCGTGTACGGACGCACCGAATCGCTGCCCAATCGCGCCCTCACCCGCCGCCACAGTCATCCGTGGGTGCAGTTGTCCTACGCGATTCAGGGCGTGCTCGAAGTGCAGACCAGCGCCGGCCGATTCGTCGCGCCGCCGGAGCGTGCGGTGTGGATTCCGGCCGGCGTGCCGCACCGGGTGTTCAGCGCACCGCATACGGAAATGCGCAGCCTGTACATCGACAGCAGCGTCACCGGTTGGGCGGCTGAACATTGCCATGTGCTCGGCGTCAGCGATTTGCTCAGGGAGTTGATTCGCGCCTTCAGTCAGGTGCCAGTGGAATACGACGAAAGCGGCCCTGACGGACGCTTGGCCCAGGTGATCCTTGATCAATTGGCCGACGCGCCGACCATCGACTTGATGCTGCCGCTGCCGCAAGACCAGCGCCTGAAGCAGATCTATCAGAGCCTGGAGCAACACCCGGAACAGCAGACCACGCTGAGCCACTGGAGCGAAAAATTCGGCATCACCGAAAAGACTCTGACGCGCCTGTTTTTGCGCGACACCGGCCTGACCTTCCGCGCCTGGCGCCAGCGCCTGCGCCTGCTCGGCGCCCTGACCCCGCTGGAAAAAGGCGAGCGTGTGACCGATGTTGCGCTGGCTTGTGGATACGACTCGACCTCGGCATTTATCGCCGCGTTCCGTCAGCAGTTTGGCGAGACGCCGGGGGAGTTTTTCCGCTGACACTTCGTTTTTGCCGAACTGTCAGTCAGAAATAAACGATTTTTCTTTGCTCCAGATCCGTCGCTAGCATGGCCCCGTCTGACTTTGATCGAGAAGAGAAGATGATCCCTGTGGGAGCGAGCCTGCTCGCGAACGCGGTGGGTCAGCAACCTCAACTTCACTGTTCCATCGCATTCGCGAGCAGGCTCGCTCCCACAGGGGATGCGCGTGCCGTTGAATCAGCGATAACACTGCAAGTAACAAGACAGGGGAGCGTGCCATGCCTGCCACGAACATCAACATCGGCGAACCCTGGATGTGGGGCGCCTTCATCGTCTTCGTTCTGGCCATGCTGGCCCTGGACTTGTTTGTCTTCGGCGGGCGCAAGGCGCACCGGGTGTCGGTGCGGGAAGCGTCGGCCTGGGTGATTGCCTGGTGCCTGTTGGCGCTGAGCTTCGCCGGATTGCTCTGGTGGTATCTGCACGGTGAATTCGGCGGTGAAATCGCCCGACAGAAAACCCTGGAATTTCTCACCGGCTATCTGATCGAGCAGTCGCTGTCGATCGACAACATGTTCGTCTTCGTGATGATCTTCAGCTACTTCGCCGTGCCACCGGAATTGCAGCGACGAGTGCTGCTGTACGGCGTGCTCGGCGCGATCGTCATGCGCGCGATCATGATTTTTGCCGGGGTGTGGCTGGTGTCGCAGTTCGAATGGCTGCTGTATGCATTCGGTGTGTTCCTGATCATCACCGGGATCAAGATGCTGGTGTTCGCTGATCATCAACCGGATCTGGAAAAGAATCCGTTATTGCGCTGGGCTCGCGGGCATATGCGCATCACCAGTGGCTTTCACGGCGAGAAGTTTTTCATCCTGCAAAACGGCGTGCGCTGGGCAACGCCGATGTTCCTGGTGCTGGTGCTGATCGAGGCCAGCGACTTGATGTTCGCCGTCGACAGCATTCCGGCGATCTTCGCCGTGACCACCGACCCGTTCATTGTTTTCACCTCGAACATCTTCGCGATCATGGGCCTGCGCGCGCTGTACTTCCTGCTGGCGGACATGGCTGATCGCTTTCACCTGCTCAAATACGGGCTGGCGATCGTGCTGGTGTTCATCGGCGGCAAGATGGTGCTGATGCCGTGGTTCCACATGCCGGTGGAGTGGTCGCTGGCAATCGTCGGGACGGTGATTCTCGGGTCGGTGCTGTTGAGCCTGGTGACCAGCCGCGAGGCAGAACGCCGCACCGAATGACACAACCCACCCCCACCTGTGGGAGCGAGCCTGCTCGCGAATACGCCGGATCATTCAACATAGGAGTTGAATGACACCCTGCTTTCGCGAGCAGGCTCGCTCCCACATTTGAAGTGCGGTGCTCTTATTTATCGGATTTGATACTGGTCCACACCCGCGTCCGCACCCGTTCCATTTTCTGCGGCAACGGTTGCACCACATACAGGGTTTTCAGCGCCTCGCTGGTCGGGGTCAGGTTGGGATTGTCGGTGATGTCCTTGTTGACCAGCGGCATCGAGTCCTTGTTGGCATTCGGGTAACCGAGGAAATCGCTGATCGGGGCGATCACTTTCGGGTCGAGCAAGTGGTTGAGGAATTCGTGGGCCTCGGCGACGTTCTTCGCGCTCTTCGGAATGGCGAAGGTGTCGAACCAGATCGGCGCGCCCTCCTTCGGCAAACGCCAATCGACCACCACACCGTTGCCCGCCTCTTTGGCGCGATTGCCGAACTGGTAGAAGCTGCCGGAATAACCGATCGCCACGCAGATGTCGCCGTTGGCGATGTCGGTCATGTACTTGGCCGAGTTGAAATAGGTCACGTACGGGCGAATCTTCATCATCAAGGCCTTGGCCTTTTCATAGTCCGCCGGGTTCTGGCTGTTCGGGTCGAGGCCGAGGTAATGCAGGGCCAGCGGCAGGATCTCCGACGGCGAATCGAGCATCGCCACGCCACAGGCCTTGAGCTTTTCCATGTTCTCGGGCTTGAACACCAGATCCCAACTGTCCACCGGCGCGTTGTCGCCCAGGGCAGCCTTGACCTTGGCCGGGTTGAAGCCGATCAGCACGGTGCCGTACATGTACGGCACGCCGTACTGGTTGCCGGGGTCGTTGGCGTCGAGCAACTTGAGCAACGCCGGATCCTGGTGCTGCCAGTTCGGCAATTTCGACTTGTCGAGTTTCTGGAACACGCCGGCCTTGATCTGGGTTTCGATGAACTGGTTGGACGGCACCACCAGGTCGTAACCGGAGTTGCCGGTGAGCAGTTTGGCTTCCAGGGATTCGTTGGTGTCAAAGGTGTCCCAGGTCACTTTGATCTTGCTTTGCTCGGCGAAGTCCTTGGGCACTGACGGCAGAATGTAATCCGCCCAGTTGTACACCCGCAGTTCGCGCTGCTCGGCCTGGACGGCGCTGGCCAGCAGCGTCAGGCCACACACGGTGGCGCCCAGAATGCGTTTGATCGTGACCATGGTTGTTTCCCCGAATGCGACGTGAGATCGATGGTTTTTATGTTCTGTACACGGCAGTGGCTGTAACGATAGCCAAGGGCAAAAAAGGTCGAGCCTGTTGTTATGGTTTCGATTCTTGCTGACAGCGTAGCGCGATGACAGTAGGCGGCAGGCCAAAAGGGGATCGATATGGCCATTTTCCGTGACCGCTGAAATACGCAAACAAAAATGCCCGGCGCTGGGCCGGGCATTGCTGTGTTGCCGTTGGGATCATTCGGTATAGCCGAGTCTGGCCGCCCTGCTCTGCTGCGCCTGACCGCGAGTTGCCAGGCAGTAATACAACGGCACGGTGACCACCAGGCCAACCAGCCACGACAGGTCGGCACCTTCCACCAGATTGGCGTACGGCCCGACATACAGCGAGGTGTTGGCAAACGGCAGCTGCACGATGATGCCGATGAAGTAGGCAATGATCGCGTGCAGGTTGAAGCGCCCGTAAATGCCGCCGTCAGCGCGGAAGATCGAGGCAATGTCGTAGTTGCCGCGCTTGATCAGATAGAAGTCGATCAGGTTGATCGACGCCCACGGCACCAGCACCAGCAACAGCGCCAGAATCAGTCCAATGAACTCGGAAATGAAATCCGCCGAAGCACCGAGGGCGACCACGCAGCATCCGGCCAGGATCACGCTCGACAACACCACGCGCACCTTGATACTCGGCGTCCACTGGCTGGCGAAAGTCTGGATCGAGGTGATGATCGACAACACCGCGCCGTACAGATTGAGCGCGTTGTGGCTGATGATGTTGAGCAGAAACAGCACCATCAGAATCGGCCCCAGCCAGCCGGTGGACTGCTTGACCGCCGCCATCGCTTCAGTGCCTTCCGGCGTCGCCAGCACTGCCACCGCGCCAAAACTGAACGACAGAATCGTGCCCAGCGTTGCGCCCAGATACGTCGCCCAGAAGGGTTTGGCGATGCCGATGTCTGCTGGAAGATAACGCGAATAGTCGGAGACGTATGGCGAGAAGCTGATCTGCCAGATGATCCCCAGCGACACCGTCGCCAGCCAGCCGGAGAGATTGAAACTGCCGCGCGTCATAAAGTCCGCCGGCAAGTCATGGGCGAAGATGTAGATGAAGCCTGCAAGCAACGCGCCGCCCATCACCCAGGTGCCGATGCGGTTGAGCGTATGGATGAAGTTGTAGCCGATCACACCGATCGCGGTAGCGGCCAGCGCGCCGATCAGAATGCTCAGCGGCGCTGGCACTGACGGCGCAATGCCGACGATGGATTTGCCGGCCAGCACGATGTTGGAAATGAAGAAACCGATGTAGATGAGCGCCGCGAAGAACACGATCAGCAGTGCGCCATAACGACCGAACTGACCGCGACTCTGGACCATTTGCGGAATGCCCATGCGCGGACCCTGCGCCGAGGCCAGCGCAATCACCACGCCGCCGATCATATGCCCCAGCGCAATCGCCAGCAGCCCCCAGAACAGATTGAGGTGGAACACCTGAACCACCATGGCGCCGGTGACAATGGGCAGTGGCGCAATGTTGGTGCTGAACCAAAGAGTGAACAGATCGCGGGCCTTCCCGTGGCGTTCCGCGAGTGGGACGTAATCGACCGTATGATTCTCGATCAACGGATCTTGCCGGGACATCTGGGACATATGCATGAACTCGAGTTTGTCTGTTTTTATCTTTGTATGAAGCCAAACCGGGAGGACTCTTGGGTCGCCCCTCAGATGCAGACCATATTATGGTATTCCAAACATTGCACAAGCCTGATCCGCTGATTCTGTCGCTGTCTGATCCGCTATCCTCGCTGATCCCACCCCTGACCGGCTAGCTGAAAGCCCCGTAAACACTGAGTTTCCGACGAAAGTGGCACGTTTATCGGTTCACCAGAAAAGCTCTTGCAAGATATGTATTACGGTATACCATCAGACCTACAAGCCATAAAAACCGCGTCACACCACCCGAGGACCACCCAATGATCGATGCTGCCATTTACAAACAAGTCATGGGCTCGTTCCCGTCCGGCGTCACCGTTATCACCACGCTGGACGACGACGGTCAGATCGTCGGCCTGACCGCCAGCGCGTTCAGCTCGCTGTCGATGGACCCGGCGCTGGTTCTGTTCTGCCCCAACTACAGCTCCGACTCCTATCCCGTGCTGATCAAGAACAAACACTTTGCGATTCACCTGTTGTCCAGCGTGCAGCAAAGCGAGGCCTATGCCTTCGCGCGCAAAGGCAAGGACAAGGCGCAGGGCATCGAGTGGACGTTGAGCGAACTGGGCAACCCGATCCTCGCCAATGCGACGGCGGTGATCGAGTGCGAGTTGTGGCGTGAATACGAAGGTGGCGACCACGCGATCATGGTCGGCGCGGTGAAGAACCTGATCGTCCCCGAGCAAGTCGCCGGACCGCTGGTGTATTGCCACGGCAAGATGGGTGCGTTGCCGGTTGTGGCGTGATTTCACCAGATCTCGGATATCCCATGTTGGAGCGAGCCTGCTCGCGAATGCGATGGGTCAGTTGCTACATTTTTGACTGACCCGACGCCTTCGCGAGCAAGCGCGCTCCCACAGGTTTTGGTGTTGCCTGGGCGACCGTCTCAGGTCCTAAACCGGCTCACCAACTGATTCAATGTCTGCGACAACGCCGTCAGGTTCTGCGCATCCTGCCGAGTTGAATCCGCCAGGCTCGCCACCAACTGCGCATCACCATGAATCTGGCTGATGTGCCGATTGATGTCTTCCGCCACTTGATGCTGTTCCTCCGCCGCCGTGGCGATCTGCGTGTTCATGTCGCGGATCACGTCAACCGATTCACGGATCAATTCAAAACTCGCCCGCGCCTCGTTGATCGACACCACGGTTTCCTGCGACACCTCAAGGCTGGCGTGCATCTGCTTGCCCATCTGGTGGGTGCGCCGCGCCAGATTGCCCAGCAGTGCGTCAATCTCACCGGTGGAATCCGAGGTGCGTTTGGCCAGCGCGCGAACTTCATCGGCGACCACGGCAAAGCCCCTGCCCTGTTCACCGGCGCGCGCGGCCTCGATGGCGGCGTTGAGCGCGAGCAGATTGGTCTGCTCGGCAATCGAGCGAATCGTGCCGAGGATCGACTGGATGTCGTTGCTGTCCTGCTCCAGTTGCTGCATCGACTCGGCGCTATGGCCGATCTCCTGACTCAAGCGCCCGACGTTACTCACCGCCGCGTCGATCTGCTGCTGCCCGGTGTGAGCCTGACGCTGACCGTTGTCTGCCGAGTCGGCCGCCTGACTGCACGAGCGCGCAACCTCGTTGGAAGTGGCGACCATTTCGTGAAACGCCGTAGACACCATGTCCACCGCCTCACGCTGACGCGAAGCGACGTCGGCCATTTCCGCCGAGACTTCGGTGGCGCTGCCAGAGCTGCTGTGAATCTGCCCCGCTGCCTGGCCGATGCGCTGAATCAACGTACGAATCGCTTCAAGAAACTGGTTGAACCAGCCCGCCAGTTGCGCGGTTTCATCCTGCCCGCGGACTTCCAGTCGCGCAGTCAGATCGCCCTCGCCCTGGGCAATGCCTTCGAGTCCGCTGGCGACACCACGAATCGGCTTGACCATCAACCCGGCAAACCACGCGCCGGCCATTGCAAACAACAGTGCGCAAACCACAGCGATCGCGCCGATCAGCCAGGTCAAACGCGTCGCCCCCGCCATCACTTCGCTCGCCTTGACCAAGCCGACGAACCGCCAGCCCAACGCCTGCGAAGGCCAGACTAGCGCCATGTAATCCTCGCCAGCCAATTGCACCTCGACCAGGCCTTTGCCCGCCTCGGCCAGTTGCTGATAACCGTCGCCGAGATCGCTGAGTTTCTTGAAGTTGTGCGCCGGATCGCTCGGGTCCACCAGCACGGTGTTGTTGGCTTCCATCAACATCAGATAACCGCTCTCGCCGAGGCGGATCTGCTTGACCAGGTCGGTCAATTGCTTGAGCGATACATCGATGTTGACCACGCCAGCATTGCTGCCCAACTGGTTGTTGAAGCTGCGCACAGTGCTCACCAGCACCACGTCATCCGCCGCCCAGTAATAGGCCTCGGTGCGCAGGGTTTTGCCGGGATTGGCCATCGCGGTTTTGTACCAGGGCCGGGTGCGCGGATCGTAGTTCGCCAACTTCGCATCGCCCGGCCAGAACATATAACCGCCCTGCTCGGTGCCGACGGACAGATAGGTATAGGCCGGGTGCGCCTTGGCCAGACCGTCGAACAGCTTGAACAGCTGTTGATCCTGCGGCCCCATCGGCACTTGCGCGGCGTCGCTGCTCAGGTAGCGTTTGAGGCTGGCGTCGATGCTCTGCAGTTGCGGATGCTCGGCCAGGTAAGCAACGTTCTGGCTGATGCCCTCGAAGAACAGCTGCATCGCGTTTTCCACCTGACGCACCTCGCGCCCGGTGCTGTCGGTAAAGGTGTCGCGCGCGCCCTCGCGGACATTGAGGATGATCAGCGCTGCCACCAGTAACACCGGCAGGCTGGCGATTACCGCAAACGCCAGAGTCAGTTTTTGTTTTATGTTCATTGCTTGCGCCTTCCTTGTTCGAAGTGTCGGTCAGAAATATTTTGCGGATATTCCGTATTATGGTATACCAATATTCAATCAACCGAACAGCCGTCCTCGAAGGCGTGCCTGAATGGTGAGAAGACTCGCGAGCGCGCAGCGTTCACGTCAGTTCGACAGGCCCGCATACGACCGGCCAATTACAAAAGACTCGAGGTAGCGTCATGAAATTTTCCCTGTTCGTACACATGGAACGCTGGGACGAAAGCGTCAGCCACCGCCAACTGTTCGAAGACCTGACCGAACTGACCCTGATGGCCGAGGCTGGCGGTTTCAGCACCGTGTGGATCGGCGAACACCACGCCATGGAATACACCATCTCCCCAAGCCCGATGCCGCTGCTGGCCTACCTCGCAGCGAAAACCACGACCATCCACCTCGGCGCCGGCACCATCATCGCGCCGTTCTGGCACCCGCTACGCGTCGCCGGCGAATGCGCCCTGCTCGACGTAATCAGCAACGGCCGCATGGAAGTCGGTCTGGCGCGCGGCGCCTATCAAGTTGAATTCGACCGCATGGCCGGCGGCATGCCCGCCTCCAGCGGCGGCCAGGCCCTGCGCGAAATGGTCCCGGTGGTCCGCGCCCTGTGGCAAGGCGACTACGCCCACGACGGTGACATCTGGAAATTCCCCACCTCCACCAGCGTGCCGAAACCGATCCAGAAGCCCAACCCACCCATGTGGATCGCCGCCCGCGACCCCGACTCGCACAACTTCGCCGTGGCCAACGGCTGCAACGTCATGGTCACGCCATTGATGAAAGGCGACGAAGAAGTCCTCGACCTGAAGAACAAATTCCAGACCGCACTGGACAACAACCCAGACGTACCGCGCCCACAATTGATGGTGCTGCGCCACACCCACGTGCACACCGCTGATAACCCGGACGGCTGGCAAGTTGGCGCGAAAGCCATCTCACGTTTTTACCGCACTTTCGATGCCTGGTTCGGCAACAAGCAAACCCCGGTCAACGGCTTCCTTGCGCCAAGCCCGGAAGAGAAGTTTGCCGGACGTCCGGAGTTTGAACTGGAGAGTCTGCACAAGACCGCGATGATCGGCACGCCGGAAGAGATCATTCCGCGGATCAGGTACTACCAGGAACTGGGGGTGGATGAGTTTAGTTTCTGGTGCGACAACAGTCTCCCGCATGAAGAGAAGAAGAAGTCGCTGGAGTTGTTTATCAAGCATGTGGTGCCGGCGTTTCGCTAGAAGCCTGTCCATCTCTCAGCATTGAAAAAAGGGCGACTCCGACCAGAGCTCGCCCTTTTTCAATTCTGTAATGTCGAAGTGAAATACTCATCGCGCAACGTACGACTCTTTCCTACTGCCAAACCAGCACTTGCGTACAAGTGCCTTTCGCACTTTGCGCGGATAGTGGCCGTTGCCCATTCGGCATCTATTCTTGCCACACACGATCACAAGGAGTTTGCATGAGCACCTTCAAGACCCAAGACGGCACCGAGATCTATTACAAGGACTGGGGCAGCGGCAAGCCCGTGCTGTTCAGCCACGGCTGGCCGCTGGACGCCGACATGTGGGAATACCAGATGGAATACCTGAGCAGTCGCGGCTATCGCACCATCGCCTTCGACCGCCGTGGTTTCGGGCGCTCCGATCAACCATGGACCGGCTACGACTACGACACTTTCGCCGATGACATCGCTGGCCTGATCAACCATCTGGACCTGCGCGACGTGACCCTGGTCGGCTTCTCCATGGGTGGCGGCGACGTCAGCCGCTACATCGCCCGCCACGGCAGCGAGCGCGTTGCCGGCCTGGTATTGCTCGGTGCGGTCACGCCGCTGTTCGGCAAGAAAGCCGACTTCGCCGACGGCGTCGACAAATCGGTGTTCGACGGCATCAAGGCCGGCCTGCTGAAGGATCGTGCGCAATTCATCGCTGATTTCAACGCGCCGTTCTACGGCACCAATCAGGGCCAGAAAGTCTCCGACGGCGTGCTCACGCAAACCCTGAACATCGCGCTGATGGCATCGCTCAAGGGCACCGTCGACTGCGTGACCGCGTTCTCGGAAACCGACTTCCGCCCGGACATGGCCAAGATCGATGTGCCGACTCTGGTGATCCATGGCGACGGCGACCAGATCGTGCCGTTCGAAACCACCGGCAAGCAGGCCGCCGCGCAAATCAAAGGCGCCGAGTTGAAGGTCTACGCCGGCGCGCCGCACGGTTTTGCCGTGACGCATGCGCAGGCGTTGAATGAGGATCTGCTGGCGTTCCTCAACCGGTAATCCCGCACGGCACACGCCGTAGTCAGATGCTGATGAGCCAAGGCCCGCGCGATGCGGGCCTTGTGTTTTGCGCTATGGTATTTTCCTGCGTCCACCACTCGGAGAAGGAAATCCCATGCTGCGAATACTCGGCAAAGCCTCATCGATCAACGTGCGCAAAGTGCTGTGGACCTGTGCCGAACTGGACGTGCCGTTCGAACGCGAGGACTGGGGGTCGGGCTTCAAGTCGCCGAACACGCCGGAGTTTCTCGCGCTCAACCCCTGCGCCATGGTGCCGGTGATCCAGGACGGCGATTTCACCTTGTGGGAATCCAACACCATCATTCGTTATCTGGCGACGCGTTACGGCGGTGCGCATTTATATCCGGTTGAGCCCATCGCCCGCGCGCGGGTCGATCAGTGGATCGATTGGCAGGCCTCGGAGCTGAATCGCTCTTGGTCGTATCCGTTGATGGCACTGGTGCGCAAGTCACCGGACTATCAGGACCGCGATGCCCTGGCCACCGGCTGCCGGGACTGGACGCGCAACATGCAAATCCTCGATCGCCAACTGGAGAAGACCGGCGCTTACGTCAGTGGCGAGCAGTTTTCCTTGGCGGACATTCCGATCGGGCTGTCGGTCAATCGCTGGTTCGAAACGCCGCTCGATCACGGGAATCTGGCTGCGGTGCGCGCCTATTACGATCGCTTGAATCAGCGCGACGGTTATCGTTTGTACGGGCGTAACGGCACGCCATAAAGACACGCTCGATCAGGCTTGCTCACGCACCACGCCCCGCTCTTCAAGCAAGCGCACGAACATGCTCAGACTGCGCGACACCGTGCCCCGGCGCCACACCAGCCAGGTAGTCAGATAGCGGAAGTCCGCCGTGAGCGGCCAGACGCTGACCGTCGCGCTGCCGGGCATGCTTTGCAGCATTTTGCGCGGCATCAGTGCCAGTCCGGCACCGGCGCTGACGCAGGCGAGCATGCCGTGGTAGGACTCCATTTCGAAAATCTTGCCGGGTACGGCGGCGTCGGTGCTGAACCATTTTTCAAAATGGTGACGGTAGGAACAGTTGGAACGGAAGGCATAGATATTCTCGCCGTTAACGTCCGCCGCACGTTCGACCGGTGAATGATTGAGCGGCGCGATGATGACCATTTCCTCCTCGAACGCCGGCACCCCTTCCAGGGCCGGATGCAGCACCGGGCCGTCGACGAATGCAGCGGCGAGCCGCCCGGACAGCACGCCGTCGATCATCGTCCCCGATGGCCCGGTTGAAAGATCGAGGTCGACCTTTGGGTGCTGCTGGTTGTACGCCGCCAGCAGTTCGGGAATACGCACTGCTGCGGTACTTTCCAACGAGCCCAACGGGAACGCGCCCTGGGGTTCCTCACCCGCCACCGTGGCTCGGGCTTCCTGCACCAGATCGAGAATGCGCCGCGTGTATTCGAGAAAACTCCACCCGGCCGGCGACAGCCGCAATCGGCTTTTCTCACGGATAAACAGATCGACGCCGAGGTCCTGCTCAAGCTGCTTGATCCGCGTAGTCAGGTTCGACGGCACGCGGTGGATCTGCGTGGCGGCGGCGCTGATGCTGCCGTGCTCGGCCACGGCCTTGAAGATTTCCAGTTGCACCAGATCCACAGTCATTCTCCAATCGTGAAAGAAGCGATCTCTATTATTCAGTTTCCAGAAAACTAACGCCACCCTACTCTAGGCCCATCCGACGAACCTACAGGACAACGTCAATGAGCCAGATTTCCAGCCAGACCCACGCCATCTCGATCAATCCCGCCACCGGTGAGCAGATCGGGCATTACGCGTTTGAATCCGCCGCTGCCCTTGATGCGGCACTGACTCGCGCTGCCTTCGCTTTCGGCAAGTGGAAGCGCAAGCCGCTGCAGGATCGTTCGCGTCTTTTGACCGCCCTCGCCGGCGCGCTGCGTGAAACTTCAGAAGCGATGGCAACCATGATCACCCAGGAAATGGGCAAGCCGATCGCCCAGGCCCGTGGCGAAATCGAGAAATGCGCCAAGCTCTGCGAGTGGTACGCCGAACACGGTCCAGCCATGCTCGACGCCGAAGCCACCCTGGTTGAAGGCGGCAAGGCGCGTATCGAGTACCGTCCGCTGGGGCCGATTCTGGCGGTGATGCCGTGGAATTTCCCGATCTGGCAAGTGCTGCGCGGCGCGGTGCCGACGTTGATCGCTGGCAACACTTACGTGCTCAAGCATGCGCCAAACGTGATGGGCAGCGCTTACCTGCTGCGCGATGCGTTCGTCCGCGCCGGTTTTCCCGATGGCGTGTTTGAAGTGATCAACGTCACCCCGGAAGGCGTTTCCAGCGCCATCGCCGATCCGCGCATTGCCGCTGTGACCCTGACTGGCAGCGTCCGCGCCGGCATGGCCATCGGCGCTCAGGCCGGTGCGGCATTGAAGAAATGCGTGCTGGAACTCGGCGGCTCCGATCCGTTCATCGTGCTCAACGATGCTGATCTGGATGAGGCGGTGCACGCGGCGGTGGTCGGTCGTTATCAGAACTCCGGCCAGGTTTGCGCGGCTGCCAAGCGTCTGATCATCGAACAAGGTGTGGTCGAGGAATTCACCCGCAAGTTCGTTGAAGCGACACGTCAGTTGAAGATGGGCGACCCGCTGGAGGCCGACACCTATATCGGGCCGATGGCGCGTTTCGATCTGCGTGATGAATTGGATCAGCAAGTGCGTGACACGTTGGAGGAAGGCGCGACGCTGCTGCTCGGCGGCCGAAAAGCCGAAGGCGCCGGCAATTTCTACGAACCGACCGTGCTCGCCGATGTAACCGACCGCATGACCTCGTTCAAGCAAGAACTGTTCGGCCCGGTCGCCTCGATCATCACCGCCCGCGATTGCGCACACGCCGTAGCCTTGGCTAACGACAGCGATTTCGGCCTGACTGCCACGATCTACACCGCCAACGTGGCGCTGGCTGAGCAACTGACCAGCGAACTGGAGACCGGTGGCGTGTTCATCAATGGTTACTCCGCCAGCGATCCACGTGTGACCTTCGGCGGCGTGAAAAAAAGCGGCTTCGGTCGCGAGTTGTCGCACTTTGGCGTACGGGAATTCTGCAACGCGCAGACCGTATGGCTGGATCGTAAATAAGCCGGGTGCTGTAAAACCTGTGGGAGCGAGCCTGCTCGCGAAAGCGTCCTGTGAGTCACCGCTGCATCGACTGACACACCTCTTCGCGAGCAGGCTCGCTCCCACAGGGGCACGGCTGCGCAGATGATTTGGGGCACGACTCCCACAAGCTCTGCTTCGATTTACAGATACTTCAGCCAGCTGATGTCCCGCCGCCGCGCTTTCAGTGCCGAAAACCAGCGCACTGCCGGGAACAGCACCACGGCAAGAACCACCGCCGCCAGCCACACCGCGGTCACCGTCGAAAAGCCGAAATAGTTGCCCTGATTCAGGCCAAACAGCGCCACACCGATCAGGTACAACACCTTCAAAACATACAAGTGCAGCAGATAGAAAAACATCGGCGCCGAGCCGAACACCGTCAGCCAGCCAATCCAGCGGCGACTCTGCACGCGCTCAAAGGCGAGCAACAGCAACAGACCCGTACTCACAGTCAGCGCGAGAAACAGCAGCGACGGCGGGTATTTGGTGATGTTGAAAAAGCTCATCAGTGTCTGCACCAGCGAATCGCTGATCGCCCACGGCTTTTCGCCGTAGCCATTGATCAAGCGCAGCACCACAAATCCCAGCAATCCACCGACTCCGGCAATCAGCAAACGACGCTGACGCACCGCCGCGTCCATGCCGCGAGCAAACCACGGCCCCAGCACATAGCCCAGGCCGATTACACCAATCCACGGCAGCAGCGGGTACGAGGTGCGCAGGCGCAGGGTTTCGCTGATCTCGATCCAGCCTCGATCATGCAGAATCGCCCAAGGCACATGCATCGCCGACTCGACCGGGAAATGCACCGCGTCGAGCAGGTTGTGCCCGGCGATGATCGCCACGCTCAGCGTCAGCAGCAGCGCACGTGGCAACCAGACCAGCATCGCCAGCGCAATCATGCTCAGGCCGATCGCCCAGATCACTTGCAGGTAGATCACGCTCGGCGGCAACTGGAAGGTCCAGGCGAAGTTGACCAAAGTGAATTCCAGCGCCACCAGGAACAATCCGCGCTTGAACAGAAACGCGCTGACATCGGCTTTGCCGGCGTATTTTTCGCCGTAGAGCCATGCCGACAAACCGGTCAGCAAGACGAACACCGGCGCACACAGATGCGCCAATGTGCGGCTGAAAAACAACGCCGGCTCGGTGCTGGCGATGTCCATCGGATCGGAGACCTGTCGGTGCAAGAGAAAGGTTTCACGTACGTGATCAAGCAGCATGAACAGGATCACCAGGCCTCTGAGCGCATCAATGGATAGCAGCCGGCCAGTCGTCAACGGGGCAGAACGGGGAAGCACAGGAGTCATGGATCTTTCGCAATCGAGAGGGATAACACCGGACAGCCATAACGCCGCCCGTAAATTTTGCGTTACCTTATAACATCAGAAAAACAAAACCCAAACATCCAGCATCGAAGTTGCCCATCAGCGCCAGCCTTCTATAGTGAACAGATCCGCCCTGCCCTTGAGCGCTGTCCATGGTCAACACCGAACACCTGATCATCTGCGAGCACTGTGATTGCGTGTACGAGAAAGTCGTGCTCGCCAAACACCAGAAAACCCTGTGCGTGCGCTGCGGTGGCGTGCTGCAGCGCTTCAACGGCCTGACCATCGAGCAGCGTCTGGCCCTGACGTTCACGGCCGCGATGCTGTGGCTGTTCGCCAATTTCTATCCGGTGATGAGCATCAGCCTCAAAGGCATGAAAAACAGCGCAACCCTATGGGATTCGGTGCTCGCGCTGAGCCAGGGACCGATCACCTTTATCGCCATGGTCGCGGCGATCGCAATCATCATCGCCCCGGCATTTCAGCTAGTGTTGCTGGTCTGGGTGTTGACTTTCGCCCTCGGCATGAGGCGGGCACCGGGGTTCAATCTGTGCATGCGCTGGCTGGAAACCCTGCGCCCGTGGAGCATGCTTGAGGTGTGTCTGCTGGGGGCGATGGTCGCGGTGTTCAAACTTGCCGGCCTGCTGGATGTGCTGCCGGGGATCGGCCTGTTCGCCCTGGCGGTGCTGAGCCTGATGATGATCCGCATTGCCGGCCGTGACATCCGCGAACTCTGGGACATTTTATGAAGCGTCCACCGACCGCCACCGAACTCAACCTGTGCCTGTGCCACAGCTGTGGCCTGGCCTGCGACATGACCGACGAGCCACACGAATGCCCACGCTGTGATGCGCCTTTGCATCGGCGCAAGACCAATTCGCTGACGCGCACCTGGGCGTATATGCTCGCCGCCCTGGCCTTTTATATCCCGGCCAATCTGCTGCCGGTGATGAATACGGTGATGCTCGGCAACGGCGCCGACAGCACGATCATGAGCGGCGTGCTGGAGTTCTGGGAGGCCGGGGCGTGGGACATTGCCCTGATCATTTTCATCGCGAGCATCGCGGTGCCGGGGGTCAAGTTCGTCGCCCTGACCTTGCTGCTGGTCACCGTGCAGCGCAACAGCGATTGGGCGCGCAGGGAGCGTTCGAAGCTGTACCGATTCGTCGAACTGATCGGCTACTGGTCGATGCTCGATGTGCTGGTGGTCGCGCTGGTCGCGGCGCTGGTGAAGTTCCAGGCGCTGGGCGATATCGAGCCACGACCGGGCATCCTGTTCTTCGGCCTGGTCGTGGTGTTCACCATGCTCGCGGCGATGAGTTTCGACCCGCGCCTGATCTGGGACAAGGACACCAGCGACACGGTCAGCGACGCAGCGTCTGGAGCAGCACCTGCAACGGATGGCGCAGCGCCTGATCCGACTGGCGCTTGACCTGGCTGCGGCAGGAGTAGCCGGTCGCCAACGCCTCGCCCTGCTCCGCCGGAGCCTGCACCTGACGCGCCCACGATTGCTCGTAAATGATTGCCGAGGTCTGGCGATTGCGTGCTTCGTGGCCGTAGGTACCGGACATGCCGCAGCAACCGGTAGCCTGCGTGGCCAGCTTCAGACCGGCACGTTCGAAGACCTGTTCCCACTGGCGGGTCGCGGCCGGCGCGTTGGTTTTCTCCGTGCAATGGGCGAGCAGACGGAACGCTTTGGGCTGAGCCTCAGGCGTCTGCTCCGGCATGACCTTGAGTAACCATTCCTGCACCAGCGCTACTTCTGGGCACTCATTCAGGCCCGGTACTTTCAGGTATTCCTGGCGATAGACCAGAGTCATCGCCGGATCCAGCCCCAGCAGCGGCACGCCGGTCTGCGCCAGCGCCTGCAACTGCTCAGCGTTACGCAACGCCGCGCGATTGAACGCCGAGAGAAAGCCCTGCACATGCAGCGGTTTACCATTGGCGCTGAACGGCGCGAGATAGACCTGATAACCCAGGCGCGAAATCAGCTCGACCAGATCAGCCAGCAGCGGCGCTTCGAAGTAGCGGGTGAAGGCGTCCTGCACGATGACCACGCTGCGTTCGCGTTGCTCTGAGGTCAGTGCCGACAGCGTTGCAACCGTTGCTGGCTGCACCTGCCAACGGCGCATCGCCGCGTGGAAATCGAAACGGCTGAGCAACGGCACATCGACCATGCCACCGATCCGCGACAGCGCACTGCGCACCCAGCCCGCGCCAATCATACCGTTGTACAGCGCCGGAATCCGCGCCATGTAGGGAATGGTGTATTCCAGCGAGGCAATCAGATAGTCCCGCGCCGGACGCAGATAACGACTGTGATACAGCTCGAGAAAACGCGAGCGAAATTCCGGCACGTTGACCTTCACCGGGCACTGCCCCGCGCAGGATTTGCAGGCCAGACAACCGGCCATGGCGTCGTACACCTCATGGGAAAAATCCGCCGATGGATCGCGACTGTTGCGCCAGCGCTGCCACAGCGAGCGGAAAAACGCCGGTTTGCGAATCGCATCCGAGAGTACGTCGACACCTGCCTCGCCCTGCAACCGCAGCCATTCTCGAATCAGTGAAGCGCGGCCCTTGGGCGACTGCGCGCGTTCGCGGGTGGCTTTCCACGACGGGCACATGGCGTCATCAGGATCGAAGTTGTAGCAGGCGCCGTTGCCATTGCAATGCATGGCCGCGCCGTAGCTTTGCCAGACTTTTTCGTCGATCTGCCGATCCAGCTCGCCGCGCAGGGTCACTTCGTCGATCTTCAGCAGTGCTGCGCCACTGTTGGCCGGCGTGGCGATTTTGCCGGGATTGAACTGGTTGAACGGGTCGAACGCCGCTTTCAAGGCTTGCAGCGCCGGGTACAACTCGCCGAAGAATGCCGGCGCGTACTCCGAACGCAGGCCCTTGCCATGCTCGCCCCAGAGCAGGCCGCCGTAGCGCTGAGTCAACGCGGCGACGCCATCGGACACCGGGCGTACCAGCGCCGCTTGCTGCGGGTCTTTCATGTCGAGAATCGGCCGCACGTGCAGTACGCCGGCGTCGACATGGCCGAACATGCCGTACTGCAAACCGTGGCTGTCGAGCAGCTCGCGCAGTTCGGCGATGTATTCGGCCAAATGCTGCGGCGGCACTGCGGTGTCTTCAACGAACGGCTGTGGGCGGGCTTCACCGGCGACGTTGCCGAGCAGGCCCACCGCCCGCTTGCGCATGCCGTAGACCTTGTTCACCGCTGCCTGACCGATCGCCAGTGTATGTCCGAGGCGCTCCACGGTGCGGTCGTTTTGCAGATGTTCGAGGAACGCTTCGACGCGGCGCTGCAGATCTTCGGGATCGTCACCGCAGAACTCGACCAGATTGATACCCAGAGTCGGCCGCTCAGCGTTTTCCGGAAAATATTCGGCAACGCCGTGCCAGACGATATCCTGCATCGCCAGCAGCAAGACCTTGGAGTCGACGGTTTCAATCGACAACGGCTTGAGCGCCATCAACGCCCGCGCATCACGCAAGGCATCCATGAACCCGGCGTAGCGGATGTTGACCAGCATGGTGTGCTTGGGAATCGGCAGCACGTTGAGCAGCGCTTCGACGACGAAGCCCAGCGAGCCCTCCGCGCCACACAGCACGCTGTTAATGTTGAAGCGCTGGTCGGCCTCGCGCAGATGCGCCAAGTCATAACCGGTCAGGCAGCGGTTGAGATCGGGAAAGCGTGCCTTGATCAGCTCACCCTGTTCATCAATGATCTGCCGCGCACAACGATAGACTTCGCCGACGCGATCATCGCGGGCGCACTGCGCTGCAAGCTCATCCTCGGCCAGCGGCAGGCCGTGCAGACGCTCGCCGCCGCGCAGGATCATCTCAAGCTCCAGCACATGGTCGCGGGTCTTGCCGTAGGTGCAACTGCCTTGGCCGCTGGCGTCGGTGTTGATCATGCCGCCGACCGTGGCGCGGTTCGAGGTCGACAGTTCCGGAGCAAAAAACAGCCCGGCGGATTTCAGCGCGGCGTTGAGCTGGTCCTTGACCACCCCGGCCTGCACGCGTACCCAGCGTTGTTCAACATTGATTTCCAGAATGCGATTCATGTGCCGCGACATGTCGACGACGATGCCGTCCGTCAGCGATTGACCGTTGGTGCCGGTGCCACCGCCACGGGGGGTGATCAGCACTTTCTCGTACGCCGGTTCGGCAATCAGCCGCGCCACACGTGCAACGTCTTCGGCGTCCAGCGGAAACACCGCCGCTTGCGGCAAGCGCTGATAGATCGAGTTGTCGGTCGCGAGCACCACGCGGCTGGCGTAATCGGCGCTGATTTCACCGCGAAAGCCGCTGTCTTTCAGGGCGGCGAGAAATTGTTGGTAATCGCCGGTCAGGGCTTTGGCAGGCGACAGCTGGGCAATCATCGGTCGGGTCATCTCGGTCAAATCGGGCTGTGTGGCGGTGAACAGTTGTGCGCAAGGAATGATTGCGTCAGGCTCCGCCATCTGATTGCGCCCATACTCATTGCTGGCCAGCCATGGAACAAGCGTAAATTCGACCCGCTATCGATGAGTTTTATGAATGAATCCGCGCACCCTCACACCGTCCATGTCGCTGCTGCTGGCTTTCGAGGCCGCCGCTCGCCACGAGAGCTACACCCGCGCCGCCCATGAGCTGTCACTGACACAGAGCGCGGTCAGCCGCCAGGTGCAGATTCTCGAGAAGATGCTCGGCATGCGCCTGTTCAGCCGCGAAGGCCGGCAGGTGGTGCTGACGGATGTCGGGCGCATGTATCAGCGCGAGCTCAGCGAAGCCCTCGGGCAGATTCGCAGCGCAACCTTGCAGGCGATGGCATTTGGTTCGGGCATCCATAGCCTGCGCCTGGCGACGCTGCCGACCTTCGGTTCGAAATGGCTGCTGCCACGGTTGAAGGATTTCTACACGGCGCACCCGGGCATGACCGTGCACCTGCATTCGCGGATCGAAACCATCGACTTCGACACCAGCGAAATCGACGCGGCCATCTGTGTCGGCGGCGGTGAGTGGCCAGGCCTGACCGCCCTGCCCCTGCACACCGAAGAATTGGTGGCGATTGCCAGCGCGCAGCTGTCGGCGACTGAACGCGACGAGGCCGAGCGGCACATTGCCGGGCAATTACTGCTCAACGTCAGCAGCAATGCCCAGGCATGGGCGGAATGGTTCAGCCATCATCAACTGCCGCATCGCAGCATGCGAATCGGGCCAAGCTTCGAAATGACCTCGCACTTGATTCAGGCAGTACGCGCCAATATCGGCGTCGGCCTGGTGCCGCGTATTCTGGTCGAGGAGGAATTGCTCAAGGGCGAATTGCTGCAACTGGGCGAGCCGATTACCAGCCGACGCAGCTATTACCTGGTGTATCCGCCGCGTAATGAGAATTTGCCTTCGTTGAAGGCGTTCAGGGATTGGCTGATTGATACCCTCTGAAGGATCGAGTCGCGGCCATTCGCGAGCAGGCTCGCTCCCACAGTTGCCATGCATTTACCTGTGGGAGCGAGCCTGCTCGCGAAGAGGCCAGTCGCAACGACCTTAAAACCTCGGCTTGACCGCCCGCCAATCCGCCTTGTACCGCTGCATCTGCCGCACATCATCGCGCTGGCGAATGCCGCACGTCAGGTACTGATCATGCAGCTTGGCCAGTTGCTCATGGTCCAGTTCCAGCCCCAACCCCGGCGCACGGGTGATCTTCACGCAGCCATCGACAATCGACAGCTTGCCGCCCTTGATCACTTCCTCGTCCGGCTCCTGCCACGGGTAGTGGGTGTCGCAGGCGTAATCCAGATTCGGCACCGCCGCCGCGACGTGCGCCATGGCCATCAGGCTGATGCCCAGGTGCGAATTGGAATGCATCGACACGCCGAGGCCGAACACGTCGCACATTTTCGCCAGTGTCTGCGTATCCCGCAGGCCACCCCAGTAATGGTGGTCGGCGAGGACGATCTGCACGCTGTTCAACGCAACGCTGCGGCGGAACTCGTCGAAATCAGTGACGACCATATTGGTCGCCAAGGGCAGACCGGTGCGCTTGTGCAGTTCAGCCATGCCATCAAGGCCCGGGGTCGGGTCTTCGTAATACTGCAGGTCATCGCCGAGCAGTTCGGCCATGCGAATCGCCGTCTCCAGCGACCAGTTGCCGTTCGGGTCGATGCGCAGCGGCAATCCCGGAAAGGCTTTTTTCAGTGCCTTGATGCAAGCCACTTCATGCTCCGGCGGCAAGGTGCCGGCCTTGAGCTTGATGCTCTTGAATCCGTACGCTTCGATCATCCGCGCTGCCTGCGCGACGATCTGCTGCTCGCTCAGCGCCTCGCCCCAGCTGTCTGGCTTGTAGGGGGAGTCGATGTGTTCGGCGTATTTAAAAAACAGGTAGGCGCTGAACGGCACTTCATCGCGGATCACGCCGCCGAGCAGGTCCACCAGCGGCACGTTCAGGTAGTGCGCCTGCAAATCGAGGAAGGCCACTTCGAATGCCGAGTAGGCATTGCTCACCGCTTTGCTGGCGTGGGAACCGGGGGCCAGTTCGGCGCCAGCGACGCTGGCGGGTTTATTCGCCGCCACGGTGGCCTGCACGATCGCGCGCAACTGATTGAGGTTGAACGGGTCGAGGCCGATCAACTGGCTCTGCAATTGTTGCTGGATCGCCAGCGCCGGGGCATCGCCGTAGCTTTCGCCGAGGCCGATGTAGCCGTTGTCACTTTCAATCTCGATGATCGAGCGCAGGGCAAAAGGTTCGTGGATGCCACTGGCGTTGAGCAGTGGCGGATCGCGGAAGGCAATCGGGGTGACGCTGACACGGGTGATTTTCAAGATAACGCTCCTGACAGATCAACAATCGATTCAGTGGCTCGCAGCCGAACGAGCCGGCGCCACAACGGCGGCTTCGTCACTTGGCTTTGCCGGGGTTTTACCTTTGGCGCCAGGCGCCGTGCGGGCGAAGAAGATCACCACGGCGGCGATCAGAGAAGTCGCCGCCAGGCCATACAGGCCGCCCTCGATGGAGCCGGTGGTTTGTTCAAGAATGCCGAACGCGGTCGGCGCGACGAAGCCGCCCAGGTTGCCGATGGAATTAATCAGCGCGATCACCGCCGCAGCGATGCGCGCGTCCAGATAGCTTTGCGGAATCGGCCAGAACAGCGCCGACGCTGCTTTGAAACCGATAGCGGCGAAGCAGATGGCGACGAAGGCAAACACCGGCCCGCCAGTGGTCGACATGAACATACCGACCGCCGCGATCACCAATGTCAGCGCGACCCAGGCCTGCTGGAATTTCCATTTGCCGGCCATCGCTGCGAAGCCATACATGGCGACAATCGAAATGATCCACGGAATCGAATTGAGCAGCCCGACCTGGAAATCTCCGAGGTTACCCATCTTCTTGATCATGCTCGGCAACCAGAACGTCGCGCCGTAAATGGTCAGGGCAATGGAAAAATAGATGAAGCAGAACAGCGCGATCTGTCGGTCAGCCAACAGCTTGAACATCGACGGCTTGGCGACTTGTACCGCTTCGCGAGCGCGCTGCTCCTCGGCAATCGCCGCGACCAGTGCGTCTCGCTCTTCCTCGCTCAGCCACTTGGCTTGACGCGGATGCGATTGCAGCCAGAACCAGACGAAAGCACACAGCACCACCGACGCTGCGCCTTCGATCAGAAACATCCACTGCCAGCCGTGCATGCCCAGTCCGCTGATATGCAACAGCGCACCGGACACCGGGCCGGAAATCACCGAGGCAATCGCTGAGCCGCTGAGAAACACCGCCATGGTTTTGCCGCGCTCGGACGCCGGCAGCCATTGGGTGAAGTAATAAATGATCCCCGGGAAAAACCCGGCCTCGGCCGCACCGAGAATAAAGCGCAGCACGTAGAAACTGGTTTCACCTTGAACAAACGCCATGGCCATGGCTGCGGCGCCCCAGGTGAACATGATCCGCGTCAGCCAGACCCGCGCGCCGTAGCGCTGCAACAGCATGTTGGACGGCACTTCGAACAGTGCGTAACCGATGAAAAACAGCCCGGCGCCCAGTCCATAAGCCGCTGCGCCGATACCCAGATCGGTTTCCAGATGGCTGCGCACGAAACCGATGTTCACTCGGTCGATGTAGTTGACGATGAACATCACCACGAACAGCGGCAGCACGTGGCGTTTGACCTTGGCGGCGGCGCGGGCGAGCACCGTGATGTCCGTCGGACTCTGGAGGGTTTTCAAGGGGCGACTCCCGATCTTGTTTTTTTAGGGATGACTTGAAGCGATGGGCCGATCATGGACGCCGTGCATTGATCCCGTCTAATCTAAACAGGCATTCGATTGATACTCGGATTAGATCAATGTTCGAACTTACCCAGCTGCGCTGCTTCACTACGGTCGCCACCGAACTCAACTTCCGCCGCGCCGCCGAGCGCCTGAACATGACCCAGCCGCCGCTGAGTCGGCAGATTCAGCTGCTGGAGCATCACCTTGGCGTCGAATTGTTTACCCGCAGCACCCGAAGCGTCGCGCTGACGGCGGCGGGCCGGGCTTTTTTCGTTGAGGCGCAGAATCTTCTGGAGCGCGCCCAGCAAGCGGCGATCACCGCACGCCGGTTTGCCGAGGGCGACATTGGCTCGGTGAACATCGCGTTCGTCGGCAGCGCGGTATATGAATTTCTGCCCAAGGTGATCGCCGAAGCGCGACTCAAACAGCCTCAGGTGAAAATCGATCTGGCAGAGATGAATACCTATCAGCAGCACGAGGCCTTGCGCGCTCGTCGTATCGACCTGGGCATCGCCCGGGCGCCATTGCAGGAACCGGGCTATGCCACCGAATGCCTGGTGCGCGAACCATTTGTGCTGGCAGTGCCGAGCGGGCATCGGTTGGCCAATGCAGCTGAGGTATCAGTGGCTGATCTGGATAAACAACCGTTCCTGATGTACTCCCATGAAGCCTATCCGCCGTTCAACGAACTGTTGACCGGCACGCTGCGCTCAGCGCGGGTGGCGCCGGATTACGTGCAGTGGCTGGGCTCGTCGCTGACGATTCTGGCGCTGGTCAACGCTGGCATGGGTCTGGCGCTGGTACCGCGTTGCGCGACCAGCGTGGTGTTCAGGAATGTGGTGTTTCGCGAGATCGATCTGGGCGAAGGGGTGCAAAGCGAGCTGCATCTGATCTGGCGTGAGAACAATGACAACCCGGCGTTCGCGATGCTGCTGGAGGCGATTCGCCGGGCGGTGGTGCAGGGTTGGGGCTGAAGAAGTTTATCGTCTAGACCGTGGTTTCAGAGGCGGCGGCGCACTGGGGCCTTTGATCAAGGGCACGTCCAGCATTTTTCCGTCCGGCCCGACAAAGAGTCGCTCTAAATGCTTTGGCATGGGTTGTGGTGCTCTGGCAGTTGGCATGTTGATCCCTCTGATACTGGGCTGAACTCGACCCATTTGACTTTCGCGGAATCTATCAACAAAAACTCCGCGCCAATAGATGCAGGTTGGCCATCATCCGTGAGCCAACGCGGATATTTCATGATGAACTGACCATTGGATGATTCCCGTGGCCACTCGACCGGCCAGCCAAATACGCGCCTTTCATCGTTCAAATGCAGAGTTATGAAGCGCTCATGTTGGGCGAAAGCGCAGAACCATTCACTGGGGAAAGAAGATTGTTTCGTGACGTTTCGCTTACTTAACCAGCCGTGCAATTTGTCACTCGTAGCCAGGTAACAGGCAAACAATCCCAGCATCAGCGAAAACATAAATGCCCAGAGCGTTTGCGCCCGATCATCCCAGTTTCCTAATGAAAAACCCTTCGAGCCAATCCACAAACAGAGGTTGCCCACCGCCAACACCGCGCCCTGAATCACAAATGTGAATATCAGCGCCTGCACGATCTGGCCGAACGTATCCGGTCGCTTGAATGCCGTAAGTGAATAGAAGATCCAGGTCGATAGAAAACCCGGGATGAGGTACTGCAACAGCGGAATGATGTCCTTGACCAGATCATCCATGATCCGAGACTCCTTTCAGTCATGCCGATCCCGTCACGGGCCGACATTCAAAGCCTAGTCAAGAATCCTGCTGCGCCTCGCGGGCAACTGTCACAGCTCATTGCGAGCGTTTGGCTGGAGTCTCCATCCAATGAAAAAAGGCAGACACCGAACTTCGGTGTCTGCCTTTTTTGAGATCCGGGCGCCCGGTTACAGGCAGTCACGCACCGATTGGCGCAGCGATCCGGACTTGGCCCAAGGCGGCCCCTGATAGAGCGACACTTTGCTGCCGTCCTTGTATTTGACGATATCGAGAATCTCATCCGCCGTGATAATGCTCGGCGCGGTAATCCGGTAGCCGTTGGAAATCGACGTCTGCGAAGTCTTGGCCACGTCCTTCTGCCACAACGGTAACAAGCACGCGGCATATTCCTTGGGAGGTTTGTCACTGGTCTTGCTCAGGTTTGGCTCGCCCGGCACTAGCGATGCTGGTAACGAGCAACCCGTCAACAGGGCCAGTGCCAAAGTGCCGATCCATACGCGCATGCTGTTTACCTGTTCCGAAAAACGTGAATGTACCGTTTAACGGCGTGCACATCCATCGTGGCACCCCGCCGTTACCGGGGGTTTGGACAATTTTTTACATCGGTTCAGCCGGGCGTCAGATGGCCTGGCCCCAGGTGGAAAAATGCGACTACTCTTTTCTACCGAGAATGTTCTGGAGGTGATCATGCGGCTCAATGAATACGAACACGAACTTCAACGGGATTTGCAAAGCGTGGCGTCGGACCTGAGATGGTCGGCGGTCGACCTCAAGCGCATTGCCGAACAATTGCGCAAATCAGGTAACGAGGCAGACGCCCAGACTGTGTTGCGGTCTTGCACAATCCTGCAACACGACGAGGAGAGATTGCAGATCTATGCCAGGGAGGTAAAAGCCCGGACCATCAGCCGAATCAAGGTGCACTGACTCCTGATCCAAACAAGAAGCCCCGGTCGAAACCGGGGCTCTTTCGTTATAACGCGTCAATTCACGTTCTGGCTTTGCACCCGCTTGGCGCGTTGCTTGTAACCAGGAAGCGCCGCCGCATAGGCCATCGCTTCCTCCCTGCTGGTGAATGACGCCAACCGGTCGCCCTGAGTGCAAACCCGCCATGGGCCGTTGTTCACGCTGAGCACGTCATAACCGTTCATGTGCAGCTTGTTCAGCATTGGAATGCTCATGAGCACCTCCATTTCGTCAACGGTGTTTTCGGTGTACGGGCTTACCTTACACCCGCTCCCCGCTGCGGTGTAAACCGGATTCGCCCTGGCACATGTCAATTCACTGGCACTTTTTGCTACGCAAATGGCTCCGAATCAAGAGGGAACCTTTAAATCCGCTTGCGGCTCGAATATTGCAGATTGATTACAGATTTATGACACGCATCAACAGGGCAATCATGAAAGTACGCGCCACCGTCATTTGCGAACAGGATCGCCATATCCTCCTGGTACGCAAACCCCGCCATCACTGGTCATTACCCGGGGGCAAAGTCGAACCCGGGGAAACCCGTGCGGCGGCAGCCGTGCGCGAGTTGCAGGAGGAAACCGGGCTCAATGCGGAGGACGTCCTGTACCTGATGGATTTTCAGGCGGGCAGTACGCGGCATCATGTGTACGAGGCTTCGGTGGTCAACCTCGACGATGTGCGCCCGCAGAACGAAATCGTCGATTGCATCTGGTACCCGCTCGATGCCGTGCACAATCTTGAAACCAATGACGCGACACGGCGCATCGTGCAGGCCTTTCAACGGCGTTTATGACAATCAGCCGGCGAACGCCCGGCGACCGGCGCTGATTTCCGTTCGCAACTCACCGATGAAATTGGAAATATCGCGAATCGTCACCAGATGCTCGGGAGAAACGCCGTCAAGCAACAACTCGACACGCCCACTGCCCGGCTCATACACCTTGATCCGCAACAGACCTTGTCCGGTCGGTGTGCAGTCACACTTGAACGTGGGGAAGCCTGACTCGACGATCCGGCAGATATCGGCAATGGCAAGCATGGACGGGCGCCTCGCAGGCGGAGAATCGATCCATCGAGCATAGACCCACGGTGTGTTTATTGCCCGCCGGGAATGCCAAGCCGATCACAACTCACTCATGCCATTCAATGCGCGTCGTGATCCCAGATCCAGTTCCACAGTCCGGGCAGATTCACCGGCTCAGCGCTTTGCTGAACCGTACGCGCCAACGCGGCTTTTTCCAGTGCGGCCTGATTGTCGTAGAACGGCTTGTCCGCCAGTCTGACCCCGATCGCCGCCGCGCTATCGAGCAGAATCTGCAGATATTCGCGAGTGTGGCGCGCGGTGTAGCGATTGAGGTCATGGAACGTCACCACGACCGGAATTACGCCATCCACCGTCGGCAATTGACCCTCGGCGATGCGCTCGCGCACTTCCGATAACTGCCGCAGCATGTTCGCCCGACGCCGAGGGCTGGCGTTGAAGCCCCAGATCTTGCCGTCGTTGGCACTCATGTCCGTGAGCAAGACATGCAAGCCGTGTTTTTGATAGGCCGCAAATGTGCGCTTGTCGTAGTTCCAGAACGGCGGGCGCAACAGCTTGGGCTGCGCCCCGGTGATAGCGGCGATGTCAGCGCTGCCATCGGTCAGCGACTGGTCCAGTTCTTGCGGGTCGAGCGAGCGATGGTTGGTGTGCCAATGAGTCGCAGTGTGGAAAGCGAGAATATGTCCCTCGGCGTATTCACGACGCATCAGGCTGCGACCGATCTCGCTGTTGCCTGCCCTGGGTGCTCGGGTCTGCACGAAAAACACGGCTTTGATATTTGCCTGCAGCGGATTGGTTTGGAGGCTGTCGAGCACCGTCTCCGTGGGATTCCACCATCCTGAAGCACTTGGACCATCATCGAACGTCAGCAAAAAACGTACGGGGGCCTGAGCCATCAGGCGCGTTTCGGTTTGCGTGGTCATTTCAATCGGCGCGGCGATGCAGCCGGCCAGACCGAGCGCGATGAGCGCAGCACAAAGAAGTTTGCATCCGGATGTCATGTCTTGCCCTGAGGCCGCGGCCGTGGTGTTGTCGAATGGCAAAACTCCCTCGCCTTTGTCCATCCCTGCGCGGCTATCCGCGAGCGCAGGTTGGATAAGGTACACAGGGTTTGGTTCCGGTGCTGGTTTCAGTGCGTCATCGGCCAGGCACATCGGCATGTCCGACTAGACTCAAATTTCCTCAAGGAGATTTCAGCCATGTGCGGAAGACTCACGCAGTACCGTGGGATTCACGATTTCGTCGCGGTGCTGAGCATCCCCGATGCGTTGATCAATCACGTTGGCGATGCGCCGCTCAATCGCTACAACGCAGCGCCCACCACTGCGCTGGCGGTTCTGCACCAGCACGAACAGGCCATTCATGCCGACAATCTGCGCTGGGGCTGGCGGCCGCATTGGGCCAAGGATCGTGCCGCGCCCATCAACGCACGGGTGGAGAAAGTCGCCCACGGCGCGTTCTTCCGGGCGATCTGGCGGCAGCGGCTGATCGTGCCGGTCGACAATTGGTTTGAATGGGTTGATAGCGGGGAAAAATCCCGACAGCCCTGGTTGATTCGTCGGGCGGATCAGGCTCCGGTCTTCTGTGCCGGTATTGGCCAGTTTCCGGCACAGGGGGTTGCGCCGAGGGAGGACGACGGGTTCGTCATCATCACCGCTGACAGCCTGGGCGGCCTGCTCGATATTCACGATCGCCGCCCAGTGGTCTTCGATTCGGCGCGAGCTCGGGAATGGCTTGATCCGGCTACGCCACTGGAACGCGCCGAGCAGATGCTGCTGTTTGAAGGCGAGCCCAGTGAGGCCTTCGAATGGTACAAAGTCGGCAAAGCGGTCGGCAATACGCGTAATCAGGGTGCGCAATTGATAGAACGAGTCGACTAAATAATCCGTCCATCCTTGCGTTAATCAACCAACGCCGCCACTGAGTCCCCTGCGTTACAAAAAGTGTTTCAACCGCGATACACCCCCCGTAAAACAGCCGTTTGAGCGAATCAACCGCCTGTCAGACATTTCGACAGTCATACATACATTTTCCCGCGCTGCGGATAGCATGCGCGCCGCCTTTCCGATTGGTATACCAGTTGACCAAAGAGTCAAAAAAATCAGGAATCCATCAACAACTTTCAAGCCTTGCAGAGAAATAAGTGAGCGACGATTTTGCAATCAAACAGGTCAGCGGCCTGAAGTGTGTCCATCTGTCCAAGACAGAACGCCTGGAACTCGACTGTTTTATCGGCCATTACATCAAGACCCGAAACCTGCACAGCGTGCCCGATATCGAGCGCACCCTGCGCAGCACCCTCGAGGGTTATCCCGGCCATCCGCCGGTGATGGTCAATGAGCTCAATGCGTGGATCGATCGAACGTTGGGGTATCGGGCGACCTACCCGGATTTCACGCAGCTGGCAGACCTCTGAAACGCGAAGAGCCCCGCTGCTGCGGGGCTCTTCGTATGCATTGTTCAAGGTTTCAGCGGACGCTCCTGATCGCGGTCCGACAACTCGCGGCTGTCATCGTGCTTCCAGGTTTTTTCCTGCCTCTTCTGCTGCTCGATTTCTTCTTCTGTTGGCGCATCATCTTCCGCACGCGTTTGCTCAGTTGCCATGTGCACCTCACCTCAGAACAGTTGATGATCGTTAAAGGGTAGAACACTTTTGCGCGCCCGAATTCACCAAGGAATTTTGTCCCGCGCGGCGTACCATAGCGCCATCCACCCTTACGTCAGGAAGACGCCATGCTCTACCGAATCGCCGCCGACGGGCTGGTGCTGTTTCACTTGTGTTTCATCTTGTTCGTGCTGTTCGGCGGGCTGCTGGTGCTGCGCTGGCCACGATTGATGTGGTTGCACTTGCCGGCGGCCGCATGGGGCGTGGCGGTCGAGGTGCTGCACCTGGCCTGTCCGTTGACCTACTGGGAAAACCTCATGCGCCACGCGGCCGGACAGACCGAATACGCCGGCGGCTTCATTGAGCATTACATCTGGCCGATCATCTACCCGGCCGGTCTGACGCCGCAGATTCAACTGGCCCTCGGCAGCGTGGTGCTGGCGGTCAACCTGTTGGTGTACGCACGACTGCTGCGCTCATGGAGATTGCGCCGCGCCCGGCGCATTCCGTTTTAACGCGAGGCCGGTTTCAACGTTTCCAGCCACTGCGGATCGAAGCGTGGCTGGTCACAATCAAGTCCCTGCGCCTGCATCCGCGCCTTGTGCTGTTCGACTTCGTCACGCAGTTGTCCATGATCGCTGGAGTTGCTGTCCAGCTCATGCATTTGCAGCAATCCGAGGTGATAGAAACGCAACACCTTCATCGCCGTCGGATCGTTGTTCTGCACCGCCGCTGTCACCTGATGCATGACATTGGTGATGCTCATCAGATTGCGCTTGAGGCGCCAGCTGTACACCGCCGGGGCCATCCAGGTCTGATGCCAGAAACGCCCGCGCAACAGCGCCGCCGTCAGCAGAAACGCCACGAATACGCCGCCGACATTGAAACGCAGGTTATCCCCGTCGGGTTCACCGAACACTGCCACCGCAACCGACGAAAACAGCATGGCCAGCAGCAGAAACAGCACGGCGATGATGATCGTGCTACGGCGGGTCTGCTGACGAAAGGTAGCGGGGTCCATCGGCTGAATCTCGAACATCGAAAATGACTTCCTTGAGTGACAAAACGCGCAACGGAAAAAACTCGCCAGCGCATTATCGCATCGCACCGGGTTTTAGCTATGCTGGGGCTCCTTTTCATCTTTTCAAAGTCCAACGGGACATGGCGGTATAACGCAGATCGTGCCATCTTCATTCATGGATACACACTATTCGGATGCCATCCGCTGCGTTGTGGATGACATCGTTTTAAGGATCACTGCATGACCCAACGACACGTAATCAATGCCTCGGTCAGCCCGAAAGGCAGTCTGGAAACCCTTTCTCAACGTGAAGTTCAGCAACTGAGCGAAGCCGGATCCGGCAGCACCTATACCCTCTTCCGCCAGTGCGCCCTGGCCATCCTCAACACCGGCGCGCATGTCGACAATGCAAAGACCATCCTCGAAGCCTACAAGGACTTCGAAATCCGTATTCACCAGCAGGATCGCGGCGTACGCCTGGAGCTGCTGAACGCTCCGGCCGACGCGTTCGTCGACGGCGAGATGATCGCCAGCACCCGCGAAATGCTCTTCAGCGCCCTGCGCGACATCGTCTACACCGAGAACGAACTCGACAGCCAGCGCATCGACCTGAGCAATTCCCAAGGCATCAGCGACTACGTGTTCCATCTGCTGCGCAACGCGCGCACCCTGCGCCCGGGCGTCGAGCCGAAAATCGTGGTGTGCTGGGGCGGCCACTCGATCAACACCGAAGAATACAAATACACCAAGAAAGTCGGCCACGAACTGGGCCTGCGCAGCCTCGACATCTGCACCGGTTGCGGCCCTGGCGTGATGAAAGGCCCGATGAAAGGCGCGACCATTGCCCATGCCAAACAACGCATTCACGGCGGTCGCTACCTCGGCCTGACCGAGCCAGGCATCATCGCCGCCGAGGCGCCGAACCCGATCGTCAATGAGCTGGTGATCCTGCCGGACATCGAAAAGCGTCTGGAAGCCTTCGTCCGTGTCGGCCACGGCATCATCATTTTCCCGGGCGGCGCCGGTACGGCCGAAGAGTTCCTGTACCTGCTCGGCATCCTGATGCACCCGGACAACGCAGGCCTGCCCTTCCCGGTCATCCTCACCGGGCCGAAGCATGCCGCGCCGTATCTGGAACAGCTGGATGCGTTCGTCATCGCGACCCTCGGCGAAGCGGCGAAGCAGCATTACGAGATCATCATCGACGACCCGGCCGAAGTGGCGCGGCAGATGACTCAAGGCCTGAAAGCGGTGAAGCAATTCCGCCGCGAGCGTAACGATGCGTTCCATTTCAACTGGCTGTTGAAAATCGATGAAGGCTTCCAGCGCCCGTTCGATCCAACCCACGAAAACATGGCCAACCTGAAACTGCATCGCGACCAGCCACCGCATGAACTGGCGGCCAATCTGCGTCGGGCGTTTTCCGGGATCGTCGCCGGTAACGTCAAGGACAAAGGCATTCGCCTGATCGAAGAACACGGGCCGTATCAGATCCGTGGCGATGCGGCGATCATGCAGCCGCTTGATGCGCTGCTAAAGGCCTTCGTCGCCCAGCACCGGATGAAGTTGCCGGGTGGCGCGGCGTATGTGCCGTGCTATCGCGTCGTCGCGTAATTTCAAGTCGTAACGCACACCCATTGTGGGAGCTGGCTTGCCAGCGATAGCGGTCTTTCATTCAACAGAGACGTTGAATCAGATGACGCTTTCGCGAGCAAGCTCGCTCCCACAGGATTTATGGTGTGGCGCAAATTGGAGTCACAACCTCAATCCCCCTGTGGGAGCGAGCCTGCTCGCGAAGAAGCCCGACAGAACACTTCAATCTTTCGAGCTATCCACCAACCGCCGAGCCAACGCTTTAGCCTGCGCAGCGACGTCCGTCACTGCCGTACTCTCCCACCACATCCCGCGCAACGGCGGGCCCATGGCAAACAACCGAGCGCTCACCTGCCCCTCGGCATCCACCACTGCGCCGTCCTTTGCGGTGATCCCCAGCGCCAGCGGCCCCGGTTGCACCAGTCCCCGCGCCAGCAATTGCTGCGGCAACGGTCGTGCGACTCGCCGCCAGTCGTATTCGATACCGCTGGAATTGATCAGCGCCGCACCGCTGACCACGCCTGTTTCAGTCTCACCCCGCGGACGGATGCGAATGGTCACAGCATCGCCCGCGCCGGGCTCAATGCCCTTGAAAGACGCGGCGTGAATGCGCAAGCGCCCTTGCTTGTGCAGCCGTTCGATCAACTCGGCGCTCAGTGGCGGCGAACGATGGTGATGACTCTCCCACCATGGCCGTACATGCCGTACGAATTGTCGACGCTGCACGTCAGTCGCCTGACTCCACAACCGCGCGATGTGCGCGCGAACCGTATCCAGCGGCGCCTGCCAGTCGATGCCTTGGGCGACTGCGTCGCGACAATGTCGACGCAACTCGCGCAGCAACTGGCGGGGCGTACGAATGCTGTGATCTGCTGCCAGAAAATCCACCCACGCCGGCGGTTGACGGCGCACGTGCGGCAGCAGGCCATGCCGGGAGAACACCTCAATCGGCCCGCGATGCCCGGCCTGCTCCAGCGATACCACGGCATCGACCATGGTCAGACCGGAGCCGATGATCAGCACGGTGGACTGCGGGTCGAGTTCGCGCATGGCCGCCACATCCCAGGGATCGAGCGCTGCGGCGTTAAGGCCACTGGACTGCGTCTGCGGCGTGCGAGCGGCGGGAAACATGCCGGTGGCCAGCACCGCCTGCGCTCCACGCAGAGTCTGGCCATCGCTCAAGGTGAGCTGCACTGAACCAGCATCAACTTGCAGGTCGACGACCTCAGCACAGAAATGTTCAACGGTCGAACCTTGCAGCGTACCCACTGCCCTGGCTTCGGCCAGACGCTGTTGCACATAGACACCGAACAGGCCACGCGGCGGAAACAGTTCACTGACCGGCACATCCTGCTCAGCCGACTCCGGCCAGCCGCCGTCGGCAATGTGCGCGCTCAACCACTGCGTCAGATCATCAGGATTGTCCGGGTCGACGCTCATCCGCGCCGCGTTGCCGTTCAGCGTATGTCCCAACTCGACTGCGCTGTAAGCCTCACCACGTCCCAGTTCAGCACGCGGCTCGATAATCGCTATTCTTCGTTGCCCAGGCAGGCGTAACAATTGCACCGCCAGCATCGTGCCACTGAGGCCGCCGCCGATGATCAGGATGTCCGCAGGCTGCTCCATTCAGATCACCACATTACGCACGAACCGCGCAGCCACATCGCCATCGTTGCGGTAGGCATGCGGTTGATTGCTGGCGAACATGAAAAACTCTCCTTTATTGATGTGCTGCGCCTGATCGCCGAGCATCAGTGTCAAGCATCCTTCAAATACGTAAATCTGCTCGCTCCAGCCATCGGCGTCCGGTTGCGACGGGTAGACCTCGCCCGGTTGCAGGCACCACTCCCATTGCTCGACTTCGCGGCTCGCGGTGGCTTTGGACAGTAGCACGGCTCTGCTGCCGGGAATCGTGCCCGCCCAGGCAACCTCATTGATCCGGCTCGGATCGCGCGCATCGTGCGCTTGGATCAGATCGCTGAAGGCAACGTCAAGCGCTTCGGCAACGCGATCAAGCGTGGTCAGGCTGACATTCTTTTCGCCTGCCTCGATTGCTACCAGCATCCGTCGGCTCACCCCGGATTTTTCCGCCAGTGCGGTCTGGCTCATATCCGCAGCATGGCGCAGGCGTCGAACGTTCTGGCTGACGTGTTGCAGAACGGAGGCTCGCTGAGTCAAATCTTTGTGCACTATATTGCTCACTTGGTGGGGTTGGGCAGTATACTGCGCAACGTTGGCGGCATTGTGCGGCCTCCCTTTTAATGTGCGCAAGGTCATGATGTCGCCAAACAATTCTGCGTTCCCAATCCGCTTCTCCCGCTTCAGCAAAGCCGAGTGCGTGCTGGTGCTGATTACCATGATCTGGGGCGGTACGTTTCTGATTGTGCAACATGCCATGACGGTCAGCGGCCCGATGTTTTTCGTCGGCCTGCGCTTCGCCGCAGCGGCGGCCATCGTGGCGATGTTTTCCTGGCGGCACTTGCGCGAGTTGACCTTGTTCGAAGTCAAGGCAGGGTCGTTCATCGGTGTAGCGATCATGCTTGGTTATGGCTTGCAGACGGTCGGGCTGCAAAGCATTCCGAGCAGTCAGTCGGCGTTCATTACCGCGCTGTACGTGCCGTTTGTGCCGCTGCTGCAATGGCTGGTGCTGGGACGGCGTCCGGGGTTGATGCCAAGTATCGGGATCATGCTGGCGTTTACCGGTTTGATGTTGTTGTCGGGTCCTTCAGGGGCGGCGCTGAATTTCAGTCCCGGAGAAATTGCGACATTGATCAGCGCCGTTGCGATTGCTGGTGAAATCATTTTGATCAGCACTTTCGCCGGGCAGGTGGATGTGCGGCGAGTGACGGTGGTGCAACTGGCGATGACGGCGGTGCTGTCGTTCTTGCTGGTAGTCCCGACAGGTGAAGTGATTCCGGATTTTTCCTGGTTGTTGCTGGCGACGGCTTTGGGCCTGGGCGCAGCGAGTGCGGCGATTCAGGTAGCGATGAACTGGGCACAGAAGAGTGTTTCGCCGACTCGGGCGACGTTGATCTATGCCGGTGAACCGGTGTGGGCCGGGATTGTCGGACGGATTGCCGGGGAGCGCTTGCCGGCGATTGCGCTGGTTGGGGCCGGGTTGATTGTTGCGGCGGTGATTGTCAGTGAGCTGAAGACCAAGGGAAGGTCCGCCGACGCAGAAGCTGAGTTGGAGCGGGAAACGCAGGCGTGACCCGCAATCTTCTCTCGTTGTACCCATGCTTTCGCGAGCAGGCTCGCTCCCACCTTTGAAATGCATTCCAGTGTGGGAGCGGGCCTGCTCGCGAAAGCGCCGCACCATCGTTGCCCCTGAAACAGCGCCAAACACAAAATTACAGACTACTTTGTAGGATTCTGAGACATCCTCGCGTTTGGTGATCAGGGAGCTGGCACGTATGATGCTTCACAAACTTCCGCAGATTAGAAGCCTATGTCCCTGATAGTTCTACTGCTTCTGCCGTTCATTGGCAGCTGTCTGGCAGCGGTGCTGCCGCACAATGCGCGTAATGCCGAATCCCTGCTGGCGGGCCTGGTCGCTTTGATCGGTACCGTTCAGGTCGCGATGCTGTACCCGCAAATCGCCTACGGCGGCGTGATCCGCGAAGAATTCATGTGGTTGCCGAGTCTGGGGCTGAACTTCGTTCTGCGCATGGACGGCTTCGCCTGGCTGTTCTCGATGCTGGTGCTCGGCATCGGCACACTTGTCTCTTTATATGCCCGTTACTACATGTCGCCGGACGACCCGGTGCCGCGCTTCTTCGCATTTTTCCTGGCGTTCATGGGCGCCATGCTTGGCCTGGTGATCTCCGGCAACCTGATTCAGATCGTGTTCTTCTGGGAATTGACCAGCCTCTTTTCGTTCCTGCTGATCGGCTACTGGCACCACCGCGCCGATGCGCGGCGCGGTGCTTATATGGCGCTGATGGTCACCGGTGCCGGCGGATTATGTCTGCTGGCGGGGGTCATGATTCTCGGCCATGTCGTCGGCAGCTATGACCTGGACAAGGTCCTGGCCGCCGGCGATCTGATTCGCGCACATGCCCTCTACCCCGTTCTTCTGCCACTCATCCTGATCGGCGCGCTGAGCAAAAGCGCGCAATTCCCGTTTCACTTCTGGCTGCCCCACGCCATGGCGGCACCGACGCCCGTGTCGGCCTATCTGCACTCGGCGACCATGGTCAAGGCCGGGGTTTTCCTTTTGGCACGTCTGTGGCCGTCGCTGTCCGGCAGTGAGGAATGGTTCTACATCGTCAGCGGAGCGGGCGCCTGTACGCTGTTGCTCGGCGCGTACTGCGCCATGTTCCAGAACGATCTCAAAGGTTTGCTGGCCTACTCGACCATCAGCCATCTCGGTCTGATCACTTTGCTTTTGGGCCTGAACAGTTCACTGGCTGCAGTCGCGGCGGTTTTTCACATCCTCAATCACGCGACGTTCAAAGCTTCGTTGTTCATGGCCGCCGGAATCATCGACCACGAAAGCGGCACCCGTGATATCCGCAAACTCAGCGGCCTGATCAAGCTGATTCCCTATACGGCAACGCTGGCCATGGTCGCCAGCGCCTCAATGGCCGGCGTACCGCTGCTCAACGGTTTCCTGTCGAAAGAAATGTTCTTCGCCGAAACCGTGTTCATCAACGCCACCGCGTGGGTCGAAACCAGTCTGCCGATCGTCGCGACTATCGCCGGCATGTTCAGCGTGGCCTACTCCCTGCGTTTCACCGTCGACGTGTTCTTCGGCCCCACCGCCACTGACCTGCCGCACACGCCACACGAGCCGCCACGCTGGATGCGCGCACCCGTCGAGTTGCTGGTCTTCACCTGCCTGCTGGTGGGGATTTTCCCGGCGCAGATCGTCGGGCCACTGCTCGCCGCTGCAGCGCTGCCCGTAGTTGGCGGGGAGTTGCCGGAATACAGCCTGGCCATCTGGCACGGCTTGAACGCGCCGATGATCATGAGCCTGATCGCCATGTCCGGCGGCATCCTCCTCTATCTGCTGCTGCGCAAGCAGTTCAAGCTGGGCCGTTTCAAGTACCCGCCGCTGGTGGGCCGCTTCAACGGCAAGCGTTTGTTCGAGCGCAGTCTGGTCGTAATGATGCGCATCGCCCGGCGCGTCGAGCGGCGACTGGGCACCAAGCGCTTGCAGATGCAGCTGTTCCTGATGGTTTCGGCTGCGGTGCTCGCCGGTCTGATCCCGATGCTGCACAGCACGCTGACCTGGGGCGACCGGCCGAAAATCCCCGGATCCATTGTCTTCGTGACCCTGTGGCTGCTGGCGATAGCCTGTGCGCTTGGCGCCGCTTGGCAGGCGAAATATCACCGTCTCGCCGCCCTGACGATGGTCAGCGTCTGTGGCTTGATGACCTGCGTGACCTTCGTCTGGTTCTCGGCGCCGGATCTGGCGCTGACGCAACTGGCAGTCGAAGTGGTGACCACGGTGTTGATCCTGCTTGGCCTGCGCTGGTTGCCGCGACGTATCGAAGAAGTCTCACCACTGCCAAGTAGCCTGCGCAAGGCGCGTATTCGTCGTCTGCGCGACTTGCTGCTGTCGATTGCCGTCGGCGCCGGCATGGCCCTGCTTTCCTACGCCATGCTCACCCGGCAGACGCCGAACCATATTTCCTCGTTCTACCTCAGTCGCGCCCTGCCCGAGGGCGGCGGCAGCAATGTGGTCAACGTGATGCTGGTGGACTTCCGAGGTTTCGATACCCTCGGCGAAATCACCGTGCTGGCCGCCGTGGCGCTCACCGTATTCGCCCTGCTGCGGCGCTTCCGCCCACCGAAGGAAAGCCTGCAATTGCCGGCGCAGCAACGTCTGCTGGCACCGGACGTGGTCACTGATCTGGTCAACCCGCGTTCGGCCAGCGACACCGCGCTCGGTTTCATGATGGTCCCAGCGGTACTGGTACGCCTGTTGCTGCCTGTCGCGCTGGTGGTGTCATTTTATCTGTTCATGCGCGGGCACAATCAGCCGGGCGGCGGTTTTGTCGCCGGGCTGGTGATGTCGGTGGCCTTTATCCTGCAATACATGGTTGCCGGCACGCAGTGGGTCGAAGCACAAATGAGCCTGCGGCCATTGCGCTGGATGGGCACCGGGCTGCTGTTCGCCACTGCCACCGGTCTCGGTGCGCTGCTCGCCGGTTATCCGTTCCTGACCACTCACACTTGGCACATCAGCGTGCCGTTGCTGGGTGATATCCATATTGCCAGTGCGCTGTTCTTCGACGTCGGCGTGTACGCCGTGGTGGTCGGATCGACGTTGTTGATCCTCACCGCCCTCGCCCACCAATCGGTGCGCGGCCACAAGACGGCCTCGCTGCCCAAGTCCGTCGCCAGCAAAGGAGCCGTCTGATGGAAGAAGTCATCGCAATCGCCATCGGCATTCTTGCCGCGTCCGGGGTCTGGCTGATCCTCCGGCCGCGAACCTTTCAGGTGGTCATGGGCCTTTGCCTGCTGTCGTATGCAGTGAACCTGTTCATTTTCAGCATGGGCAGCCTGTTCATCGGCAAAGAGCCGGTGATCAAGGACGGCGTGACCCAGGATCTGCTGCATTACACCGACCCGCTGCCCCAGGCGCTGGTACTGACGGCGATCGTCATCAGCTTCGCCATGACCGCGCTGTTCCTCGTCGTATTGCTCGCCTCGCGCGGCCTGACCGGCACCGACCACGTCGACGGCCGGGAGCCTAAAGAATGATGGCGATGACTCACCTGATCGCCGCACCGATCCTGCTGCCGCTGCTGACGGCTGCGATCATGCTGATGCTGGGCGAGAAGCACCGGCCGCTGAAGGCGAAAATCAATCTGTTCTCCAGCCTCCTCGGCCTGTTCATTTCAGTGATGCTGCTGCAATGGACGCAGACCACCGGCGTACCCGGCTCCATCGGCGTGTATCTGCCGGGCAACTGGCAGGCACCGTTTGGCATCGTCCTGGTGGTAGATCGCCTGTCGGCACTGATGCTGGTGCTGACCGGCGTCATCGGCGTCAGCGCCCTGCTGTTTGCCATGGCCCGTTGGGACGGCGCCGGCTCAAGCTTTCACGCTCTGTTTCAGATCCAGCTGATGGGCCTGTACGGCGCGTTCCTGACCGCGGATCTGTTCAATCTGTTCGTGTTCTTCGAAGTGTTGCTCGCCGCGTCCTACGGTTTATTGCTGCACGGCTCAGGCCGGGCGCGGGTGTCGTCGGGGTTGCATTACATTTCGATCAACCTGCTGGCATCGTCACTGTTTTTGATCGGCGCTGCGTTGATCTACGGGGTGACCGGCACGCTGAACATGGCCGATCTGGCGATGAAGATCCCGCTGGTGCCGGAAGCCGACCGTGGCTTGCTGCACGCTGGGGCAGGGATTCTAGCGGTAGCGTTTCTGGCCAAGGCTGGCATGTGGCCGCTGAACTTCTGGCTGGTGCCGGCTTATTCATCCGCCAGCGCGCCGGTGGCGGCGATGTTTGCCATCATGACCAAGGTCGGCATCTACACCCTGCTGCGCTTGTGGACCCTGTTGTTTTCCGGCCAGGCCGGCGCCTCGGCATTCTTCGGCGGCGACTGGCTGATTTACGGCGGCATGGCGACCATGGCTTGCGCAGGGCTGGCGATTATCGCCGCGCAACGCCTGGAGCGCATGGCCAGCCTGAGCATTCTGGTGTCGGCGGGGATCCTGCTCTCGGCGATCGGCTTCGCCCAGCCGAACCTGATCGGCGCTGCGCTGTTCTATCTGGTCAGCTCGACCCTGGCGCTGAGCGCATTGTTCATGCTCGCCGAACTGATCGAGCGCTCGCGCTCGGCCAACGAAATTCCGCTGGAAGACGAAAGCGAACTGCTGCCGCGTCCACAGGAATCGCTGCAACCGCCCAAGGGCATCAACCTCGACGACGAGCAGAAAGCCGTGGTCGGCCAAGTCATCCCGTGGACCATGGCCTTTCTTGGTTTGAGCTTTATCGCCTGCGCGCTGTTGATCATCGGCATGCCACCGCTGTCCGGGTTCATCGGCAAGCTCAGCCTGATCGGGGCATTGCTCAACCCGTTGGGACTTGGCACTGCGGCGCCGCTGCCTCCCGGCGCATGGGGATTGCTGGCCCTGTTGATCCTGACCGGTCTGGCTTCCCTCATGGCCTTCTCTCGCCTGGGTATCCAGCGCTTTTGGACGCCGGAGGAGCGCCCATCACCACTGCTGCGCAAACTCGAATGCGCGCCGATATTTCTGCTGCTCGGGCTGAGCATTGTCCTGACGTTCAAGGCTGAATCGCTGTTGCGCTACACCCAGGCTACGGCCGATGCGCTGAACAATCCGCAGCAATACGTGCTGGCGGTGCTTGGCACTCGGGCAGTGCCGAGCCCGCAAGCCAGAGCCGACATGCTCGAGGTGCAGCCATGAATCGACTGTTCCCGGCTCCGTGGTTATCGTTGGCCCTGTGGATTCTGTGGCTGACCCTGAACCTGTCCGTCAGCCCGGGCAATCTGCTGCTCGGTGCCGCGCTGGGTTTCGCCGCGCCACTGATGATGCGCAAATTGCGGCCGAAACGTGCGCGCATCCGCAACCCCATCGCCATCCTGCGTCTGTTCTTCCTGGTCGGCCGCGACGTCATCATGTCCAACCTGATCGTCGCCTGGGGCGTAGTCAACGCCGGACGCCGTCCGCCCAACTCATGCTTTATCAAGGTGCCGCTGGATCTGCGCGATGCTCATGGTCTGGCGGCACTGGCAATGATCTGCACCGTGGTGCCCGGTACCGTATGGTCAGAACTGGCGCTGGACCGCAGCGTTCTGTTGCTGCACGTCTGGGATCTGCACGACGAAGCGCAGTTCATCGAGCACTTCAAAAGCACTTACGAGCGACCGTTGATGGAGATTTTCGAATGAGCCCATTGCTGTCGAATGCGATTCTGCTGACGCTGTTTCTGTACTGCGTGGCGATGGCGCTGACCCTGGTGCGCCTGTTCAAAGGCCCGTCAGCTCAGGATCGGGTACTGGCGCTGGATTACCTGTACATCGTCGCCATGCTGATGATGCTGACCCTGGGCATTCGTTACGCCAGTGATACCTACTTCGAAGCGGCGCTGCTGATTGCGCTGTTCGGCTTCGTCGGCTCCTTTGCCCTGGCGAAATTCCTGCTGCGTGGCGAGGTGATCGAATGAATGCCGAATTGTCTTTGTGGGTCGAGATTCCGGTGGCGGTGCTGCTGGTGCTCAGCGGCGTGTTTACCCTGTTGGGCGCAACAGGATTGCTGCGCATGAAGGATTACTTCCAGCGTATGCACCCGCCAGCGCTGGCCTCGACACTCGGTGCCTGGTGTGTGGCACTGGCGTCGATCATCTGCTTTTCGGCATTGAAATCCGCACCAGTGGTGCATGCCTGGTTGATTCCGGTCCTGTTGGCTATCACCGTGCCGGTGACCACCCTGCTGCTGGCGCGGGCGGCGTTGTTCCGCAAGCGGATGGCCGGGGATGATGTGCCGGCCGAGGTGAGCAGTCGTAAGACTGAAAGTGGTAACTGATGATCATGTGGCGCCCGTGATGGCGCCATCGCTACAGTAGGACCGCGCCCTCCATTGTGGGAGCGAGCCTGCTCGCGAAGAGGCCAGTCGGGTCGTCGCCAATTCCGGATCAGCTCAAACCCACGCGACTGCCAACAACCCTGCCCCCAACAGCGCACACAACGGCGAATACACCCAGGTATCCAGCCGCGCAAATCGCGAATCCTTCACTTCCTTGAAGAACCCGACCAGATTCGAATCACCGATCGCCCGAGCGAACATCAGCAACGCGATCGCGCTGATCACCCATTGCAGTGCCTTGTGCTGCACCGCCGGCACGCCCCAACCGACCCGCATACAAACCAGCGCCGCAATTATCAGCAGCACAGCCGCCACTGCCAGCGTCAGCCAGCCTGAGGGCTTGAAGGCCGGGCGTACCGTGGCGACGAAGCCCGACACCGGCACCTGCGGCACCACCACCGCAGCCGCCCATTGCCCACCCAACGCCCAATACACATGCATCAGGCCGATTGCCGCGAACACAGTCACCAGCCATTGAGCCAACACAAAGGTCATGGTTGAAATCCTTCAAAGGGATTTGAACAAACCATCGTAGTCGGATTTTTTGGCCGTGCACGACCGGTCGGCGGTGCACTGCGTTGACCGCGTTATTTCAGATCAGCCGTCACCTTGTCGGCCACATCCTTGGGCAGCCACGCCTGCCACACATCCGGATGCGTCTTCATGAACGCGACCGCCGCCTCACGAGGCGCGGTGTGCTTGTCACTCATATCCGCCAGTGCCTTGTTCAGTGGCTCGATGGGAAAATCGACCTTGCTGAAGAACTCGGCAATTTGCGGGTTCTGCTTTTGAAACGGCGTAGACACGCCAATCGACAGCTTCGATGCCAGCGAGCGGGTTGGTTTCGGATTGGGATTATCGGCGTCTGTCAGCGTCTTCCACGCCTCGGCATCGAACGGCGGCTCTTCCAGTTGCACCAGTTTGAATTTGCCAAGCAGTGGCGTCGGCGACCAGTAATAGAACAGCACTGGTTTGCCGCGACGGATCGAAGAGCTGATCTCGGCATCCAGCGCAGCGCCGGAACCGCTGCGGAAGTTGGTGTAGTCGTCCTGCAAGCCATACGCCGTGAGCTTCTGCTTGTTGACCACTTCCGACGTCCAGCCGATCGGGCTGTTGAGGAAACGCCCTTTGCCCGGGCTTTCCGGGTCCTTGAACACGTCCTTGTATTTCTTCAGATCGGTGACACTGCGCAGATCCGGCGCCAGTGGCTTGATGCCTTTGGCCGGATCGCCCTTGATCACGTATTCCGGCACCCACCAGCCTTCAGTGGCACCCTTTACCGTATCGCCCAGACCGACGACCTTGCCCTCGGCTTCGGCCTTGACCCAGACCGGACTGCGCCCGGCCCACTCCTCGCCAATCACCTGGATGTCATTGTTGGCCAGCGCGGTCTCAAGGGTAATAGTGGTACCCGGCAAGGTATCGGTCGGCAAGCCGTATCCTTTCTCGACGATCACCCGCAGCACCTCGGTGATCAGGCTGCCGCTTTCCCAGTTCAGGTCGGCAAAGTGGATCGGCGCCTGTGCCGCCTGCAGCGATTGCGCTGACGTCAGCAAACCAAAGGTGGCCACGCTGGCGGCCAGTAACCGTCGAAATCCGTTCATGCATCACACCTCGTGCTGTTCACAGCAATGGCAGTTGGCCTGACAGAAACGCAAGCCTCTGAATGACTCAGTCAACTGACTTTAGCCGAGGTTCCTGCTTTTTCCGGGGTCCGCTGCGTGCGAGGTTACGTTTCAGACTTTTCCTGCAGGCTTTGCAGCTCGCGTCTGACCATGCTGGCGTATGCCGCCGGTTGCAATGCGTAGAGCTGCGACGCCACCCAACTCAGCCAGGCACCTTGCAGTTCGGCCTTGCGGGCGAACAGGCGCTGCGCGTCTTCGCGTGCGCTGTCGAGATTTTGCGAATGGAAGTGCGCGCGGCTCACTCGCTGGCCTTGAAGGAAATCAGTTCACCTTTGCGCCATTTGGCAGCCTTGGCGGTGACGGCTTTCAAGGTTTTGGTCAGGCCTTCCTGCAATTGTTCATTGGCGGCGAACACCGTGACGACGCTATGACCTTCCTTGAACAGAATCGCGTGACCGTCGGCCGTACTGACAAATGCGTAGTCGCCCAAGCCGTAAACCGTGAGTTTGATGTCGCGAAAACGAATGTCCATCTTGCCGCCTTCACGGCTGGGCAGAACCGATGCAATGAAATGGTCGCCAACCTTGAGCTTGAGCCCCGGTTTGTCATCGACGACCAATGCACTTTCGGTATCGATTTCGGCGATGTAAATGCCTTCGGCGTTTTGCTCGGTGATGTAAACAAAACGTGATTGAAATTGCTTGACCAGCTTTGCACGCAAATCACCCAGCACGAACAAAGCATGCATATCGAGGTTACTGACTGCCAAAGAAACATCCCCACATTTGAAAAACCGTGCAGCGGAAAACACGCACGGCAAAAAACGGCAATGCCGATGAAAACTGCAAAAATCACTCAAAAACCCGAAGCGAGCGAAGCGCTCTTGATCGCAAGGTTCGTAGACTACTGGATTGTCATTAGTGAAACCCGCTCTGAAGTCTGCAAACCTTGAAGGAAAAAGCCTCAGGTGCGACTGGAGCAAGATCTGACTACGAACTTCAGGGAAATTTCTCACGAAAAAAAGCACTTTTCCGACATATCGCTGGCGAAAAATTGCTTTAGATAAGCCCGGTCGTCAACAGGTACTGGCGATTCTAGAGCAGCGATGCTCCTTACGACTACCCGCAACGGCCGTTAAATCCCGGCCGACTGATGAAAAGGACTTCATATGTGCACTTTGACTCATTTTGCCACGTCGGCCGACGCGCGAATCAACACACCTCTGACGATGAAGGTTGCCGACCTCGACAACCTTCCGACATCTTCTAACAATCATCGCCCCCCGCACTTTCAAGTGGTGCCAGCGGGCATCGCCTTCTTTCACATCAAGGAGATATCCACGGGACGTGTCAGAGGTTTCCGCGGCAATCACAACGAAGCCTGCGCCCTCGCCCGCTCGCTTGAATCAAAAATCGAACTCCGCGCCAGCGGCTGCCTCTGATAAGGGGAGTGAACGAACAAGCCGCACCGGCACCGACCCAGGAGTAGATGATGGAACTGCCAACCGAGCTTAACCTGACCACCCTTTTCGAACAGCTGGGCCTGCCCTCGGATGAGGCGTCGATCAATGATTTTGTCGAAGCACATCCGCTGGATCCGGACACTAAACTCATCGATGCCGACTTCTGGTCACCCCAGCAGGCGCAATTACTCAAGGAGTGGCTGCGGGCCGATGGCGAAGAAGCGCCGATCGTCGATGAGCTGAACGTGCGCCTGCATCGCGGCAAGTAAGTACGATCAGTGCAGGCTGTCGCCGGGCTCGATGTTCAGTTGTTCGAGCCAGGCAGCCTTGCACTCCTCCGCTTCATCGCGACTGGCGAAGGCTGTGCCGCGTCGCTCACCGTTGAGCAAAACTACCCAGCAAACACTGCGCCCCATCGCGCGTAAGCCGGCCGGAACACCGCTGCCGATCATCACTGCCACGTCTACCCTGCACTGCATGTGCCCTCCGAAATAATTAGCTACCTAACTAAGTCGTCAGATTAATGCTTTCCGTCGAGAGGAAACAGCAACCGCCGTGCACAGATTCATTGCGTCACCGGTAATAATCTCAGCGCGGATGCTCAGGTTTATAGCCCAGACGCAACCCGCCCCAGTGTCGGCCATTGATCATGATCGGCACCGATAAATCATGCATCAGCTCACCCGTATCGCGCGTGTAAGTCTGCAACAGCACCGGTTGCTGATGGCTGCCGCAGCGGATACCGGTGCGGTCAGCGAATTTGCGTTTGGTGCGATTATTTACCGTGTCGACCTGCACATCGCCGGTCAATGGCTGGCTGAATGCCTGGTTGTGCGTCGGTACATAACCCTGCTGCGTGCAGGCAATCGCAAAAACCAGCCCTTCATGACGCGCCAATAAAGGTTCTTGAATCGCCGGCAAGACCTGATCGGTGTATCGATCAAAGCGGGTTTGAAATTTGGCTGGTTCGGTGCCCGGAATCAGCTGGTAGCTGCGATCGAACAGGTCATCCAGGCTGATCCGCCCCTGCTCGACATCCGCCTCGAAGCGCGCCGCGATCTGGCTCGCACCTTCGCGCGCCAAGTCATAAATGCGCTGGTGATAGTCATCCAGGCCGACCTCGGCCAGGCGCTCGCTGATGATTTCCGCCTGTCCTTCCATCTGCACAGCTGCCTCGGCGAGGCGGCGGGTCTGCTGATCGCTGATCGCCAGATCGCTGCGCATTTGCTCGATGGCGATGAACAGCGCGTCAAGCTGCTCGCGATTGGTTTGCGCGCCCCGGGCGATTTCGCTGACCTGGGTTTCCACTCCAGCGGCAAGTCGCGCGATGTTTTCCAGATGCTGACCGGTATGCTCGACCTGTTCGACGCCGGTGTGCAGATCGCTCGACAACTCGCGAATCTGCGCCACCACTTGCGCGGTGCGTTGCTGAATGTCTGCAACCATCTCACCGACTTCGCCCGTGGCCGCCGCCGTCCGCGCCGCCAATCCGCGCACCTCGTCGGCGACCACAGCGAAACCGCGACCATGCTCACCGGCCCGGGCTGCTTCAATCGCAGCGTTCAACGCCAACAGGTTGGTCTGGCTGGCGATCGACTGGATCACCAGCGCCACCCGCTGAATGTCGTCGCTGCGCACACTCAGGGCCTCGATCAATTCGCGGCTGGCGTTGGCGCGCTGACTGAGTTGCTGCATGCGCGAAATCGAGTCGAGCAGTTCGCTGCGCCCCGCCGCGCTGCTGTGATGCGCTTGGCTGGCGGCGTCCAGCGCGTCGCGACTGAGCTGTGAAGTCGCCTGCTCGGTGGCGATCATCACCTCGGCGTTGCTGACGATCTGCGCCGCCGCGTCGAGTTGCGATTCGAGTTTGTTCGCCAGCGCCTTGACCGAGAACGCCACGCCGGCGGCTGACAGTGCGTTGTGACTGGTGGTGTAGGAAAGATCGCGGGTCAGTGCGGACAATGCGCTCGCACTATCGACCGGGACGGCAACAGGAGCGCTGCGCGAACGCAGGCGCGGCAGCCAGACAATCAGCACCGCCAGCGGCATGCCAAGGTACAGCGACCACTCGGCCATGGCCATGCCGGCCAGCAACAGCATCAGGGCGATGCTTTGCAGGGTCGGCGCGATCCAGCGGTTTTTCGGCAAAAGCACTGGTGCAGGCAGCGCCGCAACCAGAGATCCATCTCTCGTCATCTTGATCACCCCACGTTTGTTCTCATTGTTGTGACTGCATTAAACGCCACTACAACGCCATTATCCATGGTCCGTTAGTCGTGGGGTCTGTGGCAGGTCAATGGAACAACGGGGGAAATAGCGCAGACGAGCAAAAACAAAGATCGCAGCCTCCCGCAACTCCATGTAGAAGCTGCCGAAGGCTGCGATCTCTTGCAGGCGCCCCCCTATTCAGGGGCCGCCATGGAATCAGGCCTGACGCTGGTGCTTGTCGATCTGCTCGTGACGCTCTTGAGCTTCGATGCAGTACTTGGTGGTCGGGCTGATCAGCAGGCGTTTCAGGCCAATGGCCTCGCCGCTGTCGTCGCACCAGCCAAAGCTGTCGTCCTTGATGCGCTCAAGGGCTTGTTCCAGTTGCGGCAGCATGCGCTGGTCGCGATCAATCGCGTTGACCAACCAAGTGCGCTCTTCTTCAACCGAAGCCGCGTCCGCCGGGTCAGCCGGGGTATCCAGGCTTTCGATGGCGATACGATTTTGCTCAATGCGCTCGTGGGTTTCGACTTTCATGTTCTGCAACAGCTCAGTGAAGAAAGCGTGTTGCTCTGCATTCATGTAGTCATCTGCCGGCATAGCCAGCAACTTGTCCTTTGTCATTGATATCTCTATAAAAAAACGTGCATTAAGGCGAATAAGGGAGCGTTTCGGCGAACCGTGTCGGCCGTCGAAAAGGCATCGTTTTATTGCAAACGCCACCCGGCACTCAATTTACGAGGGGCGGCAGTCTAAGGCCCGATCAAGACCTCAGCAACTGTAAATACAGGGAATTTGTCCGACAGGACCTGGAAACTGCTCTGACACAGGCTTCACACGGCCATCGGAGTGCGTTTATAGCAAGAAATTCAGTCAAGCGGCTGTATATAGAAGACAAACGGCTAACCATCCCGCCATCGACGGCAAAAATTATTCTCGCAAGGTGCATCGTTTCAGCCCGGCAGAGCTTACGCAGCCCTTCTATTATCAGGCCCACCGCGTGCTTAACTCGCCTGAAGGATGCTGCCTATGCCCCGCCCCGCTCTGCCGGCTGCAGACGAAATTTCCTTCGCCAGCTCGCCGGTCAACGCCGAGCGCCTGCTGCAAATGATCAGCGAAGAGTACGACGCCCTGCCGCGCCAGCTCAAACGCGTCGCCAGCTACATCAGCCAGCAGAGCGAGCGAATCATGGTCGAGCGCATCAGCGATATCGCCCGCGAGTGCGAAGTGCATCCGTCAGCCATTGTGCGTTTCTCGCAACGTTTCGGGTTCAGCGGCTTCAGCGAGATGCAGGCGCTGTTCCGCCAGGCCTGGACGCACAAAACCACGCCAGCGCAAAACTATCAGCAACGCATCCGCAGCCTGATCGCCAACAACTCGCAGACCGCCAACAGCGGCGACCTGGCCCGCGAGTGCATCGACGCAACGCTCTCGGGCATCGAACGCTTGGGCCGCGAACTGGACGAGGTGGCGTTCGATACAGCCGTCGATCTCATCGTCAATGCCGACGACATCTATGTGGTCGGAGTCCGCCGCTCGTTCGCCGTCGCCGACTATCTGGTTTACAACCTGCAGCACACGCAGAAACGCATTCATCTGGTTTCCGGCATCGGCGGCAGCTATCGCGAGCAAATGCGCAGCGTGCGCGCCAACGACCTGGTCATCGCCATCAGTTTTGTGCCCTACGCCAAGGAAACCCAACACTGCCTGCGCTTCGCCCGGCAACAAAAGGCCAATACCCTGATCATCACCGACAGCCCTCTGTCGCCATTGGCGAAACTTGCCAATAGCGTGTTGCTGGTCAATGAAGGCAGTGCGCTGGCGTTTCGTTCGCTCAGTGCGACGCTGTGTTTGTGCCAGGCGCTGTTTGTGGCAGTGGCGTATCGGCTGGGCTTGAACGTCGATGAAATTCACGAGCAGGCTGGATTCGACGACTGACAATTGCCTCTCGCTCGGCTAGGTTATGCGTTCCCACCGTTTCGACTTGAAGGAACGCGTCATGAAACTGATCGGCATGCTCGACTCCCCTTACGTGCGCCGCGTAGCAATCTCTGCCAAATGCCTGGGGATTGACCTCGAACACGAGTCGGTCTCGGTGTTCCGCCACTTCGAACGATTCCAGCAGATCAACCCGGTGGTCAAGGCGCCCACATTGATCCTCGACGACGGCGTGGTCCTGATGGACTCGACCCTCATCCTTGATTACCTCGAAGCCAGCTCCGGCAAAAGCCTGCTGCCAAGCGATCTCAAACAACGCGCCCAGGCCCTGCGCCTGATCGGCCTGAGCCTCGCCGCCTGCGAAAAAGCCGTGCAGCTTTACTACGAACGCAACCTGCGCCCGGCCGACATTCAATATCAGCCGTGGGTCGAACGCGTCGAAGGCCAGCTCGCCGCCGCATTTACCGCGCTGGAAAAAGAACTTGAACACAGTGACTTGCCTGTCGACGGCTCCCTCGCCCAGACCGGCATCAGCCTGGCGGTTGCCTGGAGCTTCACCGAACTCGTCGTACCCGATCAGATCGACGCAACACGCTTTGCGCGTATCGCCGAGTACACCGCCTACGCAGAAGGCACCGATGCGTTCATCAACACACCGATGAACTGATCATGAGCTCCACCGACACCGCCGCCCCGGCGTTAAAGGAAATCTTCAACGCCGAGCGCTTGCAGCACATCGCTGACGAAATGAGCGCGGTGTACCCGGCGTTCAAAGCCAAGACGTTTCTCAAACACGCCCAGGACGGACTCGCTGAACTGTCAGTGATGCAACGCATGGCGCGTGTCAGCGAAAGCCTGCATGCCGTGCTGCCGCTGGACTACGAAGATTCCCTCGAAGTGCTGTTCGAACTCGCGCCACGGCTGAACAGCGGATTCGTCAGCATGTGCCTCCCACACTACGTCGCGAGCTACGGCGCCCATGCGTTCGACACCTCAATGGACGCGCTGAAGTACTTCACCACCTTCGGCTCCTCCGAATTCGCCATCCGCTACTTTTTGCGCAGCGACCTCAAGCGCTCGCTGGAACGAATGCACGAGTGGACCCGAGACGAAAACCACCACGTCCGCCGCCTAGCCAGCGAAGGCAGCCGCCCTCGCCTGCCGTGGTCGTTTCGCCTGGAAGCGGTGCAGGCGGATCCGCTGCTGGCCGCCGGGATACTGGATCGGTTGAAGGCGGACGAGAGCTTGTACGTGCGCAAGTCGGTGGCGAATCATTTGAATGACGTGACGAAGGTGCATCCGGAGTGGGTGCTGGACACGATTGAAAGTTGGTCGCTGGACAACAAGCACACGGCCTGGATTGCCAAGCATGCGCTGCGCAGTTTGATCAAACAGGGGGATTTGCGCGCGTTGACGGTGATTGGCGCAGGGGCGAAGGCTGAGGTTGAGTTGTTGGATGTGCGGGTCGAGCCGGCGGTGGTGAGGTTGGGGGAAGCGATTACTTTGTCGTTTACGGTGAAATCCATGGTGGCGCACGAGCAAAGGCTGGTGATTGATTATGCGATTGAGTATGTGAAGGCGAATGGCGGGGTTTCGAGGAAGGTTTTCAAGTTGAAGACTCTGGGATTAGCGGGGTTCGGGACTGAGGTAGTGCGACGGAATCAAGTCATCAAGGATTTTACGACGCGCAAGCATTTTGCCGGGCGACATGGGGTGCAGGTGATGGTTAATGGGGAGGTGTTGGGGAGTGCGGCGTTTGAGGTTTTGATTTGAGGCGTGAGTTGTTTATTCACCAAAACAGCCGGTAGAGGATCAGTGCACTGGCAGCCGTGCATCGACATTGCGCGCGGCGGCACAGTGGACGACTCACGGCTTCAGCGCTTACCAACTTCCGTATGGAATGCCGAATTTCTCGATATAGCGCTTGGACTTTTCGCTGACGGGATAGGCGTAGCGACCACCGTTTTTCCCAAGCTCCGGCCCTAGCGGCTCAATCTCGCCTTGCGCTCGAGCAACCTTTATCGGTCGATGACATGAGTCTCTTACCCACACCTGAACAACACCGCCCGGAGCAAGTCCCAAGTAAACAGAGGCCATGAAGCGTGCTGTCCTGTCAGGTCTCTCGGGGCACCGTTGACTGGTGGAAGTCACCATTATCTGTCTGGCATTCTCTGGAATATCCACCCACGCTTGCCACGTTTTCTGTTCAACGATTGATTGCCAGCGAACATAGATACGAATGGGTAGATCGGCCCCCACCACTCTTTTACCGCTGCCCCCCACCCCTGTCCAGCCGCGAGCAGAGTCAGTACCGTTTTCAGGCTCTCCGCCCGCAGCAGTCCCTCCACCGGTTCTAAAGAAAACTTTGCCGGTTATGTCCTGCACCGAACTGTCCTCCACCCATACCTTCATGTAATCGGGCTCAGTGAAAGCCAGCTCCCACCATTTCGACTTTGGATCGCTCTTGGCTGAGAGCAGATCAGAAGACTGGCAACCCGTTATGCATACGCCAAGTAGCAGGGCGACAAATAATTTCATTACCAAAGAGTCCAGTCAGGTACGTGAGGATGCTGCACGCGAATCGCGTCTGCGGTGGGCGCATTGATATAGACGGCGCGGACTCCGCTGCCGTCTCTTCTTCCAAGAGGGTGATTCCAATTTGCGGACATGTGAATGTATTTCAACTTCAGCAGGTTCTCCTCTTGTTGAGTTGTGGTGTAGTCACCTGCGACAAATCGGTCGCACAACGCCTGAAGCTCTGACGGGACCGCCAAAGCAGCCGTGGCTGGAATATCATCGAAGCGAACCCCCTTCTCTTTTGCCAAGCTATGCATCACCCGAAGATATACCCTCGACAACAACCCGCTTACGGGACGTTTGAGTTGCAGAGCTGCATAAACGCGCTTTCTACGGGGACTGAGCCGGTCCTGTTGATCCACGGGCAGGAGAAGCGCGTCCGGCGTAACAATTTCCAGCAGATCTTCGGGCCACCCCCTTGAGATCCACTCATTTTTAATGACCATGGCATCGCGGTAGATCGACGTAGTAGATACATCGGTAAACTTCGAGACCTCAAGCGTTTGCATTGGACTGACGAGTACACATTCTTCAATGTCATCGCGGTAACCGCCGCCGATGTCGGAATGCCCCCCTGGAAGAATGACTTCCAAGTGGTCGGCTTTAACGCGACTCAATGCAAAATTAGCGCGATATTCGTCCCGCGCCGACAGCTGAACGACGTCAGTAAAAAACCGCCGGTCGAGGTAGAGCTTGATACCCGTGGCCACAGGACTTTTAACGTTGCCAAAATTCGACCAGCCAGCAACCGACGGCACAGTGTCGAACAGCCCGATGAATCCCATGTTGATGCTGCCTTGGTACTGATCGATGAAGGTGCGACTAAAGTCGCTCGCATTGTTGCGCAATACATCTCCGAGTGGCCCTTGTTTTCCGCGGACTACTGCATTGGCAAAATGCCTCGCGGCAGCTGCGCCGCGACTAAATCCGAACGTATCGAAAGTCAGCGAGGTAATTTCACTGTTTGGATTTTCGTTAATTACATCTTCAATACGCGATTTGATCTCGCTAAATGATTGTTGGACACGACCCGCTATACCCGTGTCTCCGCGGCCCGTGCCCGCTCCGAATGTACTGTCCTCTTCTCCCGATTGAGTGCCAATCCCCTCTATGTACACCCTGCGAAACGCCCGCTTGTGCGAGCCGTCTCCTTCGGCTTTCTGAGGTGCGAAGTACAGTTCGCTCAGTTTGTAAACGTTGGTTGTTTCATTGGCATAGCTACTATCTGGATTGCGCATATAGGGCTTGCAACTGGCATCGATATCCGCAGGCGCAATCGGATGCTGCGCCCCACACAGCAACCCCGTAGCAGAGTTGTTCGCATTGTTACCCGTGCCATCAAAGAACACCCCGATCCTCAACGCAATCCCGATTTTCTCAGGTTCGCGCGCGGGCTCTTTCCCATGCTTCTCATACTCGGCCCAATGCTGGGCGTGTATGTCGACCGGTTTGGCTTCTTCGTAGCGATAGTTTTTCGGCGGGTTTGGAACGTAGCCACTCAATCCTTGATTCCTTCTGATCCTTGAAGAACGGCCAGAAGGGTGACAGCCGGGAGGGGGCGGTGCAAGCCGTGGCGGTGTGCCAGCCACGGAGCGTCAGTGCGAGCAGGCTCACTCTCAAAGGGGAATGAGCCTGGCTGGGGATGGCGGGTCAAATCGACCGCTGATTCACCCGCGCCATCAACTGTTCAGCGCTTTCCTTGCGCTCGGAATAGCGGTCCACCAGGTGCGCCTGCTGCCCACGCAGCAGCACGGTGAACTTGACCAGTTCTTCCATCACATCCACCACACGATCGTAAAACGGCGAGGGTTTCATTCGCCCTGCTTCGTCGAACTCCATATAGGCCTTCGGCACCGAGGATTGGTTGGGGATGGTGAACATGCGCATCCAGCGGCCGAGGACGCGTAGTTGGTTGACCACGTTGAACGACTGCGAGCCGCCGCAGACTTGCATCACCGCCAGGGTTTTGCCTTGGGTCGGGCGCACAGCGCCGAGTTCGAGCGGGATCCAGTCGATCTGTGCTTTGAACACGGCGGACATCGCGCCGTGGCGTTCTGGCGAGCACCAGACCTGGCCTTCCGACCACAACACCAGATCGCGCAATTCCTGCACCTTGGGATGGTCGACCGGGACGTCGTCGGGCAATGGCAAACCGGATGGGTTGAAGATCCGCGTTTCGGCGCCGAAGTGTTCGAGCAGGCGCGCGGCCTCTTCCACCAACAAGCGGCTGAAGGAGCGTTCACGGGTCGAGCCGTAGAGAAGAAGGATGCGCGGTTTGTGTTCGCCGACATTCGATGGCTTAACAGCGTCGAACAGACTTGCGTCGAGGTTGGGCAGATGGTCTGACATGAAGCCTCCTTACAGCGTGCCGATGCGGTCGATTTCGACTTTCAGTTGCTCACGACTGAGCGAGTGAAACGGCAGATCGAAGAAGGCTTGGCAGCGCTGGCCGATGCGCATCAGAGTGGCTTGGAATGCAGCGTCGATTGCCGCTTCGTCGCCCTGCACTTCGGACGGATCTTCCAGCCCCCAATGCGTTTTCAGTGCCGGACCGAAATACACCGGACAGGTTTCGCCGGCGGCTTTGTCGCAGACAGTGATGACGATATCTGGCGGGTTGTTTGCGAAGGCATCGTTGCCTTTGCTGCACAACCCGTCGATGGCGATACCGTGCTTTTGCAACGTCGACAGGCTGCGCGGCAGAACCTGGCCTTTGGGAAAACTGCCGGCACTCACCGCTTGGAAACCAGCGGGAGCCAGGTGATTGAACATGGCTTCGGAAAGAATGCTGCGGCAGCTATTGGCCGTGCACATGAACAGGACTCGCATCGATGCGCTCCGTAGATAGTGGAAGATTCAGCAGCAGGCGCGTTCGCGCACGGGACGGCCATCCATGTTTTGCAGGCGCGCGGCGTTGTCCTTGAGCCAATCGGCATTGGCCTTGGATGTCAGCTGAAGGATTTCGCCAATCCATGCCGGCAGTTCCGGATTGAGGCGGTAATACACCCACTGGCCCTGACGGCGGTCGAGCAGCAAACCGTTACTGCGCAGTTGCGCGAGATGACGGCTGATTTTCGGCTGGCTGTCGTCGAGCGCACACATCAACTCGCAAACGCAGAGTTCACCTTGCTCGGCGATGAGCAGGATGGCGCGGACGCGGGTTTCGTCGGCGAGGCTTTTGAAGACTTCGGTGGGGGTGATCATGGTGATCGGCTCGCCATCTGCGGGAAATCGAATATACGGATATCCATATATTTATCAACCCGCGAAAGCAGCCACGGCGAATAACTCTGTGGGAGCGAGCCTGCTCGCGAAGGCGGTGGGTCAGGCGAGGTTTGCGTATCAGATACACCGCCTTCGCGAGCAGGCTCGCTCCCACAGGGGGATTTGGATGCGCCAGGTTTAACCGCGTAAAAGCCCCTGCTCGGCCTCACACAACCCCACCACATAATCCCAGACCACCCGCAGCCGCACCGATTTATGCAGCTCCCGGCGGGTGCTGATCCAGTAGCTGCGCTCGATGCTTTCATCCGGCAACAGCGCCACCAGATCCGGGTCGGACGCGGCCATGTAACACGGCAGCACGGCGATGCCCAATCCCGAGCGCGCCGCTTCCTGTTGGGCAATGACGCTGGTGCTGTGAAACACCACGCGCGGGCTACGGCAGAAGCTGTTGAGGAACATCAGTTCCTGACTGAACAGCAGGTCGTCAACGTAACCGATCCACGCATGCCGGCCCAGGTCTTCACGGCTGTGCAGCGGCGGTGCGTTGTCGAGGTAGGTTTGGCTGGCATACAACGCGAGTCGATAGTCGGTGAGTTTGCGCGTGACCAGCATGTCGGCGGATGGCCGTTCGAGGTGGATACTGATTTCCGCTTCGCGGTTGAGGATGCTGACGAAGCGCGGCACGGCGACCAGTTCCACTTCCAGCCCCGGATAGCGCTCGAACAGACCGATCATGCGGCTGGCGAGGAACTTGATGCCGAGGCCCTCGGTGACGCCGACACGGATCTTGCCCAGCGGCGCGGTGGACTGGGTGATTTCTTCCTGCGCCAGCAGCGCGACGTTTTCCATCGCCTCGGCGTGCTTGAGCAAGGCCTCCCCCGCCGGGGTCATTTCATAGCCTTGGGCGTGCTGGACGAACAGCGCCGTGCCGAGGCTTTTCTCGATCGATTCAATATGCCGCGCCACCGTCGCGTGGGTGGTGTTGAGCCGGCGCGCGGCGGTGAGCAGGCGGCCGCTGCGTTGCAGCTCGAGAAAAAAGCGCAGGTCGTTCCAGTCGAACATGGCAGGTCCTTGTCAGCTATCGTCACTTCGGGCTGTTTGAAAACGCACAGCGGCTGCGCAAAAACTAACATTCTTTTAACGAAAGCTAACAACTAGAGTGTCCGACAATAAAAACAAAAAGCGAGGTCAGGGCATGCAGACGTCCCTGGATGAATTCGACTACATCGTGGTCGGCGCCGGCCCCGCCGGTTGCTTGCTGGCCAACCGGCTCTCAGCGGATCCCCAGCAGCGGGTGTTGCTGCTCGAAGCCGGCGGACGCGACAACTACGCCTGGATTCATATTCCTGTGGGTTACCTGTTCTGCATCGGTAACCCGCGCACCGACTGGTGCTTCAAAACCGAACAACAACCCGGCCTCAATGGCCGCGCGCTGAGTTATCCGCGGGGCAAGGTGCTGGGCGGCTGTTCGTCGATCAACGGCATGATCTACATGCGCGGCCAGGCCGGCGACTATGACGGCTGGGCGGCGGCGGGCAATCCGGGCTGGGCCTGGAAAGACGTGCTGCCGCTGTTCAAACAGAGCGAAAACCACTTTGCCGGCGGCGCTGAATTTCATGGCGATCAGGGTGAATGGCGGGTCGAGCAGCAGCGCCTGTCGTGGCCGATTCTGGATGCCTTTCGCAGCGCTGCCGAGCAAAGCGGCATCGCCAGCATCAATGACTTCAACCAGGGCGACAACGAGGGCTGCGGCTACTTTCAGGTCAACCAGAAAGCCGGGGTGCGCTGGAACGCGGCCAAGGCCTTTTTGAAACCGCTGCGCAGCCGGGCGAACCTGACCGTGCTGACCGGCGTCGAGGTTGATCGTGTCTTGCTGGAGAATGGCCGCGCGGCGAAAGTCAGCGCGCAGCATGAAGGCCAGACCAGACAGTTCAAGGCGCGCAAGGAGATTGTCTTGTGCGCCGGCTCGGTCGGCTCGCCGAGCATTCTGCAGCGCTCCGGCATCGGTCCGCGGCCGCTGCTCGAACGCTTAGGGATAGGCGTGATTCATGAGCTGCCGGGGGTCGGCGGCAACCTGCAGGATCACCTGCAACTGCGCCTGATCTACAAGCTGGAAAACGCCCGCACCCTGAACCAGATCGCCGGCAGCGTGTGGGGCAAGATGGGCATGGGCCTGCGTTATCTGTACGACCGCAGCGGGCCGTTGTCGATGGCGCCGAGCCAGTTGGGCGCGTTTGCCCGCTCCGGTCCCGAGCAAACCTCGGCGAACCTGCAATATCACGTGCAGCCGCTGTCGCTGGAGCGCTTTGGCGAGCCGCTGCACAGCTTCCCGGCGTTCACCGCCTCGGTGTGCGACCTGCGTCCGCAGAGCCGTGGGCGCATCGAGATCCGCTCCGCCGATCCGCAAGCGGCGCCGCTGATTCAGCCCAATTACCTCAGCCATCCAGAAGACCTGCGCGTCGCCGCCGATGCGATTCGCCTGACCCGGCGTATCGTCAGCGCCCCTGCCCTGCAAGCGTTCAAACCGGTGGAATACCTGCCCGGCGACAGCTTGCAAAGCGAAGAACAATTGCATGAAGCGGCGGCGAAAATCGGCACGACGATTTTCCATCCGGTCGGCACCTGTCGCATGGGCAACGACGGTGACGCAGTGGTCGATGCGCAATTGCGCGTGCATGGCGTGCCGGGTCTGCGCGTTGCCGATGCGTCGATCATGCCAAGAATTACCTCGGGCAATACCTGTTCGCCTACGCTGATGATTGCCGAGAAGGCGGCACGACTGATTTTGTCCAGACCTGCAGATATTTCCCCTGTGGGAGCGAGCCTGCTCGCGAATGCGGTAGCTCACTCAGCCTAGGAGTTGACTGGCAAAAAGCTTTCGCGAGCAGGCTCGCTCCCACAGGAATCACCACCAGACTCAGGCATCGCGCATTACCGGACACGCAACACCAGTGGAACAACAAAAACAATCACTGTGAGGGATACCGATATGTCAGAACACGTTCAGCCGCTGGACGCTGCGGGCAGCGCCGATACCAGCAACGCCACGCAGAAAGTCATCTTCGCCTCGTCACTCGGGACGGTGTTCGAGTGGTATGACTTCTTCCTCTACGGCGCCCTCGCGGCGGTGATCAGCAAGCAGTTCTTCGCCGGGGTCAACGACACCACGGCATTCATCTTCGCGCTCATGGCGTTCGCCGCCGGCTTCATCGTACGGCCGTTCGGCGCGTTGGTGTTCGGCCGCCTGGGCGACATGATCGGGCGCAAATACACCTTTCTGGCGACGATCATTCTGATGGGCGTGGCGACGTTCTGCGTCGGCCTGCTGCCGACCTACGCCAGCATCGGCATCGCCGCGCCGATCATTCTGGTGGTGCTGCGCATGCTTCAGGGCCTGGCGCTCGGTGGCGAATACGGTGGCGCGGCGACCTACGTGGCCGAGCACGCGCCCATCGGCAAACGCGGCTTCCACACCAGCTGGATTCAATCCACCGCGACCCTCGGCCTGCTGCTCTCGCTGCTGGTAGTGCTCGGTTGCCGCTACTTCACCGGCGACCAGTTTGAAGTCTGGGGCTGGCGCATTCCTTTCCTGCTGTCGATCGTGCTGCTGGGTATTTCCACCTGGATTCGCCTGAGCCTGCACGAGTCGCCGGCCTACCTGAAAATGAAGGAAGAAGGCAAAACCTCGAAGGCGCCGATCCGCGAATCCTTCGGCAAATGGGAAAACCTCAAAGTCGTGCTGATCGCGCTGTTCAGCATCAACGCCGGGCAAGCGGTGACCTTTTACGCTGCGCAGTTCTATGTGCTGTTCTTCCTCACCCAGTTCCTGAAAATGGACCCGGCGGTGGCCAACAGTCTGCTGATCATCAGCGTGGTGATCGGCGCGCCGTTCTTCATCTTTTTCGGCTGGCTGTCGGACAAGGTCGGACGCAAACCCGTGCTGATGCTCGGCCTGCTGCTGGCGACCGCGCTGTACTTTCCGATCTTCAAATCCCTGGCCCATTACGCCAACCCGGCAATCGATCAGGCCAGCCGTCAGGCGCCGATCACCGTCCTCGCCGACCCCGCCACTTGCACCTTCCAGTTCGATCCGGTGGGCAAGGCCAAATTCGACAGCCCCTGCGACAAGGTCAAGACCTTCCTGGTCAAACAAGGCCTGCCCTACTCCAGCGTCGCAGCACCTGCGGGCAGCGCCGTGCAAGTGAGTGTCGGCGACGTGAAGCTGGATGGTTTCGATGAGGCGGCACTGCGCGGCGCGATCACCCTCGCCGGCTACCCGCAACAAGCCGATATGCAGCAGATCAACAAACCGATGATCGTCGCCCTGATCGTCGCGCTGATCATCATCTCCGCCATGTGCTACGGCCCGCTGGCGGCGCTGATGGTCGAACTGTTCCCGACGCGCATTCGCTACACCTCGATGTCGCTGCCCTATCACATCGGCAACGGCTGGTTCGGCGGCTTCCTGCCCACCGTGTCGTTTGCGCTGGTGGTGTATACCGGGGATATTTTCTACGGGCTGTGGTATCCGGTGCTGATCACCGGGGTGAGCCTGGTGGTGGGGATGATCTGTCTGCGTGAGACGAAGAATATCGATCTGGACAAGAACTGAGCGTCGTCATCGAATCCGCTTCTGGCCAGCCCTGAAGCGGATTACTGCCTTGAGATTGAATGTTCGACAGAATGATGGCACTTACCTATCATGCCGGCGCATTCGGCATGGCCCCAGTGCCACAACCCGAGCGCATCGGCCCCAACGACATCCAATCATCCTAAGGAACAGGATATGGCGAACAATTCACCCTCCCCACAAACACCCTCCAGCTCCCCTGCAACTGACGCTCCCCCTAAAGGAGAAAAGATCTTGGCCTGGTTCGGTCAAGTCATCCTCCCGTTGGTACTCGGCTCGTTTCTCTTCACCGGCATCCTCGAAGGCTACAAAAGTACGTTAGGCGAGAAGAAAGACATCATCGACAGCTACTATCGCCCCATGCGTGCGCTGCAAGCCTCCTGCTCCAGCCAGCACCACCAATTGGTCAGCAAATACAGCCAACTCGCAGCTAACTACCAACTGCAATTCAACGAACTGGCGCATATGCAAGGCCATCCCGAAGTGAATACCCTGGCTGGTTACGACGCAATCCCCAAGGCGATCTGGACTCGCACCGAGGAACTGGCCAAGGCCACTCCGGAACTCGCTCGCGCCGTGTCCCAGTGCAGCACTGAGCTCTACATCAAATATGAAGAACTGGCACTGGTGACCGGTACCTACACAAAGTTCAAGGAGCTGGCCAAGACACGAGATGAGAAACACGCGGATATCAACCGCAGGCTGCAGCAAAGCAAGGATTCATTGACCGCTCCCGTCCAGGCAGAAGACATGATGGGGTTGGCGCGCAAGCTGGTGTCCACGCCATTCGAAAAAACAGAAGAGCAGCAAAAGCTGCTCGACGAAATAAAGGTTTATGCCGAACCAACCGTCAAGGCCTATGAGCTGATAGGAGCAGCCGAAAGCGAGACATTCGATAACGAGCGAGACTTTTTCTGGGCCACACATGATCTGTTTGCCGAAGAGATCAGCGCCAGGCAATCCAAAGGCTTCCTCAGCTATTTTTTCTGACCCGAACTTTGAAGGAGTATCGCCATGTTCAACGATAAACGTGTCGGCATTTCCTGCCCGGCATTGCAGGCAATCGAGCCAGTACTGAACAGCTGGATAAACTGCACGCAGCGCTACATTGATGTTTGGGAAGGTGGTGATTTGCCCTACTGGTACAACGAGCAGGCCAACGTGAGCATTCTCGCCGGAGCCGCCTGGAAAGCCGACTGGACCGCCATCGAGGAATACCAGATCATCAAGATCGCTACCGAGGCGGACGAAAAGACCTCAGTGATCGGCCGCAACGATTTGTACATTGCCGATGACAAAAACGGTTATTGCATCGAAGCCAAGATCGCTTACGTGCCAATTGATGATCTGACGGCCGCCCGCGACCGGATACTGGGCAAATGCAAACTGGCGACCTTTGAGGCCGGCCGGCTTGACTACGACGAGCCTAAAGTCGGCGCCGTATTTATCGCGCCCTATTCGCTCGCCAAACCGGCAAGCATTGAGCAGATCGAGGCCTTCCAGACAATGCTCCTGGCATTGCCCAACGATGCGCTCGCCTGGGTCTGCCCAACAGACGCACAGAAAACTCCCAGCCATGACAACAAGCGGTACCCGATGGTGGCGCTACTTTTGTTAAATGGCTGACTCGGCAAGATTGCCCGCTGGCGTATGAAGTACGTCAGCGGCATCAGCCTTCAGCCTTGATCACCTCGAATTTCACTTGATCCGGATAAAACGCCACGTACTCGCGGATCGGTTCAACCGAGACCTTCGGGTTTTCATAAGTCCACACCGCGTTGGCACCCTCATGTCCGGGCACTTGCAGGCTGAAATAGTTGGCGTCGCCCTTGTACGGGCAATAGCTGGTGTGGTCGGTGCGGGCGAAGTATTTTTCGTCGATGTCTTCGCGGGGGATGTAATAGACCGGCGGGTAGTTGGCTTCGTTGAGGATCATCGCGTGAGAGGACGCGGCGACCTGGATGCCGTGGAACTTCACCAGCAGGCAGCCGGCAAGTTGTTCCAGGCTGATCACGGGACTGGGGCTTTTCATGAGGTTCTCCTGAGCACAGCGAAGAGACCGGTTCAGGTATAGCTGATGGTTGCGCAGCTCGACTGGATTACGGCCGAACGGCTAAACCTCCTGCAACGCTTTTATCTGTATATCCATACAGATAAAAGTTGCTCCCGCCGCGAACTCCCGCCATTCTGTGCCCTCTCCACACACCAACCAGCGATGGTAGCTATGCGGCTGTACCTCTGTGAAAAACCTTCCCAGGCCAAAGATATTGCGGCCGTGCTCGGCGCCAAACGGCGCGGCGACGGCTGCTGGTTGGGGACGGACGTCACAGTGACCTGGTGCATCGGCCATTTGCTCGAAACAGCGCCGCCGGACGCCTACGACGCGCGCTACAAGCGCTGGGTACTGGCCGATCTGCCGATCATTCCCGACAAATGGAAAATGACCGTCAAGCCGCGCACCGCCAGCCAGTACAAAGCGGTAAAGCGTCTGCTTGGCGAGGCCAGCGAACTGATCATCGCCACCGACGCCGACCGCGAGGGCGAGATGATCGCCCGGGAACTGGTCGAGCACTGCCGCTATCGCGGGCCGATCCGCCGCTTGTGGCTGTCGGCGCTGGACGAGGCATCGATTCGCAAGGCCTTGGCCGCGCTGAAACCGGGAGCCGAAACCTTCAGCCTGTATCACTCGGCGCTGGGCCGTTCACGCGCGGACTGGCTGATCGGCATGAACATGAGTCGACTGTTCACCTTGTTGGGCCGGCAGTCGGGTTATCAGGGCGTGCTGCCTGTGGGCCGAGTGCAGACGCCCACCCTGCGACTGGTGGTCGACCGCGACCGCAGCATCGCCGATTTCGTCCCCGTACCGTTCTGGGCAATCGACGTGGATTTGCTGCACAACGGCACGACGTTTAGCGCGCAATGGCGCGCACCAGCGGATGCTTGTGATGATCAGGATCGCTGCCTGAATCAGGCGTTGGCGCAGCAAGCGGCAGCGGCGATCAACAGTGCAGCCAGCGCCCGAGTGATCAAGCTGAAAACCGAGCGCATGCGTGAAGTGGCACCACTGCCCTTCGATCTCGGCACCTTGCAGGAAGTCTGCTCGAAAAAGCTTGGCCTCGGTGCGCAGGAAACCCTCGACATCGCTCAAGCCCTGTATGAAACCTACAAAGTCATCACCTATCCGCGCAGTGACTGCGGCTTTCTGCCATTGAGCCAGCACAGTGAGGCGCCATCGATCCTCACAGCGTTGCGTCAGGCCGATCCGAGCCTTGAACCTTTGCAGAGGCATCTCGAACCGCAGCGGCGCTCGCGGGCCTGGAATGACGCGAAGGTCAGCGCTCACCACGGCATCATTCCCACCATCGCCGCGAAGAACCTCGAACGTCTGACCGGCAAGCATCGCGCGGTGTACACGCTGATTCGCGCGCGCTACCTGGCGCAGTTCCTGCCCAATTACGAATATGATCGCACCCAGGCCGATTTCGATTGCAGCGGGCAGGCGTTGCGCGCGGTGGGCAAGCAGATCATCGAAGCGGGCTGGAAGCGCGCATTGCCCGAAGCACTGGCACCGGCCAGGGGCCGCGAAGCACCAGCACCGCAAACCTTGCCGGCTCTGAGCCAAGGCGTCGAATGCGCTGTGGCGAAGGTGAATCTCAAGGACCTTTGGACGCAGCCGCCAAAACCCTACACCGAAGGCGATCTGATCAAGGCGATGAAGAACGTCGCCAAACTGGTCGAGGATCCGCTGCTCAAACAGAAACTCAAGGACACCACCGGCATCGGCACGGAAGCTACCCGCGCATCGATCATCCAAGGGCTGCTGGATCGTGGTTATCTGGTGAAGAACGGCAAGGCGCTGGCGGCGACACCTGCGGCATTCAGCCTGATCGATGCAGTGCCGCGGGCGATCGCCGATCCTGGCACTACGGCGATCTGGGAACAGGCGCTGGACATGGTGCAGAGCGGCGAGATGAGTCTGGAAGAATTCGTCACCAAACAGGCTGCGTGGATGAGCAAGCAGGTCAGCCGCTGCTCAGCTCTCAGCCTGACCATCAGCGGCCCGCCGCCAGCCGGCAAAGTCGCAGCGCCGTGGAAGAAAAAGCGCAAGTCGACGACCAGCAAAACCGCCGGTACGCGCAAACGCACGGCGCGTCCGACGACTCGCTGAATCCCTCGCGGTTCCCTTCTCTACGTTGCTGAAACGGATCTTTTCTCATTCCAAAACAGCTTTGTCCGACAATATGTAGTGCTTGAAAATAATCACTACAAAACCGTTGACGGCATCGTTTTGCTTTTGCATGATGAAGACGTTCCCCGATCGGGAGCACTGGTAACACGCTTGAGCAAACTCGTCTGACCGCCGAGTTGTTTTTTCCGGATACACGCTGCCCACAAGGCAGATTGAAGAAGCTGACCTGGCCTGAACGTCCAGTACAAGGACGAGAAGCGCTGGCGAAAATTCTCAAGACGCTTGTGGCCGACACTGGATTGTCGTCAAGGAGCCTCCCGGTTTTCGCTGCTTCTCCTCGTTGTGACGCTATTGCGTAGCAGTTATTCAACACGACTACATGCAACAGATGCATGACCCCGTACTTCATACGGGCGAGCGCTGACGTCCTGGTTTCGGTGCCAGGGATCAACTAACCGATGGGCTACCTGTATTAGCGAATCAACTTTGAAAGATCACCAGACTGGTCAAGGGGCATAACAATGAATCTGAACAATCAACCCACCATCGAAGAACTGGCGCGTATGTTCGCGGCGCAGAAAGACAGCCACGACAGCCATATTCTCTGGATCAGCAAGTCGGGCCAGGTACACATCGACTGCCTGTCGCCCCATGCTGGCGAGGAAGAGTTCGACCGCAACCACCAGAACCTGCTGGCCCGCCTGAAGATGTACCGCCGCGGCCACGGTTATGTCGGCAAGAAGGCTGCGGCCGACAAGGACTTCATTGGAAGTGTGCTGCAGACGCTGAAACAGGCGTGGGATTCGATGCAGAATCAGAATGAAGTTCGGGTGATTGATCGGTTGTATTGAATAACGCTTCAGTAAAAAAGGGCCTGCTTCGATAAGAAGCAGGCCTTGTTACATCCGGAACTCACCCTGCAACTTTGTGGGAGCGAGCCTGCTCGCGAATGCAGTCTTCAGGCGCAAACATCAGTGTCTGACACAGCACATTCGCGAGCAGGCTCGCTCCCACAGGTCTTGTTCATGTCGTACGCGTTTGCAGAACAAGATCAACAAACGCCAACGCCGCCGCACTGTGATAATTATTTCTTCGCCGCAACAACGCCGCGCCACGCTGTGGCGCCTCCCCTTCGACCCGCAAGCGGCGCAACGCGCGGTCTTCGCTGGCAATCGCCTCGGGCAGCATTGTCGCCAGCGGCGCATGCCGCACCACTTCCAGCAGCGTACTCACCGAATTCACTTCAATCCGCACCTGCGGCGTAATCCCGTGCTCACGGAAATACTCATCCACCAATAACCGCGTAATGAAGCCCGGCGCCAGCAAGGCGAAGTCCATTGAAGCCAATTCCGTCGACGTCAACACCGAAGGGCTGTCATAGAGCGGATGCCCAGGCCCGACCATGATCCCCAGCGTCTCGGTAAACGCCGGTATGCATTCGATATCGGCATTGCGCACCGGGGTAAACGCGATCGCGACATCCAGCGAGTCATCCGCCAGCCCTGCCTCGATGTCGTCCATCGACAGTTCGAACACTTCCAGATGAATCCCGGGAAACAGTGCCCCATAGTCGCGCACCAGTGGCCCGACCAGATACGCCATGAACGTCGGCGTCATCGCCAGGCGCAGGGTGCCGCGGGACAAGTCCTTCACGTCGTGCAAGGCGCGCTGCCCGGCCTCCAGCTCCACCAGCACGCGCCGCGCGCACTCGATGTAAGCCACGCCGGCATCCGTCGGCTTCACCGTGCGTGAGGTGCGATCGAACAGGCTCACGCCGAGGGTCTCTTCCAGTTGCCGGATCTGTTGCGACAGGGTCGGCTGCGACACGTGCAGCGCTTCGGCGGCGCGGGTGAAGCCACCGTGATCGGCAACGGCGAGCAAATAACGCAAATGTCGCAACAGCATGAGGACACCATCTATAGGCAGGGCTTATGCGAAGCATTGTATATCGGTCTTGGACGCTATGAATCGACCGGCGCAACATTGCTTCCACACACAGCAAGCCAACCCCTGAAAGGAGTGACACCATGCAACAGTCCCACGCCTACAACGACAACAGCCTCGCCCTGACCACCCGCGTTCTCGACGCCAAGGCGAAAAAAGATCTGTCGTGGCAGGATCTTGCTGACGGCACCGGCCTCAGCCTGGCCTACGTCACCGCCGCCCTGCTCGGCCAGCATCCGCTGCCGGAAAACGCTGCTCGAGTGGTCGGCGACAAGCTTGACCTCAACGCCGATGACGTCGCCGCTCTGCAGATCATTCCTTTGCGTGGCAGCCTCAGCGGCGTGCCGACCGATCCGACCATCTACCGTTTTTACGAAATGATCCAGATCTACGGCACCACGCTGAAAGCACTGGTTCATGAACAGTTCGGTGACGGCATCATCAGCGCGATCAACTTCAAACTGGACATCAAAAAAGTCGAAGACCCGGAAGGCGGCTCCCGCGCCGTGGTGACCCTCGACGGCAAGTTCCTGCCGCTGCGTCCGTTCTGATACGCCCGGCCCGCATCCTGCGTGCGGGCCATCTCATTACTGCCACGAGGACACGCCCATGAAAGCCCTGATCGACGGCTTCCTGAAATTCCAGAACGAAGCCTTCCCGCAACGCAGCGAACTGTTCAAACATCTGGCCACGACTCAGCAACCCGGCACGCTGTTCATCACCTGTTCCGACAGTCGCGTGGTGCCTGAGCTGCTGACCCAGCAAGAGCCCGGCGAACTGTTCGTGATCCGTAACGCCGGCAATATCGTGCCCTCCTACAGCCCTCATCCGGGCGGGGTCTCGGCGACGGTGGAGTATGCGGTGGCGGTACTGGGGGTGACCGATATCGTGATTTGCGGCCACTCCGATTGCGGCGCAATGACGGCGATTGCCCAGTGCAAATGCATGGATCACCTGCCCGCCGTCAGCGGCTGGCTGCAGCATGCCGAGTCGGCGAAGGTGATGAACGAAGCGCGCGTGCATGGCAGCGACGCGGCGAAATTGAGCTCGATGGTGCGCGAGAACGTGATTGCGCAACTGGCAAATATTCAGACCCACCCGAGCGTTCGCCTGGCCCAGGAGCAAGGGCGGCTGAATCTGCATGGCTGGGTGTATGACATCGAGACCGGCTCGATCGACGCGCTGTCGGCCGACCGCCGCACGTTTGTGCCGCTGGTCGAGCAACCTGAGACTTGCGCGATCAGCGCGCAAGCCAGCCACGCTGCCTGACTCCCCACCGTGATCGTTCCCACGCTCTGCGTGGGAATGCCTCAAGGGACGCTCTGCGTCCAGTGACGCGGAGCGTCACGGGCTGCATTCCCACGCGGAGCGTGGGAACGATCAACAGATCAGCGTTTCACCGTGAGATCAACCTGAGTCATCCGGCTACGCACGGTAAACACGCCATCGCCGGAAAGAATGGCACTGCGCGCAAACAGGCGCCCGCTCTCCCAATTCGAAAGGCCCAGTTCCGGCTTGTTCAACGCGTACTGGCCATCGACCCAACGGGTGATGCCGTTGCCCACGAACGGCGCATTCACCGCGTTGTAGAAGCGTTCCTGAACCGCCGCCGCCTCGCTGATCAACGACACGGTGAATTGCGGGCTGTAACGGTTGAAGAGCGCAATCGCCTGATCCAGATCGTCAACAATCATCAGGCTGACTTCCGGGGTTTCTTCCCATTCCCACTCGCGGCCCAGCTCCGACTCGGGCAAAGACTCGGCCAGCGCTTCGGTCTGGTAACCCTCGGCGCGATAAACCTCGACCGTTGCGTTCTGCCATTCGCTTGGCAGGCAACTTTCACTGCCCGCGACGATGTGCAATTTGCAGCCTTGGCCGCGCGCAGTACCGGCGTCTTTCAAGGCATCGAGGAACAGCGGCACCAGCTCATCGGCGCGTTCGCGCTGAATCAGGCAGACGTTCAGGGTATTGCAGACCTTGCGGTCCAGCGAGTTGCGCACCACTGCCGCGAAGCGAGTGGCGTCGGCGTCACGGTCGGCGATCAGCCACGCGCCGCCGGTACCGTGCAGGCTGACGGCAGTGCCGGCCTGTTGAGCAATGCTGCCCAACTGGCTGACCGCACGGCCCGAACCCCGCGCCACCGCCAGCGACAGACGCCGATCGGCAAACATCGCCCAACCGGCGGCGTGATTGACGCTTTCGACCAACGACACCGCCCCCACCGGCAAACCGGCTTCGGCCAGTGCTGGATTCAGCGCGTGAGTGACGATGGCTTGCGCAGTGCCCAACGCATCGCTGCCGATGCGCAACACAGCCGTATTACCGGTGCGCAACACCCCGGCGGCGTCGGCAAATACGTTGGGTCGGCCTTCGAAGACAAAGGCTACGATGCCCAGCGGCGAGACCACTTGCTCAACCTTCCAGCCATCGTGCTCAACACTGCTGATCACTTTGCCCCGGGTCGGTGGCGCATCACGCCAGGCGCGCAGCCCGGCGATCATGTCGCGGCGCATGCGTTCATCAGCGAGCAAGCGTGTGGTCGAGCGGCCGCGCGCCTTGGCTCGCTCCATGTCGGCGCGGTTGGCGGCTTCGATCTGCGTCCAGCATTCAGGGTTTTCCAGGCGCTGAGCGAATAGATCGAAGAACCGGCTGATGGCTTCATCGGAGACCGCCGACAACGCTGTGAATGCCGCAGCCGCACGCTCGATTGCCACCGAGGCGGCCTGTTGATCGGCCACGGGGATCAGCAACAACTCGCCACTGACCTGCTCGACCAGCAGATGGTCACCGGGCTGAAACCGCGCGGCCAGTTCGGGGCTGACCACGGTGACGCGGTTACCGGCGAAAGGGATCGGCGTGCCAGCGACTAGACGTTCGAGCGCAAGAGACATGAAGCGGATTCACCATGCAGAGGGCGGCCGGAAAATGTAGCGGATTACTGGCTGAAATACACCTCCTCAAACACTAAAGAAACCTGTGGGAGCTGGCTTGCCAGCGATAGCGGTGGTTCAGGCAAATTTATAGTGACTGACAGGGCCTCATCGCTGGCAAGCCAGCTCCCACAGGGTCATGTGGTGTTCAGGTGGGTCAGAAGACGGACCAGCCAATCCTTGAGCTCAGCAGTTCCAGCGCCGCCATCCCCGCCAGCGAGTTGCCGGCGGCATTCAGCTCGGGCGACCACACGCACACGCTGAACTGCCCCGGCACCACCGCAACGATGCCGCCGCCGACCCCGCTCTTGCCCGGCAGGCCGACGCGATAAGCGAAGTTGCCCGCCTCGTCATACAGACCGCTGGTGGCCATGATCGAGTTGACCTGTTGGGTCTGGCGGCGCGTCAGGATCTGCTCGCCGCTGTGCTTGCAGAACCCGTCATTGGCCAGAAAGCAGAACGCCCGGGCCAGATCGATGCAATTCATCCGCAGCGCGCAATGGCTGAAATAGCTGCGCAACACCGCTTCGACATCGTTGTGAAAGTTGCCGAAAGACTGCATCAAATACGCCATCGCCGCATTGCGCGCGCGGTGCTGGTATTCGGAGTCGGCGACCTTGCCGTCGATCATGATCTGCGGGTTGCCCGACAGGCGTCGGACGAAGTCGCGCATCGACAATGTCGGCGCGGCGAAGCGCGACTGGTTGATGTCGCAGATCACCAGCGCCCCGGCATTGATGAACGGATTGCGCGGGCGGCCGCGCTCGAACTCCAGTTGCACCAGCGAGTTGAACGGCTGGCCAGAAGGCTCGTGACCAAGCCGTTCCCAGATCGCTTCGCCGGAGTGATCGATGGCCTGAACCAGGCTGAATACCTTGGAAATACTCTGCACCGAGAACGGCGTTTCAGCGTCGCCGGCGCAATACATTTCGCCGTCGTTACTGTACACGGCGATGCCCAACTGGTTGGCCGGCACCGTGCCGAGGGCGGGAATATAGTCAGCAACTTTGCCCTGCCCGATCAGGGGCCGGACGGCGTCAAGGATCTCGTTCAACAGCGCTTGCATGCCGGGTTCCGAAAGTCTCGCCCCATGGGATCGCGGGGACACTGGGGCTAGACGCTGCGCCCGCCGGTCGCATCACACCGGCAAGCATCCAGCAGAATGTTCTAGGCTGAAGCGGACCATTCAGACACAGGAGAGCACCATGCACCTCGAAGGCTCCTGCCATTGCGGCGAAGTCACGTTCAGCCTCGACAGCGCCCATCCTTATCCCTATCAACGCTGCTATTGCTCGATCTGCCGCAAGACCCAGGGCGGTGGCGGTTATGCGATCAACCTTGGCGGCGACGCGACCACTCTCAAGGTTCGGGGACGCAAAAACATCAGCATCTATCACGCGAAGATGAAAGCTGACGGCGATAAACGCGCCCATCGCAGCAGCGCCGAGCGCCACTTCTGCTCACTGTGCGGCAGCGGCCTGTGGCTGTTCAGCCCGGAGTGGCCAGAGCTGATTCATCCATTCGCCTCGGCGATCGATACGCCGCTGCCGGTGCCGCCGGAACGCACACATCTGATGCTAGGTTCGAAAGCGCCGTGGGTTGAAGTCGAGGCGAAGCCGAAGGATCAGCAGTTTGATGTATATCCCGAAGAATCGATCGCCCAGTGGCATGAGCGACTTGGTGTGACTCGCTGAACACCGCGCCCTTCGCGAGCAGGCTCGCTCCCACATTTGGATTGCGATTACCTGTGGGAGCGAGCCTGCTTGCGAAGGGGCCGGGTCAGGCAATATCAATCAGTCCAGATGCGCCCAAGTCATCCTGAACAGCGCCCCACCCCACACCGAATCGCCAACTTCAACCTGCCCGCCATGGGACTGCGACACCCGCCGCACCAGCGCCAGGCCCAACCCAAAACCACCGGTGCGCCGATCCCGGCTGGCATCCAGTCGGGAAAACGGTTCGAAGATTTTCTCCCGTCCCTCCAGCGGCACGCCCGGGCCGTCATCACTCACCCGCACTTCATAGTCATCGCCATTGCGCAGCAGCGACACCTCGACACGCTGTTCGGCATAGCGAATGGCATTGCGCAAAAGGTTGATCACCGCCCGCGCCATGAAGCGCGGTTCGATGCTTACCGTGTCGACCTGGCAACCGGCGATCGACAACTGCACGCCCACTGCTTCGGCTTCAAGCGCCACACTGCCGACGACGCTGTCGAGCCAATCGGCTGCGTGAATATTTTCCCGTTTGATCACCGTCGCGCCATGCTCCAGGCTGGCGTAGGTCAGCAATTCCGAGACCATCTCCTCCAGCTCACCAAGGTCGGCATACATGTCGGCGATCAGCTCGCGATTCTGGCTCGCGTCCGGTTGCTGCTTGAGCTGATCGAGCTCAAACGAAAGCCGCGCAATCGGTGTGCGCAATTCGTGGGACACCGCGTTGGTCAGTTCGCGCTGGTTGGCGATCAAGCCCTCGATGCGCGCCGCCATCAGATTGAAGTGCTCGGCCAGATCGCGGATGTTCGAGCGCCGCGACAACTGAATGCGCACCGACAGATCGTTGTCGCCGAAACGCTCGGCCGCCAGCCGCAGCTTTTCCAGATCGCGCCAGTGTGGACGCACCCAGAAAAACAGAACGATGCCGATCAGCACTGCGAGCATCATGTAGGCTGCGGTGATGTAGAACGGCATCAGGCTCGGCTCCGGCGGCAGCTTGATGCTGAGCAACTGCGAGCCACCATCGATATTGCTGATGAACTGCGTGTAATCGTCGCGGATCACCAACAGGTTTCGCGCGAGCTCGGCTTTTTCCTGCGGTGTCAGGGCCAGTTGATCGGCCTCGACCAGACTCAGCGACAGACCGTAGTGCGCGCGCAATAAATCGAGTTTCTGTTCACGCTCGGCGCCCTGGCGGCCTTGCAGATGATCGACCAGCGACCACGCCTGACCACGTACGGCTTCACGGTTGTAATCCTGCGTCTGGCTGTCGAGCAACGCATTGAAGGTGTGCTCGACCGCCTGCAAGGCCAGCACCAGACCCACCGTCATCACCAGAAACAGGCCGAGGAACAAGCGCAGCATCTACAGCTCCCACGCGAACGGATTGAACAGATAGCCCTTGCCCCACACGGTCTTGATGCACACCGGCTCGCGAGGGTTGTCCTTGAGTTTGTTGCGCAATTTGCTGATGTAGACGTCGACGCTACGGTTGAGGCCGTCGAAGGCAATGCCGCGCATGCGATTGAGAATGTCATCGCGGGAAAGAATCTTGCCCGCCGCGCTGGCGAGCAACCAGAGCAATTCGAACTCCATGGTGGTCAGCTCGATCAGCTCACCCGTCAGGCGCACTTCACGGCAACTGCGGTCGATGCTCAATTGCCCGAACTCGAGGAAACTGACGACGCTGGTATCCGGCGTCTGCCGCCGTTGCAACGCCCGCAGCCGCGCGAGCAATACCGGCGGTTTGATCGGTTTGATCACGTAATCGTCAGCGCCGGACTCCAGACCGAGAATGTGATCGAGATCGTCTTCCTTGGCGGTGAGGATCACGATCGGCGTGTCCGAGACACTGCGAATTTCCCGGCAGACCTGCAAACCGCTCTGCCCCGGCAACATCAGGTCGAGCACCAGCACTTGCGGCTTGAATTCCAGGAACGCAGCCATGGCCAGATCACCGCGATGTACCGTGCGCACCTCGTAGCCGTGTTGTTCTAGAAAGTGTGCGATCAGTGCGGCGAGACGCTCATCGTCTTCGACCAGCAGAACTTTGCCGAAACCCAGGTTATCCATAACAACCGTTGCCAAGCCAAACGTGGAAGGGCCGATATTATGCTGGCATTCATCGAACAGGCGATGACGGCGGACAGCAAAAACCGGCCACTCGGGCCGGTTTTCGGTGATGTTTCATACTCTTAAGAGTTTTTAACAAATTCAGGCGGGCACACCGCTGTGGAAGCGGAATTCCTCGTCCGGCGATTCGATCAGTTCCTGCTCGGCCGCACGGACGCGCTCGATCACCTGCGCGACATCCTTGGCATCACCATACTGATAGGCCAGTTTCAGATAACCCTGAAAGTGCCGCGCCTCGCTTTTCAGCAAACCGAAATAGAACTTGCCCAGTTCTTCGTCCAGATGCGGCACCAATGCTTCAAAGCGTTCGCAACTGCGCGCTTCGATGAAAGCACCAACCACCAGCGTATCCACCAGTTTCACCGGTTCGTGGCTGCGCACCACCTTGCGCAGGCCCGAGGCGTAGCGGCCGGCGTGCAGCTGACGCAACTCGATCTTGCGCCGTTTCATGATGCGCATGACTTGCTCGTGGTGCACCAGTTCTTCCCGGGCCAGGCGCGACATCATGTTGATCAGGTCGACGTGGGCGTGGTACTTGGCAATCAGGCTCAGCGCCGTGCTGGCGGCCTTGAACTCGCAGTTCTTGTGATCGATCAGCAGGGTTTCCTGATCGGCCAGTGCCGCCTGGACCCAGGCGTCGGGCGTGCGGCAGCCAAGGAATTCGTGGATTTCGGGAAGGATCATGGGGCTCACGGTAAAGGTGTTCGAGCGAAGGGCGCCGATTATACCGGCCTGCCCGCAGACCACCAGCGGCGGCTGTTGATATGCATCAAGTCGCAGACGTTCGGGTAGCAACTATAGTTGTGCAACGCCGTGCCTTTTCTTTGCTGGAGACTCCGCTCATGCAAGCCATTCGCAGCATTCTGGTGGTCATCGAACCTGAACATGCAGAAAGCCTGGCGCTCAAGCGCGCCAAGCTGATCGCCGGTGTCACCCAGGCCCATCTGCATCTGCTGGTGTGTGACAAGAAGCATGACCACGCCGGCCTGCTCAGCGTGCTCAAGGCGGCATTGCTCGCCGAAGGCTACAGCGTGACCACCGAACAGGCGTGGAACGAGAGCCTGCACGAAACCATCATCGATGTGCAGCAGGCCGAGGGATGCGGCCTGGTGATCAAACAGCACTTTCCCGACAGCTCGCTGAAAAAAGCCCTGCTGACCCCGGCCGACTGGAAGCTCCTGCGCCACTGCCCTACCCCGGTGCTGCTGGTGAAAACCGCCGGTTCGTGGAAAGACAAAGTGATTCTCGCTGCCGTCGATGTCGGCAATGCCGACGGTGAGCATCGGCATTTGCACAGCACCATCATCGATCACGGCTATGACATCGCCAGTCTGGCCAAAGCGCACCTGCATGTGATTACCGCGCATCCGTCGCCGATGCTCTCGGCGGCGGACCCGACGTTTCAGCTGAAATCGACCATAGAAGCCAAATACCGCGAGCAGTGCCGGGCGTTTCAGGCGGAGTTCGATGTCGATGACGAGCACCTGCACATCGAGGAAGGCCCGGCAGATGTGCTGATCCCGTTCATGGCGAACAAGCTCCAGGCGGCAGTAACGGTAATTGGCACGGTGGCGCGCAGTGGTCTGTCAGGCGCGTTGATCGGCAATACCGCTGAAGCGGTGCTGGATACGCTGGAAAGCGATGTCCTGGTGCTCAAGCCGCAGGAGGTTGAGGATCATCTGGTGGAACTGACGGCAAAACACTGAGGATTGCCATGCCTGACTGGCGCTTTCGCGAGCAGGCTCGCTCCCACATCTGGAATGCATTTCCCTGTGGGAGCGAGCCTGCTCGCGAAGCTTTTGCTGTTCAGGCGCCGAAGGCGTCTTTCAGAAAGCCCGGGGCGATGTAGCGCTGATAATGCGCTTCCGACAGCAGGAAGAATTCCCGATCAATGGCATCGCGCAGTTCCGGCAGGTTCCAGTCGCGGAACTCCGGCAGCAACACCATCCCGTACGCCTCAAGATTAATGATCACCCGCGCGCCCCGGGCAATCAGCTGATAGGCCCAGCAATATTCCGACTGATGCGGTACGAAGCGGATCTTGCGCTGTTCGAGCTGCTCGCGCAGGCGCGCCGGATCGAAGATCTCGACTTTGCTCGCCATCACTTGTGACAGCAATTGCTCCAGACGCAGCCACACAGCACGCTTTTCCTCCTCGTTGTACCCGTTCCAATGGATCACTTCGTGGTGGAATCGCTTGCAGCCACGGCACACCAGGTCACCGTAAACGGTGGAGCAGAGGCCGACGCAGGGGGTCTTGATGGTCTGATTGGGCATAAATGGGCAGAACACTGAAACGCGGAACAGGCCGGCATGTTAGCCCTTTGTCGGGCATTGATCACCCCTCAAACAGCAAGGTCTCGCCGGCGTCGCAAGTTTGCTCCGGCCGCGCTGATTGCCACGAAAGTCCAATAGAGCGCGACTTACCTTTAAATTTTTTTTGCCGTAGAATCAGCCAGCCTTTTAAGGCGCCAATGTCCGTTAGAAGCTGTTTTCAAAGCGTCACGAGCACAGTCGTTCCTTCAG
>Ga0308161_1000297_pt1 | contig 90495 bp, 86 predicted proteins | sample PhyFR2_FD_201034 | JGI IMG/M metagenome (GOLD analysis project Ga0308161, IMG submission 201034) | Phyllosphere microbial communities from UC Gill Tract Community Farm, Albany, California, United States - DLSLF.R2 | ecosystem: Host-associated > Plants > Phyllosphere > Unclassified | place: USA...
CAGAGGAGGCCGTGCCCAGCGATTGCTGAATCGAAGGCAGCGCTACGTTCACGATGAAGAAATCCAGCGGCGGCAAGAATGCACCGACCAACAGGATGGCGAACATCAGCCAGCGCCGCTGTTCCGGAAGGGCTACTATTTTCTCAGGCATAAGGTCTCCTTTCTGAAACCCTTCGGCTCCAGAATATTTTCGATTGCGAGTCATGCTTTGAATAAGCTGACTTCAATCTAAACGATCAAACCCTGGCTGACGCCTCACATAAATGAACGGCCAATGTTCATTTATGGCAGTGCCGCTGCGCCCCTGCCTCCTCGCAAAATGGCCGCACTGTGGTTCCAGTCGAGCCACACAACCGAAATCGAGGAGTCAGTTATGTCAGGTAAATTCGCTGATCAGGTCGCAGTCGTCACCGGCGCGTCCACCGGGATCGGATTTGCGATTGCACAGGGTTTGATTGCCGAGGGCGCCAGGCGCGTTTACATCACCGGGCGTTCTGCAGCCACGCTGGAGGCTGCGGTGGCCAAGCTTGGCGACAGGGCGGTCGCGGTCATTTCCGATGTCGCGCGCCAGGTTGATCTGGACGAGCTCAAGGCAACGATCGAGGCGCACGACGATCAACTGGACTCAGTGTTTGCCAATGCGGGTATTTGTGAAAAGAACCCGCTGGGCGAGACCACCGAGGCCGCCTATTTCAACATGTTCGACATCAACGTAAAGGGAGTATTTTTTACTGTACAGACGTTGATGCCATTGTTGAAAAATGGCGCTTCGATCGTACTGACGGCCTCTATCTGTTCCAGAAATGGCATGGAAGGACTGAGCCTCTACAACGCCTCCAAAGCCGCGGTACGTTCCTTTGCCAGGACGTGGGCCAACGAACTCAAAGGTCGCAAGATCAGAGCGAATGTCCTGAGCCCTGGCTTCACCCGCACACCGCTGATGGATAACGGCTTGAAGATGAGCGAAAGCGACGTCGCCGCGCTGCGTCAGCACGTCGAGCAGATCACGCCATTGGGGTACATGGCCGAGCCTGAAGAAATCGCCTCGTCGGCGCTGTTTCTTGCGTCGGCCGATGCGAAATATGTCAACGGTGTGGAGTTGATGGTCGACGGCGGCCTGTCGCAGATCTGACCACGTGCTCAACCGTAGCGCAGCCCTCGCGCAGGGCTGCCTTCCTCGCTTATGCGCAGCCCCTGCAGGAAACCTCATCATGAACAATGAACAACTGACAGCCCGACTGGACGCCCTGGAAAGTCGCGCCGCCATCGAGTCGCTGATCAGCGCCTACGCCAATGCTTTCGACCGCATCGACGCCTCGCTTCTTAGCTCAATCTGGCACGAAGAGTCGACACTGGATCTACCGGGTTTTGGCCAGGCTGGAAACCGTGACGAAATCCTGGCGATGGCGCAAAACAGCTGGCGCCAGATGCCCCATATGCACCACTGGATGGCCAACCCGCTGATTGAAATCGAGGGTGACAGCGCAGTGGGCACGGTAGCTGCGGATTGCCTGTTTCATGACATTGAAAAAGGCCCGGTGCAAGTCAGCGGTCTTTACCACGACAGGTTTGAACGTCGGGACGGAAAGTGGGCGTTCCTGTCACGTCGTTTTGAAATGCATTTCCTGACGCCGTTAAAAGATTGGGTACCCGCAGCGGGCGAAGAACAGTTTGCACCGTTCGAGCAGCTCAAGGGAACGACAGCGAAAAACGAATAGTCCCGGCCCTTGGCTGTTCGACACCCACGTGGCCGTCATGCAGTTGCATGATGGCCACGACAATGGCGAGGCCAAGCCCGTAGGAGTCGGAATTCTGGTGCCGAGACGCATCGCCACGGTAAAAGCGGTCGAAGAGTTTGCCCAGGGTTTCGTCGCCCAGCACCGGCCCTTGGTTCTCCACCTCAATCCGGGCACCTCCGTGGGTTTCCAATACCCGTATCAGAATCTCGGTGCCCTCGTAAGCGTAGCGAACAGCGTTCGCCACCAGGTTGCTCAACGCTCTGCGCAGCAGCAAGGGGTCAGCGAGCACGATACCATCGCCCGTTATTTGGAAGCTCATTCGCCGCTCTTCAGCCAAACCCTCAAAATACTCAGCGATGCGCTGTGATTCGTCATGCAGCGACAGTTGTTGGCGCTCCACTACGGCTTGCGCTTCATCGGCGCGCGCCAGAAATAGAATGCTTTCGACGATGCGCGAGATCCGTTCGAGTTCTTCAAGGTTCGAAGCGATCAGCGCCTGATATTCGTCCTCGCTACGGCGTTGGCGAAGGGCAACCTGACAATGTCCCATCAACGACCCGACCGGCGTGCGGATTTCATGGGCAAGGTCGGCGGAAAATTGCGTCAGTCGCTGATAACCCTGAGCAAGACGATCAAGCATCGCGTTATAGGCGTCACTCAGCTGTTGCAATTCAACCGGCGTATCGGCGCTGTCCATACGGCTGTGCAGACGCTCAGGCGTTATGGCTGCGGCATGGGCGGCCATTTTGCGCAGCGGACGCAGCCCGCGACGCAATAACAGATAACCCAGCAACGCGGTTGCCAGAAAGGCAAGGGCCACGGCCAGGTAGATGCGCTCGCGATACGCTGCAAGCATCGCCATTTCCTTGCCCATAAGGTGGGCGGCCGTCAATCGGACTACACGGCCACCCGACGTCGTGACTACGGAGGCGGCGCGCAGCCTTGTTCCCGAGTCGGTCACGCCGCTGCGCAGATCACTGACGCTCAGCTTTGTGTCCTGGCCGATCACCGGCAGTTCAGGCAACGTGACGTTGAGTGGATTGACCTGGATGACCGGTGGCTGCCCCGGCTCTTCAATGATGAAGATGTCGTCTTCGCTGTCGAGCATGTTCTTGAAAATCTGCGGGCTGTCGCGCAGCTTTTCGATGGCGAGTTCGTAATGCAGGAGCTTGCGAAAATGCTCCAGACGGCCCATCACCGCGTGATCGCTGTAGACCAATACCGAGGCCTTCATCGTCTGATACAGATAGAAGCCCGCGCCGGCCACGGCCAGCATCGCGACCATGGCAAACGCCACGGTCGATCGCAGCGTCAGCGAGGGTTGGCGTCGGGACCGCATGGCCTCACCTCGCAGACATAGCCGATACCGCGAATGGTATGGATCAGCTTGATCGGGTAGGGCTGGTCGACCTTGTTGCGCAGGCGCTTGACAGCGACGTCCACCACGTTGGTATCGCTGTCGAAATTCATGTCCCAGACTTCCGAAGCGATTTGTGTCCTGGACAACACATCGCCGGCTCGACGGAGAAACAGATGGAGCAGGGCGAACTCCTTGTTGGTCAGCACGATCACCTGTTGTTGGCGGGTCACGCGGCGCCGGACCAGATCCAGTTCGAGATCGGCAAGGTGGAAATGGTCGGCTTCGCGCACGACACCGCGGCGCAGAATAGTGCGGATGCGCAACAGCAGTTCGGTAAACGAAAAAGGTTTGATCAGGTAATCATCGGCGCCCAGTTCCAGACCGCGAATGCGGTCTTGCAACTGGTCGCGCGCGGTGAGGAACAGCACGGGGACATCTTGTCTGGCGCGCAACAGCTCGATGATCTGAAAGCCGTCAATCCCGGGCAACATCACGTCCAGCACGATCAGGTCATAGGTCGTATGCAAGGCCATGTGCAGGCCGTCGGCGCCATGCTGGGTCCAGTCGACGTTGTAACCGGACTCACCGAGCCCCTTTTTCAGGTACTCACCTGTTTTGGTGTCATCTTCGATCAGCAGGATATGCATCGTCAGGCGCGCTCGGGTTTCTTCATGACGGGATTCAGTCCGCGACATCGGTATCTCGGCTGTGCAGTGTAACGGGATGAGCGGGCGCAGTCGGTTACATTTCTGTCATTCATGGTCAGGGTTGGCGAATGACAAAATTGTCATTCGGCGGTCATCGTGACGTCCCGGTCTGCGGTCGAGGATGGCGACACATCAACCCATGAGGAATCGTCGCCATGCAACTCAAAAACGCCCTGTCTACCACGTTCGGTTTGGTGATGCTCAGCGCTGCCGTCATTGCCACCGCCGCCGACATGCCGGTCATCAAACCACTGCGCGGTACGGTGGAAAGCGTCAGCAACAACACGCTGACCTTCACTGTCCGCTCTGGCGCCCAGCAGACGATCGGACTGACTGACAAGACCGGTATCAGCCGGGTATCGAAGGCCAATATCGACTCGATCAAATCCGACAGCTTCATCGGCTCGGCGGCCATCCCGCAGGCCAACGGAACCTTGAAGGCGCTTGAGGTCACGGTATTCGACGCCAGGCTCAAGGGCAGCGGCGAAGGTCATTACGGTTGGCAGAACGCAGACGGCAGCACTGGCACCATGACCAACGGCACCGTTGGCAAACTGTCCAAAACCGACGGCCGCACGTTGACCGTCAACTACCAGGGCGGCGAGAAACAAATCGTCGTGCCGGATGACGTGCCTATCGCCTACGTCGAGCCAGGCAAAGCCGATGAGCTGGTCAAAGGAACGAAAATCGTCGTGTTCCCCGCTGCAGATGGCACCGCACGCGGCATTGCAGTCGGCAAGGATGGCTTCCAGCCACCGATGTAATCATCTGAGAAAGCTTGAGCGTTGCCGTCTGGCAACGCTCCGCTACACGGAAGGCTTGCAAGGGGAACCACGTGAGACAGAAGAAACTGCATCCCTGGCCGGTTCGCCTCACCCATTGGCTCAATGCGGCCTGCATGGTCTGCATGTTCATGAGCGGTTGGGCTATCTACAACGCCTCGCCACTGTTCAGTTTCAGGTTTCCGGTGTCATTGACCGTGGGCGGTTGGCTGGGCGGGGCACTTGCCTGGCATTTTGCGTTCATGTGGCTGCTGCTGATCAACGGCGCAATCTATGTGCTGTACGGGTTGGCCAGTCGTCATTTCAAACGTGAGCTGCTGCCCATCGGCATTGCCGCATTGAAGCATGATCTGACCGATGCCTTGCGCTTTCGGCTGGTGCATGAAAAGGGTGTCTATAACGCAGTACAGCGCCTGATGTACTGGATCGTGCTGGCGGCAGGTGTACTGATCGTGATCTCGGGTGTAGCGATCTGGAAACCGGTTCAACTTCAAGAGCTGGTCGCGTTACTGGGCGGCTATGACGTTGCTCGTTACGTACATTTTGCGGCCATGGCGATGATTGCAGCGTTTGTGGTGATTCACCTGGTCTTGGTGATTCTGGTACCAAAAACCCTGTTGCCAATGATCACGGGTGGAGTGCGGACGCCTGATAACGAGAAAAATGGGTCATGACTGAATTTACAAAAATAACGCGTCAGCGCGTCAGGATTGAACCTGCGCAACAGCTTGAACTGGAAAACATTCAGCGCCGGCATTTGCTTCGGGCCGGCCTGACGGTGGGCGCGATGTCGATGCTGACCGGTTGCAACCTGCAGGACGGCGATCAGGTCGACAAAGTGCTTTGGGCCATGTCGCGTTGGAACGACCGGGTCCAGGCGTGGCTGTTCAGTGGACGGAAACTGGCGCCGACCTTCGCCCGCGCGCAGATCACCAAGCCGTTTCCGTTCAACGCTTTCTATGGTCAGGACGATATCCCTGAAGTAGACCTGACCAGTTACTCGCTCGCCGTCTCCGGCCGGATCAGGGACAAGGCGCCGTGGACACTCGAAAGCTTGCGCAAGCTGCCGCAACGCAGCGATATCACTCGGCTGATCTGTGTTGAGGGCTGGAGCGCGATCGGTCAATGGGGAGGTGTACCGCTGAAAACCTTCCTGGAACACATCGGCGCCGACACCACAGCGAAATTTGTCGGTTTCAAATGTGCCGATCGTTACTACTCCAGTCTGGACATGCCGACTGCCTTGCACCCGCAGACGCTGTTGGCACTGGATTACGCTGACGTGGCGCTGCCGCCCGAGTACGGCTATCCGCTGAGGGTTCGGGTCCCCACCAAACTGGGATTCAAAAACCCCAAGCATGTTGTCGAGATTTTCGTCAGCAACGACAACCCGGGCGGGTATTGGGAAGACCAGGGCTACAACTGGTTCAGCGGGATCTGATGAAGCAAAGAACGGAACTGTCACGCCAGGAACACTGGCGAGATTCATGGCACCAAGCGTGATATGAGGCATGCCGATGACCGGTATTTCTGCAGTACCGCCAGCACCATCCGACTGGCCAACATCAGAACCCAGGATGCGGGCAACGAGTGATGGAGCAGATTTCCAATCTCTCTTGCAGGCTCAGTCCAGGCCACCTTTACAACAGTCAGATAAAGCTCGCACTCGGATGCTCTTTGATAATCTTGCCGCATGTACCTTCAATGGCGAAAAAAGGGCTATCTGCTCTGATGTTATCGGCACAGGGGGACTGAATGCGTTCGCCATTGCAGTGGCTCTTTCGCCGCTAACCGTCACCTGGGTACCGACCGAGATTGTTCGAGCGCCACTGCGTTCGCCTGGGATACGGACTTTTCGCCGTCGCAATCCCTCTTCAGCCGAGAGCTCCTTCCTCAACCGGTCAAGCTCGGAGGATAGGGGTTATGATTAGACGTGTCTCGAGAGCTTGCTCGCCGTAGGCCAGTATTATTAAGGGAGAAGCACATACCGCCAATTCTCACCTGTAGCGTTGAATGGTCTTTCGTTCGCCTGAAGTAGAAAGCCCGATGGCTTCTCTACCGTGGCGAAGGTGGTGTTATGAGGCAGCGTCGACTTACAGCCTATTTTTCCACCCCGCTGTCATCCCCCGTTTATTCTGAGCATCAGAGAGTTATAGCCCGCCTTCAGAGCTACTTTTGGCCGAAGGTAGTCATTCGTGAACGGCCGCTTTCGGCCAGAAGCAGCCCTGATGGGCGTCCATTTTCGGCTATAAGCGGCAGATCAACCTGAGATTACCTTCGATGAAAAACCGCTAGACGCGAACTCGTGGATGTTTCCGAAAACGTCCAGGCTATAGCTGCCAACAGTATTGGCATAAACGCATGAGGAAGGCTAAGAGAAGGCTGTTAACTAAAATTGCCGCCTCTAACTGATGCGAGGAGATAGCCCTTCAAAGATGTTGAATTCAATCGGACAAATGAGGCGGGGCGAAGACCCAGGCCCAGTACGGATACCGGGCCTTTAGCGTCCGCCGCAACCCACAGCGGGCATCAGTTGTGGTGGGCGTACACTAGCCTTTACGCAGGGTCAGCAGAGGGATGCTGAAGTGCTGTCTTCGGACTCATAGGCCTTCGCCATCAAGCCTTGGCAGCAGGCTTCAATCTAAAGCTGACACCCATACGATTGAAAGCGTTCATCGCAGCAATCGCTACTGTCAGGTCAACCAGATCCTTTTCCGCAAACATCGCCAAGGCGGCTGCGTACGCTTCGTCCGATACGTGGGTCTCGCTTACCCGCGTGACCTCTTCTGCCCAGGCTAATGCCGAGCGCTCCTGATCCGAGAATAGGTGCTGCGCTTCATGCCATACCGGTACTAATACCAGCTTGTCCACCGACATGCCTTCTTTGATCAGATCCCGTGAATGCAGATCAATACAGTGTGCGCAGCCGTTGATCTGCGACACTCTGAGAAACACCAAATGGATCAGTTGGGCTGGCAGGTTGGTTGCAGTGGTCGCAAAGTGATGCAAACCTCCAAGCGCCTTGGCTGCACTAGGTGAAATTTGAAACCAATCGAGGCGACTCATGATTAATTCCTCTCTGTAGGACGATATTAAGCGTGGGACTTGCGGCTCATGGCTGCCGAGCCGGGCGAACGGCTCTCCCGAAATCAAAAAGCAAGGCTCAGCTTCAGGCATCGCTGCCGACCTTTGTACTTCGACCGTCTGGGGGCACCGGCTTCAGGCAACTGTTTCATGAGTCCTAGCTTCGATTTCCTCATGAAAGAACGTGTGCACATCGTCGTACCCTATTTTCTGCGCCGTTTTTAGCGCGTCCGTCCCTTTTGCTGTCCCTTCAACGGTGAAGTAATGCACCTGATTGAGACCGATGGTTTTCAGCACTGCGGATAGGTAGGGACGAAGAAAGTCGGGTTGCCGGGCCCTCTCACCGCTAATGTAGCCGCCGGTGGCTACGGCAACGTAGACGGGGCGATCCAATAACGTTCCAACCTTACCTTTTGATGTGCTCAGGAAAGTTTTTCCGACGCGTACAACGTGGTCAATCCAGGCCTTGAGCGGAGAGGGCACGCTGTAGTTGTGCATGGGAGTAGCGATTACCAGTACATCGCAGGCATTCAACAGGATGATCATTTGGTCGGAGCGACTCAATGTACCTTTCTGATCCTCGGTAGCTATTTCGCTCGGATGGGCCAAGGCATGGGCATAAGTCGCATCGACTGGCGATAACGTGTTCAGGTCTATATCCGTCAGTTCAATCCCGCGTATACCAGCGCGTACTGTCAGAGCGTGCAGAATCCGCTCAGACAGTTTCAAGCTTTCAGATGCATTACCGTTGGGACTGGCAATCAGGCGAAGGATTCGCAAAGGAGCGAGTGGCTTCTGAGACGGGTTCATGATATTGCCTCCTGTACGGGTGATGCGGTCATGGGGTATCGAACTGTTTTTGAAAACGCAGCGCGCCGGTATAAAGGCCTTCGCGGAAGTAGAAGCGTTGGGCGCGCGCGTTGGCCAAACCCGTGTCAAGCACAAGGCGAGCACAACCGCTGGCACGAGCCAGTCGTTCCAGAGCTCGCAATAATCGGGAGCCCCACTGGCCGCCGCGCTGGGCTTCATCGGTGATGAGGTCATCGACATACAAGAATGGGCCATAAATCAGATTCTCCTGAAGGCGGTAACCTGTAAGCGCCACGAGAGCCGATGACTCGAAGGCTCCAACCAGGCGATAGCCGCCGGCTCGCATTCGTTCGATACGACTCATAAAATCGGCCTCGCTTGTTAGGTGGGGGCGCAATTGCTGCATTACCGGGAAAGCGATTTTCAAGTCATGGCGGCTGTCTAGAGGACGCAGGGCAGTGTCGGCCAAGTCGAGCACGCTGGGCACGTAGTCTTGAAGATTGAACGTCATGGGAGAGGCCTTAGTGGGTTGTGATGGTCAAATCTTGAACTAACATTGCCTCAATTTATTGAACCAAGAAGTGAGATATGAACTAGGCCATGATGACTTCCTGTTCGCACCCTTTCGCCTCCTTGGATGGGCAACCCGGCTCGCCTCTGTACCGTCAGTTATATGACCGAGTACTCGCCGCCATCGCCGCTGGCACGCTTTCCCCTGGTGACCGATTGCCTTCGGTGCGAGCTCTCGCCAAGGATCTCGGCGTTGCTCGTGGCACCATCGAGCTGGCCTATTCGCTGCTCACGAGCGAGGGCTACCTCTTGGCCCTGGGGCAGAAGGGCACCGTGGTCAATCCCGAATTGCAGAAGCCGCTACTGTCTGCCCCCGCTTTATCCGTCAGCAGCGAGGTGATTGAAAACTCCCCAGACGCACTATGGCGTCCACCGCAACTTTTGCCGTTTCAGATGGGAGTGCCTGCAATGGATGAGTTCCCACGCAAGATCTGGGCGCGCTTGGGTGCCCGTTATCTGCGAGGCATGCGTTCAGGCGATCTGGACTATCCGCCGCCGCACGGCCTGCCTGCCTTACGCAGCGCCATAGCCTCATATCTGCAGGTGTCTCGAGGTATCGATTGCGGCGCCCATCAGGTATTTATCACCAGCGGCTGGCGCAGTAGCCTGTCGCTGATCGCACATACTTTACTGCGCGCAGGGGAGCGAGCCTGGGTCGAAGATCCTGGCTACCCAACCACGCGCCAAGTGCTTCGTCAATTCGGTATTGAGCTTGAGGCAGTGCCAGTTGATGCCGAAGGTATGGATGTGGAGCAGGCCATTGCCAGGCATCAGGCTGCACAGGTCGTCATGGTGACGCCGGGGCATCAAAGCCCATTGTGTATGGCGCTGTCTTTGCCTCGGAGACAGTTGTTACTCGATTGGGTGGCCCGGAGCGATGCCTGGGTTGTCGAGGATGATTACGACGGCGAGTATCGCTATGTCAGTCGCCCCTTGCCGGCGTTGGCGAGCTTGGATCGCAACGGGCGCGTGCTGTACGCCGGAACTTTCAGCAAGGTGCTTTTCCCCGGTATCCGCCTTGCCTACCTAGTGGTGCCTCAGGGGCAAGTGGCAGCGTTTGAGCGTGTAAGTCGGGCGTTATTCTCCGCAGGCTCGCCAGCGATTACTCAAGCGCTGGTCGCAGAGTTCATTGTCGAGGGGCATTTCACTCGGCACATTCAGCGCATGCGAAGGCTCTACAGCGAACGACGCGCTTTGACTATTGAAGCGTTGGAGCGGAGTTTACCCAATGGACTGCTGGTGGAGCGCTCGCCAGGAGGGATGCACCTGGTACTCCGTTTGCCGGAGGGAGTAGTCGACACTGCCCTGACTGAGCAACTGCTGGCCAAAGGCATCGCCGTGCAACCCTTGTCGCGATGGAGTGTTTCGTCGCGGCGTCAATCTGGGCTGCTGCTGAGCTTCACCAACTGCGCCTGCGCTGCTCAGGGCGAGCAGCTTGGCGCGTTTATAAACCGTGCGCTCAGTTGAGGTTGGCTTTGGTCAGGCCGAACACCTCATCCGACGAACCAGGGACTGCCTGAAAGGCCACATTGAGGCGATTCCAACCGTTGATGGCGACAATCAGGAACGACAAATCCGACAGATCCTGTTCGGAAAACTGCTCACGCACATCCGCGTAGAGGCTTTCAGGTACACCATGGGATGGCAGTTGGGTCAGGGCTTCTGTCCAGGCGAGCGCCGCGCGCTCTATTGGCGAGAACAGTTGCGATTCACGCCAGACCGCAATGTGATGGAGGCGCAATTCGCGCTCGCCATGGATCTTGGCTTCCTTCACGTGCATATCCACGCAGAACGCGCAGCCATTCAATTGAGACGCCCGCAGCATTATGAGGTGGGCCAGGTCAGCCAGTAGCGGCTTCTTACTCAGTTGCATCGTCAGCTCCACCAGCTTATTGGAAGCCTGAGGCGACTGTTTGAAGTAATCAAGACGGTTGTTCATGGCGGTCACTCGCAGCGGGTTTAGGGTTGTTGGAGCCCACAGTAGCCACGCGTGGTCTAGTCAGACAGGGCCAAGAAAAGACCTTTCAACTAAGCCATACAGTTCTGATTCGCGATTTGCCGTTCGCCGATGTTGCCAAGCCGGTTGTCCGTGAACCCGGCGGAAGGCGACCCAAAGCCGGTGTATAAACTGGCACAGTAAGCGGCAACTGAGTTGCGATGCGCGATAGTTCTGGGGTGGATAACAGGTGCAGCGCCTTTGTGAAGACTGATTCCTCTCGCCGGTCGACAACGCCGAAACAGATCGCAAGAGAGTGGGGCGGTGGGCGGTCAATCCGCAGTTCGCAGAGCAACTCGGGCGTGTTTACGAAGAGTGGAGTGGCATTTTCCTCTCAAAGAAATTCGATGCGACCGGATTTTCAGTCCTATAACGCACTTGAGAACACAGCCATTGGTGCGTGTCAAAAAAACCTTTTTGTCGTCATTTCGACAAAAACGAATAATGGTCAAATTGACTCGGTATAGCTTCAGCACCCTGATTTTTATGACGTTTGAGGTTGGCATGAAATGTGTCAGTGATGGGTAAATGGTTTAATACCCAAGGAGCTGAAACATGAAAAGTGAGTTCGACAATCGTGTCGCTGTGGTAACCGGAGCAAGTTCAGGCATCGGACTGGCAGTCGTTCAACGATTACTAAGCTATGAAGCGACGGTAGTGGCGATGTCCCGTGGCCGGGGCGGCCTGGCTGCACTCAAAGACGTTCATGGTGATCGCCTCCATATTGTCAGTGGCGATGTTACGGTAAGTTCGGATCTTGAGAAGCTTGCACACTGCGTCTCCAGAATCGGGCCTTTAGATTTTCTAGTACCGAATGCAGGAGTCGCTGTATTTGAAGACAGCTTGGCGAGTGAGGGATTCGAGCGAAATTGGGCCATCAACGGAGCAGGTGCGCTTAACACGCTTTCAGCTTTGCGAGCCCAATTGGCGAGACCCGCTTCGGTTGTATTTGTGGGGACTTTTCTTTCCGCTTTGGCCTTCCCAGGCTTGGCTGGCTACATTGCGTCGAAAACAGCACTGACAGCGCATGCTCGAACCTTAGCCGTCGAACAGGCTGAGGCCGGAGTTAGAGTGAACGTCGTATCGCCAGGGCCAACAGCTACGCCGATCTGGCGATCACTAGGGTTGGATAATGCGACGTTGTCCTCAGTCGCGGAAACGGTCAACCAGCGCTTACTAGAGGGTAAGTTCCTTGAGCCGGAAGCGGTGGCAGATGTGATTCTGTTCCTTCTATCAGAGCGAGCACGTGGCATTTACGGCCAAGATGTTGTGGTAGATGGGGGGTATACCTTGCGGTAGGCGTTAGAAACGCATTGAGGTCGAGGAGACACCTATCCGGTGCGGATCGTGCTCTCGGCCTCTATTTTCTGCGCTAACTTTACCTCTAATTGACGTGATCAACTCGGGCCCTTGATTAAGTACATTCTCCACATAGTTGCCCACCTTTTATCAATGAAATTCTCAGCTGGCCAGTGCCGTCACGCCCAGCTTGCCTTGAAGGAAAGACGAACATGGCAAGCCTGCAGCGGTGACCACTTTGCCATATGCATGGCTCATCTAGGTCCGCTTTTGGCTCAGAGTGTGTCAAAACCGCTTGTTAGCGGCTTCCACTCTAATGTTTTTTCCTACTCAGCCCAGGTCAGACATCAGTTGCTCAGATTCAGTATAAGATTCCGGAAATCAGCAGGTACGCCGAAAACGTGGGCTAGATGCTAGAAATCTGGGGGTTGGATGATTGCAAGCAACGTTTCATATCTTTGTCCGGTTTGTGGATACCCCGGGCTTGAAGAGCCTCCATACGATGAGGTTGGCTGCTCTTCTTTTGGCATGTGCCCGTCCTGCGGTACGCAGTTTGGCTATGATGACGCAACATCTGCTCATGCTGATTTGCGGAAATTATGGATCTCTAAAGGAATGCTTTGGTGGAGCAAAGCTCAAGCGTCGCCGAGTGGTTGGGACCCGGTAAGGCAACTACAGGCGGTTGAAAAACGCATCAATATCTGAACAGAACACCGCTCTTAGCCCTGCTATGATTTCTGAGGATTTCATCGCAGGGATCGCCCATGAAGCGCTTTATCCAAGGTGAACATCGAGGCCAAGAAACCTTCCTTCCCGCGAGCCTCGACGATTACGTCACGGATGCCAATCCGGTGCGCGTAGTCGACGTCTTTGTCGACGAACTCGACCTGGTCAAACTGGGTTTCGAAGGCGCCATACCGGCTGATACTGGCCGGCCGGCTTACCATCCCGCGATCCTGCTGAAAATCTACATCTACGGCTATCTGAACCGCATTCCATCGAGTCGGCGTCTTGAACGAGAAGCCCAACGCAACGTCGAGCTGATGTGGCTGACTGGACGTTTGATGCCCGATTTCAAGACCATCGCCAACTTCCGAAAAGACAACAGCAAGGCCATCCGAGGTGTCTGCCGCCAGTTCGTGGTGCTGTGCCAGCAGCTAGGACTGTTCGAAGAAAATCTGGTCGCCATCGACGGCAGTAAATTCAAGGCCGTCAATAACCGCGACCGCAATTTCACCAGCGCCAAGCTGAAACGGCGGATGGAAGAAATTGAATCAATTATCAATCGGTACCTGACTGCGCTCGACGAAACCGATCGGCAAGAACCCTCGGTCGCTCAGCCCAAGGCTGCTCGTCTGCAAGAGAAAATCGACAAACTCAAAGCTCAGATGAAAGAGTTGCAGGTCATTGAAACTCAGCTCAACGAATCACCGGATAAACAGGTCTCACTGACCGATCCAGACGCCCGTTCCATGATGACGCGCGGCACTGGAATCGTCGGTTACAACGTGCAGACAGCGGTCGATACCCAGCACCATTTGATCGTTGCGCATGAGGTGACCAACGTCGGTTCCGACCGCGATCTACTCAGCTCGATGGCCAAGCAGGCCCGCGAGGCGATGGCGTCAGATACGTTGTCGGTAGTGGCTGACCGAGGTTACTTCAAAAGCGAACAAATCCTAGCTTGTCACGATGCAGGCATCACCGCCTATGTGCCCAAACCGATGACCTCTGGAGCCAAGGCTGACGGACGTTTCAATAACGATGCCTTCATCTATGACGCGGCAAAAAACGAATACATTTGTCCCGCTGGAGAGGCGTTGATCTGGCGCTTTTCCAGCGTTGAAAAAGGCCTGACGCTGCACCGTTACTGGAGTTCTAATTGCCAGGGATGCGTGCTGAAATCGAAGTGCACACCGAGCAAGCAACGACGAGTTCGGCGATGGGAGCATGAAGCCGTATTGGAGGAAATGCAGAACAGGCTGAGCAACGCGCCGGACATGATGCGAGTCCGCAAGCGTACGGTCGAGCATCCCTTCGGGACACTCAAACAATGGATGGGCGCCACACATTTCCTGACACGAAAGCTGAACGGAGTAAGTGCGGAGATGAGCTTGAACGTCCTCGCCTACAACTTGAAACGAATCATGAAAATTCTCGGTACCAGCAGTTTAATGAAGGCGCTGTCGGCCTGAAGAGGTCTGTATTTTGGCCACCCAGCAAGGTAGAAGCGGCGCGAGGGGCTCCCAGACCCTCGTGATGATCCGCAGGACTTGTTGTGAGCAATTACTCAGCTAACAACCGTCAGCGCTGCGCGCCGACAGTGCATCAGCGCGTTTTTACACACTCTGGGCCGAAAGCTGCCATTGCCAAGATATCGCAATGAATATTGGCAGTCGTTAGGGGGGAGTTCGAATCTCTCCTTCATCGCCATATTCTACAAACGCAAACACCTGATTTTCCTAGAGAAAGTCGGGGGTTTGTGGTTTTTTGCGTCTCAAAAATGGCCATATGGGACTGAGATGGGACTGGCGCACTGTTCTGGTGCGGAAAAGGGGGGCTTGTAAGTGAGCAGTTCAATCTCAATCGGCCGCCTTCAAATTATTCAAAGGCGCAGGGTCTTTCAGTCAGTGCCAGCTGGAAAGCTGTCCCCAACTTCAACTCGCCGCGCGATCAACGTCCGCTTTCGTCGACGCTCCAAAAACATTCGCTCGCACGGTTCAATTGCTCATCGAGCGATTCCCATGCAAATCCGGCATTGCGGATTAGCATCCCAATAATCTCCACAAGCCTTTGCATCTGCTCGATGGTTTCCTTTATGTCGCTCCACTTAATGCCTAATTTGCTGATGTCAACAAACTGATATCTGTCTGCCACACAGCGCACTTCTGTATGCGCAGAAACCTTGTCGCGGATGGTTTGGAATGACTTCATCTTTGGGCTAGTAGACAACGCTGCCCATAGGCCAGTGGCCTCGCAATACAGTTCATCGAATTGGGCTCCACGCTCGGCCTCTTCACTCAGCTCAATGCGTCTGAGAGCTTCAATTATCTCCGGGTCACTTTCGCCCTCAGCCGCAGGAAGTTGCCAAGCAGCAAACTGTTCGCGCAGTGTCTGTCTCACCCCATCGTCGGCTAGCTCCCGAATATGATTGTGTAGGCTCGGAGTTCGCCGGTCGTCATCAAGCGTCAGTTTTGCTATGTCCTGTATGCATGAAAGGAATAATGAGTGTTTGAGGATGCTAAATCCCATACCCCGCTTTCCCGAGCCACGATTGGCTACTACAGCGTCGTCGTAAAGCATCGGGGCAAGGATCGAGTACCTTTGGCGCATCTGAATAAAGGCATCGAGCAAGTGAGATGCGTGAGCCTCAAGTTTATCTTTCTGGGTTGGCATGAGTAGTGAACCACCATAGCTGCTATAGACATAGGATGACCGCTTTACACAGAGAGCTGCCATTTGGATAGAGCTTCCATCACACTTCATTAGCACCGACTGAGGGTAGCTCAATAGGCTGCTCGACGAGACTTACCTAGCTTGAGCCAATGGCGATATGAACTAGGATCTCCAAATCTCTCGCTCAAGGACGAATCCATGTCATATGCATCAGACTGCAATATCGCCACGGCAGATGCCCTGACATCACTACTGCACAACCAGCATGCCCTCGGTGCAGCGATCGAAGAGATCACCCATTGGATCTCAGGAACTGGCGCAGACGATGTTGCCGATAACGCCGTCGCGGCCTTGGAAACATTGGACAGAAATGCACAAGCGCTCACCGACGCGATCATGCGACTCAGAAATTCGTAGTGGCCTACCGATAGGCAGAATTCCAGCCTATGTTCAATCGGCCCCCACACCCGACCCCGGTGTGGGGGCCTTTTTTTGTGGCCGTGGAAGCCGGTCCCCCCAGGGCTGGTCTACCATTCCCTCTATATCTGGTTGATCTCTGGACGTGGGAGTACGCATGACTGATGCATTGGCGGCACTGAAACTGCCGAACGCAGTGGAGGTGCAAACCCTGAAACTGCTGCACCAAATTGAACTGGCACACACGGCTGACGACCTGTTTCGCGCCAGTGATCGTGCCGAAGGTTTCGTGCTGGGCCTGGAGAGGGTCAAGGTGCTGAACGCGGCCAGTATCGAAGGTTTGTATAAGACCTTCGAGGCAGAGGCCACGGCGCGGCGTCAGGAGCGCGAGCAGTGATCATTGAAGGTATTCACGAAGAAGTGTTGCGCGCCCTGGTCGAACAACACGCGGCGCACGCTGGGTGCCGGTGCGCTCGCGACGTGAGTCACTGCGCACCTGGGCCAGCTTGACCGCCGTGGGACGTTTTGCCGAAGGCGTGGGCCTCAGCGGATTCAGTGTAGACCTGTAACCGGTAATAGCTTCAAGGCCATTTCTACAGACCTACATCCGACTGCCTTTGCTTGAAATACGGGCTTCCGGCGGCCCGAATTCTTTCCGCAATTTGTTTTGAGGTCCTGGTTTCACTACCCTAAAACGAACAGAGAATTTGTGTGATGCGGAAAAATCATCACCATAAGCTTATGATTTATAAGGAAAAAATAATGGACTTAAAATCCCCCGCTCGTAAGGGCGTGCCGGTTCGATTCCGGCTTCGGGCACCATAAATATCAAGGGCTTGCATGACATATGTCATGCAAGCCCTTATTTTTTGTGCCGTGGAAATGTTTTCCACGCTCCTGACTGGCCATTCCGTCACCGTCTGGTGCTTGGAAATCCACTCCTTTCTTCAGCGTCGACTGCATCCATCAGCGAGTAAGCGTTTCCGGCGCCACCACCCACACACTACAAGGCATTTTGTACAACAGATGCTCGACCGTACTGCCAACCAGTCGGGCGATTCCTCGGTGAGTGACGCGGCCCATTACGATCACATCGATGTCGTACGCATCGGCATAGCTGGAAAGCACCTTGGCGGGATCGCCCACAATCATGTGCTGGTTCTCTGCCGGAATGTTGTTACGTTCAGCCACCGCCTGGAAAGCTTCGCCTTGGGCGTCGAACAGTTTCTTGGCTGCGGTGGAAGAAAAGATCGCGGACGCGTTATTGAAGCCGAACTCGGCAGCGCTGATCGATGACAGGTCATGGGCATAAATCACGTCCAGGCTGCCATTGCAGACACTGGCCAGTCTTGCTGCTTCTCGCAGGATCCGATCGTTGAGGCCCTGGTATTGGCCCTCCCGATGGAAGGGGTCGACCGCCGCGACGATTCGGCGTGGCAGAGCGTTTTGAGCGTGGCTGACAAAATGCAGCGGCACCGGGCATTCGCGCAACAGGTGGACGTCCAGCGGGGTGAACATCAGTCGCGACAGAACTGATTCGTGCTCCAGAGCCTTTATAAGGACAGCCATCGGCTGTTCCTTCAAATGAATGAGGATTTCCTTCAAAGGATTGTCCACCCAGACGACCTCGGTGGTGACGGTCACCCCGATCTTGCGCAGCGGCCGGGCCTGGTCTTCGAGCCATTGATGATGGCGTTCGACATAGCCCAGGCGCATCTGCTCCAGGGCTTGCTCGTTGACCATTCCTGCGGTCGCCAGGCCCTCCAGATAATCAAACGCGACAATATGCAGTGCGGCATCCGACGCTTTGGCCAGTGCGGCGGCGCGGTCGAACGCCGGACTGTTTTTCATCAGCGGCGACACGACCAGCATGAAACGCGATTGCTCAGACATGACAGTACTCCCGAGGGTAGTCACCCAGGCATTGCGCTGCATGCCTGGAAACAGTGAGTAGTGGGGCATGCGCTTATCCTGGAGCGAGCCAGCAGGGCGGGGTTGATATTTATCAACCAGACATCACCGCGTAGTCGTGAGCGGATGTACGGTCGAGCGAGACCACTGATCCGCGGATAGTTGACCATTATCAACTACGACCCTGCCGCCGCGGCTCAAGCTCTGCTCTGCACTCACCTGTCGGCGGAGGGAAAGCCATCATGGCCACCATGAAAGCCGCAATATTCGTTGAAAAAAACCGCATCGTGCTCGATGACAAGCCGATTCCCGAGGTCGGGCCGCTGGATGCGTTGATCCGCGTGACCACCACCATTTGCGGCACCGACGTGCATATCCTGCGCGGCGAATACCCAGTGGCGAGAGGACTGACCATCGGCCACGAACCGGTCGGCATCATTGAGCGATTGGGCTCGCAAGTACTCGGTTTTGTCGAAGGGCAGCGGGTGATCGCCGGGGCCATCACCCCCAGCGGGCACAGTTACGCGTGCCTGTGTGGCTGCGGCTCGCAGGACGGCCCCGACACTCGGCACGGCTTCAAGGCCATTGGCGGCTGGAAGTTTGGCAACACGATCGACGGTTGCCAGGCCGAGTACGTGTTGGTGCCGGATGCACAGGCCAACCTGTGCCCGATCCCCGATGAGTTGAGCGATGAACAGGTGCTGATGTGCCCGGACATCATGTCCACCGGGTTCTCGGGGGCCGAGCGCGGCGAGATCGCCATCGGCGACGCTGTCGCGGTGTTTGCATTGGGCCCGATCGGCCTCTGCGCCGTGGCCGGAGCACGGCTGAAGGGCGCCACCACGATTATCGGTGTCGACGCGGTGGCCGAACGCATGGCCATGGCGCACCGACTGGGCGCGACCCATACCGTCAATTTCAAGGACGGCAATGTGGTGGAACAGATCATGGCGTTGACCGATGGCCGTGGCGTGGATGTGTCCATCGAAGCGCTGGGCACCCAAGGCACGTTCGAGTCGGCATTGCGGGTGCTGCGCCCGGGCGGGCGTTTGTCCAGCCTTGGGGTGGGCCTTGCATATGACATTTATCAAGGAAGTCGCCGGGCTATGGCGCAACCTCGATGGACGTTGTTGTCTGATTCTTTCGGCCCGGGTCAGCTGCGTGTGACATGAGCGCAGACGTCCATCTCTCTGGAGACAAACATGAGCCAATATCAACACTTGTTGCTGATCATCAACCCGGCGCTGCGCCATTCCCCTGGTGAACAACTGGACGGTTTCGGAATTGATGAATGCCCGGCGCAAGGAACTGCAAGCGCATTACAGCGCTTTGGCGGGGAAATTCGATGTGACGGCCGAGCACAGGCATAGCAGGGAGGGACATCCCGTGGCGGCGATCAGTGAGTTTGCCGATGAACACGATGTGGACGTGATTGTGATGGGCAGGGTTCAACGTCACGGGCTGGAAAAACTGCTGGGAAGTACCACCGAACATATTCTGTACCAGGTTCCCTGCAGCGTACTGGCGGTCTAGAACGAACAACGGTGCGCCTTGCCGAACAGCCCCTTGCCGACTTGTCGACAAGGGGCAGCTGCTCGAAACTTACTCGCCTTTGATGGGCTGAGGTGATAACCCTTGCGCTTCTGTTCATGGATAATTTCGAGCGAGAAGATCGTCGTTCCACAACAATCACGAGGCGTTTCCTATGATCCGCGACACCGCTGTAACCCGTTATGGAAAACTCTCAATCATTCTGCACTGGCTGATGCTGGCGTTGTTCGTCGGGGTGTATGCGTGCGTCGAAATCAAGGGCTATCTGCCCAAGGGCAGTGAGGGGCGCAGCATGCTGATGGGCCTGCATGGCCTGTTTGGCGCCAGCATCTTCGCCTTGGTGTGGATTCGCCTGATCGGCCGCCTGACTCCGCGTCCGCCGATCATCCCCAAGCCACCGGCGTGGCAGACCGCAATCGCGCACCTGACACACCTGGCGCTGTATGGATTGATGATTGTCACGCCTGTCCTGGCCTGGCTGATGCTCGCGGCGGGCGATAAGCCGTTTCCGTACTTCGGTTTCCATGTGCCGGCGCCGGTGGCTATTGATCCGGACCTGGCCAAACAACTGAAGTACTGGCACGAATGGATTGGCAGTGCCGGCTACTGGCTGATCGGCCTGCACGCGCTGGCGGGGTTGTTCCACCATTACTGGGTGAAGGACAACACGTTGCAGAGGATGTTGATTGCGCGTGCCCGCTCTTGAAGCGAGCATCTTGCGCCGTTCGTCGAAGGGAATGTCCGCCGCAACTCAAGCAGCATGGCTGCGGTGGAGCTGAAAATCCGGAACTGCCAGCCCTCGCCGATGCCGAAATAGCATCGACAACGAGGGCAAAGCCATGACTGAAGAAAAAACCGAAGTGCCGGAAGAAGTACCGGATCAAACAACCCCGGCGCATTCCACCGAAGAAGAGCGCGAGCGCTTGAAGGACTTCAACAAGGACGGTATCCCGCCGGGCAGTTGCTGATCAACTGTCACCGCGGCTGCGTCACCAGTTCTCCGCTGATCGCATCCATCATCGCCGGATGCTCCTCAGCGGCGACGCGCAAATCCTCGGTGACCCGCAACTCCGCACCCGTCGGCGAATAGGTGGCTGCCGCCGTGAACGGTGCGGGGTTGGCCGGCACCGGGCGTTTGCCACGGCGCCAGAAGAAAAAGCTGACCATGCTCAGATTGACCACTGCGAAGACCCAGAACAGGCCGTTGGCGCCGAACGAGTTCATCACCGGCGAGATCATCATCGGGCTGATGGCCGAGCCCAGCGAGTTGATCAGCAGCAAACCCTGAATCATCGGCACCAGCGCTTCGGCCGGGGCGCGGTCGGCCGCGTGGCTGACGGCCACCGGGTACAGCGCGAAGACGCCGCCACCGAGCAGAAACAGCATCGCCGCGAGCATTGTCGAAGACAGCGGCAGCAGCACAATCACCAGTGATAACGCGGTGCACGCCACCGTCAGCAGCGTCAGCACCTGCAAGCGATCGGTGCGGTCGGACCAGCGTCCGACTGGATACTGCAGCAGCATCGCGCCGAGAATCGTCCAGGCCATCATGCTGCCGACTTCACCGACGTCCAGACCTCTGCGTTGCAGATACAGCGGCAACAAGGTGTAGATCGCCGCGATGGTCACACCCGAACCGAAACAGCCGACCAGCCCGGTCGGCGTCACGCCCAGCAGTTGCCGGGGCTTGAGCGGCTCGACCTGATCGAGCAGCGGCGATACGCGCGGCAGGATCACGATCGGCAGCACCGACAACGCAGCAAGCATGCCGGCGACCATGAACGGCGCGCTGTCGCTCATGCCAGTGATGGTCCCGAGCGTCGCCTGGCCCAGAACGCCAGCGCCATAAAGCACGATCATGTACAGCGCGAGCAAGCGCCCGCGAATCTTCTCGTCACCGGCCAGCAGCAGCCAGCTTTCGATCACCAGAAACACACCGACCGTCGCCCAGCCGTTGATCAGGCGCAGGACCAGCCAGCCCCAGGTGTCATAGAACAGCCCCTGCAACAGGATCGTCACGGCAATCAGCGAGGCGAAGCTGCCGTAGGCACGAATATGGCCGATGCGCAGAATCAGCCGGTCGTTGAACACCGCGCCCAGCGTCAGGCCGATGAAATAAGCCGACGAAACAATTCCGATCATCGTCGCCGAGGCGCCGGCGGCGTCCAGGCGAAGGGTGGTCAGGGAAGACAGAAAACCATTGCCCAGAGAAATAATGAACAGCCCGAGCAGGGGCGCCAGCGCCATGGCCAGCAAACGCGGAGACATAAAAACCTCAAGAAATCGTACAGCGCAACGTGCGCCTCTGCGCATTCGGTTGCCAGGCTGGAACAGGTGTTGTGCAAATGTCTGCCGATCGGGCAGGGCGGTGGCGTCGGCCGACATGGCCAGCCCTGCAAGTTCGCGTCTGTGACCAGACGCGCGCTTGCAAGAGCGCGCGGGATTCTACGGCTTGCGCAGGATTTGCCAATAGCCGAAGGCTGCGACGTTAGGACGCAGGCAATTTCGAAGTCGAAGAGGAGGCTGAAAACCCAACATCGAGCTCAGCTCTGACAAGGGCCTGCCAGCGAAAGCTGCCGCAGGCCCTTGCTCGTTTCAGCGCCTAAGTATGCGAAATCAACAAATCACTGATGATGCAGATCGAGCCATCCTCTGGCGGCGTGGCGTCGGTGTAGTCGATCTGGTTGTAGACCCCGCCGTGGAAATTGAACACCTGCGAATTCCAGGTTGAGTCGAGCTGCAAGTCACCTGATGTGCCGACAACGCCGTTGTAGTCGACAGTGACTCGAGCCACGCCGGCAGAGTTGGCGCGAATGGTGATCTTGAACTTCGCCCCCAACGGTACGCCCTTGAGCACCGTGGTGTTGACCGGGGTGGGCTGGTTGAAGCTCTGGCGGAAGCCCATGGTGATGTTGCCTTTCTGCCAGAACACTTTGATGACCGGGCCGTCGTCATTTTTCACATGCATCTGCGAGATAACGACTTTCTGCGCAGAGTTGACCTTGGTCACGGTCATTTCCTGATAGTTGAGGTGGTCAGCGGCGCTGCCCAGCGACCAGTAAAAGGATTCTTTCCATTCGCAGCGGGTGCGGTGAGTGCTCTTGCTCGAGGCGCCTTTGGTCGGCGCGGACAGTTGCAGCGATCCATCCGGCAGCACCGTGACGATGCTGGGGAACTGCGCAATGGCCTCGGCGCCGTTGAGCTCAAGTGCGACCGGATTGGTTGCCGAAACGGCCACCGGGGTGGAGAGGGTGAGATTGCTGATGTTTACGGCCATGGTTTGTACTCCTGACGATAAAAATCATTAGCGACCCAAGCCTTCGGTGGATTGGCACATCTGTCTGCGCGGACTTTCACCATCTCTTGGGCACAGCACCATGGCGGCGCAAGCGGCCGCCGCGAAAACACAAAGGGCAAAGATCACGCCCGTTGCCTCCAGCACTGCGCCGAAAATCGGCGTGCCGGCGGTTTGGCCGAGTGCCAGGAGCAGAAACGGTATGCCCAATCCCAAGTCCGGACGATCCGGAAACAGGCGGATGCCTTGCAGCAGATAAACGCCCGAGGAAACGATATAGGCCGCGCCAAACAGGCACATTGCGATGAGGCCAGACCCGGCTGATATCGAGGCGGCCGACAGGCCCAATGTCCCGAGGGCGATCCCAGCCAGTGCCAGATGCTGAATACGCACGACACCGAATCGGCCGGTGAACACGCCCGTCATGCATCCGCTGATTCCCGCCGCACCCAGGACGATCCACGCCCATGCTATCGACTGATCTGAGAATCCAGCCTCGCTGCGCAGAATGTCGGCACCGAATGTCCAGATCGCCGTGCTCGCCAGCCCCATCAGGAAAGCACTGGCGCACAAAGGCAGTACGCCGGGTCGACGCAGCATTGCCAGCGAGAAGTTCTGCGCGACGTCACGCTCGACTCGGCGCGGTACCGCAAACCAGAGCCAGATCGTGACGCCGATGCCGATCAAGGCAAACAGGGCATACAGCTGGCGCCATTGCCCGGCCGCCAATATCGCCGCCAAACCGGAAAAAACGATGCCCGCCGCTGTCCCGGCATTGATAAATCCATTGGCCCGCGGGCGATCCGCATCATCAAGACGCGCCGCTACCGCGCTGGCCAATGGCGGCGAGGTCAAACCGGTGCTCAATCCCGCCAGCGCCACGCCGCAACCCAACGTCAATCCCGACGACGCGAGCACAATCAAACCCATCCCGAGCGCCGCCGCCGCGCCGGCCATTCCCGTCAACCCGCGTGGGCTGACTTTGCCGCTGCACACAAATGTCGCGACGATGCCCACGCAATACGCCGCAAACGCACTGCCGCCGATCCATCCGGCAGCGGACACACTCAAGGCCAGATCCTGACGAATCTGCGGCAGCAGCAGTCCATAGGCGAAGCGCGCCAGACCGTAGGACAACGCCGTCAGCGCGAACGCCGCCAGCACCAGATTGATGCCGCGCTTCACGAGCCCATTCCTCCCGCAAGCGCGCGCCTTTGAAGATCGGTCATTTAGCAGCAGACGTGGTTTTTTTGCGGGTTCTGGTCGCGGGAGCAACGGTCCCAGGCTTGGCCTTTTTCCGTGGTGCCGGCGGCGCTACGCTGCTGGCGACCGAACCTGGCAAGCCATCGGAATCGAACGCATCCAGTTCTGCGCGCGCCTGCAACCAGTGCTCGAAATCACTTCCGTGCGGCCGACCTTGTTCCTCCCAAAGCCTGTAGGCGATCTTGCGGATGGTTTCCTCGTCCATTTCGTTGTCTCCTGCTGATATAAAAAAGTGCCTCGAAGGCGAGCACCCTTGGCGGATCACGGGGAAATCGGATCGCTGGCGGGAAAGGTTTCCTCGACTGCCTGATCCAGTTTCGAGTCACTGACATTGCGCTCATCGGCCCCAAGGTTCTGCTCGCAATGGCAGGTCGAGGACGGGCAGGGTTGGCCCTTCGGGTGAAGATCCGCGCAGGCCTGGCTGCAAAACTGCTTGCCGTCACGCTCGAAGGTTTGCTCGCCGCTGCATTTGCAGGTGCAGCCCGGGCAGGCGCAATCAATTGTTGAAGGATCGTTAGCCATGGGTTTCCTCCAGGTGGTCTGTAAAGGCAGTCGTTACCGATTCTGATAACCCGCCCCGCACCTGCGTTTGATGATTTTCCCCCACGCCCGATGAGTGGTAGAGCGCAGAGGGCGAGGGCAGTAAGGCGTTCAACGCGAGGGAAAGATTCAGCGCCAGGATCAGCAGGATCGATACGCTGAAAATGCGCCGCGCCCAGACTTTCGCATTGGTGGTTCGCACCGGTCGCAACGTCAGATAAAACCAGTAGCCGCCCAGGCCAAGTACCACCAGCGGATAAGAAACATTGATAGCCGCAACCCAGCCCAATATCGCCGCGCTGATCAGGAACGCGACCATGTACAGGTTGATCTCGCGTCGTGCCTGTCTGAGCGTCAACGTCGGCAATCCGGCGGCACGAAAGTCTTCATGGCGCATGACGGTGATCGCGTGGGAGTGGGGCATCTGCCAGCAGCAAAACACCACGATGAGCATCAGCGCCGTGGCATCGAAGCTGCCGGTCACGGCGCAATAACCGACCACCGGCGGCATGGCCCCGGACAGGCTGCCGACCAGCGTGCCCCAGTGCGAACGGCGTTTCATCAGGCAGGTATAAACGCCCGCATAAACGATCAGACCGACTGCCGCCATGGCGCAGGCCAATGCTGTGGTGCCGACCCACAGCAAACCGAAGCCGATCACACCCAGCACCGTCGCGTAGCAAAACGCACTGGGCAACGACACAGCGCGAACGGCCAGCGCCCGATGACAGGTGCGCACCATGCGCCGGTCGATATCGCGGTCGACGCAGTTGTTGATCACGCAACCGCAAGCGATGACCAGCGCGGTGCCGAGCAGGGCGGCCAATAAATGCGCCAGGGACACCGGGCGGCCACCGGCGGCAAGCAGATAGCCGCCGAACACCGAAGCCAGATTGCCGACGATGATGCCGGGCTTGGTCAGTTCCAGCCCGACATTCAGCGACAGCCGCCATTGCTTCAGTGCGCCAGCATGTTGTGGTGAATGCTGTCCATGATCCATAGCGAAAGCCCCACCAGCAGAAGAATGATCACCACCGAGAAGATCAGCGCTCTGAGGTTCCAGCGTTGCTCTTTAGCGGTGTCCAGATGCAGGAAATATTTGAGGTGGGCGAAGACCTGCACCACGCCAAGTGCAACCACCACCCAAGCGGTGACGCTGCGTGGCAACGTCGGGTACATGACCAGGCCAAAGGGAATCACTGTCAGAATCACCGAAATGATGAAACCGACCATGTATGAACGACTGGTGCCATGGCTGGTGCCGGCACTGCTATGAATCGGGCTCTGGTTATACATGTCACACCACCCCCAGCAGATAAACCACGGTAAATACGCAGATCCACACCACATCGAGGAAGTGCCAGAACAGACTCAGGCAACTCAGGCGCGTGGTGTTGGTATTGGTCAGGCCCCGGCTGCTTACTTGCAGCATCAACACTGCCATCCACACCAGACCACTGAGCACGTGGGCGCCGTGGGTGCCGACGAGGGTGAAGAACGCGGTCAGGAATCCGCTGCGATCCGGCCCGTAGCCTTCTGCGATCAGATGATGGAATTCGTTGATTTCCATGGCGATGAAGCCGCAACCCAGCACGAAGGTGACGCCAAGCCAGCGCAGCACGTTGGCTTTGTCATTGCGGTTCATCGCCAGCATCGCGTAGCCGTAAGTGATGCTGCTGAGCAGCAGCAACGCGGTTTCGGCAAGGACGTAGGGCAGTTCGAAAATGTCGACGGTCGAAGGCCCGCCAGCCACGCTGTCACGCAGTACGGCATAGCCTGCGAACAGCGTCGCAAACAGGATGCAGTCGGTCATCAGGTAGATCCAGAAACCGAAAATGCGCATCGAGCCCGCGTCTTCGTGGCCATGTTCATGGCTGTGCGCGATGTCTTTATCCAGAACGATATTGGACATGTTCAAGCCTCCGCCAAGTCTTTGAGACGCGCTTTTTCAATCCGCGCCACTTCCTGCGCCGGGACGAAATAGTCGATGTCTTCGTCATAGCTGCGCACGATCATCGCCACCACCGAAGCGACCAGGCCGAAGATCGCCAGCCACCAGATATGCCACACCAGGGCGAAGCTGCAGATCAGCGCGAAGACACTGATCACCAGGCCGGCGGAGGTGTTGCGCGGCATGTGAATGGCGCGGTAGTCGGTGTGGCTGAGGGTGCTGACGCCGCGCTCTTTCATGCCCCAGTAGGCGTCGAGATCGTTGACTTTCGGTTGCTCGGCGAAGTTGTAGAACGGTGGCGGCGAGGCCGTGGCCCATTCCAGGGTGCGACCGTCCCACGGGTCGCCGGTGAGGTCGCGCAGTTTCGCGCGATTGCGGATGCTTACGTAGAGCTGCAACGCCTGCGCCGACACGCCACAAAGAATGATGCCGACGCCAAACAGTTCCAGCAGCAGCCACGGTTGCCAGGCCGGGTTGTCGAAATGGTTCAGGCGCCGGGTCATGCCCATGAAACCGAGCACGTAAGACGGCATGAACGCGAAGTAGAAACCGACCAGCCAACACCAGAACGCAATGCGCCCGAGGCGGTCGTTGAGGCGGAAACCGAACGCCTTGGGGAACCAGTAAGTCAGCCCGGCCATGTAGCCGAACACCGCGCCACCGATGATCACATTATGGAAGTGGGCGATCAGGAACAGGCTGTTGTGCAGCAGGAAGTCGGCCCCGGGCACCGCCAGCAGCACGCCGGTCATGCCGCCGATACTGAACGTGACGATAAAGCCCAGCGTCCACAGCATCGGCGTTTCGAAGCGCACGCGGCCGCGATACATGGTGAACAGCCAGGTGAAGATTTTCACCCCGGTCGGCACTGCAATGATCATCGTCATGATGCCGAAGAACGCGTTGACGTTGGCCCCCGCGCCCATGGTGAAGAAGTGGTGCAGCCAGACGATGAACGACAGAATCGTGATCGCAATCGTCGCCCACACCAGCGAGACATAGCCGAACAGGCGCTTGCTGCTGAAGGTCGCGGCGATCTCCGAGAAGATCCCGAACGCAGGGAGGATCAGGATGTACACCTCCGGATGGCCCCACGCCCAGATGAGGTTGACGTACATCATCGGGTTGCCGCCGGCCTCGTTGGTGAAGAAGTGCATGCCCAGATAACGATCGAGGGTCAGCATCAACAGGGTGGCGGTAAGGATCGGGAACGCAGCGAGAATCAGGATCGAGGTGCACAGTGCGTTCCAGGTGAACACCGGCATCTTGAACAGGGTCATGCCTTCGGTGCGCATCTTCAGGATGGTCACGAAGAAGTTGACCCCGGTCAGTAACGTGCCTATGCCGGATATCTGTAATGACCAGATGTAGTAATCCACCCCGACCCCGGGGCTGTAGCCGAGTTCGGACAGGGGCGGGTAGGCGACCCAGCCGGTGCGGGCAAACTCACCAACGCCCAGGGAAATATTCACCAGTGCCGCGCCAACCACGAACAGCCAGAAACTCAGCGCATTGAGGAACGGGTAGGCGACGTCGCGGGCGCCGATCTGCAGCGGCACGACGATGTTCATCAGGCCGACCACGAACGGCATGGCCATGAAGAAAATCATGATTACGCCGTGGGCAGTGAAGATTTGGTCGTAGTGTTCCGGCGGCAGATAGCCCGGGCCGCCACTGGATGCCATCGCCTGCTGGGTGCGCATCATGATCGCGTCGGAGAAACCGCGCAGCAGCATGACCAGCGCGACGATGATGTACATGCAGCCGATTTTCTTGTGATCCACCGAAGTGAACCACTCGCGCCACAGGTAACCCCACTTGCGTTTCCAGGTCACGGTGCCGACCAGGGCAAAGCCCATCAGGCCGACGATAGCCAGGGTGTACATGACAATCGGCTCGTGCAATGGAACCGCGTCCCATGAAAGTTTCCCGAACATGATTTAACGCTCCTCGGCCAGCAGACTTGGTTGTTGATTGACGCGCACATCGTCGCTGTTGCTTTGCACCTGGGTTTCCTTCTTGCGCGGTGCTTTGTTCATTCCTTCGTACTTGTCGACGATGTCGAGAAACAGTCGCTCCTGCACAGCCGAGTAATAAGTGATCTTGTGCGCCACTGAAGGCTTGGCCAACTCGGCATAACTGGCTTGATCAAGTTGCCCGGGCGCCGCTTTGACTTTGTTGACCCACGCCTCGTAATCAGCGCCACTGAGTGCCAGGGTGCTGAAGTGCATGTCGGAAAAACCGTGGCCGTTATAGTTAGCAGCAATCCCGCGATACTGGCCGATTTCATTGGCGATCAAATGCAACTTGGTCTGCATGCCGGCCATGGCATATATCTGCCCACCGAGTGCCGGAATAAAGAATGAAGTCATGGCCGCGTCGGAAGTGACGGTGAAACTTACCGGCGTATTCACCGGTATCGCCAGTTCATTGACTGAGGCAATACCCAGATCGGGATAAATGAACAGCCATTTCCAGTCCGTTGCCACCACTTGCACATTGAGGTGCGGCACGTCGGAGTCCAACGGGCGATAGGGATCGAGTGCATGGGTGGTTTCCCAGGTCACCCAGCCGAGTACGCAAATAATCAGGAACGGCACGCCCCAGACCACCGCTTCGATCTTGTGCGAACTGGCCCAACGCGGCGAATAACGGGCCTTCTTGTTGGTCGCGCGGTAGCGATAGGCGAACAGGAAGGTCATGACGATGACCGGGATCACCACCAACAGCATCAGGCCCGTGGCGAGAATGATCAGGTCGCGTTCATCTCGGGCAACATCGCCCTTGGGGTTGAACACCACCAGATTGCAACCGGCGAGCAGAACGCTGGTAGCGAGATAGACCAGGCAATAGCTGATTGTTCGCTTCATACATGCTCCTGTTCTTTATATCGATCCTTGTTTTCTTCGGGCAACAGTTGGCCATGGACAGAAAACCCTGTTTCTGTACCGGCTAATCACGCTGGGCTGAATAACGAGTTGTACTTGAGCTCGCCTGGGCCACGAACTTTTTGAATGAGCATTGCGACGTTGGTTTTACAGAATGTTACGCAAGCTGACGAACGGTTGAACTAGCGAAACGGCGGGCGCGAATCAACGCGCTATGCTGAAAATGCCTCTTGGCAATCCTTGGAATTATTCCGCCAAAGGAAAGATCTTTGACGTGAGCGAGTTGAGTTCAGGAGTACGACATGTTCAAACGCGGCGAAACCTACAACAAATGGAAGGCGACGGAAAAGGCGGAAAAGTGCCATACCGAAGAGGTTGAAAACGGCTGTCATATCGAGGTACGGGCACGGGAAGCCGATGATGGCGACGTCGAAATGTTCATCAGCGTTTACACCGCGACCGGCGAGTGCGCCTACGAGCGCATCAGGAAATTGCCCGGCGTGGAATGGGAAGTCGAGGACGCGCTCAAACGTGGCATCGATCAGGCAGAACGAATCGCCGGCGGCGAGTCCGGACGATTGTCCTGTGCCGATGCGCACGGCCATGAGAATGAGTGAGCGTGCGCAGCTTTCAATTGGCCTGACGAACGTCAACCTGGCCGAGTTGATTGCACTGCCAGCGCCAGGCATCGGCGAGCATGCTGTGCAGTGAGCGGCTCGCCTGCCAGCCCAGTTCTTCGAGGGCTTTTTGCGGGTCCGCCCAGCATCGCGCGATGTCGCCGGGGCGCCTTGCTTCAATCCGCAAAGGGATCTTGATACCGGTCACTTGCTCGAAGGCGCTGACTACCTCCAGCACCGAATAGCCGCGCCCGGTACCGAGGTTCCAGATGCTCACACCATGGCGATCGCGCAAGGCGCCGAGCGCGCAGACGTGCCCGAGTGCAAGGTCGACGACGTGCAGATAATCGCGAATGCCGGTGCCGTCCGGGGTCGGGTAATCGTTGCCGAACACTGACAGCTGCGCGCGCTGGCCACTGGCAACTTCCAGCAGATAGGGCAGCAGGTTGTTGGGCGTGCTGGTGGGTGCCTCGCCGAGCAGGCCGGAAGGGTGCGCACCAATCGGATTGAAATAGCGCAGCAGGCCGATCGACCAGCGCGGGTCGGAACTGGCGACACTCTTCATGATGTTTTCCGACATCAGTTTCGACATGCCGTAAGGGTTGGTCGGCTGGCCAGTGGCGCAGTTTTCGTTGATTGGCAGGGTGGCGCAGTCGCCATAAACAGTGGCCGATGAACTGAACACCAGATGGAAAACTCCGGCCTGGGCCATGGCTTGGCACAGCGTCAGGCTGCCGCCGACATTGGTGTCGAAATAGCGCAGAGGTTCACGCACGCTTTCTCCGACCGCTTTCAACCCGGCGCAATGCACCACGGCGTCGATCGGGTAGTCCCGCAACAGGTTGTCGAGCAGTCGTCGATTGCGTACATCGCCCTGGATGAACTCCGGTCGTTTTCCGGCCAGCGTACTGATGCGCTCGATCGCCGCGCGCTGGCTGTTGCACAAGTTGTCGAGGATCACCACATCCTCGCCGTTGCCCAGCCATTGCAGTGCGACATGCGCACCAATGTATCCCGCACCACCCGTAATCAAGATCATGCGCCCGCCCTCACAAGTGACGCCATCGGCGATGGCTTCGTAGATGGTTTCGATGCGCCTGTGCGGCGGCAAAAACCATGGTTGTTCTGGACGGTAGGGGCTGGATTGATCGGCAAGTTCAACCTTGTTTGCCAGCCGGTATGTGCAGTTCATCGGCTGTGTTCAAGGTTGGGCTGAACGTCGTGTGAGCGCCGCGATTCCAACCTTCAAGAGCCTTACGGCCTCATCGAGAAATGCCCTGCACTTGCAGTGTCGACAAGTGTGACGGCCCGGTGGCTCGGCACTGAGTCGTCTTGTTTTTTTGATGAGGATCTGGCTATGAACCTGGCAGAACAACCCGAGGCGCTTGCACTGGCGAGCGCGCAAAATGCTGTCGAAGCATCCCTTCAGGTGCGACCCACGTTGGTGTGCCTGTCGCATCTGCGCTGGGGATTTGTTTATCAACGACCGCAGCACGTCATGTCGCGATTGGCCAAACACTACGATGTGGTGTTTTTCGAAGAGCCGGTATTTGTCGAAGACGCCACGCCCAGACTCGAGCTTTCGAATCCGGCGGCGGGAATAGAAGTGGCGGTGCCGCAATTGCCGATCGGCATGAGTGGCGAGGCGATCGAGCAGGCGCAGAGGCAATTGCTCGATGAGCACCTCGCCGGACGCGTTCAGGGCGATCTTTTGCTGTGGTATTTCACGCCGATGAGCCTGCTGTTTACCGAGCACCTCGACGCTCGGGTTACCGTCTATGACTGCATGGATGAACTGTCGGCGTTCATGGGCGCACCGGCGCGCTTGATCGACATGGAGCAGCAACTGCTCGCCCGAGCTGATGTGGTGTTTACCGGCGGCTTCAGTCTGTGGGAGGTCAAGCAGCGCCAGCACGGTAATGCCTATCCGGTACCGAGCAGCGTCGACATCGCGCATTTCGCGGCGGCGCGGCAGGCACTGCCGGAACCGCCCGATCAAGCATCCATAGCGCGGCCACGCCTGGGCTTTTTCGGCGTGATCGATGAACGCTTCGATATCGAATTGATTGATCGCTTGGCGGCGATGCGTCCCGACTGGCAGATCGTGCTGATCGGTCCGGTGGTGAAGATCGATCCGCAGACGCTGCCGCAACGGCCGAACCTTCATTATCTGGGCGGCAAGCAATATGCCGAGCTGCCGGACTACCTCGCTGGCTGGGACGTGGCACTGATGCCGTTCGCCCTCAACGCCTCCACGCGTTACATCAGCCCGACCAAGACTCCCGAATACCTCGCTGGCGGTTGCCCAGTGGTGTCGACGCCGATTCACGATGTGATCAGCGGCTACGGCGAGAGCGGCGCGGTGTTCATCGCCGACACTGCCGAGGCCTTCGTCGAGGCGATCGAAAAAGCTTTGCCACTCAAAGGCACCCTCGAATTTCTGCAGCGCGCCGATGCCGCGATCGCCGGCATGTCGTGGGACAACACCAGCCGCTTCATGCAGGAGCAGATCGAATGCCTACGATAAGCCTTGAGCGCGCCAAGTCCGGCCACGCCTATGACTACCTGATCGTCGGTGCCGGGTTCGCCGGCAGTGTCATCGCCGAACGTCTGGCCGAAGGATTGGGCCGCCGGGTGTTGCTGGTTGACCGGCGCCCGCATATCGCCGGCAATGCCTACGATCATTACGATGAGGCCGGGGTACTGGTGCACCGCTATGGTCCGCACATCTTTCACACCAATGCCCAGCGCATTGTCGACTACCTGTCGCGCTTCACCGAATGGCGACCTTACAAGCATCGAGTTCTCGCCCAGGTCGACGGCAAGCTGGTGCCGATTCCGATCAATCTGACCACGCTGAATTCGCTCTATGGCCTGTCGATGTCCTCCGAAGAAGCCGAAGTGTTTCTCGCCGAACGCGCCGAACCGGTGGCGACCATTCGCACGTCCGAAGACGTCGTGGTCAATCAGATCGGCCGTGAGCTCTACGAAAAATTCTTTCGCGGATACACGCGCAAGCAGTGGGGGCTGGATCCCTCGGCACTGGATAAATCGGTGACTTCGCGCATTCCGACGCGGACCAGCGAAGACGACCGCTATTTCGGTGACACCTTCCAGATCATGCCTTCGGGCGGCTACACGCAAATGTTCGAACGCATGCTCGATCACCCGAACATCGATCTGCTGCTCGGCACCGATTTCAAAGCTGTGCGCGACGAGGTGCAGTACGCGCATCTGATCTATTGCGGCCCGATCGACGAATACTTCGATTTCCAGTTGGGCCACTTGCCGTACCGGTCGCTGCGCTTCGAGCACCAGACCCTCGAGCAGGAACACTATCAACCGGTGGCGGTGGTGAATTATCCGCACCCGGATGTGCCGTATACGCGCATCACTGAATACAAACACCTGACCGGGCAAACGCACCCGTGCACGAGCATCACCTACGAGTTTCCCTGTGACGATGGTGACCCGTATTACCCGGTGCCGCGCGCAGAAAATGCCGAGCTGTACAAACGCTATCGAGCGCTCGCCGAGCAGACGCCGAACGTGACGTTTCTCGGCCGACTGGGTACCTACAAGTACTACAACATGGATCAGGTGGTGGGCCAGGCGCTGGCTTTGTATCGGGATATCCAGGCGGCGCAGGCAGAAACCACGGCTGAAACCGAGATCGATGCTTCATGACCGCGCAGCCGAAAGGCGACGGGCCCGGCGCAGATGCGTGTTCGATCTTCAGCAGCTTCGTCATGGCCGGTTTCGAATGTTCCAGCCAGCGCCGCCAGGACGGTCGGCGCCTGGATCTGCTGGCCGACACCGGGCATGCGCGCTGGGTCGACAAGGACTACCAGCGACTAAGCGAGTTGAACATTCGTTGCGCCCGCGACGGCTTGCGCTGGCATCTGATCGAGCGCAGCCCCGGGCGCTATGACTGGAGCAGTTTTCTGCCGATGCTCAGAGCGGCACAAGCGCAGCAAGTGCAGGTGGTCTGGGATCTGTGCCATTACGGCTACCCGGATGATCTGGATATCTGGCGCCCGGCATTTGTCGAGCGTTTCGCCCGCTTCGCCGCTGCTGCAGCGAAGCTGATGGCCGACGAGGGCGTGAGCGTTCCGTTCTACTCGCCGATCAACGAGATTTCCTTCTGGAGTTGGGCGGGAGGCGAGGTGGCGTATTTCAATCCGAACGCACGCGGACGCGCGCAGGAACTCAAGCATCAACTGGTGCGGGCGAGCATTGCTGCGATCGAAGCGATTCGCGAACAGGCGCCGAATGCGCGGTTTGTCCAGTGCGATCCGTTGATCCATGTGATCGCTGGCTCCAGGCGCAGCGACGATATCGAAGCGGCGGAAGCCTATCGATTGTCGCAATTCCAGGCGTGGGATCTGCTCACCGGCCGCGAATGGCCGGGTCTGGGTGGGCAGGAGCATTACCTGGATATCGTCGGCGCCAATTTCTATGCGCATAACCAGTGGTATTTCCACGGCCGACGGATCCTTCGCGGCGAGCGCGACTTCCGGCCGTTATCGGGCATGCTCAAGGAACTGCACCAGCGTTATCAGCGGCCAGTGCTGATCGCTGAAACCGGTGCCGAAGATGAAGAACGCCTGCCGTGGCTGGCTTACATCGTCGAGCAGACGCTGCTGGCCCTTGAGCGCGGTGTGCCGGTGCAGGGGATTTGCTGGTACCCGTTTCTCGATTATCCGGGCTGGGATAACGGCCGTTATTGCCCCACCGGTGTGTTTGGCTACCCAGATGGCGAGGGCGAGCGCGCGGCGTTTCATCCGCTGCACGTCGAGCTGGCGCAAGTGCCCGAGCGGATCGCCGCAAGTCTGCGCCGGGTCAATGGCCGGCGTGTTGAGGGGCGGGGGAGATGAACTTCCAGCGCAGGCGCGATGAACCGTTGCCGGCGTCAGCCGCCGCGTTTCTATGGCGCTACATAAGAATTCGCCCGGCGCACTTCATCGCCATGGTGGGGCTGGTGATCGGCGCGGCGTGCTGCGCGGTAGTGGTGCAATACGGCATGAAACTGCTGGTCGATGCCATGGCCGCCGGGTCGGCGGCGGAACAGGTCTGGCACGCGTTCGGCCTGTTCATGGCATTGATCGTGATGGAAAACCTGCTGTGGCGCCTCGGCGGTTGGGTCGGTTGCCACACCATCGTCGGCAGTTGTGCGGATCTGCGCGTCGACCTGTTCCATCATCTGACCGGCCACCCGATGCGTTATTTCCGGCGGCATTTCTCCGGTTCGCTGGCCAATCGCGTCTCGGCGATCGGTGCCGCTGCCGACAAAGTGTATGGCGGGCTGACCTGGCGTATCGTGCCGCCATGCGTGGATTTCATCGGTGCCGTGGCCTTGCTGTTGGCGGTGCACGGTGCGATGGCGCTGGCGTTGGTCGGTTGCGTGATAGTCGTCGCCGCGCTGATTACCATATTCGGCGTGCGCGGCCGCAGCCGGCACATCGCTTTCGCTTCGCAGTCGGCGCGGGTCGGTGGCGAGATTGTCGATCTGGTTTCCAACGTATGGACGATCAAGGCTTTTTCCGGGCGGGAACGCGAGCGCTTGCGCCTGGAGCGCGAGATCGGCATCGAGGCCGATTCGCACCGCAGCAGCTGGATGTACATGGAAAAAGCCCGGGTACTGCACGACATCTGCCTGACCGTTATGGCCGGCGGCATGCTCGGCTGGGCGATTCTGCTCTGGCGAGCGGGACAGGTGACGGCGGGGGATGTGGTGATGGTCAGCGCGTTGACCTTCCGCATCCTGCACGGTTCGCGCGAACTGGCGCTGGCACTGGTGGAAACCAGCCAGCAGATGGGCGTCATCAGCGAAACCCTGGGCATCGTCGCCCAGCCCCACGAGCTCAGCGACGCCTTGGAGGAACTGGCGCCGACGCGCGGGCACATCAAAATGCTTGACGTCAGTTACGCCTACCCGGGTGGGCGCAAGGTCTTAGAGCATTTCTTTCTCGATATTCCGGCCGGGCAAAGCGTCGGCATTGCCGGCACCTCGGGCTCGGGAAAATCGACCTTGCTCGGTTTGCTGCAACGCCTGGATGACGTGCGCAGCGGGGTGATCCTGATCGACGACCGCGACATCCGCTCAGTCAGCCAGGACAGCCTGCGCCGGCAGATCGCTGTGGTGCCGCAAGAACCGGCGCTGTTCAATCGCAGCATTCTGGAAAACATCGGCTATGGCCAACCGCACGCTACCGAGCAGCAGATCATCGATGCGGCGCGCCAGGCGTTTTGCGATGAATTCATCCAGGCGTTGCCGCAGGGTTATCACACCCTGGTGGGTGAACGGGGAGTGACGTTGTCCGGCGGGCAACGCCAGCGCCTGGGGCTGGCGCGGGCGTTTTTGAAAGACGCACCGATCCTGGTTCTCGACGAGGCGACCTCGGCACTGGATTCCGATTCCGAAGCGATCATCCAGCGCGCATTGAGCAACCTGATGCGCGGCCGCACGGTACTCGCCGTGGCCCATCGCCTCTCGACCATCGCCAACTTCGACCGGGTGCTGGTGCTGGAGGACGGCGAGATCGTCCAGGACGGCACTCCCGAAGAACTGCGCGAAAGCCAAGGGCGGTTCCGCACGCTGTGGCAGATGCAGGCGATGGTGCACAACCGTTAAACGCGCTGCTATTGCGCTTAGCGCGTCCAGACCCTGACGTAGTCGATGCGAAACACCGACGGCAGGTCAGCATCGTCGACCACGCCGAACCAGTCCCACATCGCTTCGCTGTCGAAGACGATTTGCATCGGGAAGTGCCAGTAGTTGTTTTTCGCCTCTCGCACCAGCACGCCGTCGACGTACCAGCGCAAAGTCTCGGGTTGCCAGTCAAAGCCGTAGACATGAAAGGTATTGGCCAGCCGCCACGGTGCGATCCAGGTACTGCCGGAACTCAGGTGTTGATCATTCTGCGGTCTGGCCCAGACATGCGCGTTCATGTTGTACAGGCGATCAAAGGCTTCGTTGCGGGTCTTGCCGCCGATTTCGAAGATATCGATTTCCGTGGCATTGTCCGGCAGCCCGGTCCAGGCCAGCCAGAAAGCACTGGAACCGGCCGAATTCATCGGTTTCGCCCGGGCTTCGTAATAGCCGTACATCCCCCGTTCGTTGGTTCGGACCATCGCCGAGCTGTAATCCTTGTAGCCCAGGGCGACGTATTTTTCCGGGAGGGTCTGTTTGCGGAAAGTGATGTTCAGATTGCCGTTGCCGAGCTTGGCGTTCTCCGGCAAAAACAGCGCCGGTTTGCGCCCGAGGGAATCGGTGCCGGTGGCGTTGTTGACGTGCCAGCGTTCGGCATCGAGGGTGCTGCCGTTGAATTCGTCGGACAGCCGCGTATCGCGTTTCCAACCGCCGGCATTGGCCTGGTCCGATAACGGCAGGTCGGGCGTAACGTGCGTCGGGGTCGGGCCTAGCGGACCGACGCGAGTCCACGCATCCACCTGTTGCGGAATGGCGACCGCCCACTTTTGCGCCAGATACTCGAACACATTGCGGCGTTCTTCCTGGCTGCTGAATGGGCGGTCATAAACCAGTACTTCGGCAATGTCGCCGCGGAGGATTTCCGAGGTGCCAACCACGTTGCGCGCCACCGCGAACGGGCCGATCGGCACGTCACTGGTTTCCAGCAACGCCAGCGCCGGCTCGTACGCGGTGGTCTGCTGCACGCTGATGCCGAAATTCGGTGCGACGTTATCGTTATCCGCCAGTTGCGGCCGCGAGCTGAACAGGCGCTGCCAGGCCTTGCCGCCGGCTTGCTCGGGCAGGCGCCGCGAGACAACGAACACCGTCACCGGCCCTTTGCTTGTGCGGATCGCCTGGCCCATGAATGCCGCCGTGCCGCTGAAACGCACTACGCCGTGGCCGTTGAGGGCATTATCGACCCGCGTCGGCAAAGTAGTCGCCGCGCGATTGTCGACGACGACGTCATTGCCCTTGCCGGATTTATCCAGCCAGCGCACGACCTGATTTTGCCCCTCCAGACTCATCGAGGCCGGATCATTGCCGTCCAGCCACAACACCAGTCCTGTAGCCACCGGTTGGGGAATATTGGCGCTGACGCCGGCGCTCAGCATTAGTAAAACCAACAGCAAGCAGCGTGATCTGTTCATGAGTCGTCCCTAACGTGGATTTGCCCCGTTATTACGTGCCCACCGCCAGCAGCGTCGCCGGTTGCGGGCGATAGCCCCATGGGTTGTGGGTCTGCCAGCGCCAGCTGTCGATGAGCATTTGCGTGAGCTCGCGCTCCGCTCGCCAGCCCAGTTCGCGCCCGGCCTTGCTCGCATCGGCGCGGCACTCGGCGACATCACCGGCGCGGCGCGGGGCGAAGCGGTAGGGAATGCGCAGGCCGGTGACGTCTTCGAAAGCGCTGATGATCTGCAACACGCTATAGCCGCTGCCGGTACCGAGGTTCCATACGTGCAGGCCATGCTCATCGCCCTGCAACACCTGTAGCGCCTTGAGATGACCTTCGGCCAGATCCAGCACATGGATGTAATCGCGAACGCAGGTGCCGTCGACGGTTGGATAGTCGTTGCCATACACGGTCAACGCAGCGCGCTGGCCGCTGGCAACCTCGGTCAGGCACGGCAGCAGATTGTTCGGCCGTCCATTGGGCGCTTCACCGATCAATCCGCTTTGGTGCGCGCCGATCGGGTTGAAGTACCGCAGCACGGCGATGTTCCAGCGCGCATCCGCGAGGGCAAGGTCGCTGAGCAATTCTTCGATCACCAGCTTGGAACGCCCGTAGGGATTGGCCGGTTTGCCGGTGCCGTGGTCTTCGATGATGGGCATGCGGGCGGGCTCGCCGTACACCGTCGCCGAGGAACTGAACACCAGATTGAACACGTGGGCGCGGGCCATCGCCTGACACAGGTTCAGTGTGCCGAACACATTGTTGGCGTAGTAATCCATCGGCCGGCGCACGCTTTGCGCAACCGCCTTGAGCCCGGCGAAATGCAGCACCGCGTCGACCGCGTAGGTGCTGAAAATCTCGTCCAGCAGCGCGGCGTCGCGGATATCGCCCTCGATGAAATCGACGTGCGAGTGACTCAACAGCTCCAGCCGTGCGACTGCTTCGCGGCTGCTGTTGCACAGGTTGTCGAGGATCAGCACCGAGTGTCCAGACTCGATCAATTGCAGTGCCGTGTGCGAACCGATGTAGCCGGCACCGCCCGTGATCAACGTGGTTTTGCGCATGACGACGTGCTCCATTGCGAGAAAATGCAGCTCAGCGGGCGGTAAACACCAACTTGAATTCTTGCGGCCAGCGCGGGTGCAGCAGGCTGTAGGCCAATGCGTAGGTCAGCGCGCCGATGGCAATATCTCCGGCCAGGTGCGCGTATCCGGACAGGCTCGTTTGCCGCGACGTCCACATCACCACGACGACCATCAGCAGCGAGGCGAACAGGCTGCGGTAACTGGACTGGAAAAAGCTGCGCCAGTCATAACCGATGGCGGCGTTCAGGCCGCGTACCTGCAACGGCGTGATCAGCAGCATGCGCAGCAGCAAAGCCAGCGCCGCCGCCATGCCGCCGTAGGTCGCTCCGAGCAGATACACCAGCGCCAGCGCGAGCAAGGTGGTGGCGACTTCCGCCTTGAGGGTCAAGTGCGTGCGATTGACCGCCACCAGCGCGGTGGTCGCATACAGCGCCAGATTGCCCAGCGCTGCCGTGCAGGCGAGCACTTGCAGCAAGGGAACCGCGTCGGCCCATTTCGCGCCGAAGATCAGCAGGATGATGTCTTTGGCGGTCAGGGCGATGCCGAAGAACAGCGGTGTCAGTACGAAACCGCTGATCGCCGTGGAATCGCCGATCACCCCGATCAGCCGCGCCGGTTCGGCACTGCGCCGGGCGAACACCGGCAGGGCGTAACTCATCAAGCCGTTGTATATCGCCGAGCGCGGCAGGTCGATGATGCGCATCGCCAGGTTGAACATGCCCACCGCGTGGGCCCCGGCAGTCAGGCCGAGAATCAGGTTGACGCCACGTTGCAGGGTTTGCGAACTCATCACGTTGACGCAGACCGGGAGACCGGCGCGCAGCAGTTCGCCCAGCACCTGGCGGTCGATAAGAAAGGGAATGCGCCGACGCTCGCTGCGCATCAGTACCAGTGTGGAAACGCCGTCCATGATCAGCGCCTGGGCAACCACCGCCCACGGGCCGAAACCCAGCATCGCCACAGCCACACCGCCGACACCGCCCGCGACTTTGCCGAGCAAGGTACGCGAGGCCAGCAACTTGAAATTGCCGCTGCGGCGCATCTGCGCCACATACACCCGCGCCATCAGGGTGAAAAGGATTTTCACCGAGGCCACGGCGGTCATCCAGCGCAGCGCGGTGGACGGCGTATACAGCACCACTGCCAGCGAAACCAACGCAATCGATAGCAGACTGACCAGCACGGCAAACCAGAACACGCTGCTGATGTGTTTGTCCTCGACACGTTGCAGGCGCACCAGCGGGTCTTCCAGCATCGACGAGAATAGAATGCCGACCACTTCGACCACGGCGATGATCAGCGTGCCGATGCCCAGCTCCGTCGGCGTCAGCAGATGCGCGTAGACGACAAAGGTAATCATCGACAGAAAGATCAGGCCGAACTTCTCGGTGAAAATCCATACGAGGGTCATCAGGCGACGGTTGGCCATGGCGCGATCCCTGAAATTCAGCGGCTGTTGCCCAGGCTTTTCAAGCAGGCGTAGAGGTAGCGCAGGGTCGGTTTGCCTTGGAAGAAAAACAGCGTCTGCCACGAATGCCCGAGCATCTGCCGGAACACCTCGATGACCCGTGGGTGATCGCCGCGCCGGGAAAACGCATTGAGAAATTCTGCTTGATTGGCGAGGACGAAATAGATCCGTTGCTGTTTGTTCAGCCGCGTGCCGTAAAGCGCCAGGTACAGCTGGATGAAACGCAGCTTGTGCGGGTAATACTTGTGCGGTTGCGCGGTGATGTTGGCGGCGTTGACGGCGCGCCAGTGGAGGATCTGCGGCACGCTGTGGATCTCGCTGATTTCGGCGATGCGCGTCCACAGCAGGCGATCCTCGGCAAAGCGCAGGCTCTGATCGAAGCCGCCAATGGCGACGATGATCTCGCGCAGGGCGAGTACGCCGGAGGTGCCGTTGATGATGTTCTCGCGCATGAAATCGGCAAAGTGCTCGCCGTGTTTGCAGCGATCTTCCAATTGACGTTTGCCATCACTGAATTCACTCATCTGAAAGCAATCGATCAAGCCGACTTTGCGTCCCTGTCGGGTCAACTCCGCGTGCAGCGCCAGTTGTTTTTGCAGTTTATCCGGATGCCAGCGGTCATCGGCATCGAGGAAGGCGATAAAGGTTTCTTCGGCGCTGAACACGCCGTGATTGCGCGCACTCGCCGGGCCTTGGTTGGGCTGCTGCAACAGCACGATGGGGAAGGGCGCGATGTAGTGCTTGACGATCTCTGGACCGGCATCACTGGAACCATCATCGACGACAATCACTTTGTCCGGCAGGCGAGTCTGTGCAGACACCGAATCCAATGTGCGTTGAATGCTGGCGGCGGCGTTGAACAGCGGAATCACCACGCACACGGTGACGGCGTAGGGATCATTCAGCATGGGCGTTGTTCCCGGAAAGTGCCGCGCATTGGCCGAGCATTCGCCGCTGGCAGCGGCTGCGGACGGGCGACGAGGTGGTGGCGGAAGGTCAGGCTGAGCACGCAGAAAATCAGGAACTCGCCGGAGCGGTAGTTGGGGATCACGTAGGCGACGTAATTGGTAACGACGAACAGGCCGATGATCACCAGCGCACAGGCCTGATAGCGTGCCGACTGATCCGCCGTGATTGCGCGATAGCGCTTGCTCAGGGTCTGGGCAAACATCAGCAGCAGCGCGATCAACTGGATCAGGCCGCCATTGAGCAGGGTTTCGACGTAGCCGCTGTGCGCGTTGCCGATGTAGCCCCAGCGCGTGATGAACGCATCGGCATCGGCACTGGCCCAGAACGCGCCGAAACCGTAGCCCTTGAGAAATTGCGCATCGATCAGCGGTTGCAACAGTTCCCAGATCAGCGTGCGGTCGGTCAGCGACGGGTCACGGCCAACCAGTTCCAGCAGCATCGCGTAGTTGGCGTAGAGCACGCCACACAGAAGGAAGAACACCAGCGTCGCCGCCGTGAACGCCAACAGTGAGCGGTTGATGCGCAAGCGGATCAGCGTGATGAAGTAGGCGTAACTGGCGGTGCCGGCGACGATCAGCGCAATCGCCGTGGCTGACTGCGCCAGGCCAATGGCAATTAGCGCGAACAGGCCGTAGAGCATGGCCATTGGGTTGCGCTGGCGGATCATCGGCAGCAGCAACAGGATCGCAATAGCGTTCAGGCGTGCACCGGCATTCTTTTCCGCGAACACCCCGCGAAAGGCACCGTCACGGATGCCGCCGGAAATAAAGGCGATGTCCGGGCGAATCACGGCAAAGATCAAGCCGACCAGCGCCGCCGCACCGATCACGCAGCCGAACAGAAACGCAATGCGTTCCAGGCTGTAGCGCCAGGCAATGAAACCGGCGAAGAACACCACACTGAGCAGCGCGACGAAACGCTTGAAACTGAGCATCGGCTCGCTCGACCAACTGATCGACGCCGCCACGCAGCCGAGAAACAGCAGCAAGAACAGGTTCTGCCGGTAGAAGCTTTTACTGAGGAAGACCTTGTGCCGGATGAAGAAAAACAGCGGCACCAGCAAGGTCAGCAAGCCGCAGACCTGATTGGCCAGATTGCCTTCCAGATCCTGCTGCGCATCGTCCAGCGTGCTCACATTACCCAGGCGCAGAAAGAAGCCGATCACCTGCGTATAGAACAGCACACCGAACAGGGTGAAGGCATCGGCCAGCGTCGAATAACGCACTTGCAGGCGGTTCATCTCAGCGCCTCCCAAGTAACGCCTTGAGGTAGGTCTGCACCGCGCGAGCATTGACAAAGCGCGCGGCAGCATCAATGCGACGCTGGCGATGCACGGCTCGCGGCGTGGCCATTTGCGCACTGATCGCGGCGGCGAGCGCGGCGGGGTCGTCGACCTCGACCAAGGGCGCGACGGCACCATCGGCGAGAATTTCCTGCGGGCCATACGGGCAGCGGGTCGCCACGACCGGCGTGCCGGTCGACAGGGCTTCGACCAGGGCGTTGGGGCTGCCTTCGAAACGTGACGACAAAACAAAGCAATCGGCCCGAGCGATTTCGGCGATGGGGTCGCTGGCATACCCCGGCAGATCGCAACGCTCTGCAACGCCGAGCGCTGTCGCCTGGGCCAGCAGTTCGCCGCGCAAAGCGCCTTCGCCGAAGATGATCAGCCGCGCATCGCCTTGCGGCAGGCGGGCGAAGGCGTCGATCAGGGTGTCGAAGCCTTTTTGTTGCGCCAGGCGTCCTACAGCGACGATTACCGGGGTGGTTTTGTCCTTCAGCCAGGGATGGCTGGGCGCGGCGGCGGGTTTGTCGCGAAAATCGTTGTCGAGCACCGGGTTGTCAGCGGTCGTCACATCGCGCGGGCGGGCGATGGTGGTGTCGACCAGGTCTTCGGCGACGCCTTGCGACACGCAGATCACCGGGTTGGGAATCAGCCGGTACAGCCACGGCGCCAGCCAGTAGGCGAGCTTGACCGACAGGGCCGGGTTGACGTGCTTGTCCCGCGAAAAGGCATTGCGCTCGCTGACATGCAGCCGCGCCAAGGTACCGGACAACGCGGCGGCGGCAATCGCCACGACGTTGACATGAGTGAGCACCGCCAGTTGCGCGTCGTAGCTATTGCTGCGCAAAAAGCGCATCAGCGCGGGCACGGCAGCGGCGCTGCGCGGGCTGTCGAGCAACACTTGCCTGACCCGTGGGTCGAGCGCCGGTTGATTGATGCCGGCACCGGTGAGCATCAGCAGCGTGACTTCATTGCCGGCCTCAACCAAGGCGCCGGCGAGGCGCACCATCATTTTCTCCGCGCCACCGGCGCCGAGGTCCTGGAGGATGATCAGCAGCTTTTTCATCGGTTCCATACCTGGTAATAGGCCTGGGCGGCGTACTGGCTGGTATAGGGCAGGATCGCTTCGCTGACTGAATGTCGGGCTGGAGCTGCCGCTTCGCGGTTGGCCAGACTGTCGAGCATTGCCTCGGTCAGGGCCGGCACATCATTGACCTTGACCAAACGCCCGAGGCGCCCATCATCGAGCAACTCGCGCGGACCGCTGCCGCAATCGGTAGAGATCACCGGAGTGCCCAGCGCCAGCGCCTCGACCAGCACCGTCGGCAAGCCTTCGTGCAAAGAGCTGAGCACCAACAGCTGCGCATGACGGATCAGCGGATAGGGATTGCGCAGATGCCCGGTGAAGTGCACCAGACGTTCGATGCCCAGCCGTTGCGCCTGCGCTTCAAGCTGAGCGCGCAACGGGCCGTCGCCGGCAATCACCAGATACGGCAGCGGGCGTTGTTGCGCCGCCAGCGCGTAGGCTTCGAGCAGCAGATCAAAGCCCTTGGTTTCCACCAATCGGCCGATGCCCAGCCAGTAATGATGGGGCACACCACCGGGCAACGGCGCTTGTGCCGCACGCATCAGTTGTTCGCTGATCACTGCGTTCGGGCAATAACGAATGCGCGGTCGCCCCCACGGCATCAACCCGGCAAGCGACTGGCGCAGACCGTGGGACACCGCGACCACCTTGCCGCTGCCGCACAGGTACAGCGCGTACAACAGCCGCAGGCTGGCGCGCCCGGTGTTCTGCTCGGCACAATCCAGCGCGGCGTGGCGGGTGTAGATGACTTTGCAGGAAGTGCCCAGGGTGGCGAACCAGGTGCAGAGGTTGGCCTGTTCCTTGGCGCCAATCAGGTGCGTCACGCCTTCGCGGCGAATCAGCCGGCGCAACAGCACGATCGACTTTAGCCAGCCCGCGAGCCCACTGCCGCCACCGGCCATGCTCGGCGCGCCGTCGACGTTGGGCGAGTCGCCGTTCATGACGAAAAAACTCACCCGCCGTCCGTCCGCCAGAAACTGCTCGGCGAGGCGTTGCTGCACGCACTCGACGCCGCCGCCAGTCTGGTAATCCTTGAGCGTAAACAGAATATGCATCGGCACAATCCTCATGGGGCAGTGACATTGATTGCCACTTGCTGGCGCAGAATCAGTTCGGTCAGGCGCAGGGCATTGCTCGGGTAGTCGAGCAGGTAACGCTTGATCGTGTGCGGCTCGCGGTACATGCGGTAAAAGGCGCGCAGGTGCAGGCGATTGATAGCGTCGGGGTAGTAACGCTCGCTGGCATTGGCCTCCTGACGAATGAAACCGCCGCAGGTGAACGCCACGCCGCTGAAACCACCGCGCAGTGCTTCGAGGATAAAGCGCTCCTGCAGACCGGCGCCAAGGCCGACCAGCAGCAGGTTGGTGCGCTGTCGGCGGATGTCAGCTTGAATTGCCGCACCTTGTTCGGCGTCGAAGTAACCGTTGTGCGCGCCGACCAGTTGCAGGCGCGGGTACTGCATACCGAGCTTGTCAACGAAACGATCAAGCTCCGCTTGCCGCGCGCCCACCACATAGACGCGTTTGCCGCGCTGCTCGGACTCGCGCAACACCGGATCGGCAATCGAGGTGAAATCGAAACTGACCCGCTGCACCGCGCGCCCGGTGATGCGCGACATGAACCCGGACATCAGCATGCCGTCGCAGAAATACGCCAGCGACGGCGGCGGCTGGCGGATGAAACTGCCGATCGAGGCGAAGTTGAGAAAGGAGAACGCCCGGTTGGATTCCAGCAGGGCCGGCGAATAACGGTCGAGCAATTCCAGGCGGATCATGATGCGAGATCCTGTGTTTCGGCGGCGCAGGTTGGCCGGCCGACGCTGATGTAGGTGAAGCCGCGTGCGCTGAGGCGTTGCGGATCGAACAGGTTGCGCCCGTCGAAAATCAGCGGATTTTTCAACTGGCGGGCGAGCAGTTCGAAGTCCGGTGCGCGAAACGCTTGCCACTCGGTGACGATCACCAGCGCGTCGGCATTTTTCAGCGCCGCCTCTTTGGTCCCGGCCAGCGTCAGGTCATCGCGCGGGCCGTAAAGCTGCTGGGCTTGTTCCATGGCTTTCGGGTCGAATGCCTGCACGCTGGCGCCGGCCCGCCACAACGCCTCCATCAACACGCGGCTGGGGGCTTCGCGCATGTCGTCGGTGTTGGGCTTGAAGCTCAGGCCCCACAACGCGAAGGTTTTGCCTTCCAGCGCGCCGTTGAAGTGCTCAGCGATCTTGTGGAACAACGTGCTTTTCTGCTCGTTGTTGCGCGACTCCACCGCGCGGAGCAGACGCGCATCGATGTCGACGCCGTGGGCGGCATGGATCAACGCCCGCACATCCTTGGGGAAACACGAGCCGCCATAACCGATGCCGGGGTAGATGAACTGGTAGCCGATGCGCGGATCCGAGCCGATGCCGTGGCGGACCATTTCGATGTCGGCGCCAAGCTTTTCCGCGAGCCCGGCCATTTCGTTCATGAAACTGATCTTGGTCGCGAGCATGCAGTTGGCCGCGTACTTGGTCAGCTCGGCGCTGCGCACATCCATGACGATGATTTTTTCGCGGTTGCGATTGAACGGTTCGTACAACTCGCGCATCAGCGCTTCGGCGCGCGGGCTGTCGGTGCCGATGATGATCCGGTCGGGGCGCATGCAGTCGTCGACCGCGCAACCTTCCTTGAGAAATTCCGGATTGGAAACCACATCGAAGGTCAGTGCACCACGGCCACTTTCGCCGAGGATGGCGCTGATGCATTCGCGCACCCGGTCCGCTGTGCCCACCGGCACCGTGGATTTGTCGACGATGATCTGCTCGCCGCGCAGGTGCTCGCCGATGGTGCGGGCGACGCTGAGCACATGTTTGAGATCCGCCGAGCCGTCCTCGTCCGGCGGCGTGCCGACGGCGATCAGCAACACATCGCCATGCTTTACGGCGGCGGCCAGATCGCTGCCGAATTGCAGGCGACCGCTGTGATGATTGTCCCGCACCAGGCTTTTCAGACCCGGCTCGTAGATGGGCAGGCTGCCGTCATTCAAGGCCTGCACCTTGGCCGCGTCAACATCCACACACAGCACGTTGTGGCCGACCTCGGCCAGCGCGGCGCCCTGGACCAGTCCGACATAACCGATACCGAATACACTCACATTCATGGGAAAACCTCATGCGTGGCGGGGTGGGCCAGAGCGCTGGCCGCTGTCAGTAGATGTTTTTCGAGAACAGGGTGAAGGGCGTCTTCAGCAGGATCTTGATGTCCAGCCACAGCGACCATTGATTGATGTAATTGAGGTCCTGGGCGACCCGGCGCTGCATCTTTTCCACGGTCTCGGTTTCGCCGCGATGCCCGGTGATCTGTGCCAGCCCGGTGATGCCAGGCTTGAGCCGATGCCGCGCCATGTAGGCGCGCACCTTGCCGGTGTAATAGATGTTGTGGGTGACCGCGTGGGGGCGCGGGCCGACCAGCGCCATGTGGCCGAACAGTACGTTGAACAGTTGCGGCAGCTCATCGATGGAGCTGCGCCGCAGAAAGCGTCCCAGCGGTGTGACGCGGTCGTCGTCGCGGGTGGCCTGACGCACTTGCTGATCGTCGTGCACGCGCATCGAGCGGAATTTCCACACGCGGATCACTTCGCCGTCGCAGCCATGGCGGTTCTGCTTGAACAGCACCGGTCCCGGCGAGGTCAGCTTGACCGCAATGGCCACGCCGAGCAGCAGCGGGCTGAGCAGAATCAGCGCCACCGCAGCGACGCTGCGTTCGAACAGGTCCTTGCAGAACAGGCTGCCGGGGTGCGAAGTGAGCAGGCTTTCGTTGAGATAGATCGCCGGCATCCGCTCGATCTCGGAGATCGAATGATTGAGCAGGACCATGCTGCCCAGATCCGGAATCCACACCACGTCGACGTTCATGTCGAGCAGGTTGATGTACAGCGCTTCGATGGTCGCTGCCTCGGCCATCGGCAGCACGATGTACACGCGCCGCGCCTGCAACCGCGTAATGATTTCGCGGATGTCCTCGACCTCACCGAGCAGCGGCAGAATGCTCGGCGCCGGGCCGCTGTTGGCTTTCGCCGCGACAAAACCGAGCAGCAGCGCACGATCCGGGTCGAGCAGTTTGCGCGCCAGTTCATGGGCGGTCGGGCAGGTGCCGATGATCACCGCGCGCCGCTCGTTGCAGATCATCTTGGTGTACATGCGCACGAACAGGTGCAGGGGCAGAAACGTCGCCGCCTGGGCGAGAAAACCCACCACGGCCCAGACAATCACCACCTGCCGCGAGAACAACGCGCTGGTCTGGGTGACAAAGGCGATGCTCATCAGCAGCCCGAGCAGAATCAGCCAGCCGGTGAGCAAACGTCCGAGCCCGACCAGCAGACCATGGCGCTTGTGGTAGACCTGCACCAGACCGTAGACCGGCATCGAGCCAAGCACCGTGAGGATGATCAGCAGCCGATATTCACTGGGCAACTCGCCGATGCGCCAGTGCACCAGCACGATCAGCAACAGGTTGACCAGGGTCATTGCGCACAGCCATTGCACCCAGAAGGTGAGGCCGCGACGGTGTGCCATTTGCGCGGAATATTGCGAGGTCATCGGCGCGATCTCCGATTCGTCGAACAGGGAAGGATTTGCTGTTGCCGGGCGGCACGGCCCGAAGGATCAGCGCGGGGCGAAGTCGTAGTCGTAGAAGGAGCGGGAATGGCCATGGCCGGACTTGCGCGCCTTGCGCAGATCGACCTGATTGAGCACCACGCCGAATACCGGCGCCTGGCTCTGCTGCAACACGGCGATGCTTTTGCGCACCTGGCCGACCGGCGTGCTCTGCGCCTTGACCACGTAGATCACCGCGTCGGAGTGCTGGGCCAGCAACAGCGCGTCACTGACAATTTCTGCCGGCGGTGAATCGATGATGATGTGCCGGTAGCGCGACTTGAGAATCTGCAACAGCCGACCGAGGCGCGGTGAACTGAGCAAGTCCTGCGCGGGGGCCACGGCATTGCTCGAACTGCTCGAGGCTTTCAAACGCGGTGCCTCGAACGGGTCCAGCGCCGATGGCGACAGGCAGCCGGCCGGGAGCATGTCGAGATTGCCGACGCTGCGGATGCAGTCTTCCAGCCGCGCGCTGCCGGCCATGAGGTTGGCGAGGCCGGGGCTCTGCGGCGGAAAATCGAAGTTCAGCGACAGCGTCGGCTGACGCATGTCGGCATCGATCAGCAGCACCCGTTCCAGCGGCGCCAGCGACGAGGCGAGATTGTTGGCGATGGTGCTCTTGCCTTCGCCGGACACCGAAGACGTGACCAGCACCACCTGCGCCGGGCGTTCGTTGTTTTGCAGCATCAGCCAGGTGCGCAGGTTACGGATGGTTTCGCAGAAACGCGGGTGGTCGTTGTCCTCGAACAGCCGCGCCAACTGCCGCCGGCTCTTCTTCATCACCAGCGGCACGACACTGAGCAACGGCACATTGAGCAGACTCTCGACGGTGTCGTCGGTCTTGAAGGTGTTGCTCAAGGTATCGAAGAGGAAGGCGAGGGCGACGCCGACGATCGCTGCAACCAGCGCGACAATCGCGAGAATCAGATTCTTGCGCGGTTTGCTCGCTTCCAGCGGTGCGATCGCCGGGTCGACGATGCGCGCCTTGGCCGAATCCATGTCCGAGGTGGCAGCGGTTTCCTTGAGGCGGGTGACGAAGGTTTCGTAGAGCGCTCGGGTGCTGTCGACTTCACGCTGGAATTCGCGCAGCTGGAATTCCTTGCGCGAAATGTCCTGAATCTGCGCCTTGTTGCTGTTGAAGGATTTGCGCAGGGCGTCTTCGCTGGCCACTGCCAGTTGATACTGGCGCTCGATACCGGCGACCACTTGCTGCACTTGCAGGCGCAGGCTGTTGGCCGCCGTACTTTGTTCGGATCGGGCGGAGATCAGCGCCGGGTGCTTCGGCCCGTAGCGGCCCGACAACTCTTCGACTTTGGCCTGAGCCTTGGCCAGATCAGCCTGGAACTGCTGAATCAGCGGGTTGCTCAGCACTGCCGGCACGCTGGACAAACGACTGATATCGCCGTTGCTCAAGGCTTGCGCCTGACGGAACTGGCTCTCCGCTTCGGCACGGTCGCGGCGCGCATCGATCATGCGGTTGCCGGTCATCTGCAGCTCGTTGGCACTGATGGTGGCGACACCGTCGACATCGACCAGACCCTGTTCCTCGCGGTAGGCCTGCAACTTGTTTTCGGCGACGCGCAGGTTGTCGCGCAACTCGACCAGGCGGGTGTTCATCCAGCTGGTGTTGTTTTGCGAAGACTTGAGGCTGGTGTCCTGCTGGCTGTCGATAAAACCCTGGGCGAGGGCGTTGGCCACCGCCGCAGCGAGTGCCGGGTCGGGCAACTCGACGTCGATTTCCAGCAACTGACTTTTGCCGACAAACTTGACGCTGGTATGCAGCATCAGGTTTTGCGTAACGTCGTTGAACACTTGTTCTTCGGTCGCTGGCGGCTTCGGCGGCGGCAGCAGATCCAGCCATGGCAGCCACTGGTCACGATTGAGGTCCGCCAGCCATTGGCGCGGGGTGAACCAACTCTGCGCCTGCTGGCGTGGATCGGTGATCGGATTCGTGGTGAGGCCGAGTTTGCGCACGGCGCGCTCGGCCAGCTCCCGCGATTGCAGCAACGCCTGCTGGGTCTGCAAGTAATCAGTGGTGGAGGCGCCGCCGGATTCGGCGGCTTGCTGAAAACTCAACACCGGCGGCGTCTTGTCCTTGATCAGCAGTGTCGCACTGCCGACGTACTGCGGCGTGATGAACGACAGCGCCGCCACGGCCAGCGCGCAACTGAGCAGCACCAGCCAGGCGATGTTCCACTTCGCCGACCAGATCACCCGCCACAGGTGCAGCAGATCAAGGGTGTCCGACTCATCGGCGGCTTGCGTTGGCAAGTGGCCCTGAAGCGGACGTTCGAGGTAGGTGCTTGGGCTGTTGTCCATGATCAGAAAAAGCCTTGTGCAATGGAAATGGTGTCGCCGGGGGCGATGACGGTGGTGCGCGAGATGTTCTCGGTGACCGGCGGGCCGCCACTGCCGCGCAAAATCGTCACGCGTTTCATTGAGGCGCGCTCGGTCAGGCCGCCACCCAGGGCGATGGCTTTTTCCAGGGTCAGCCCGGGCTGGAAGGGATAACTGCCGGGCTTCTGCACCTCGCCGTTGATGTAGAACGGGCGGTATTCAATCTGGCTGAGGCTGACTTTCGGATCGACCAGATAGCCTTGCCTGAGGCCGTCGACGATTTTTTGTTCGACCTGATTGGGCGTCAGGCCCTTGGCGACGATTTCGCCGAGAAACGGGTAGGAGAAGGTCCCGGCATCGTTGAGGCGGATCTTCTTGAAGCTCAGTTCCGGCTCGCCGAACACGATGATGCGCAAGACATCGCCAGCGGCCAGGCGATAATTGGTGTCGGTGTCCGCCGCCTCGACCGTGGGCACTGTCCAGAGCAGCAACAACAATAAAATCAGGCGCGTATGCATGGCCCAACCCTCCTACAGACTGACGTCGAACGTGATCTGGAAAACATTGCGGGTGAAGCTTTCGTTGTCGGCATCGGAATCGTTATCGCGGTGGCGGTAGGCGACTTCGACGTCCAGCCAGCGGCGCATTGCGTAATTCACGCCGAGTTTGTAGTCCTGCAAATCGTCGCTACGGTCCTGGCCTTCGTAGACGTAATGGCCCATGCCGACTTCGGCAACGCTGGTGATGCGTTCGGTCCAGCCGTGACGCCAACCGATCTGGGTGAAGGTGGCTTTCACCGCGTCGGAGCCGTCGTCGCCTTCGGCCATGGCCTGGCGGGCGAGAAAGGTGAAGGTCGAGTAGGTGCGCGGTTTCCACGCCAGATCCACTTGCCAGGTCGGGTTGCTCAGATCGTCGGAACCGCTCTGGTCGAAGTTCTTGCGCTCGTAACCGACGCGCAATTTGCCGGTGGTTTTCGCCGTCATGTCCCACTCGGCACCGGCCAGCACTGCGTCGGAGCGACTGCTGCGCGGGCTGTTCGATTGCAGGTAGTCGAAGCGGGTGTGGTCGTATTCGAGCAAACCACGGGTTTTTCTGCCGAGGCGGTGATACCAGGTGCTGGTCAGGTTGCTGGTGTTGCGCTCCTTGTCATCGTTGATGCCGTCGGAGTTGTCGTAGCGCAGCTGTGCGTAGCTGGCGCCGAGGTCGATCTGGTTCAGCGCACTGCGCGCGCCAAAGGTGTAGACGCCGCCGACGCGCTGGCTCTCGATCTTGTCGTTGATGCCGTCGACGGCGGTCGAGGTGGTGCGCTCGTACTTGCGTGCCTCGGCTTCGAGTTTCAGACGATGCCGATCAGTGAACTCCATGATGCTGTCGGCGCGCAGGCGCTGGGCGGTGTTCGAAGCGTCCGAGGCGCTGTGATAGATGTAGCGGGTCGGTTCCCAGATCACCCGCGTGGCGCTGTTGCGGTCCTCGGCCTTGAGCTCGAAGGCCGGCGCCAGACGGGTGACCATGGTCGATTCGACATCGTGTTCGACTTCGCGAAAGTTGTCGTCGTAGCTTTCCGACAAGGCAAAGGTCGGGGTGAAATCGAAGCCGTAGACATTGATCGCTTGCGGCTCAACGCTCCAGGCAGCTTCGGGGGCACAGCAGGCGACGACTAAAACCAGGGAACAGCGAGGCTTCAGAGCCATGGATCACGCTCCTGATTAAGGGGGTCGGGGTCAGGGCGAAGCGGATCCGGACTATTGTCGCTGGCGTTCGAGGTAACTCAGCGGGACGCTGACGTGCTGTTGGCGGTTGAGAAAATTGAGCAGGATCATCACGCGCTCATCGCCCTGCATGGACAGGAACACGCCTTCGAGCGGGGACAGTGGGCCCTGGACGATTTGCAGAGGTTCGCCGGGCTTGAGTGTCGGTTCGGCAGGAAAACCGAGCGACTCCTGGCTGCGTTCGCGCAGTTGCGCAATCACGTCTTCGTCGACCCGGGCGGGCACATGGTTGAATTCGACGATGCGGCTGACACCGCGGGTCGAGCGAATCGGTGCCCAGTTATCGTCTCGGCTCAGTTCAATGAACACGTAGCCGGGGAACAGCGATTCCAGTGTTCGTTGGCGTTTGCCACGAATACTTCGCTCGCTCATCAGCTGCGGCCGAAAGGTCGAATAGTTCTGTTGCTGCAGATTGAGTTGTGCCCGTTCATCCTGGCGGGGCTTGCACTGCAATAAATACCAGTTAGAGCCGTTGCGGCAAACCGTTAGCATGCTGGAGTACTCCATACATAGCGATCGTGTAAGCAGGGCGGCCGATAACGTGGGACTAGCCGCCAAGCTTGCTAGTAGGTAGTAGGCTGATCAAGGCAAAGTGCCGAGCCAGATGCATCAATGTTTATTGGCAGAGGAAGTGTTTCAAAAATGAATCAACTTGATTGGGTTGTTGTTATATCCATGGCCGTCTTGGCTATAACGAGTCCGCGCTTTTGTTTGAGCAAAGCTACCGCACGGTTCGCAGTTGCGACCTTCAGGATCCAATTACATAAATAGCCGGAGAGCAGAAAAGTGCGCGTCGGCGCGAGCTCATCGGGCAGTGATTAGTTATCGGCCAGTCTTTGCAAGCTGTCAATTGCTAACAGTCAAAAACATTACCTTTCATCCGCTGATGATGGCCATCTCACGTAAGTCATTGTTTGGTCAAGGCGGATTTTATTCGTCGGGTTTTTTAAACTTTTCGAAGTTGTTGAAGTCACGCGGGTTAGATGGCGCGCGTGATAGCAAATTAGTTTCAATCTTACATGTTTCGGTTCGTAAGAAGTTTTGATTTTAGATGCCTCGCGTCGGATGCTGCTGGCCCGAGTAACTAAGGTCGTCTATGAATAGTTACGGTCGTTCGCAGGTAAATGTTCGGGCTGCATATTTCTTGAAGTCAAACCGGTGAGCCGAGGCAATCATGAGTGTTCTGGTAACGGGTGCCGCAGGTTTTATCGGTTATCACACGGTCATGCGTTTATGTCGCGAAGGGCTAGAGGTTGTGGCGGTCGACAATCTCAATCCTTATTACGACGTCAAACTCAAACAGGCGCGTTTGCAGAGATTGCAGACGCTGGCCAATTTCACGTTCCAGCGGCTGGACATTGTCGATCAGAGCGCTTTGACCGCGTTGTTCGAACACGGCCACTACAAACAGGTCATTCACCTCGCTGCGCAGGCCGGAGTGCGCTACTCGCTGGACAATCCTGATGCCTATGCGCAGTCGAATCTGGTCGGGTTTCTCAACGTTCTGGAAGCGTGCCGTCGTCACCCTCCAGAGCACTTGATCTATGCATCGAGCAGTTCGGTGTATGGCGCCAATACCAAGATGCCGTTTGCAGAAGACGATCCGGTCGATCAACCGGTTTCGTTGTACGCCGCGAGCAAACGCGCCAACGAACTGCTCGCCCACAGTTACTGCCATCTCTACGGCTTGCAGGCCACCGGCCTGCGCTTCTTTACCGTGTACGGCCCGTGGGGTCGACCGGACATGGCGCTGTTCAAATTCACCGAAGCGATGCTCAACGGGCGCGCCATCGACCTCTACAACCAAGGCGAAATGGCGCGCGACTTCACCTTTATCGACGACATCGTCGAAGCGATTTTCCGACTGCTCGACAAACCGCCCGCACTCAGCGCCGAGCGCGGCACCAATCGCCTGTTCAATATCGGTCGCGGCAGTCCAGTAGCGCTGATGAGCTTCGTCGAATGCCTGGAGCAGGCACTGGGCATCAAGGCTCAGCGCCGTTATTTGCCGATGCAGGAGGGCGACGTGCTGAAGACCTGGGCCGACGTATCGGCGCTGGCACGCTGCATCGACTTCAGCCCGCAGGTGCCGATCGAGCAGGGCGTGCAAGCGTTCGTGCAGTGGTATCGCGAGTTTTATCAGGTCTGATTCAGTGCAGGGTGACGGCCCTGCGACTTTCCCCGATGCGGATCCGGTCGAGGGCGCGGTTCAGCGCATCCAGTGCATCGAGCAGCGCCTTGGCCTCGGCCTCACGCCCGTCGCCCCACAGGCGTTCGGCCATTTTGTTCAAGGCCAGAATGGCGCGTTCGATGTCGGCTGCACTGGCGGTGTTCTCAGGGGCTGATGGTTTTTTCGGCATTCACGGTTCCTCGGCGGGCGGCAAACCACCATACCGCCAAGACGCCGAGCTATACACCCAGAAGTGTCGCCGATCAGCAGCGAATGCTGTCTGATCAGCGATTAGCCTCAATCAATCCCGCCTCGATAAACCGCACCGAACTCTCCAGCGCCTGCTGCCCCTCGGCCAGCATGCCCGCGTAGAAATGCCAGGCGTGAAACATGCCGGGCCACACTTCGAGATTGACCCGGACGCGGTTGTCCGCCAGGTGATTGGCCAGACGCATGGCGTCACTGAGCATCAGTTCGTTTTCGCCGATCTGTACCAGAATCGGTGGCAGTCCGGTGACGTCGGCGAACACCGGCGACGCCAGCGGATGGTTGGCCAAGGTGTCGCCGAGAAAGGCTCGCGCGAGGATATCCAGCACGGCCTTGGAGTTTAGCGGGTCAAGGCCTTCACGATTGCTCATGGAGGCGCCGGTGTGTTCGAGGTTGGCCCATGGCGAGATGGACGAACCCACTGCGGGCAAGGGCAAGCCTTTGGATTTTGCCGCGACCATCACGCTGACCACCATCGCGCCACCCGCCGACTCGCCTGCGAAGGCAATCTTGCTGGCGGCGATGTTCTGCTCAAGCAACCACTCATAGGCGCGCAAAGTGTCATCGATGGGGGCGGGGAACTGATGCTCGGGTGCGAGGCGGTAATCCGGCATGTACACCCGCGCGCCGAGCATTTTTGCGTAGTTGCCGCCGATGCCGTGGTAGCCGTCAGGTCGACCGACGATGTAGGCACCGCCGTGGATGTACATCAGCACCGCGTCGGTCTTGAGTTCATCCGGAGTCACCAGCGTAGCGGGCACGCCACCCATGTCGACTGCTTCAAACCTCACGCCAGCCGGTGGTTGATTCTGCCCTAGCATTTTTGCGTAGGCATCGCGGATGTCGCTCATCTTAGTGGTGGTATCGATACCCTTCAGCACGGGCACCAGATCGCTGAGGCTGTTGGCCCAGGTTTGTACAGCTGCTTTTACTTCAATGTTCATATGACCTCGATCAGACGTTAGTGATGGCTTAACTAATCGAAATGGTATGCTCATGATTGGGGAATAGGGTTCCCCATAACCGGTGCCAAGCCGCCTGAATGCCAAACCCGGAGGCCACATGGAACTGCATAACCTGAACGACATCGCCGCCTTCGTCGCCTCGGTGGATACTGGAAGTTTTACGGCGGCGGCCAGGCAACTCGGGCTGACCCGCTCGGCCGTCGGTAAATCGATCGTGCGGCTCGAATCGCGTCTGCAGGTCCGTCTGCTCAACCGCACCACCCGCAGCCTGAGCCTGACCGACGATGGTCGGGTGCTGTATGAGCGATGTGTGGGCATCTTGCAGGATCTGGACGAGGTCGAAGAGGCTTTGGCGTTCCGCCGTTCGACGCCCAGCGGCCGCTTGCGCATGAGCCTGCCGGTAGCACTGGGCCGGCTGCACGTTGTGCAGCACATCGAGCGCTGTCTGAGAGACTGGCCGTCGCTCGCCATCGACGCGACGTTTTCCGATCGGCTGGTCGACCTGATCGACGAGGGTTTCGATCTGGCGATTCGCATCGGTCCGCCCAAGGAAGACTCCGGGCTACTCACGCGCACGGTGGCTTACCAGCAAATGATCACCTGTGCCTCGCCCGATTATCTGAATGAACATCCGGCACCGCAGACACCCGAAGATCTGGCCGGGCATGCGTGCCTGCACTTCGTCAGCGGCGGCCGATTGCTGCCGTGGAATTTTCGCGTCAATGGTCAGCCTGTGCCGGTCATTCATGCCGGACGGCTGCAAATGGACAGCGCCGAAGCCTTGCATCAGGCGACTGCGGCAGGCCTCGGTATCGCGACGTTGCCATCCTATGTGGTCAACGGTGACCTGCGCAGTGGCAAGCTCGTGCAGTTGCTCGCTGAGTACGCCGAGGCTGCCGAGCCGATCCGGGTGATTTACCCGAGCAAGCGACACCTGTCGCCGAAGATTCGGCTGTTTATCGACAGGCTGGTGGAAGCGTGGTCACCGGCGCCTTGGGAGTGATTGCCTGGTCATTGCAGCTGTTTTGCAAACTCCGATGTTATTGATGACGGCAATGTCCAAACTGTGCGCATTAAAAAGCCCTGAATCATCAGGGCTGAGTTTTGGTTGAGGGGGCGTAGAGTGACAAGCTCGCGGTCGGTCTACTTCGCGCTCGAAGAGCAAGCCAACCGATATTGCTCGTAGTTCAAACCTTCGACCTTTTCCGGCAGCTTGTATGGCACGGGGCAGCTTTTGCCCTGCCACTTGATGGTGATGACACCGTGATCTTTGGTCACCAGCGCCAGGGCCTTGCCCGTCGGATCTGACAATGCCAGTTGTTTGCCGTCGCTATCCAACAGCACCGCGCCGAATGGAATCGGCTGGCCGTTGGCATCGTACAGTTCAAACTGGACGCGTCTGCCTTTGCTGCCTTCGAAGCGTGCAAGAACCACCGAACCTCGTCTTGGCACCAGTTGTTGGGTGGCATTGTCCAGCTCGATCTCACCGCCCAGGTTACGCGTGTCCAGCGTTACCCAGTTCACGCGGTACGGTTGCGCGTTAGGCAGAACCGCATAGCCGTTCAGGCCGGTTTTCACACCCGAATAGCTGCTGACTTCGACGCCCGACATGCCGGGGACTTCCACCAGGCCGAACGTTTCACCGACGGTCTGGCCCATATTGATGCCGCCGGCATGAGCCACGATCGATCCGGCCGCACTCAGGTTCTGCGACTCATAGCCGCTGCCTCGGTTGTAGCCAAAGCCCAGATCGCCCATCGACGTACGGGTACTCAGACTGAGCGAGCCAGAGCGCTCGCCCTGGACGCTGCGCCCGGTCTGCACGGAATAGTAGGTGTCGCTGTCCTCGGTCAGATAACCATTGATCCCGGCTTGCGTGCTGGTACCGGCGTTCTGATGGTTACTGGAAACGTAGGCACGCGGTGCGCGTGGTGTCGATCCGAGCGGGAACGATATTGAAACGCTTAATTGCGTATCGTTGCTGGTGTCACCGCGTGCGCCGAATTCCTGGGTTTTGCTCAGGCTGATGTTGTAGTTCAGGTCGCGCCAATTGTTGTTGTAGCCGGCGGAAAAGCTGCGCGAGCCACCGCGATCCCAATAGCGCTGGTCACTGGCATTCAAATACAGCGAGCCGAACTGGCGCGCTTCGCCAAGGGTCTGGTTGACCGTGAGGTCGGTACGGGTCTTGGCATTGCCCGCGCGCCGCGTAGCGCCGGCGCTGGTGTCCTGCACATGGTCGGTCAGCGTGCGGTAACCCTCGGTCGAATAACGATAGGCGGCGAGGGTGAAGCTGGTATCGGTACCGGTGAAGGTCTTTGCATAGAGCGCGCGTACGCTGCTGCCCTGGGTGGTTTTGCCGAATGCTTTGCTGGACGATTGCGTAACGTCCAGGGACATCGCGCCAATCGAGGTATTCTTCGCCGCACCGATGGACAGCGCCTTGAAGCCGTTGCTCGCCTGAATGCCGGCAATGCCCGTCAGATTGCTGGTCAAGCCGTAGGCGAAAGTGCCGCCGAGAAAGGCTGGTTTGTCATAACCCTCGCTGTTGTTGTTGAATTTGCCGCTCGACAGGCTGTACTTCAGTTGCCCCTCACGCACCATCGTCGGCAGGGCGGAGAACGCCTGGCGGGTGACCTTGCGCCGACCATCCGCTTCGACAATGGTGATCTCCAGATCACCGTTGGAGCCCGATGGATAGATATCACTGATCTCAAACGGACCCGGCGGTACATTGGTGGTGTAGAGAATGTAGTTGTCCTGGCGGACTTCGATCTTCGCATTGGTTTCCGCCACGCCACGAATGATCGGCGCGTAGCCGCGCTCACTGTCTGCACGCATGCCTTCATCAGAGGCGACCTTGACGCCTTGGTAGCGCACGCTGTCGAACAGATCCGAATCGGAAAAGATTTCACCCGCGCTCAGTTGCCCCTTGATCGCCGTGAGGTCGCGCTGGATGAACGTGCGGTTGCTGACAAAGCGATTGGGCCGGCCGGTGGAGCTGCTCAAGTTGGATTCGTTGCGCAGACGCCAGGCACCTAAGTTGATACCGTTGCGCAGCCCCAGGTTATTGGATATTTGCGTGGCGTAATCGGTTTTGCTGCGGGTGCTGCTCAACTGGTAGTTGATGAACCCGGCGGCCACACCTTGGTCCCAAAGCTCTGGATCTACATAGCCGCGCATGCCACGCGCCATGGCGACCTGCGGCACGCTGATATTGAGGCGCAGGCGGTTGGCATCGAAATTGAGACTGGCTTGCTCGATCATTGCAGGCAGGTCGTAGTGATCGGCAGGGTGTTGCTCGTCAACCAGACCTTGCTCACGCAGTTTGCGCATGTCCACACCCAGCTGCTGCAACAGTTCCAGGGTGATGCGTGGCTCGACTTTGCCGTTGACCGGGTTGGCCGCGAAATCGATATCGCGACGACCGACCAGCGTGCCGTTGCTGAACACGTCGACGCGGTATTGGCCTGGCAAGACGCTGTTGGCATTCAGCAACGGTTGCAGATCGACCGCCGATGAGCCTTCAAGGAACAGCGTGTTGAAAGATTCACCCGCCACTGCGGCCGGGGCTTCGGCGCCCACGGCGAATCCACAAATGGCCATGTTGACGGCAAAGCACAATGGATGCAGGCAGCCCAACGCCGCTTTGTTTTTCTGGCGCGCAACATGATGCTTAACACAACTTGGAGATGTGTGGTGTTGGGAGGAAAACATGCAATTTGCCTTATCAGTCCGTGTTGCTTCAACCGGAGTCCGGAACTTGTGAAGAGCTTGTAAGTTGGCAGGGCAGGGCGGGGAAATTACTGGGCGGAGGCATCTTTCACGCGCTCGGCATGACTTTCGGTAACGCTCAGTGGTGCATCGAACCGTTGTTGTGCGCCGTAATCGTTAATGGCTGAAAAACTCAAACGCGAAGAACCGGCTGGCAGCTCTTTCAGATTGAACGAACGGACTTCGCCGGGAACGATCATGGTCGAATCAATTACCAGTTCCGCCTTTTTTCCAGCAGCGATTCTCAGATCGGCCAGCGATACGTGGTAATTGCTCTGGTTTTTTACTTTGAGCACGGACTTGCCAGCCTGTGTAACCAACTGCCACGCAAGTTGCTCCGGCGCCTTTGCGGCTTCGCCGGTGAGTCCGTTCGGGCGGAAGAAAACCTTGATGCGCTGACGTACCGCCAGTTGCAGGGTGTTTACATCGGCAGCACTGGCTTGGGGGATTTCCTGCACGTTCAGCCACACCACCGACTCTTTGTCCGCAGGCATGCCGCGGCCTTCGTAAAGAATCCTCAGTAGTTGCTGTTGATTGGGCTCAAGTTTGGCCAGTGGTGGAGTAACTGCGAAAGGCGGTGCGCTGCCAGCCGTGTCGCCGGCATCCAGCCACGATTGCGCTAGAATGGTTTGTCCGCCGTTGCGCACGGTGACATTCGCCTCTTTGTGCGCGCCATCGAAGATAATCCGGGTGGAGCTCAAGGAGATGCTGGCGAATGCCGAGTGCGTCATCAACACCCCGGCAAGCCCCAGGCAAAGCGGAAAGTAGCGACTTAACATAGATTTCACCGATTAATCTGTTCGGGAAGGACGAGGCACAGCGGCCCCGTCCAGGTATTGCGGGCTGCTTATTCGTATTCGAGAACGAACGGCAGAGTGGCGTTACCGGTACCGGCAGTAGCGGTGGTCTTGTCGCCGGTGGTGACGTAAGCGGCTGCGAACGACAGGGTGCCGTCACCGCCTGTGGTTGCGTCGCCAGTCAGGTTGGTCTGCACTTTGGCAGTGGCTTCGGAGCTCAGGTCGATCAACTGGCCATTGCTGTCCAGCAGTGCGATACCAACGCCTTTGGCCGCGTCTGCACCCTGCAGCTTGAGAACTTTCTTGCCATCAACCAGGCCCGAACCGCCGTTTACGGTTGGTTTGAACAGCATCGAAACCTTGGTGCCAGCATTGCAGTTCACTTTCAGGTTGAAATCGTTGGCGGCCACACGACCGGCGCCCGGAGCAGAGTCGGTGCCCATGTCCTTGATCGAAACGTTGCCCATGTCCACGGCAATCATCTTGTCGCTGCCCGAAGCGCCATCTACCGAGCAAGCGTCGTTATTGATAACGCCGGTGAAGCTGATTTGGCCGCTGCCGCCCTTTACAGCTTTGGCGGCTTCATCCGCAGCGTGTGCGCCGGTAGAGGCAGCCAGTACGGAAAGAGTGAGTAGTGCGAAAGCGAACTTTTTCATGTTTATATCCGAAGTTATTGTGAAAGTGCTGCATTGAAATGCCAGGCCATGTTAGGTCGATGCCCGTTGCAGGTCTTTGAGATTTGTCTTAAAGCGACGCAAGTTCGATCACGACAGCAATATCGCTAAACGCGTAACTCTATTTTCTTGTTAATTATTGTGGAGAACCAATTGAGACAATTCTCAAGGTTGCGCAGCCGCGCGCTGGTTACTATTCGCTGATGCAGAAATTCTCAGTCAATGCAAAGTTTGTGAACGGGCGTCCTGCTTGATAGTTGATCCAGACTTTCCACTATTAATGGCTGATAGAAAGAGGTTCTCGGTTAGTGAACACGCTTCGTATATTGGTATTGGAAGATCACGCCTTCCAGCGCACGGCAGCGGTCAGTGCGCTTAATAGTCTGGGATACAAAAATATCTTTCAGGCGGCTGACGGCAAGGATGCGCTGGCTGTGATCTCCCAGGCAGGGGGCGTGGACGTTGCGTTGTGTGATTTGAGCATGGCCGGGATGGATGGTCTGACGTTTTTGCGACTGGCGAGAGAGGCGGGGTTGATTCGCGCGGTGATCATCTGCAGTTCATTGCCTGAAGACTTGTTGCGCACGGTTGACCGGATTGTCACGTTGCAGGGGCTGGAATTGCTTGGCAGTGTCGGCAAGCCGCTGATGGTCGATGTGCTGGGGCCATTGCTGGCGCGCTATCGGCCTCAAAGCCAGGTCGATATCAAGGTCGCGGAAATTCATCTCGATCAGCCTTCAGAGAACGAAGTGCTCGAAGCGATACGTCGTCAGGAATTTCGCGCCTACTTCCAGCCCAAGTTTCATCTGCGCAGTGGTGAGGTGGATGGCGCCGAGGTGCTGGTGCGATGGCAGAGCCCCAGTCGCGGCTTGCTCTCGCCAGGCATGTTCTTGCCGACGATCGAGCGTTGCGGTCTGCTCGATGAAATGTTTTTCAGCCTGCTCACCCAAGGCTTGAGTCTGCAGCGCTTCGTCCAGTCTCACGGCAAGCCATTCAAGTTGGCGTTCAATCTCGACGTGACGCAGATGGCCAATCCGAATCTTGTCGACCGGATCAAGGCGCTGTTGCGCATCCACGGCGCCTCGCCAGCCGGGCTCATATTCGAGCTGACCGAAACCGGCTTGCTGCAGATGCCCGAGATCAGCATGGAAAACATGGTGCGTTTGCGCATGCTCGGCTTCAGTCTGGCGATCGATGATTTCGGTGTCGGCTATTCTTCGCTGGAGCGCCTGTGTCAGATGCCGTTCAACGAAATCAAACTCGACGCCGGCTTCGTGCAGAATTTCCACCAAGCGCGCTACAGCGCGGTCATCCACGGTGCGCTGGCCCTGGCCCGCGAGCTGGACATGCGCGTGGTCGCAGAAGGCATTGAAACCGCCGACCAGGTCCATCACTTGGCTCGCCTGGGTTGTCAGTGGGGGCAGGGCTTCTTCTATGCTCGCCCGATGAATTGGGCGCATTTGGTCGACTGGCGTTTCGAGGGTCAGAAGTCATCCTGGCGCCGCGCAATAGGCACATCCGATCGTTGATGCAAGCGGCATTCTGACTTTTGGGACAAAGCCCTATTTCGTCACGCCTTTAAAACACTCATCATGTGCCGAGAAATCAATCAGATGCACCTGAATGCTTCGGTGATGCCCGGGATTTGCTGCGGTTGCCAAGTGCTGATGGTCCTCCAACACTCTTCATCATGGAGCTGTTCATGCATTGGTCAGTCGTGAATCCGTTACGCGTTGCCATCCTTGATGATCACTCGCTCATACGTCTGGCGATGAAGTCGCGGCTGACGCGCGAAGCCGAGTTCAGTGTCGTAGGTGTGTATGGCAGCAGCGCGCAGTTGCTCGCCGGATTGCGCGAAATCGACATCGACCTGCTGATACTCGATTACAAACTGCACGATGGGGAGCTGGACGGGCTCAATCTGATCCGCCTGCTGCGCAAGCAATATCCGGGCATGCGCATCCTCGTCTCTTCCTCAGAAGAGCGCCCGGCAGTGGTGAACATGGCGGTCGGGGCGGGCGTCAGTGGATTCTTCGGCAAGTCACAGTCGGTCGATGACCTGATTACTGCCATTCGCTGTGCAGCGTCCGGCCAGTTGTACCTGTCTCCCACCATGGCCTTTGAGCTTGACGTGTTGCCAGCATCGATCGAAGAACCCGCCGGTGCCAAAGACGAGAGCGCGGCGCACAGCGACGATTTCCTCAGTAATCCTCTGCTGTCACCTAAAGAGAAAGAAGTCTTGCGCTGTTGTCTCGAGGGGATGGGGGTGACGCAGATTGCCTTAAAGTTCTCGCGCAGTCGCAAAACCATCAGTGGGCAAAAACAGGCCGCTTTCAAAAAGCTTGGCATTCGTGGTGACGCAGAGCTGTTCAAGTTGCAGCACAGCCTGACAGCCGACAACCAGGGATAACACGCTTATGTTTCATCTGTTGCGCGGTGTTTTGCTAATCAGTGTGCTTTTCGTATTCAGTAGTGGTGTGTTATTGGCAGCAGAGCCGCGCACCTTGCAGGTGTTCGGTCGCTCGGACTGCAAGGAGCTGCAAGTCGATCTGGCCAATGAAGACTGGAGTTGGCTGCGGCAAAAGCGCAGCCTGATATTGGGTTCTGCGCTTCCGGATTTCCCGCCTTATGTCATGACCGCCAGCGGTACGCGCTATGAGGGGATTGCCGCCGATATCGCCTGCATTATCGGTCAGGCACTGCATGTTGAGATTACCGTCAAGGCTTACCCTGACCGGCGTGACGCCATGGCCGCACTTGAGCGCGGTGACATTGACATGTTGGGCAGTTCCAACAGTTTCGAATTGATCGATGGCCTCGTCACGCTCAGCAAACCTTATGTCGAAGACGTGCCGGCGATGTTCATGCGCGGCGATGATCGACGACCGATGCCGGCCAATCTGGCCGGTTTGCGTATTGCGGTTGCCGACGATTACCTGCCTTCCAGTCAATTACACGCGTTATACCCCAACGCCGAATTCGTGCTTTTTCCATCGAACGAGTTGGCACTGGCTGCGCTGGCTTTTGGCAAGGTCGACCTGTTTCTCGGCGATACGGTGTCGAGCAATTACCTGATCAACCTCAACTACTTCAACTATGTGCGGCTGCACTCTTTCGTCAAAACCCAAACCAGCGGTTTCAGCTTTGCCTTGCGCCGGGGCAACGACCAATTGCTGCGTCTGATCGATTCGACCCTCGAGTCGCTGGGTGATGCGAAGATTGCCGAAATTACCAAGCGCTGGTCGGGCGGCGGCGGGGCGCTGACGCCCAAACGCATTGACCTGACACCCGGCGAAGCACGTTGGCTTGAGCTGCATCCGGTCGCGCGGTTCGTGATCAATGACGATCAGGCACCGTTTGCATTCTTTGATGGTGACGGCAACTTTGGCGGGATCGGCGCTGATCTGCTCGAGCTCATCCAACGGCGTACCGGCTTGCAGATCAATGTCGAGCGCACCGACAGCTTTTCCAGTCTGAGCACGCGTCTGCTGGATGGCAGCGCGGATATTTCTCTGCTGACACCAACGGTCTCGCGGGAAGTCGGCATGCGTTTCACTCATCCGTTCCTTGCCAGCCCCTTTGTGATCGTCACCACCAAGGACGCAGGCGCGCCTTCAAGCCTGCAGGAGCTGCGCGGCAAGCGCGTCGCAGTGCCCGAAAGTTCGGCTGAGCGTGAGCTGCTCAAGGACTACCCCGACATCGAGATCGTTGATAACGAAACAGTTCTGGGCGCCTTGGCTGACGTGAAGGACGGTCGAGCGGACGCGATGATTACCACGTTGCACAGTGCGCGCTACTACATCGCCCACATCTACAGCGACAGCTTGCGTATCTCCAACATCGTCGGCATGAACAAAGGCTTCCTCGCTTTCGCCGCGCGGCGTGCCGATACCGAACTGGTCAGCATTCTGAACAAGGCGCTGCTGAGCATTCCGCCGGATGAGCTGGACGTAATTCTCAACAGGTGGCGTCCCATTGCAGCGTTTTCGGGTTTGTCGTGGCGCGATTACAAGGCGCTGATCTACCAGATCAGCGCTGGCGCGTTCCTGATTATCCTGGGATCGCTGGCGTGGAATTTCTATATTCGCCGGCAGATCCGCGAACGCAGCCGGGCAGAGCGCTTGCTGGGCGATCAGTTGAAGTTCATGGGCGCGTTGATCAACGGCACGCCGCATCCCATCTACGTACGTGATCGTGAAGGTCGGCTTGTCACCTGCAATAATAATTATCTGCAAACATTTGGCCTGCTGGAAAAGGACGTGATCGGCAAGACCGTGCTCGAAAGCGGCAAGCGCAATCGTCAGGAGGCGTTGCAATTTCACGACGACTACCTGCGCGTCATCGAGCAGGACGAACCTTACGAGGTGGATCGCACGCTGCATGTCGGTGATACGCGGCTGATCATTTACCACTGGATCCAGCCGTATCACGACACGGCGGGTGAAGTCAGAGGCGTGATCTGCGGCTGGATCGATATCAGCGAACGCCGTGAACTGATCGAGGAGTTGCGTTCGGCGAAAGAGCTGGCTGACGAGTCGAGCCGCGCCAAAACCACGTTCCTGGCGACCATGAGTCACGAAATCCGTACGCCGATGAGCGCCGTGATCGGCATGCTCGAACTTACCCTCAAGCGTGCCGAGCAGGGACACTTCGATCGGCCGGCGATTGAAGTGGCATACGACTCGGCAAAAGGTCTGCTGGAACTGATCGGCGATATCCTCGATGTGGTACGCATCGAATCGGGCCATGTCAGCCTTTCGCCGAAACGTGCCAACCTGCGCGAATTGGTCGAATCCGTGGCGCGGGTGTTCGACGGCTTGGCCAGGCAGAAGAGTCTGGTGCTGAAGCTCGACATCGACGCCACTGTCGGCTGTGACGTATTGGTTGATCCGATGCGCTTCCAGCAGGTGCTCTCGAACCTGGTGGGCAACGCGATCAAGTTTACCGACACCGGTCATGTCAGCGTCTCGATTCGCGGCCAACGTCTCGCTGACGAACGCTTACAGGTCGACCTCAAGGTCGAGGACACCGGCATCGGCATTTCCAGCGCCGATCTGCAGAATCTGTTCCAGCCGTTTTCCCAAGCCAATCATGGTCCCTCCAGCAGAGGCGGCACCGGTCTGGGACTGGCGATCTCCCGTTCATTGTGCGAATTGATGGGCGGGCGGCTGAACATTACCAGTACGCTTGGCAAAGGCACCTGCCTGGAAGTGTCGCTGTTCTTCAATATTCTCAGCCCGCTTGGCGGCAAAGTGCTGCCTGTTTCGGTTGTTCAGGACAAACCGGTACCCACACTCAGGATTCTCGTAGTCGATGACCAGAGCGCCAACCGCCTGCTGTTGACGCAGCAGCTGAGTTTCCTTGGCCAGGCGGTGCGTGATGCCGCCGACGGTGCCCAGGCATTGGCGCTGTGGCGCTCGGAACCGTTCGACATTGTGATCACGGACTGCAACATGCCGGTCATGAACGGCTATGAGCTGGCCCGCACCATTCGCCAGGACGAACGCGAAAGTGGTGGATCGCCGTGCATCGTACTGGGCTTCACGGCCAACGCGCAGCCGGAAGAAAAAGTGAAATGCCGGGAGGCCGGGATGGATGATTGCCTGTTCAAACCGATCAGTCTCGGCACCTTGTCGATCATGCTTGCAGGCTGGGAAAATACTGTTGAAACCCAGCCATTTGAAAGCCCGCCTGCGGCGACTATCAAGGAGCTGGGTTCGATTCGCGAGCGTCTTGACGAGCTCACCGGAGGCGATCTCGACATGATGAAAGAACTTCTGCGCGAGGCGCTGTCGAGTTGCGAAAAGGATCTGGAGGAGTTGCATTCGCTAATACCCGAAAGCGATCCCGGGCTGTTGGCTGACCTGGCGCACCGCATCAAGGGGGCGGCGCGCATTGTTGCCGAGCATCAGGTCATTGAGGCGTGTAACGAGCTTGAAGCCGAGTGCGAGGCGCCTGTTATCGATCCGCTGGACCTCAATCGCAGTGCATTGAAGCTGGAGCATGCACAGGCTGATCTGATCAAGAAAATCAAACGGATCGAGCTGTAAACGTATCGGCTCATGACCATCCGACTGACCTTGCAATGAAGCTGACGTTAAAGATCATTTTGCAGCGGGCGATACCTTGGTTAATAACCATGGAGTTTCGCGATGATCATTCGACGTCCTTTATTGATTGCCTGCCTTTGCCTGCTCGGTTTTGACACCGTCAGCGCAGCCCAGTCTGCGCCGGTCAGCGGAGTGATTCGCTTCAGCGGTCGAATTGTCGAGGCAAGTTGCATTGCCAGTGGCGCCAGCCATTCTTCTGTCGAGTTGCTTGATTGCCCCCAGGCAAGCACCGGGCAGATTTTTACCGTGAACAACGTCAGTGCGGCAGGGCGAGGTGAGTCGCGCCAGCAGGTGTTTGTGAAGGTGATTGCCGATACTCATGAGCAGGACGATTATTACGACCAGCGCTTGCTGCTCACGGACAACAAGGGTCACCAGATAACGAGCGGTAATTACGTAGTGACGATGACGCTGCCTTGATGGCTTGGAAAGAATGAGTCTGCGCCCCTTGTTTCAAGGTTACTGACAAAAAGGGGCGTTAATAATGAGAATTGTCTGGTTCGTGCAGAACCGTCCCGCGCTTCAGGCTTGCCGCCGCTCCCCTGCGTTGCAAAATCCCCCCTTCAACACTCTCTGAACCAGACCATGCGTCGCTGCCATGGGCTGTCGTCCAGGTGTGGCTTTTCGTTCGGCGATCCTTGCCGTCATTTTGAGACAAGTCTCATTTCAGCCAGACGCGCCCTTGGTTATTTTCTTGAAAGGAAGAATGGAGCTGCCAAAGGTGTCCGATGTTTCTTGAAAATAACCGCAGTCGATCCTTGCGGATCCTGATCGCTGACAGCGATGTGCGCAGAGGCCAGTCGATCGAACAGCAGTTCAACAAGCTGGGCTGTCTCAGCGTATTGAACGTGTGTACCTATCGTGACCTGAGAGTCCTGACGTATTACTGCCCTCAACGGTTGAGCCTGGTCGTCGTCAATGCTCAGTTGCTCAGCGAAATGGCGATGGATCCGCTCGACTTTTTCGGGGAAAACCCGCTGATTCGTCATTTGCTGATCTTCAATCCCAACGATGATCACCAATGGTCGAAGACCTTCTTCAACCCGCATCCGCAGCGCTGGATGCGCCTGGTGTCGAAAATCGATCTGCCGCGATTGGCAGACTTTCTGATGCTGGCCGACCCGGCGCTCAAGGAACTCGCGGAGCCGGCCTCAACCGACGCTTCGCTTTCCTCGTGCGCCAACCGCTAGCTGCGTCACCTTCCCGCGATGATCCACGCAGGCGCTGAGGTGCTGCTGCCCGGCGCCTGCTTTGCTGCCCACTCGTTTGCCCAATTGTCTTGAATACACTCTAAGGTAAGGCATCATGCTGCTTCGTAAACTCAATCTCGCGCCGCGTTCGGCGCTGTGTTTTGGCTTGTTCTGTCTCATGATTATCGCGATCGGATTGATCGCCCTGCAGCAAGTCGACTTGCTCAACAAGGCAGAAACGTACGTCGAGACGACGATCGTGCCGAGTATCAAACTGCTCGGCCAACTGGACCGTGAATTCGTCGAGATCAAGGGCAACAACGCCCGCTTGCGCAATCCCATCGAAACCCCCGAGCGCAAGGCGCAGGCCCTGATGGACATTCAGCAGTCCCGTCAGCTCATCAAGAAACATCAGCGAGCGCTCATTGAACTGCTGGCCACTGACGCTGGACGCGAGGCGTTCGAGGAGTTTGCCAAAGCGCAAAAGGTCAATGATCTGGCGCAGGACCAGTACCTTGAAACAGTGGCGAGCGGGCAGCTAGAGGCGGCCATCGCGCTGTCCAAGAATCAGATGCGTGTTGCCTCGGATGGCGTACAAGTCGCACTCAAGAAGCTGATTGCACTCAACGAGATCGAAGCTTACGAAGCTGGCAAGCAGGCCGACAATGTCTACGAACACACGCTGTTGATCGTCAGTGTGTTCATTCTCATCGCGATCGGTGCTTCGTTGGCCCTGGCCGTGTTGTATACCCGCAGCCTGACGGTACCCATTGCAGGCTCGCTAAGGGTGGCGGAATGCATCGCCGCCAATGATCTGAGCGAAACCATTGCGCTGGATGGCTCCGATGAGGCGGCGCAAATGCTGTCGTCATTGGCGGCGATGCAAACCAGTCTGCGAGATGCCTTGATCATGATCCGTGATTCGTCCACGCAGTTGGCCGAGACCTCGGAGGTCATGCACGGCGTCACTGAAGATATCTCGCGTATCACTCAACGTCAGAGCCATGAAATCGAAATGGCCGCCACCGCCGTCACTGAAATGAGTGCAGCGGTGGAGCAGGTTGCAGACAACGCCGCATCGACCTCGCAGCTGACGTCGGAATCAAGCGCGGCAGCCATTGCCGGTCGAAGTCAGGTCAGCGACACGGTAGCCGCAATCAACCTGATGGTGTCCAGCGTGCACAGCACCTCGGCTGAGGTGCAGGCGCTATCGACCATGGCGAGCGATATCAGCAGCGTGCTGGACGTTATCCGAGAGGTTGCCGAACAAACCAATCTGCTTGCCTTGAACGCAGCGATCGAAGCGGCGCGGGCGGGGGAGGCGGGTCGCGGTTTTGCCGTGGTTGCCGATGAGGTGAGAGGGCTGGCGCAGCGTACTCAGAAGTCGACCGAGGACATCGAGTCCATGGTCAGCTCCATTCAGTCGGGCACCAGCCGCGCAGTTTCCTCCATGAGCCACACCCGCGCTCAGGCCGAGAGAACGCTCGAAATGGCCAATATCGCCGGCGAAGTGCTGACCGACATCACTGGCTCGCTGAATCTCATCAACGAGCGAAACCTGCTGATGGCAACCGCTGCAGAAGAGCAGGCTCAGGTTGCGCGTGAAGTGGATCGCAGCCTGATCAGCATTCGCGACCTTTCGTGTGAAACCGCAGAGGGATCGAAACAGACCGCAGTCGCATCGGCGGAGCTGTCGCAATTGGCGGCGTCGCTGAACAAATTGACCAAGGAATTCAAACTCTGACTGTGAACGTAAAGCCCTGGTTGCCAGGGCTTTTTAATCAGTGCTTGATCGGTGAAGTGAGGTCTTGCGCATCGGGTGCAGAACTCTGAGCTGGCGATGCGGTTTGTGCTGTCAGCTGTTCAATACAGGTGGCGAGTTGTCTTTCATAGCTTTCGAGCACCGCTTCGGCTTCAGCCTCACGCTCATCGCGCAAGCGGAAGAAATCGTCGCGACTGAGCTGGTCCGCGACGAGTCGAATATTTTGCTCGATGATTGCGCACAGTGAATCTTCATCCTCTAACGCCGCGCTGGTCAGGGCTGCCTGTCGATTGTTTTCGAGTTCGGTTTTTGCGTGCTCAGCGGCCTTCGCCTGTTCCTTTGCGCTAAGCAGGTCGGTTTCCAAAACCTGTTTCTGTTCCGCCAGGCGCTTCAGTTCTGCGCTCATCGACTGGATTGCATCGGCGCGTTGGGTGAGTTGGGCCTCCTGTTGTTGCACCACAGCCTTCAGTGGAAACAGTTCATTGAGTTGGTAGCCGGCGACCACAGTCATGGTGATCAGTGCCAGCGCCAGAATCGTCAGGCAGTAGATGGCGGCGTTGCTCTGGGGGGGGCGGGCTGTTGAGGGTATCGAGTGCTCTCACGGAATCGGTTCTCCTATCAAGAGCAGTCAGTGTAATGATCTGAGTCCGCTGGGCCTTTAAGACGAGTCTTAAATTCGATATGCCTCACGGCGCGCGATGCTGAAGCGTGTAAGTTAAGTTTGTTATTTAATTGCTCATATAAAGCCATGAGAATTGTCTTGTTGTTGAATAATTAAAAGTTTTGCGCGAGCGTGTATTTTTCATTATCGTCCTGTCCCGTTCGCGGTAGTTCTCCTGTCGAAGATATTCGCGCAGACGCCCCATCATTCAGTTGTTTGCTAACAAGGCAGCTACAGAGAGAGTGTTATGAAGTTTCTCCATATTTTAATTGTCGGGCTCTTGTATTCGCTATCGTTAAACGCAACGGCGGCGGTTTGCGAGTTTTATCCCAACCATTCCATGGGCAATCTCTATATAACCCTTCCGGCCACGATCTCGGTGCCGCAGGATACACCCATCGGCTCGGTTATCTATGAAAGCCCGATCGTGACCCTGGGTACTATCCCCAGTTCGTTCAAGTGCTCTGCGGTGCACAATGAAGGTGTGCGCAATTCCAGGGGTGTCACCCAAGCAGGCGCGCAAACTTTGCCTCTTGGAAATACCGGGATCGGCTGGCAATGGGTTCGACCGCCATCGGGAAAAATATGGAAAGGCTTCCCTGGGGATAGTGACGTTGCTGGCAATTGGGGATGGAACAGCAGCCAGCACATGTTGCGCCTGATTAAGACGGGTAATCTAACCGGTGGTACGACGATAAACTCAGGCCAACTGGGCAAATTTGTGGCTGCTGAGATCGAGCCTTTGGCACTTAATGTAACCGGCACGCGGGTCGTCTCACGGTCTTGCGAAACCCCCGATGTAAAAGTGGATATGGGTAGCTATACCCTGAGCGATTTTTTCCAGAACGGTGCCTATGGCAAGGATCATCTCTTCTACCTTGGTTTGAAAAACTGTCCTCCTGGAATCAATAACTTCAGGTTCTCCTTTTCGCCCACTGCGGGCAGCCCTGTGTGGGACGCCAATACGGGCGTGGTAAACCTGAACAGTAATTCCACTGCAAAAGGGTTGGCATTGCAGATGCGCTTCGGTGACAGAACGCAGCTCAAGCTGAATCAGAAGTACATAAGGAAAGCGCCCACAGAGCAAGGCGGGAATGAATCTATAACCTTACAAGCACGCTTCGTGCGCATTGAACCTTCCAACGCGCAAATGAAGCCGGGCGATGCAAATGCCGACATTGCCTTCGTTGTTGAGTATCTATGAGCCCAACAGCCTCTTTACCTCAGCCACAATCACCGCAATATCAAACGGCTTGGGCACCACCACATCAAACAGATCCGAACGCTGCATGCCGATGTGCGCTTGCGCGCCACTCATGAGAATGATCGGCAAGTGTTTGACGGACGGCTGGGCACGCACGGCTTCGGCGAATTCGAGGCCGTCCATGACTGGCATCATGAAGTCAGTGATGACCAGGGCTGGACGTTCTCTTTCCAGCACTTCGAGAGCCTTCTTGCCATTGCTCGCGGTCACAGTCATGAAGCCCTCATCCTCAAGCGCAAAGCCAAGAATGTCAGCAATCAGATACTCGTCGTCGACTACCAGAATGGTGGTCATGTTATTTCAACCCGCTTGAAGACTTACGAAATTGAACCAGGCAATGACTCAGCTGCGACTGAAGGTTCATTTTTCAAAGCCTTTTCCAGGAACACATCTTGATCGCGTACAACCACCTCGAACCGCGACGGGTTGTAGGAGCTATCGCGTACCTTAAGAATGGAAAGCGTCCTGCGAAGTTCAGCGTGATTCTCAAAGAAACGCATGAGGATCAGGTTGTCGACAATACTGGACAGGTCAGAGTTCGGTGCGCTGACCTCGGATCCGAACAAATCGCGCATTTCCCAAGAGGCAAAGACCGTCACGCCTCTGGACCGCAGCTCGTTCATCAATGCACTGAAACAGTCGGTGATGCGTTCCGGTGTGGTTGACACCCGTGTCATGCCGCTCAGGCTATCGATGAACAGGCGCTTGATGCCTTTCTCATCGACCAGGCTCAGCAGGCGTGCGCCGAGGCCATCAAGCAAACCCTCCGTTGTTGGCTGCCAGGCAATGCTCAATGCGCCGCTGTGTTCCATGTGTTCAATATCGATGCCCAGCGAACGGCCTTTCAGGCGCAGGCGCTGCGGGCTTTCATAAAAACCGAAATGCAGTCCAGGCGCTTCGGCCGTAGATTGCGCGAGAAACTTCAGGCCCAGCGTGGTTTTGCCGATGCCGGAAGGCCCCATGACCAGCGTGACGCTGGAGCTGTGCAAGCCGCCACCGAAGATCTCGTCGAGCGACGCAATGCCGCTTGGAATGCGCGTCATGTCCGCGCTGTCGGGGGCGGACGGGCGCTTGTAGAGACTTTCGAGGCGCGGGTAGACGACCAGGCCGTTATCGGTGATTTCACATTCGTGCAGACCGGTCAACGCACCGCTGCCGCGGGTCTTGCGCAAATGAATGCGGCGTACCGAACGGGTACCGAACAGCTCTTCACCCATTTCGATGACGCCGTCGACCATCGTATGCTCGGGGCTGCCGTCGTCCAGGCGCGAGCTGGTCAGGAACAGCACGGTGCAACCGGCAAATGCGGCATGGCCTTGCAGTTCAGAGATGAATTTTTTCGTGTCGATTGGCGAGTCGGCTTTGGAGCGTGCATTGAGCAGGCCGTCGACGACCATGACGGTCGCCTTCTGGCGGGTGATTTCGCGTCGCAGCAGCTTCACGACTTCATCGAGGCCTTCGTTTTCCAGCGTATCGAATGCGCTGACAAACTGAATTTCGGCGCCGACTCGCGATGCGTCGAAAAAACTCATGGTCGACAGGAACTGGAACAGGCGGTCGTGGGACTCGGCCAGCAACGTGGCGACCAGCACACGGCCGCCGTTGCGGGCATGGTGAAACCCTAGCTGGTTGGCAAGGATGGTCTTGCCGGAGCCCGGGCGCCCTTGAATGATGTATGAAGCGCCAGCGACAAAGCCCCCCTGAAGCAGCGCGTCGAGCCCTTCGATCCCGCTTTGAAGGCGTTTTAGCTTTTCCACAATGCGACCCTGATCTGAATAAACAGGCTTGTTCAGCCGAATGAGTGAAATGCTAACGCCATTTCCGGTTGAGGGCCATAAAGGCTGGGGAAAAGTAGCGTTTTTGCAATGTGAACCTGGCACGTGACTGCTCGGGATCAGGGGGTAGTGACAAGCCCGGCACGAGAAGATTCGATTTTTTGAAACCCGGAAGCCGATTACGTCCATAGGCGCTGCTGCGGACCATGAGGGTAACGGTTGCCACTTTGCTTTCATGAAATCGTCACAAAACTGCTGCAGAGTTCGGGAGCCCGTAATCACTAGGTGTCATTTAATGAAAAGTTTGATGAAGTCTGCTGCGCTCGCCATTGCGGTATCTCTTTGTGCCACCTCGGCCTCCTTTGCAGCAGAAAATGTTCGCCTGACGGGGTCCGGAGCAAGTTTCCCGGCGCCGATCTATCTGACCTGGTTCAAGGATTTCAGCAAGAAATCCGATGGCGTCACTGTCGATTACCAATCCAAGGGCAGTGGCGCGGGCGTACAGGACTTCTTGAACAAAACCGTGGATTTCGCTGCCAGTGACTCGGCAATGAAAGACGAAGATATCGCCAAGGTCGCCGAAGGCGTGCAGTTGCTGCCAATGACCGCCGGGGAAATCGTGCTGGCCTATAACCTGCCGGGCAATCCCAAGGGGCTGAAGCTGCCACGCGACGTCTATTCCAACATTTTCCTGGGCAAGATCACGCGCTGGAACGATCCGCAGATCGTCGCAGCCAACCCGGACCTGAAGCTCTCCGATACGCCGATCACCGTTGTCGTGCGTGCAGATTCCAGCGGTACGACCGCGGTATTCACCAAGCACCTGGCAACCGTCAACGCCGAGTTCAAGCAGGCGTTGGGTGAGGGCAACACCGTCAACTGGCCGGCCAGCGACAAGTTCATCAAGTCGCCGAAAAACGATGGCGTGACGGCGACCGTACGCCAGACCCCTGGAGCGATTGGTTACATCGAATATGGCTTCGCCAAGCTCGCCAAGGTCGACTTTGCCCAGTTGCAGAACAAGGCTGGCAATTACGTCGTGCCAAACGCCGAAAGCGGTGCCGAGGCCCTGGCGGCGGTGAAAATGCCGGAAAACCTGGTGGCCTGGCTGCCTGATCCGGACGGTGCCAAGTCCTATCCGATCACCTCTTATACCTGGATGATTTTCCGCAAGGACAATGGCAACCCGGCCAAGGCCAAGGCCATGCGTGAAATGGTCGAATACAGCCTGACCGAGGGGCAGAAGATTGCTGATTCGATGGGTTACATCCCGTTGCCACAATCGGTCGTCGAACAGGTTCGCAAAGCGTCCGCCAACATTCAGTAACGCCGTGAGGTCTCTCTCGGCGTGTGCGTCTGCGCCACGCCGGGAGAGTTTTCCCCCTGTTCCGGACTTAGCCCATGAACAAACCTTTTGTCGTACCGGTTAATCCCGACTCTGCCTGCCAGCCACCCTCGACGAAGGATTTTCTGGTTGATCGTACCTTCCGCGCGCTCGCACGCATCGGTGTGGTACTGATTCTGGCGCTGGTATTTGCACTGGTGTTCGAAGTCGGACGCAAGGCACTTCCCGGTATGGAAAAGCACGGCTTCGATGTGCTTCTGGGCAGCGTGTGGGACGTCAACCAAGGCAAATACGGCATCCTGCCAGCCATCTGGGGCACGCTTTACAGCGCCTTCATCGCGTTGCTGATCGCCGGTGTTTTTGGCGTGAGCATGGCGATTTTCCTGACCCAGGATTTCCTGCCAACCAAGCTCGCTGCGCTGTTTCGCACCATCGTCGAACTGCTCGCGGCCATTCCCAGCGTGGTCTATGGCCTGTGGGGGATCTATGTGGTGATTCCGGCGATTCGGCCGCTGACCACTTGGTTGAACAGCGAACTGGGCTGGATACCTTTTTTCGGCACGTCCCTGAGCGGTCCGGGCCTGCTGCCCGCAGCGCTGGTGCTCGCCATCATGATTCTGCCGACCATTGCCGCCGTGTCGCAGGACGCGCTGACGGCTGTGCCAATGAAAACCAAACAAGCCGCGTACGGCATGGGCACAACCCATTGGGAAGCGATTCTCAAAGTGATGGTGCCCTCGGCCGCCACCGGCATTTTCGGCTCGCTGGTGCTGGGTTTGGGGCGCGCGCTGGGTGAAACGATGGCGCTGGCCATGCTGGTCGGCAACGCCAACAACATTTCCCTCTCGCTGTTTGCACCGGCCAACACGCTTGCCGCTCTGCTGGCGCTGAACTTCCCCGAAGCCGGGCCGAACGAGATCGAGGTGTTGATGTATGCCGCGCTAGTGCTGATGTTGATTACGCTGATCGTCAACATTTTCGGCTCGATGATCATGATGTACGCCCAACGGGGTAACAAGTGATGACTGATCTGACCGCAGCAACAGACCTGACGGCGCCAACCGGTGCGATGCCCAGTTTGCAACGCAGGTTCGAAGGCCGCGCGCTGCGCAGCCTGATCCTGACCACCCTGGTCTGGGCAGGTGCTTTGCTCGCCAGCGTGCCGCTGATTTCCGTGCTCTACATGCTGATCACCCGCGGTGGTGCGCGTCTGAACCTGGAAGTCTTCACCGAACTGCCGCCGACCGGCTTCGAGATGGGCGGCGGTTTTGGCAACGCGATGGCGGGTACCTTTGTGATGGTCGGTATCGCGGCAGCGATCGCGGTGCCGGTCGGGATCATGGCGGCCATTTTTCTGGCTGAACTGGGGCCTGACAGCAAGCTGGGGAACGCCGCACGTTTTGCCGCCAAGATGCTCACGGGCCTGCCGTCGATCCTGGCGGGGGTGTTTGCCTACGCTTTGGTAGTAATGACCACCGGCACGTATTCGGCACCGGCAGGTGGCGTGGCGCTCGCCGTCCTGATGCTGCCTATCGTGGTGCTGACCGCCGAAGAATCGATGCGGATGGTGCCCAAGATCATGAAAGATGCTGCTTATGGCATGGGCTGCACTCGCTCGCAGGTCATCTGGAAAATCATCTTGCCGACCGGCATGCCGGCGATCCTGACTGGCGTGATGCTCGCCGTGGCGCGTGCCGCAGGCGAGACGGCACCGTTGTTGTTTACCGCGCTGTTCAGCAACTACTGGATCTACCACCAGGGCAATCTCGATGTCATGAATCCGACTGCCTCATTGGCGGTGCTGATCTACAACTTCTCCGGCATGCCTTTCGATAACCAGCTCGAGCTCGCATGGGCGGCCTCGTTGGTGCTGGTGATGATCGTGCTGTTCGTGAACATCATCAGCCGGATTTTCGGCAAGCCCAAGTATTAAGAACGGGAGCATCTGATTTTGAACGTATCCACTGCGCAAATTGCCGCTCCGTTTGTCACCCAGGCGCCTGTAGTCATGGACTGCAAACTGGACAAGATTTTCTACGGCAACTTCATGGCAGTACGTGACAGCCACGTGCCCATCGAGAAAAACAAGATCACCGGATTCATCGGTCCCTCAGGCTGCGGCAAAAGTACCGTGCTGCGCAGTCTCAACCGGATGAACGATCTGGTGAAGGGCTTTCGTTTCGAGGGCCATGTGCATTTCCTCGGGCAGGACGTCTACGGCAAGGGCGTCGATCCGGTGGTCGTGCGCCGCTACATCGGCATGGTGTTTCAACAGCCTAACCCGTTCTCGATGAGCATCTTCGACAACGTCGCGTTTGGTCTTCGCCTCAATCGCTACAAGGGCGATATCGGCGACCGCGTCAAGCATGCGCTGCAAGGAGCCGCGCTGTGGGACGAAGTCAAGGACAAGCTCAAGGTCAGCGGCCTGTCGCTCTCCGGTGGCCAGCAACAACGCCTGTGTATCGCCCGGGCGATCGCCACTGAGCCGGAAGTCCTGCTGCTGGATGAGCCTTGTTCGGCACTGGACCCGATCGCCACTAGGCGCGTCGAAGAATTGATGGTCGAGTTGAAGAAGGACTACACCATCGCACTGGTGACCCACAACATGCAGCAAGCCATCCGTGTTGCTGACACCACGGCGTTTTTCTCGGTGGATATTTCCCAGGGCACACGCACCGGTTATCTGGTCGAGATGGGCCCGACGGCGCAGATCTTCGACAATCCGCGTGAACAGATGACCGGCGATTACATCAGCGGCAAGTTCAGCTGAGCCTTGCCACCGGTCGCGGCCGCCTACCTGCACAAGCCAAATGGATTTGGCGGGCATCGGTGGACATTTACCAAGCGTTTCCAAGGAGCTCCAATGCCTGCCCAGCATCGTCTTGATTTGCCTGCGATTGAACGCGCACTGCGGAAAGTGCAGAGCCGTTTCGCCGAACTCAGCCGGCACTTCACCGAGCCCCGGGACCCGTTCACTGACGAAGTTCTGCACAATGTGCTTGAAGGCTATGCGTTGGTTGACGAATATGTTGCCCGCGGCGTCGACCTGTTCGATCTGCAGCAACTGAACCTGATGCTGGAGATCAATGCCACAGTGCTTTGTGGCCGGGATCCGGCGCGCCGGCTGGAATACGCTCAGCATCTGGCAGCCACCGAGGCGCATTTCTTCAATAACGTCGAGGGCGGCATCAAGGACTTGTACAACTGGTATTGCGCGTACCGCAGTGAATCGGTCTGGAAGCGTGCAGCGGGTGTCTATGTGCGCATTCTGAGCAAGCCGCAGCTGTTTATCGAAGGCAACAACCGCAGTGGCTCGCTGATTGTCAGCTACTTGCTCATGCGGGCAGGGCTGCCTCCATTCGTGTTGACCCTGGAAAACGCCGAGGGCTATTTCAACCCGTCCTCGGTCATCCGCAACTCCGCCAAGCATGGCGTCAAGGCGTTGTACGAATTGCCCAAGATCAAGAAAAAATATGCAGCATTCCTGGAAGAACAGGCGCCCGATCCAATGAAGTTCTTTCTCAAAGGCAAGCCTTTGCCTCTCTCTCAAGGTGGCCATTGATGAAGTGGGCACCAGCATTTGCCAGATTGAGAACCTTCGGCAGCCGGGCAGGGCAGGCTATCCGCTGCGCTTTGCCGCAGTTGTTCGAACGTCAGCGCATACGGATTTCGTTCGATATCGATGACACGCTCGCTTGCCAGCTCCACCACTGCGCAGTCGAGAACAGTCGACTACCGGCCTGTATTCATCGCTGGTTGGGTGAGCCGTTGCGGATGGGCACACGATCGCTGATCCGAGAGCTGCGTCGCCAGGATTGCAGTGTCTGGGTCTACACCTCATCCGGGCGCACGCCGTCCTATATCAGGCGCTGGTTGGCGCTGTACGGTATCCGCGTCGACGGCGTGGTCAACAGTGTGCTGCACAACCGTGCCCTGACGGCGCACGGAATGTCGAATGCGCCTTCCAAGTATCCGCCAGCGTTCGATATCGACTTGCATGTCGATGATTCGGAGGGCGTGCAGATTGAAGGCAAGGATCATGGCTTCCGGGTGGTCGTGGTGCATCCCGAGGATGATCGCTGGGCGCAGAAAGTGCTCGATTCGGTGGCCAAGGTCCAGGCGCAGCTCGCCTGGCAGCAAATGCTCAGACCTCAGGCGCCGGTGCAACAGCGTGCGGAGGCTGTCTTTGAGTCGCTTGGCTGAGCGAGTACGCATTGGCTATCTGGACAGCAGCGCCTCAGGTGTACGAGGCACTGCTGAGAAATGACTCAACAGATGCGCAAACGCTGCTGTGCAAACATGTCTCGCAGAAACGACAAAGCCCTGAATAATCAGGGCTTTGTCGTATAAAGATGGCGGAGGCGATGGGATTCGAACTCATGGACCTGTTACAGTCGACGGTTTTCAAGACCGTTGCCTTAAACCACTCGGCCACACCTCCGTTTGCGTTGCGGGCGCCATAATACCTGAATGAAACACACTGTCAAACTCTCTGCATGGCTTGTTACAGAGCGTCTGTTATGATCTTTGCGACTGAACGTTTCAAACCAACAGGAGTGTCGCCATGCGCGAACAGGATTACGCAGTTAATAACAGCGTGCAGGCTGAGCAGCTAGAGGTTAGCCGCGTCCTGCGCAACACTTATGGTCTCTTGGCTCTGACCCTCGCATTCAGCGGTGTGATGGCCTTCGTAGCCCAGCAGATGCGTGTCGGCTACCCGAACATTTTCGTGGTGCTGATCGGCTTCTACGGGCTGTTCTTCCTCACCAACAAACTCCGTGATTCCGCGTGGGGCCTGGTGTCCGCCTTCGCGTTGACCGGTTTCATGGGTTTCCTGCTCGGCCCGATCCTCAACCGTTACCTGGGCATGCAGGGCGGCGCTGAAGTGGTCAGCTCGGCTTTCGCCATGACCGCACTGGTGTTCGGTGGTCTGTCGGCCTACGTGCTGATCACCCGCAAGGACATGAGCTTCCTCGGTGGCTTCATCACTGCCGGTTTCTTTGTCCTGCTGGGCGCTACGCTGGCGAGCTTCTTCTTCCAGATCAGCGGCCTGCAACTGGCGATCAGCGCCGGCTTCGTGCTGTTCTCGTCGGTCTGCATTCTGTTCCAGACCAGCGCGATCATCCACGGCGGCGAGCGCAACTACATCATGGCGACCATCAGCCTGTATGTATCGATCTACAACCTGTTCGTCAGCCTGCTGCAACTGTTCGGCATCATGAGCCGCGACGACTGATCGTAATGGCTGCAATAAAAAACCCGCTTCGGCGGGTTTTTTATCGTCTGGAGAAAAGTGTCTGCTCAGTTGATGACGATGCTGCCATCCACTTGCTGACGGTAGATCGTGTACGGCAGCAGCAGCGTATCGAGGGCACCGGAGACCACGGCATCAACCAACAGCCCCGGGATCGCAGTGTTGCGATGATTATCGGCATCAACACCCGAGGCCAGCGGCGCATTCAAAGAACAGAAGTCATAAGCGAGGCCGCTGTAGATTCTTGGCACAGCGCCGCAGTAACTCTTTTGTTGCTTGAGTCCATCAACGGCAGCCTGGTCGTCGCGCGCCACCGTCTGAATCGTGCCACAGCCGCCGAGGAGCATGCCGGCCAGCAGTATTGCCTGAATTTTCATAGCGCCATTCCTTAGCCGCGAAAAACCCCAATCTACCCCGATCATTGGTAAAAGACACCTACGCCATCGGTGGCAGGCGTCGCTTGACCGGGGTCTTCTTGACGATCGCGGTGTTGGTTTCGGCCAACGTATTCAGTCGGTCGAGCAGGGTATCGAGCTGTTCCATCGAGCGCACGTGCAGGCGGGCGATGAAGCAATCGTCACCGGTGACCTTGTCGCACTCGGTGAACTCCGGAATCGACATGATCTGCCGCTCAACCTCCTGCAATTGCCCTGGCAGCGGCCGTACGCGAACGATGGCCTGTAACTGATAGCCGAAGCATTTCGGATCGATCTCCACCGTGTAGCCCTTGAGCACGCCGCGTTCTTCCAGCCGCCGCAACCGCTCGGCCACGCTGGGCGATGACAGGCCGCTGATCTGCGCCAGCGCTTTGAGCGAGCGACGCGAGTCTTCCATCAGCGCGCTGATGAGGATCTGATCGATATCGTCAGTCACATTCAAACTCCGGATTAGGCGAAGGGCGCAAATCACCCTTGATAAAAAAGGCGAAAACCAAGTTTAGCCTGCTTTATGCGCTGGAGCAGCCCGAGGTGCGCTTGGCATACTTTTGCCACGCTTCGCTCACAGCCTCAGGAGAACAATAATGGACAACACAATCCGCCGCGGCTCGCTGGAAATGACCGCCGCCATGCTGATATCCGGGACGATCGGCTGGTTTGTGCTGGTGTCCGGGCAGCCGGTGCTGGACGTTGTGTTCTGGCGCTGCGTGTTCGGCGCCGGGACCTTGCTGTTGGTCTGCGCCGCGTTCGGCTTCCTGCGTCCGGGCATTCTGACCCGCACAACGTTTCTGCTGGCGGTGCTCAGTGGCATGGCGATTGTCGGCAATTGGGTGCTGCTGTTCGCGTCCTATTCCCGCGCCTCGATTGCCATCGGCACCGCAGTCTATAACGTGCAGCCATTCATGCTGGTCGGTCTGGCGGCACTGTTTCTCGGCGAGAAAATTACCCTGCAGAAGCTGTTCTGGCTGGCGATTTCGTTCATGGGCATGCTGGCGATCGTCAGCGCCCATGGCACGCAAGGTGAGGAGGGTAACGATTACCTGATGGGAATTGCCCTGGCGTTGGGCGCGGCGTTTCTGTATGCGATCGCTGCACTGATCATCAAGCGCCTGACCGGCACGCCGCCACATTTGATCGCGCTGATTCAAGTCTGCACCGGGGTGTTGTTGCTCGCGCCGTTCGCGCATTTCGATGCGTTGCCGCAAGGCGTCGATGCCTGGGCCAGTCTGCTGACTCTCGGGATCGTGCACACCGGTCTGATGTACGTTTTGCTGTACAGCGCGATTCAAAAATTGCCGACGGCATTGACCGGCGCGCTGTCCTTTATCTATCCCATCGCGGCAATCTTTGTTGACTGGTTCGCCTTCGGCCATCGCCTCGAATTGCTGCAATGGATAGGCGTTGCAGCGATCCTGCTGGCCGCCGCCGGCATGCAACAAGGTTGGGGCTGGAAAGCCCGACGGCTGGCGGCACAATAAGGATCAGATGTTCCAGCGCGGTGCGGTTGCTGCCAGGCGCTGGCGCATCTCGCTGATATTGGCCGCCAGTTGCCGGGTCAGCATCCGGTAGCCGTCGAGCGTATTGGCAACTGGCGCATCAAGGTCCGCTGCTGGCAGCTCCATGGGTCGCTCCAGCCGTTGCGAAGCGCCGGTTTTCAACGCGCGAGCCATGCCGATCAGTTGCACACGAATCTGCCGGTGCTCAGCCTTCAGTGCCGTTTGCAGATGTGCCGTGGCCTGCGGGTCACTTGCGTTGGGGCGGATATTGCCGAGGATCTCCAGCGTGCTGATGCACATGCGCAGGTTGCGCTGAATCGCGTCGAGCTCGGTCATGGAAATTTTCACTTCCTTGGACACCGACGGCATCAGCGAGCGCAACTGCACCATCACCGCACCCACCTTGCTCATCAGCCGCACATGCTCGTCGGCGCTGACCGCTTCACCGTTGATGATGCGCCCGTACACCGTGGCGCAATCGCGCAAGGCATCGGCGAGGTTGTAACGCCACGAGTAGACCGCGTACAGCGGCAGGGCGAAGGAAAACGCCAGGGCGAGGGCGATGCCGATCAGGATGTCGACGCCGCGCCACAGACCATCGGTGATCGGGTTGTCGCCATGCCCGGCGACGATGAACACCGTGATCGCCGAGAGCAGGGCGGTGTAGCCGCCCTTGCCAATCGCGTGATACGAGAAAAAACCGCACACCACAGCCATGGAAAAGTAGGTCAGCCACGGCATGCCCAGCCAGGCGTGCTGCGCCACTAGGGCCAATCCGACCCCCGCGCCGATCAAGGTGCCGATGGCGCGCTCGGCGGCTTTTTTGCCGATGTTGCCGTGGTGCTGCAAACCGCCGATCACTACCAGCATGGTCACCGATGCCCATTCGCCGTGGGGCAGATTGATGCCAGTAGTCAGCAGAATCGTCGCCAGCAACCCCAGCGCCACCCGCACGGAATGGATCAGGCGGGCGTGACGGTAGCGCCGATACGGGTCCAGTAACGGGCGCAGGATACGGCGCAACAGCGGTGGCAGGCGGTGGGTGCTGTAAGTAGTCAGTGCGAACCTCGTACGTCAATCAAATCAATGGAAGGGGAAAATGTAATTCATCCAGGCGGACATGCGCAGCAGGATTTTGCGCATCGCGCCGATGTGATGAAAGTGCTGACTGTAAAGCGCCGCTTGCCCGTAGGCGCCGCCCGGCATGAGCGTGCTGTATTCGGCGAACGCCGGGTCAGTGATTTCAATGATCACCGGCACCCGTCCGGCCGGTGGTGAGCCGGTGTAGCTGATCAGCGTGCCGGAAGGTTGCACCTGGCCCTCGGCGATCACCCCGATCACGCTTTTCACTCGCCCCGCGAAGACTTTGCCGGGTATGCCATCGAAGGCGACTTCGGCCTCGTCGCCCACGGTCAGACGCAGCAGGCTGTTCTGACGCATCCAAGCGGCGAAGTACTGACCTTCCTGCGGAATAAACACCATTGACGGGCGCAGCGGCAGCTTGCTCGCCATCATTCCCGGTCGCAGGGAAACGTGGGTGACGAAGCCTTTGCTCGGCGCTCGAACCACAGTGTTGTCCAGTTCAAATTGAGCGTTGTCCAGTTGCGCCTGCAGATCGTCGGTGCGGGCAATGGCCGCGTCCAGTTCACGCTGGGTGCCGAAGTTGCGGCGGATCAGTTCGGTGATGCGATAGCGGTCGCCCTTCGCTGCAACCAGTTGCGCCCTGAGCGATTTCAGGCGGTTCTGGAAAGGCGTGGGATCGATGCGGAACAGCACGTCGCCTTTTTCCAGGGGTTCGTTGCCCTTAACCGGCACGTCGATCACCTGGCCACTGATGATCGGAATGACCGGGACCGAGACAAAGTAGGAGCGCGCCACCTCGGAATAGGGATGGTTGTAGTTCATGGTGAAAATCAGCGCGCCGATGATCAGCACGCCACCCAGGACAGCGGTGGGCACCGTCCATTTGTTCAGTGGAATGCGGAAGATCTTGAAGATGGCGACGCAGAGTGCGGCGTACGTGAGGATGAGCAACAGATCCATGCTCAGATCCCCCGGCTGTCAGATTGAGGCGCAACCGGCGACTGCGCTTCGAGCCGCTCGATCCGGGCTTGCAGCTCGACGACCTGCTGCTCCAGTTGATTGACGTGATTCTGGATGGGTTTGCCATCGCCGAAACCCCAACCGCGATCCTCGCGATAAGCCATCGCCCAAATCCACAGAAACGGCCAGAGTGCATGCAAGGTGAACAGACTGACCCAGCCCGTGGCATGGATCGCGTCCTGGTGCGGGTGGTTGCGATGAACGGCGATTTCGTACGGAATGTCATGCAGCACGATGATCCCGTAAAACAGCACGAGACCGACAAAAACCAACAGACCCAATGCGAAGTAATCGAGCATGGTCAGCCTCCCGGGCATCCAGCAATGCTGGGCTGAGTGTAGTCACTGAATCGCCCGGGGGGGGCTGACGGATCGGCAGGATCGTTCAATCCTGCCGATCATCCGTCAAAAGATGTAATCGGTGGTCAGGAAACTCGAATCACGCCCGCGAATGATCTCGCTGATCAGGTCCTTGTTGCTCTCCTGGAACTTGGTCGCCACCAGCGTCCGAATCGAAAACACTCGCAAGGCATCGTGAACCGAGAGCGTGCCTTCGGCGGAGTTTTTGCGGCCATTGAACGGGTAAGTGTCCGGGCCGCGCTGGCACTGGGCGTTGAGGTTGATCCGCCCGACCTGATTGGCGAAAGTGTCGACCAGCCGGCCGACCGCCACCGGGTTGGTGCCGAAGATGCTCAACTGCTGGCCGAAATCGGATTCCAGCACATAGTCAATCACGGTATCGAGGTGGCGGTACGGCACGATGGGCACGACCGGGCCGAACTGTTCTTCCTGATACACGCGCATTTGCGGATTCACCGGATACAGCACTGCCGGGTAGAAGAACGAGGCGTGGGACTCGCCACCATTCGGGTTGACCACCTGGGCGCCTTTGCTTTGCGCATCCGCGACCAGCCCGTGCAGATAATCGACCTTGCCCGACTCCGGCAACGGCGTCAGCGCCACGCCGCTGTCCCAGGGCATGCCCGGTTTGAGCGTGGCCAGTCTGGCGTTGAATTTCTCGATGAAGCTGTCGACCACGTCTTCATGCACGAAGAGGATTTTCAGTGCGGTGCAGCGCTGACCGTTGAACGACAGCGAACCGGTGACCGCTTCGCTGACTGCATTGTCGAGATCGACTTCGGGCAAAACGATGCCCGGGTTCTTGGCGTCCAGACCCAGAGCCGCGCGCAAGCGGTGTGGTTTCGGGTGCAGCTTTTTCAGGTCACTGGCAGCCTTGTTGGTGCCGATGAAGGCAAAGATGTCGATCTTGCCGCTGGCCATCAAAGCGCTGACGGTCTCGCGGCCGCTGCCGTAGATGACGTTGATCACGCCGCTCGGGAAGCTGTCGCGGAAGGCTTCGAGCAACGGGCGAATCAGCAGCACGCCGAGCTTGGCCGGTTTGAACACCACGGTGTTACCCATGATCAGTGCCGGAATCAGCGTGGTGAAGGTTTCGTTCAGCGGATAGTTGTAAGGCCCCATGCACAAGGCGACGCCGAGTGGCACGCGGCGGATCTGGCCGAGGGTGTCCTGCTCCAGCTCGAAACGGCTGGAGCGGCGGTCGAGTTCTTTCAGGGCATTGATGGTGTCGACGATGTAATCGCAGGTGCGATCGAACTCTTTTTCTGAGTCCTTGAGATTCTTGCCGATCTCCCACATCAGCAGCTTGACCACCGCCTCGCGCTGCTCGCGCATGCGGCCGAGGAATGCTTCGACGTGCTGGATGCGCTCGGCCACGCGCATGGTCGGCCACAGGCCTTGGCCGCGATCGTAAGCGCGAACGGCAGCGTCGAGAGCGGTGAGCGCGGTGTCGGCATCCAGCAGCGGCGTGCTGCCGAGGATCACCTGTTCTTCGCCGTTTTCGCTTTTCAGATAAACCGGGCTGCGCACCTGCGCGAGCGGGCCGTCCCAGCGGCGCAATTGACCATCGACCAGATATTCACGCTGCTCGACCTGAGCGTCGAGGCGATATTTTTCCGGGATGTCGCTGACCGAAGGGAACAGGTTGCCAATGATGTTTGCTGTGGTCATGTCACTACCCTGTGTTGAAGTCGGCGTGCCGATTGAAAGTCTTGTGAAGGTTATACGCCTGAACGGGCCGGGATTTAACCCCGTGAATGTCGTTCGCACGTCACGCAAATGTCCAGCTCAAAGGGCAGTAAGAGCGGCAGTTTTTCGGTGGTTCGGACATGAATCCGCGCCGGATATGGCAGCAACTGAGGGGCCGTTTCACATTTTCAAGTGCAGGTCTACTGTCATGTTTGACAGTAGACCTGCTACAGGAGCCGGCGTATCAATCGCAATGGCCGTGATAGCCGCGGCTCATTCCCATAGTGTTCATTTACTGAATGACCAAGCTTTCTCTTGTCGGAGGAATTCATAATGGCGACTAATACAAAATCAGCTACGAAGGGCCTTTTCAAAGTGCGTACCGATCAGCGAAGCGACGTTAGGGCTGATGTACTTTCGTTTGAAGATTCGGGTACTGGCTATAAGGTCTCCTTCAACGAAGGGGTTGGGGGCATCATGGAACAAAAGACGTATTTTGTGTTGGGGTTTCCTGACAAATCACCTTCTGGTAACTACGATGTCAAACAACTGACGGAGGCTATATACAAGGAATGGTCCGAATATCACAGTTACGATTATGCCGCCAAATCAGGCTTCGTTACTGTTTCGTATTCAGACTCCCCTCGCACAACCGAAGGAAAATTCGATATCGATATGGAGTTGCAAGGTAACCCTGTTCCACCCGGACCAAGACATTTGAAAGTTAGCGGAACGTTCAATTTGCAAAGAACCTGATGTGGCAGGGCTGCGGGTTTCAATCCAGTATCAAGTCCCACGCGTAAGCGTTATAAGGCGCTGCGCCGACTGTAGTAGTCAGTGACTCGGCGTAGCGCCATTCGCATACCTCTTCTTTCTCTCAATAATCAATTTGCTCCGTATTCTTCGCAATCACTCGTTTAAATGAAGCTTTTATGACAAAAGTTCGGTAGCCCTTTGCCAGTCCGGTCATGCCTGTGTAACGCGCTTGAGGAGCCTTTCGGGGCGAACTTTGCGAGTCGGGGCGGGACGCCGGGAGTGAGGCAATGGGGACTATGGAACGCTATTCGAAAGTGGGCATGCAGGAGCTCGATCAACGCCTGTCGAAGATCGTCGAAGCGGCGCGCAAGAAGCCGGTTTCGGTGTATCGCTACGGCGCGCCGTGGGTCTGGATCGTCTCGCAGGAGGACTGGCAGGGCGCTCTGAAAGAAGTGTCCAGCTACATTCCGCCGGGCCATTCGCTGGTGTTGCTGCGCCCGCAGATCGATGATCTGCTCGACGCCCACCAGGACCTGCTGCACGACCTCAATGCCGCACCCGGCATGCTCATTCCCGCGCAGACGGTGATGCACATCCTGCTCCTGCAATTGCTGTATTCGGTGCCCAGCGAACAGCAGCTCTATGAACAACTGAACTACAACCTGCTGTTCCGCTGGTTTGTCGGCCTCGGCCTGAACCAGAAAGTCTGGAGTTTCACCGCCCTCAGCCGTGACATCGCCACGCTGCTCAACGAGCCGCGCGCGGTGCTGCTGATTCAGAAAATCATCGGCGAAGTGTTCTGCGGTGCCTTGCTGCAAATGCCCGAGTTCTCGCTGAACTTTGCGCTGTTGCACACCTGGCTGGGCAAGCACGCCTGCGCCACAACGATCAGCAATTGACGCAGCACACCGGGCGCTAACGCCCACAGGTCATCGCGAATTTCAGGGGGTAATGTGGAACGGATTTTCACGTCACGGCTGGCGCTGTGGGGCTGGCTGCTGGTGACGGCGGGCGCGCAGCCGGCGCTGGCCGAGGAGGGCACAGAAGCGCCCGCCGCGCAGCGGCTGGTCGACGTCAACGAATACTTCGTGCGCGGCAATACCGTGCTCGATGCGCGGGCGATCGAAGAAGCGGTGTACCCGTTTCTCGGCCCGCAGAAAGCCTTGAACGATATCGAAGGCGCCCGTGATGCGTTGCAGAAGGCCTACCAGGAACGCGGCTATCAATCGGTGTTTGTCGAGCTGCCCGAGCAGGCGGTGGCCGATGGCATCGTCTATCTGCAAGTCAGCGAAACCAAAGTCGGCCGGGTGCGCGTGGTCGGCGCCAAACACTATTCGCCGCTGGACATTCGCGACAACGTACCGGCGCTGAAAGAAGGCGAGGTGCCGGACTTCGCCAAGGTCCAGGGCGAACTCGCGCAACTCAACAAGACCCCCGGTCGCCAGGTCATGCCGCTGGTGCGCGAAGGTCAGCGCCCCGGCACCATGGATGTCGACTTGCAGGTCGAGGACCAGAACCCGTGGACGGCCAGCGTGGGCCTCAATAACGACTACAGCGCCGACACCGAAAAGCTGCGCAGCGTCACCAGCCTCGGTTACAACAACCTCTGGCAGCTCGGTCACAGCGTCAACCTGACGTTCTTCACCGCGCCGCAGGAAACCGACAACGCCAAAGTCTGGTCGGGTTCCTACACCGCGCCGCTGAGCGAGCGCTGGAGCGTGCAGTTCTCCGGTTACCAGTCCGACAGCAACGTCGCCACCATCGGCGGCAGCAACGTGCTCGGCAAGGGTCATTCTTACGGCGTCGCGGCGATTTACACGCTGCCCTCGAGCGGTAACTGGTCGAACTCGCTGTCGGCCGGCATCGACTTCAAGGACTTCGACGAGCGCCTGAGCCTGTCCGGCGAAAGCGACAAGGTGCCGCTCAAATACGCACCGTTCACCTTCGCCTACAACGGCTATCGCTACAGCGAAAAAAGCCAGCTCGGCCTCGGCCTGAGTCTGGTGGCCGCCACGCGCAGCGTGTTCGGCTACGGCAGCGACGACGAAGACTTCGACTACAAACGCTATCGCGCCAAACCGAGTTTCGCCGTGCTCAAGGGCGACACCAACTACACCTGGACCTTCGACAGCGACTGGCAGAGCGCAAGCAAAGCCGCATTCCAGCTAGCCTCGGGGCCGCTCGTTTCCAACGAACAATTCTCCGCCGGTGGCGCCACCTCGGTGCGCGGCTATCTCGCGGCTGAACGTACCGCCGACGACGGCTATTTGCTCAGTCAGGAATTGCGCACACCGTCGCTGGCGAAATTCGCCGGCACGTGGATGCAGGACTGGCGCTTCTACGCCTTCGCCGAGGGCGCGCAGTTGTACCTGCGCGATGAGCTGCCGGATCAGGACGCCAATTACGCCCTGGCCAGTGTCGGCCTCGGCACCCGCGCCAGCCTGAGTAAATGGCTATCCGGCAGCCTCGACTGGGGCTACCCGCTACTCGAGGGGCCGAACACCTCAAAGCAGGAATCGCGCCTGCACTTCAACCTTCAAGCCACTTTCTAACGGAGCACGTCCATGCAACGCCTCTTCCTTTCGTTGTTGATCTGCCTGGGCTTCGTGCTCCCGGCCACGGCTCAGGCCTGGTGGCAGGACGACTGGCATTACCGCAAACAGATCGCCGTCGACACCACCCCGCAAGGCGCGGCGATCAATCAGGCCC
>Ga0308161_1000300_pt1 | contig 89838 bp, 87 predicted proteins | sample PhyFR2_FD_201034 | JGI IMG/M metagenome (GOLD analysis project Ga0308161, IMG submission 201034) | Phyllosphere microbial communities from UC Gill Tract Community Farm, Albany, California, United States - DLSLF.R2 | ecosystem: Host-associated > Plants > Phyllosphere > Unclassified | place: USA...
GGTCGCCACAAACAGCACACCGATGGCGATACCGTTACGAACCAGTTCGTCGTCAAAACCTGTAAACCAGACTGCAAGGTAGGCGTAGTAATGACTGGCGACAAAAAACGCGCATCCCCAGGTAACGAGAGATAAGGCTTCCCGGACAAACCCGCGAACGAGGCTGACCAGAGCCGAAAAACCAACTACCGCAATAATGACGTAATCAATCCAGATCATGAACTTTTCCAGCGCCAGTGCAATTGCACCCCTGCATCCAGTTCGGGGCGCATTCTAACAGAAAAAGAAAACGTTTGCGTAGCGGTTTTCTTTTTCTGCATCCATAAAAAGGGCGATGAAAAAAAAGACCATCGCCCGGTTGATTTTCAGCCAGACAGTCCGTTGAAAATCTTCATATTTTCAGACCAGAGACCGGCTTAACCGGTGAATCTGGCGGCGCAAAGACGCGGCCTGTTATTGCTATCGGCAGCGTCGATGAACGCGTTAACGAGCGCTGTAAGGCTTCACGACGCCGCCCAGCCCTGAGATGCTTTTCAGCTCGCCCACCGCACTCTGCATTTTGGCTTTCGAGGCATCCGGTCCCACATAAATGCGGGTGATCTGACCCTGTACCGGCGTGGAAGGCACGGTAAAGGCGCGGTAGCCCGACAGCCGCAGCTGCGCAACGATCTCATTGACTTTGCTCGCGTTCTTCAGCGCCCCCAGCTGTACAACGTAAGCCTGCCCTGCCGGGGCGGTGCTCTCGGCGGCTTTCGGCGGCTCTTCCTGCTTCGGCTGTTCCACCACTTTCGGCTGCTCGACCGGCTTCGGTTTAGGCTGCTCCACCGTTTTTGGCTTCTGCTGCTCAACCGTTTTCGGTTTCGTCTGCTCGGTCACTTTCGGCTTGCGCGTCTCTTCCGTTTTCGGCTTCGTTACCGTCTGGGCAGGCACAGACTGATGCACCGGCGGCGGCGACACAACGGCCGGCTCGCTCTCTTCCTCAGGCTGCGTCCGTCCCTGCTCCGCCGTGGCGCTGGCCATGCCGCCGTTGCTGCTGCTGACGGCACTGCCCGCGCCTTCCGGCGGCTGAGCCGGCAGGGACTGCGTGACCGGCGGCACCATCTCGCTGTCCTGCTGATCGTCGGGTTTCGGCACCAGCGGAATGGCGGCGAACTCCTCTTTGTAATGCTTCTTCTGACCATCCAGCAGCCCGGGCAGCACAATCACGCCCACGGCAACCAGAATAACGGTACCGACTAAACGGTTCTGAAACTTACTTGCCACGTCCTTTCTCCGTTTCAATCGATTCCATGACCTGTGCCACGGTGTGGAATGAGCCACAGACCAGCACAATATCCTGCGGCACGGCGCGCTGGCGCGCCTGCTGCCAGGCAAGCTCAACCGAGCCAAACGCCTCGCCCTGCGGCAGCGCGTCCAGCAGCTGCTCAGCCGTGGCGCCGCGTGGCCCCTCCAGCGGCGCGCAGTACCAGGCATCGACGACCGGTGCCAGCGCCGCCAGCGTTCCGGCGATATCTTTATCATGCAGCATACCCACGACGGCGTGCACATTGCCGCGTTTCGGCAGGGCCGCCAGCCGCGAGGCCAGATAGGTCGCCGCGTGCGGATTGTGAGCGACATCCAGAATCACGCGCGGTGACTCGCTGAAGGTCTGAAAACGCCCCGGCAGCATCGCCAGCGGCAGGCTGGCGCGGATCTGCGCCTCGCTGACCGTCAGCCCGGAAACCCGCAGCGCCGCCAGCGCGGTCGCCGCATTTGGCAGCGGCACCTGCGGCAGCGGCAGATCGTTCAGTTCACCGATCGCATCGCGCAGCGACCAGCTCCCGGCCTGCGCATGCCAGGACCAGTCAGTGTTGCGCTGGAGCAGCTGCGCGCCCTTTTCCTGCGCGACGCGGGCAATGCTCTGCGGCATATCGGCTTCGCCGACGACGGCAGGCTTTCCGGCCCGGAAGACACCAGCCTTCTCGCGCCCGATGCTTTCGCGATCCGGGCCAAGCCAGTCGGTGTGATCCAGCGCGATGCTGGTGATAACGGCGACATCGGCATCCACGATATTGGTGGCATCCAGCCGTCCGCCCAGCCCCACTTCCAGGATCACCACATCGAGCTGCGCCTGACGGAACAGGTTCAGCGCCGAGAGCGTGCCAAATTCAAAGTAGGTCAGTGAGATATCGCCACGCCCGGCCTCGATCTCCGCGAAGCTGGCGCAGTGCTGCGCCTCGCTCAGCTCCTCACCCTGCACCCGGACACGTTCGGTGTAGCGCACCAGATGTGGCGAACTGTAGACGCCCACGCGATAGCCTGCGGCGATCAGCAGCGTTTCCAGTGTGCGACAGGTGGTGCCTTTGCCGTTGGTGCCGGCCACGGTGAAGACGAAAGGGGCGGGTTTCAGCAGGTCGAGACGGTGTGCAACCTGACGAATACGGTCCAGACCCAGTTCGATGGCCTGAGTATGCAGGTGCTCAAGATAATAAAGCCACGTGGCCAAAGGCGACGTGGCTTGAGGAAGGTGAAGATTGTCCATATGTCCCGTTTTGCTTATTGATACCCGTCAGACTGATGCTGCGGTATACGGTGCATTGGTAAGAGGCACGACGGGCGTGCCTCTCTATCTCCTGTCAGGCCTCGTTGCTTTCCGATTCAGTCGTCGCAGGAACGGACTGTTCACCGTCATGCAGCGGTGCCGGCAGGTTCATCATTTTTGCCAGCAGGCTCGCCAGTTTGTAGCGCATTTCCGGGCGGCGAATGATCATGTCGATCGCGCCCTTCTCAATCAGGAACTCACTGCGCTGGAAGCCCGGCGGCAGTTTTTCACGGACGGTCTGCTCGATAACGCGTGGACCGGCAAAGCCGATCAGCGCTTTCGGTTCCGCCACGTTGAGGTCGCCCAGCATAGCAAAACTGGCTGAAACGCCGCCCATGGTCGGGTCGGTCAGCACAGAAATGTAAGGCAGACCGCGCTCCTGCATTTTTGCCAGCGCCGCACTGGTTTTCGCCATCTGCATCAGCGACATCAGCGCTTCCTGCATACGGGCGCCACCACTGGCGGAGAAGCAGATCAGCGGGCAGTTATCTTCCAGCGCCTGCTCAACGGCACGGACGAAACGGGCGCCGACCACAGAGCCCATTGAACCGCCCATAAAGGCAAATTCAAAGGCGGCCGTCACAACCGGCATGCCGTGCAGCTGACCTTTCATCACGATCAGCGCATCTTTCTCGTCGGTCGCTTTCTGCGCCGCAACCAGACGATCTTTATACTTTTTCGAGTCACGGAACTTCAGCAGATCTTTAGGTTCAAGTTCACTGCCAAGCTCAACCATGGTGCCCTGATCGAGGAAACTGCCGAGGCGTTCACGGGCATGCATACGCATGTGGTGGTCACACTTCGGGCAGACCTCAAGATTGCGCTCCAGTTCAGCGCGGTAAAGCACCTGACCACAGCTGTCACACTTCGTCCACACCCCTTCCGGGATGCTAGCTTTGCGCGCAGGCGTCGTGGTGCTTTTATTAAGAATGCGTTCAATCCAGCTCATTGATGACCTTTCTGTTTAAAACTGACCTGGTCCAGTCGTCTTGATACTGCTGAAAACCGCTTCAGCAGACGGTAAATGTCGCTCATTAAACCACAACCTGTTCAGACTGTGGATAAAAATCTGGTCTTACCCCTGAGCGATTCGTTATGGCAGCTTCTGCTGCTTAGCCTGACGGCGATGACGCCAGACTTCGATCACACCGGGCAGAATCGAGACCAGGATAATGCCCACAATCAGCAGCTTCAGGTTTTCCTGTACCACCGGCAGATCGCCAAACAGGTAGCCGGCATAGGAGAACAGCAGCACCCACAGCAGCGCACCCGTAACGTTGAAGAGCGCGAAGTGGCGATAGGACATATGGCCCATGCCGGCTACAAACGGCGCAAAGGTCCGGACGATCGGCACAAAACGCGCCAGGATAATGGTTTTTCCGCCGTGACGGGCGTAGAACGCATGGGTTTTATCCAGATAGCTGCGACGGAATATCTTCGAGTCCGGGTTACTGAACAGCCGCTCGCCGAAAAGACGGCCAATGGTGTAGTTCACCGCATCACCCAGCACCGCCGCCACCACCAGCAATGTCACCATCAGGTGCACATTGAGGTCGTTACCCGGCAGCGCCGCCAGCGCGCCCGCCACAAACAGCAGCGAGTCACCCGGCAGGAACGGTGTGACCACCAGTCCGGTTTCGCAGAACAGAATCAGGAACAAAATAGCGTAAATCCAGACACCGTACTGCGCAACCAGTTCGGCAAGATGCACATCAATGTGCAAAATAAAATCAACCAGAAAATGGAGAAACTCCATAGCGCGCCCTTTAAAGTCCTGAAAGTGAATTAATCCGCGAGGAACAACGGTCCCATCGGCGGCTGTGGTAACGCAAAGTGCGACGGATAATCCACCGCCACCAGGTACAACCCTTCTGCCCGGGCGGTGGCGGCGGCTAATGTCCGATCCTTCGCCGCCAGCAGCGTTGCCATCCATGACTCCGGCTGATTGCCGCAGCCTATCTCCATCAGGCTGCCCACGATATTGCGCACCATGTGATGCACAAAGGCGTTGGCTTTGATATCCACAATCACGTAAGCGCCCTGGCGCGTCACGTTGAGGTGAATCACGTTGCGCCACGGCGTGCGCGACTGACACTGCACCGCGCGGAATGAGGTGAAATCATTCTCGCCCAGCAGGCACTGCCCGGCGCGATGCATCTTCTCCGCATCCAGAGGATGGTAGAAGTGCGTCACTCCCTTCGCCAGCACCGCCGGACGCAGACGCTGATTGTAGATCAGGTAGCGATAGCGTCGCGCTGTGGCGCTGAAGCGGGCATGAAACGCGTCCGGCACCGCCTTTACCCAGCGAACCGCAATGTCCGGCGGCAGATTAGCATTAACGCCCAGCGTCCACGCCCCATCCGGCCGCTGCGAGGTGGTTTCGAAATGCACCACCTGCCCGGTTCCGTGCACGCCCGCATCGGTCCGGCCCGCGCAGAAAATGCTGACCGGATGATCGGCCACTTTCGACAGCGCGCGTTCCACCTTCTCCTGCACGCTGCGGACTTCATTCTGACGCTGCCAGCCATAGTAGTGGCTGCCGTCATACTCGATGCCGAGCGCCAGTTTGTGCGTCTGACCTTCTGACATGGTTACAGGTACTCCTGAACCAGTTTCTCAGCGGTTTTCACCGCCATCAGCGCGCCACCAAAGCGAATATTGTCCGCCACAGACCAGAACTGCAGCAGCTCCGGGATACCGTAGTCGTTGCGCACGGAGCCGATGCTCAGCTCACCATTGCCCGAGGCATCCGTTACCGGTGTCGGCACTTCATCCTCTTCGCTCAGACGAATATCTGACGCCAGCGCCAGTTCGGCGCGCGCTTCCTCCGCCGAGAGCGGACGCAGGTTTTCGATGTGAACAATCTGCGCATTACCGTAGAACACCGGGGCCTGCACGCTGCTGACCGCAATCGGTAAGCCTTCGTCCTGCAACACCTTACGCACCTGATCGATCAGACGGCGTTCACTCTCTACGCTGCCTTCGGCATCGGCCTGCTGGGGCATCAGGTTAAAGGCCAGCTGGCGCCCAAAATGGTGCTCATCAGTCGGAATGCCGTTCAGCAGACGGGCACTTTCACCCGCCAGCGCATCCACGGCCACTTTGCCGTAGCTGGAGACGGAAAGCAGGTTCGTCACCTGCAGACGCCCCAGACCCGCCGCATCCACCAGCGGTTTAATGGCGGTCAGCAGCTGGCTCACCAGATTATCGGCCACGCTGATGATGTTGCGATTGCGATAGTCCGCCAGCACGTGCGGGTTCACATCCGGCACCACCAGTGGCACATCCGGCTCCAGCGCAAACAGCTCACTGCTGTCGATCACCAGACAGCCCGCGTTGGCGGCGTCATCGGCATAGCGCGCCGAAGCCTCACGTCCCGCCACGAAAAAGGCCAGCTGCGCCTGTGACCAGTCGAATGACCCGGTATTTTCGACCCGCAGCGTGCGGCCTTCGAAGCGCTTCGTTTCGCCTGCGCTGTTCTCGCTGGCCAGTAAATATAATTCACCAACCGGGAACTGGCGTTCCGCCAGCAGTTCCAGTACAGCGTTCCCTACTGCGCCTGTCGCGCCAAGTAGCGCAATATTCCAGCCGTCAGACATGTTGGTTTACTCCAGACAATGACATAAAAACAGAAGGCGGTGATATTCACCGCCCGGGGATTCAGATTTATCCCCCCTTTAACCCGCCGCCCGATCGGGCGTCAGCTCGGCGCACCGCAGCCTTTCCAGCTGATTCCGTATGGAAACGGTCAACCGGGCACGCAGCAGGCGTTATTCAGGGGAGAAGAGTGCGTTAAAGCCCAACTGGTTCAGCATTCCGGCCGTGGCGGCATCATCACAGTTTACCTGCAGCGATGACCACTCGCGGCGCTCCTGATACTGCTTGCGCAGGCGATCAAACTCACCGGGTTTTGCCGCCACTTTACGCAAGGGGGCATCATCGCGGCGCACATCATACACCAGATGCGCCAGGCGTTTCAGCGTTGGCTGATCCAGCGGGCCATTCAGGGTGACCTCACTGAACTCCGGCACTGGCAGTAAAGTGCTGAGCGGCACCTGCTGCGGCTGACCGATAAAGTCGCACCAGGCTTCGAACACCTGGGTCGTGCCACGCGCCTTGCCTTCCAGCGTGTAGCCCGCGATATGGGGCGTGGCGATATCGACCTTGTCCAGCAGCGCCAGCGAGAGATCCGGCTCCGGCTCCCAGACATCGAGCACCACGCTCAGATCGTGGCGCATGTTCAGCACCTCCAGCAGGGCGGCGTTGTCCACCACTGCGCCGCGGCAGGCGTTGATCAGGATGGTATTGGGTTTCAGCCCCATCAGCAGCGCCGCATTGGCCAGATGCCAGCTCCGGTAAGGGCCCTCTTTGAACAGCGGCGTGTGGAACGTCAGGATATCAGCCTGCGCGGCCACGGCGTCCAGCGACAGGAACTCGCCTTCATCACCGCGGTCGGCGCGCGGGGGATCGCACAGCAGCGTCCGGATGCCCCAGGCTTCGAGCCGCTTTTGCAGCCGCCCGCCGACGTTACCGACGCCGACAATGCCGACGGTACGGTCGCGCAGCTGGAAGCCGTCGCGTTCTGCCAGCAGCAGCAGCGCGGAGAAGACATACTCCACCACCGCAATGGCGTTACAGCCGGGCGCGGCGGAGAACGCTACGCCTGCCCGCTGCAGCCCGGCCTCGTCGACATGATCGGTGCCTGCCGTGGCGGTGCCGACAAACTTCACCGGCGTGCCCGACAGCAGCGCCTCATTGACCTGGGTGACGGAGCGCACCATCAGCCCCTGGGCGTCGGCCAGCTCTGCCACCGGCAGCGGACGCCCCGGTACCGCGACCACCTCGCCGGTCCGGCTGAACAGCTCACGGGCATACGGCATATTTTCATCGACCAGAATTTTCACCACGGCTTTTCCTGTCAGTTACATATGAGGGGGATTATTCTGGCACAAAGCGGCCCGTTAGCCTAACCGCGAACGGTAGCGATCCGGCGTGGTGCCCGCCTGCTGCTGGAACATCACGATCAGCGCCGAAGCGGAGCTGTAGCCCAGTTCCCAGGCGATACTCTGCACGCTTTCGCCCTGCTCCAGCAGCCCGATGGCACGCAGAAAGCGCAGCCGCTGCCGCCACTCGCCAAACGTCATATTCAGGTGCTGCTGACAGCGCCGGGCCAGCGTCCGCTCGGTGGTGAAGACCCGCGCCGCCCAGCCCGCCAGCGTGGTGTTATCGCCCGGACAGGCCTCCAGCGCATGTAACACCGGCGCGAGGAACTTATCCGTGGAGGTGGGCAGATAGCTCTCCTGCACCTGCGCCAGCTGCAGCCGGTCGCGCAGCACCTCGCACAGTCGCCACTGCGCGTCGGTTTCGGGCTGTTCAAGATGCTGTTCCGCGAAGGTATCCATGATGGCGTGCGCGATCGGATCGACCAGCATCAGGCAGGCGCGCGTCGGCAGTTCGCGACACAGCGAAGCGGCCAGATTAAAGGTCCGGAACTGGGCCTGACGGTGGTTATAGCTGCTGTGCTGCTGACCCGGCGGGATCCAGACCGGAATATCTGCCGGTGTCAGCAGCCGCTCCCCTTCGACCTGCATCTCCAGCACATGACTCTTCACCATGATCAGCTGGCCCCAGGCATGCGCATGCGGCAGATACTCGGTGCGGGCGTTGGCCTGCTCATAACGCATAAAGTAGCGTAGCTGCGGCGCATCCGCCGGCGGCTGATAGGTGACTTTCTGGCTCATTCTGTCCGCCCGGTGATTTATTTTGTCCGATATTAACTATCTGGATAAATCCGGACAAGCGTACACTGCGCATCTTTACCGTGTCCGGAGCGTCAGCATGTTTTTCCTTTATCCGCTTGTGGCGGTAGTGATCTGGTCGATCAACTCGATTGTCAGCAAACTTTCGGCCAGCGCGATCGATCCCTCGGCGATCTCATTCTATCGCTGGCTGCTGGCACTGCTGGTGCTGACGCCGTTTGTGCTGCCCGGCGTCTGGCGCACGCGTCAGGCGATTAAGCCGCACCTGTGGCGGCTGGCCATGCTCGGCCTGCTGGGCATGGCGCTCTATCAGAGCCTGGCCTATTACGCCGCACACAGCGTCAGCGCGCTCTTTATGGGGATCATTGGTGCGCTGATCCCGCTGCTTACCGTGCTGCTGAGCGTGGTGATCCTGCGGATTGCGCCGACGCTCGGGATCCTGCTCGGCAGCGTGATCTCCTTTACCGGTCTGGTGTGGCTGGTGAGCGAGGGTAACGTCACGCAGTTGCTGAGTCAGGGGCTGGGCAAGGGAGAACTGATGATGCTGGCCGCCTCGGCCGCCTATGCGCTCTATGGCGTGCTGACCCGCCGCTGGGCGCTGCCGCTGCCGATCTGGCACAGCCTCTACGTGCAGATTTTCTTTGGTGTGCTGCTGTTACTGCCCGGCTTCCTGCTGGCGCCGACGGTCGCCCTGAACCTGCACAACCTGCCGCTGGTGCTGTTTGCCGGCCTGTTTGCCTCGATCATCGCACCCTTTTTGTGGATCCACGGTGTTCAGCGTCTGGGTGCCAGCACCACCAGCATCTTTATGAACCTGATCCCGCTGTTTACCGCCCTGATCGCCGTGCTGTTTCTGCATGAGCATCTGCACAGCTACCACTGGATCGGCGGCGGTCTGACGCTTGCCGGGGTGATCCTGGCGCAGCGGCTGCGCACGCCCCTCACCCGGCGAAAGGCGGTCAGCCTGAATCAGCTGTAAACCGTACCGTAACCCGCAGCCCGCCCAGCTGCGGGCTGCGATCCAGCTGCATGGTTGCGCCGTGCCAGGCACAGATATCCTGCACCAGCGCCAGGCCGATACCGGCTCCCGGCTGCATGCCCGCATTGTCCAGCCGCTGAAAAGGCTGTAGCGCCTTCAGATGCTCTGCTCCCTCAATGCCCGGCCCGCTGTCCTCGATTTCCAGCCCGCCCGCCACCACCCGTGCAGTGACGATGCCGTGACAGGGGGTATATTTAATCGCGTTGTCCAGCAGGTTGGCGCACAGTTCGCCCAACAGTACCCCGTCGCCCCTGACCAGGCTGCTCTCTTCCCCTTCATAGCCCAGATCAATCTGCCGGGTGCGGGCCGCCGTATAGCGGCTGAAGCAGGCGTCGCGCACAATGGCCGCCAGATCCACCTGCGCCATCGGTTTGTCCTCGCCGTGACGCGCTTTGATACGGGCCAGCTGCAACAGCCGATCGGTCAGGATAATGGTCTCATCCAGCGTATGCCGCATGCCGAGCAGGCTCTCCTGCCAGGCTTCGGGCCGTTCACTGCTGAGCGCGACGCTGACCTGGGTTTTAAGGATGGTCAGCGGCGTGCGCAGCTGGTGCGCGGCGTCAGCACTGAAACGATCCTGGCGCGCCAGCAGCCCCCGCAGCCGGGCAAGATAGCGGTTAAAGGCGATGATCAGCGGCTGCAGTTCCGACCAAGGCAGCGAGGGAAGTGGCGTTAACTCGCCACCGTCGCGCTGCAATACGATGCGCGACAGCCGCCGCAGCGGGCGCAACACCCGGCGCAGCATCAGGCCCGCCAGCAGCAGCGTCATCAGCACCAGACCGCTCTGGCTGATCAGCGCGGTGCGCATCAGCCCGCGGGCAAACTCCTGCCGGGAGTGAACGGTTTCGGCCACCAGCACCAGCGCCATGCCATCCACCCCTGACTCGCTTACCGGCTGCCAGAGCGCCGCAACCCGGATACGTTGCTGGTGATAGCGGCCGTCATAGAAGTGCACCAGCGCCGGATAGGCGGCCGACATTTTGCTGGTGATGGGAATCGGCGGCAGATCGTTGTAGCCGGATAAGGTTTTGCCTTCCGGGGAGATCACCTGGTAGAAGAGCTGGTCGTTCATGTTGCGCTCGAAACTGTCGAGCACGACCCAGGGCACGTCCACCTCCAGATGCTGCCGCCGCACCACCAGCCGCTCCGCCACCGTCCGCGCGGACGCCAGCAGCGAGCGATCGTAGGCCTGATTCGCGGCCGCCAGCCCGCTCTGATAGTGGGTATAGACCGAAAGCGCCCAGAGCAACAGCAGCGGCAGGCCAAACCAGGCCAGCAGCTCACCCCGCAGCGAATGCGTCAGCCGCATGGCAGCGTTTCCAGGCTGTAACCCAGCCCGCGCAGCGTCACAATCGCCACATCGCTGCCCGCCAGTTTTTTTCTGACCCGGTGCACGTAAAGCTCGATACTCTCCGGGCTGGCTTCATCCGCCAGGCTGAAGGTCTGCTCATAGAGAAACTGCCGGGAGACCGGCCGGCCATGACGCTGCATCAGCGTCGTCAGGACGCTCGATTCGCGCGGGGTCAGCGCCAGCGGCCTGTCGGCCAGCAGGAAATAGCCCTCGCTGTCCAGCCTCAGCTGGCCCAGCGACTGATTCTGCGTGGTCTGGCTCTGGCTGCGCCGCAGCAGCGCCCGTAGCCGCGCTTCCAGCTCATCCAGCTCAAAGGGTTTGGTCAGGTAGTCATCCGCGCCCAGGTTCAGGCCACGCACCCGGTCATCCAGCGCGCTGCGCGCGGTCAGCAACAGCACCGGCACGCTCTGGCCCCGCCGCCGCAGCCGGGTCAGCACCTCCAGGCCATCGATCCGTGGCAGAGAGACATCCAGCACGACCAGCGCATAGGCTTCACATTGCAGGGCGTGATCGGCCGCCACGCCATCCGCCACCCAGTCAACCGCAAACCCTTTTTGCGTCAGCGCCTTCTGCAGCCAGCGCGCCAGGTCAGCCGTATCTTCCACCAGTAAGAGACGCATATCACATCCTGTCATTAAATCCGGTCCCTGAAAGGTAAATGAAAGGTGGCTGTTTTAACAATTCGATAACGCTGATGTTTCAGCAGCAATCACACTCTGGATGAATGAATGGAGCCTGCAATGAAAAAATTAATGCCTGCCGCCCTCGCCACCACCCTGCTGACGCTGATGGCGACGCATGCCATCGCCGAAGAGGGGCCGGGCCGCACCGAATGTATCGCGCCCGCGAAACCCGGCGGCGGTTTTGATCTGACCTGCAAACTGTTGCAGGTCTCACTGCAGGAAACCGGCCAGATTAAGACGCCGATGCGCGTCACCTACATGCCCGGCGGCGTCGGCGCGGTCGCCTATAACGCCATCATCGCCCAGCGTCCGGCCGAGGCGGGCACCGTTGTCGCCTTCTCCGGCGGCTCGCTGCTCAACCTCTCTCAGGGCAAGTTTGGCCGCTATACCGTTGACGACGTGAAGTGGCTGGCGGCCGTCGGCACCGATTACGGCATGGTGGCGGTGCGTGAAGATGCGCCGTGGAAAACCCTGGGTGAGCTGATGGCGGCCATGAAAGAAGATCCTACCAAAGTGGTGGTGGGTGCCGGGGCGTCAATCGGCAGCCAGGACTGGATGAAGACCGCGCTGCTGGCACGCGAAGCCGGTATCGATCCCCGCAAGATGCGCTATGTCGCCTTTGAGGGCGGCGGTGAGCCGGTGACGGCGCTGCTCGGCAACCATATTCAGGTGGTCTCCGGTGACATGAGTGAGATGGTGCCGCACCTGCAGGGCGGCAAAATGCGGGTGCTGGCCGTGATGTCCGATCAGCGTCTGCCGGGCCAGCTGGCGGAAGTACCGACCGCCAAAGAGCAGGGTTTTAACATCGTCTGGCCGGTGATCCGCGGCTACTACCTCGGTCCGAAGGTCAGCGATGCCGATTATCAGTGGTGGGATGAGGCGTTCAAAAAGATGGTCGGGACGCCGGAGTTCAAAAAGCAGCGCGACATGCGCGGACTGTTCGAATTTAACCTGACCGGTCAGGCGCTCGACAGCTACGTGAAGAAGCAGGTGGCGGATTACCGTGAGCAGGCTAAATCCTTTGGCCTGGCCAAATAACGGGAGCAGATGATGAGCGATCGTATTTTTGCTGCCCTGTGGCTGGCGCTGTGCCTCGGCGGCATGGTAGTGGCCTGGCAGATCCAGAGTGAATACAGTTACGAACCGGTGGGGCCGCGCCCGTTCCCGATGGCGATCCTGGGCCTGATGGCTATCTGCGCCGTGCTGATGCTCTTTCGTAAACCGGACGCTATTCAGTGGCCCGCCAGCGGCACCCTGAAACGGCTGGCGGCGCTGGCCGTGATGATGATGCTCTATGGCTGGCTGTTCGAGACGCTGGGCTTCGCCATCTGCACGACGCTGCTGACCTTTGGCATCGGCCTGCTGTTCGGGGCGCGCTGGTGGGCCGCCGCGCTGGCCGGGCTGGTGATGGGCACCGCGCTGTTTTACGCATTTGATCGTCTGCTGGAAGTCACCCTTCCGGTCGGCAGCTGGCTGAGTTAAGGAGAGCATCATGGATACCTGGTCCTTTTTAATGCAGGGCTTTGCCGTCGCCATGACGCCAGAGAATCTGCTGATCGCCCTGATCGGCTGCTTTATCGGCACCATCGTCGGCCTGCTGCCTGGCCTCGGCCCGATTAACGGCGTGGCAATTCTGATGCCGCTGGCGTTTGCGCTGCACCTGCCGGCTGAATCGGCGCTGATCCTGCTGGCGACGGTTTATATCGGCTGTGAGTATGGCGGACGTATCTCCTCGATTCTGCTCAACGTGCCGGGCGATGCCGGTGCCATCATGACCGCGCTGGATGGCTACCCCATGGCGCAGCAGGGTAAAGCGGGCGTCGCCCTCTCCATTTCGGCGGTCAGCTCGTTTATCGGCTCCACCATCGCTATCGTGGGGATCATTCTGTTCGCCCCGCTGCTGGCCAGCTGGTCGCTGGCGTTCGGACCGGCTGAATATTTTGCCCTGATGGTCTTCGCCATCGCCTGCCTGGGCAGCATGATGAGCCACAACCCGCTGAAATCGTTCCTTGCCGCCTTAATCGGTCTGGGCATGGCGACGGTCGGGGTGGATGCGAATACCGGCGTCTACCGGTTTACCTTCGAAAGCGTCCACCTTTCCGACGGCATTCAGTTTGTGGTTGTCGTGATTGGCCTGTTCTCGGTCAGTGAAATTCTGCTGATGCTGGAATCAACCAGCAGCGGTCAGAAGGCGGTGCGGGCGAGCGGCCGCATGATGTTCAACATGAAAGAGGCGGCGATGGCAACCGGTGCAACGCTACGCTCCTCCTTCCTGGGCTTCTTTGTCGGCGTTCTGCCGGGTGCCGGTGCGACCATCGCCAGCGCCATCGCCTACATGACGGAGAAAAAAATCAGCGGCAGTGACCAGTTCGGTAAAGGCGATATCCGCGGCGTGGCCGCCCCGGAAGCGGCAAACAACGCCTCCGCCTGTGGCTCCTTTATCCCGATGCTGACGCTGGGTATCCCTGGTTCCGGCACCACGGCGGTGATGGTCGGCGCCCTGACGCTCTATAACATCACGCCAGGCCCGGCGATGTTTGTCGAGCAGCCGGATATCGTCTGGGGTCTGATCGCGGCACTGCTGATTGGCAACGTCATGCTGCTGGTGATGAACATCCCGATGATCAACGTTTTTGCCCGTATGCTGAGCATTCCGCTCTGGATCCTGGTGCCGGCCATCGCCGCGATTTCCGCCGTGGGCGTTTACGCCGTGCACAGCACCACCTTCGATCTGCTGCTGATGGTCGGTCTGGGGATTTTCGGCTATATCCTGCGCAAAATGGACTTCCCGATGTCGCCCCTGATTCTGGGCTTCGTGCTGGGTGAAATGCTCGAACAGAACCTGCGCCGCGCCCTGTCGATCAGTAACGGCAATCTGGTGATCCTGTGGGAAAGCCTGATTTGCAAAGTGCTGCTGGTGCTGGCGATTGTGGTCCTGCTTGTCCCGCCACTCTGGAAACGCTGGCGTCGTCATCGCCTGAAGCTGGCGGAAGAGTAAATCTCGCATCAAACAGATGTCCCCCGTGGGATTTCACGGGGGCTTTTGCTATCATGGCCTATTCTTGTTCCGGCGCACCCCACGCTGTTCTGTTTTTCCAAGGAATCCGCCATGCAACCTCTCAGCGGCCCCGGTGTGCCGGTCGGCGATCGTTCATCTGTCAATCCGCAAACCGGCGTTTCGCGTCACGGTTCGGTGGCCGGTGAGCAGCCGCTCTCCCCTGCGCAGCGCACCACCTTAGAACGTCTGATCGTGCGTATCTCTTCGCTCAGCAATCTCAAAGCGCCTGAACTCTGGGCGGGCGTTCGCCATGAGGTCGGCGTGAAGAGCGAGGCTGAGTTGCAGTCGCGCCACTTTCCGTTAGCGGAACAGTACCTTAACAGCCGCCTGACCCAGGCGCAGAACGGCCACGCCACGCGTCAGCTGATGACCCAGCTCACCGAGCTGCTGCCTAAGGGCAATAACCGTCAGGCGGTCAGCGACTTCATTCGCCAGCAGTTTGGTCAGACCGTGCTGAGCGCGCTGAGTCAGGATCAGCTGCACCAGGTGCTGACCATGCTGCAGAACGGGCAGATGACGATCCCGCAGCCGCAACAGATCCGCGTCAGCGATCGCACCCTGCTGCCTGCCGAGCACCATACGCTGAATCAGCAGGTGATCCGTCTGGCGGCCGCGACCGGTGAATCGACCGGAAAGCTCTGGACGGCGGCCCTGAAGCTGGTGAATCTGACCAGCGGCGATCCGATCCCGTCGCGCCACTTCCCGCTGCTGACCCAGTATCTGCAGGTGCGCCAGACGCTGAGCCAGCACAGCGCGCCGACGCTGCAATTGCTGGAGGCGTCCCTGAAACAGCCGCTGGATAAGCAGGAACAGAGCCAGCTGGAGGAGTACAGCCAGCAGCGTTTCCAGGCGACGCCGCAGACCGTGCTCACCGCGACCCAGACGCAGGATCTGCTTAACTTCCTGTTCAGCCGTCGCGCCGAGCGGGCAGAGAAACTTCACGAGCAGCCGCTGGCGCCCAGCGAGATCAAGCCGCAGCCGATCTGGTCGCCGTTTGTCGCCTCGCTGCCCGCGGGTCTGCAACCTCTGGCTCAGCGTCCCCTGCTGGGTCTGTTTGTCGCGCTGTTAGTTATCTTCCTGCTCTGGCTGGTGTTCTGAGTCAGCAGCCACAGGATGCCGCCGGCCCGGAAACGGGCCATTCACCCGCCGCCTCCCCCCACGTCAGCGGATGACCGTCCCGTTTCCAGAAATCCAGCCCGCCAGTCAGCTCTTTGACCTGAAACCCCAGCGAAGCCAGCTTCAGAGCCGCTTTCGTCGAGCCGTTGCAGCCGATGCCGTCACAATAGGTGACATAGACTTTGCTGCGGTCGAGCCGGGCCGTGCTCTCCGCGTTCATGCCGCGATGCGGAAAGTTAATCGCGCTGCAGATATGTCCGGCGCGATACGCGTCCGGGGCGCGCGCATCAATCACGACAATATCCGTGAGCTGCTGCCCTAAATCTTCCGCCAGATCCCAGGCGTCAGTGTAGTAAGCGAGTTTAGCCTGCAGATACTCCAGACTGTGCTGCGGCGTGGCGGCCGGAATGCGTAAAACCGATGACATCGCGATTCTCCTGTTGTGGTGAGCAGGCAGTTTACGGCAAATTGGACTGCTTACTGATACCCATTCCTCATCAGGGATAAGACCCATATGAGCTCTCCGCTGTTACAACTTTTCCAGCATCAGGCGAGCGGCGGCGTGCGTGAGCGGCTCTGCGCCACTCTGCGGCTGGCAATCCACCGTCATCATCTGCACGCCGGGCAGCAGCTGCCCTCCAGCCGACAGCTGGCGCAGGACCTGCGGCTGTCCCGCGTCACGGTGGAGGCAGCTTACGGACAGCTGGAGAGTGAAGGCTATCTGCGACGCGAGACCGGGCGCGGTACCTTTGTTGCCATTACCGTTCCCGTCAGCCCGCAGTCGCCAGCGAGCCGCCCTCAGCCTGCCCGGTTCTCGGCGCGGGGCCAGCAGGTGCTGGCGACCGGAGGCTGTCAGGATCCCCCTTTTCCCCATGCATTTGCCGCCGGTTCACCGGAGTTACGTGCATTTCCTCACGATCTCTGGCGACGATTAACCGGCAACGTGCAGCGCACCCTGGGCAGCGCGGCGATGGGGTATGGCGATCCATGCGGCTATCTGCCACTGCGCGGCGCCCTCGCCGATTATCTGTCGCTCGCCAGGGGCGTAGTCTGCCAGCCGGAGCAGGTCATCATTCTGACCAGTTCGCAACAGGCGCTGCAGCTGCTGGCTATGATGCTGGTCGATCCTGGCGACACGGTGTGGATGGAGGAGCCCGGTTATCCCGGCGCCCGCAACGCGTTTCTGGCCGCTGGCGCACAGGTGCGCGGCATCGGGGTGGACGCCGAAGGCGCGCTGCCCGCCAGCGGCAGCGCGAAGCTGATGTATCTGACCCCCTCGCACCATTATCCCACCGGCGCCACGCTGAGCCTGCCACGGCGTCTGGCGTGGCTGGCGTGGGCGCAGCGCCACCAGAGCTGGCTGATCGAGGACGATTATGACAGCGAGTTTCATTACGACGAGCGTCCTGTTCCGGCCCTGCAGGGCCTGGATCGCTATCAGCGGGTGATTACGCTGGGCACCTTTTCTAAATCGCTGTTCCCCTCGCTGCGGCTGGCCTGGATGGTTGTTCCGCCCGCGCTGATCACGCCCCTCGGCCAGGCGCGCAGCGTGCTGGACGGTCACAGTGCCCTGTTGCCGCAGGCGATAACCGCCGCCTTTCTGCAGCAGGGCCATTTCGCCAGCCATCTGCGGCTGATGCGTCAGCTCTATCACAGCCGTCGGGATCTGTTGCGGACGCAGATTACGCAGCGGCTGTCGCCCTGGCTCACGCCGATGGCCAGCGGCGGCGGCCTGCAGGTCACGGTGAAACTCAACCAGCAAGAGCCACAACGGGAAGCGCGACTGACCGCGCTGGCAGCACAGCGGGGTCTGCTGCTGCCGCGCCTGAGTCCGCTCTATGCCGGGTCCACGCCGCAGCAGGGCTGGATGCTGGGCTTTGCGGCGCTGACGCCGGAGGAGATCGTAACAGGGTGCGATAAGCTGCGAGCGCTGCTGCAGGCGGATTAAGGCGGAGCGTTAAACAGGCGCAGGGAGGGAGACTTCAGACGGATGCGCCTTTACGTCAGGGGGAAACGTCAATGTGAAAAAGACGCGCACTGCGCCGGGCAAAGAAAAAGGGCCGGCAAGCCGGCCCTTCAGCATCCTGACGTAATGATTACGCCTGATATTTACGCATGGTCAGCGTGGCGTTGGTGCCGCCGAAGCCGAAGCTGTTGGACATCACCGTGGTCAGCTCTTTTTCCATCGGCTGGGTGACAATGTTCATGCCTTCCGCTGCCGCATCGAGTGAACTGATGTTGATGCTAGGCGCGATAAAGCCATGTTCCAGCATCAGCAGTGAGTAGATCGCTTCCTGCACGCCCGCCGCACCCAGGGAGTGACCGGTCATGGCTTTGGTCGCAGAGATGTACGGCGTGTTGTCGCCAAACACTTCGCGGATCGCACCCAGCTCTTTCACGTCGCCCACCGGGGTGGAAGTACCGTGGCTGTTCAGGTAGTCGATTGGGGTATCCACACCGTTCATCGCCATCTTCATGCAGCGCACTGCGCCTTCGCCTGACGGCGCAACCATGTCGGCACCATCGGAGGTCGCACCGTAACCGACGATTTCGGCATAGATGTGCGCACCACGGGCCAGCGCATGCTCCAGCTCTTCAACCACGACCATGCCACCGCCACCGGCGATAACGAAGCCGTCGCGCTCGTTGTCATAGGTGCGTGACGCTTTTTCTGGCGTGTCGTTGTAGCGGGTAGAGAGCGCGCCCATTGCGTCGAACTCACAGGCCATCTCCCAGCACAGCTCTTCGCCGCCACCGGCAAAAACGATATCCTGTTTGCCCAGCTGAATCTGCTCAACCGCGTTACCGATACAGTGCGCAGAGGTGGCACAGGCGGAGCTGATCGAGTAGTTTACGCCATGAATTTTAAATGGCGTGGCGAGGCAGGCAGATACACCGGATGCCATCGCCTTGGTCACGACATAGGGACCCACGGCTTTCAGACCACGCGGGCTGCGCATGGCGTCCGCACCGAACACCTGAAAACGTGGCGAACCGCCGCCTGAACCGGCAATCAGACCCACACGCGGGTTGCTCTGATACATTTCAGCGCTGAGGCCGGAATCTTTAATCGCTTCTTCCATGGAGAGATAAGCATAGATGGACGCATCACTCATAAAACGCACAACTTTGCGATCGATGAGGCCGGTGGTATCTAATTTAACGTTACCCCAGACGTGACTACGCATGCCGGAATCTTTCATCTCTTCAGAAAAGGTGATGCCAGAGCGTCCTTCACGCAGAGATGACAGCACTTCCTGCTGGTTATTACCAATACTGGAAACGATCCCTAAGCCAGTAATCACAGCACGTTTCATTCAATCTTCCTCATCCACTTCTTCTTAATTGGGATGCACTCTAGCGTACACTTGTACGCCGAACAAGTCCGATCAGCTATTTCCTTTTGTAAATTTGCGTCATGTCACGTGGGTCGTTAAAATCGCGCCACTGCCTGAAAAATGAGCCTTTGCCGTGAAATTAACATCGGTTGAACATGCACAGCTAAACTGGAATGAACAGGGTACACCTGTTTCCCGAGCGTTTGATGACGTCTATTTCTCTAATGACAACGGTCTGGAAGAGACGCGCTACGTATTCCTTGGCGGGAACGGTTTTCCCCAGCGTTTTGCTGCGCATCCGCGCGATCTCCTGGTCGTGGCGGAGAGCGGTTTTGGCACCGGTCTCAATTTCCTGACGCTGTGGCAGGCGTTCGACGCCTTTCAGCGTGAACAGCCGGATGCCCCTCTCAGACGACTGCACTTCATCAGTTTCGAAAAATTCCCCCTGACCCGCGAAGATCTGGCGGCGGCCCATCAGCACTGGCCTGAACTGGCACACTGGGCCGGGGCGCTGCAGGCGCAGTGGCCTGCTGCCCTGCCCGGCTGTCAGCGGCTGCTGTTTGATGGCGGTCGCATCACGCTGGATCTCTGGCTGGGGGATATTAACGCGCTGATGAGTCAGCTGGATGAAAGTCTGCATCGCCAGGTGGATGCCTGGTTCCTGGACGGGTTTGCCCCGTCGAAGAACCCCGACATGTGGACGCCGGAGCTGTTCGGCATGATGGCAAGGCTGGCGCGGCCGGAGGCGACCTTCGCCACCTTCACCGCCGCCGGTTTTGTGCGGCGCGGGCTGCAGCAGGCGGGCTTTGACGTCATCCGCCGCAAAGGATTTGGTCCGAAACGCGAGATGCTGTGCGGCACATTGCAGGATGCGCCTGCACTGCCCAGCCCGCAGCCGTGGTATCACCGCCGCGCCGCTGAAGAGCGCGAAGTAGCCCTGATCGGCGGTGGCGTTGCCAGTGCGACCCTGGCGCTGGCGCTGCTGCGTCGCGGCTGGCGGGTAACGCTCTACTGTGCCGATGAAGCGCCCGCGCTGAACGCCTCCGGTAACCGTCAGGGGGCGCTCTACCCGCTTCTCAACCAGCACGATCCGGCCCTGGCGACCTTTTTCCCGGCGGCCTTTGGCTTCGCCCGCAGGCTCTACGACCAGCTAAACGTCAGCTATGAACATGCCTGGAGTGGCGTGCTGCAACTGGGCTGGGATGAGAAGAGCCGTAAAAAGATCGGGAAGATGCTGGCGATGGGGCTGCCAGAGACGATCGCCCATCACGTCGATGTCGCCGAGGCAGAAAGGCTGGCGAATGTTAAACATGGCCATGACGGTATTTTCTATCCGCAGGGCGGCTGGCTTTCACCGGTCGAACTGACGACGGCGATCCTGGCCTATGGCGAAACTCAGGGCCTGCGCATTCACTGGCTGCACCGCGTCGAGACGCTGTCGCGCGAGGATGAGCAGTGGACGCTCACTTTCCGCGATCGTCCGGCGGTTCGCCACACCAGCGTGGTGCTGACGAACGGTCACACCATTGCTGACTTTATCCAGAGCGCCCCCCTGCCAGCCTATGCGGTGGCCGGTCAGGTCAGTCACGTTCCCTCCACGCCCGGCCTGGATGCGCTGCAGACGGTGCTCTGTTACGACGGCTATCTGACGCCTGTCAGCCCGCAGTTTGGCACCCACTGCATTGGCGCCAGCTACCGCCGGGGCGAGACCACCACCGATTATCGCGAGACGGATCAGCAGGAGAACCGCAGTCGGCTGGTGCACTGCCTGCCGGACGGCGAGTGGGCCAGAGGCGTCGATGTCAGTGGCGGCGAAGCGAGAATGGGTGTGCGCTGTGCGTCGCGCGATCACCTGCCGATGGTCGGCAGCGTGCCCGATTATGCGGCAACGCTGGCGCAGTATGCCGATCTGCCGGCCACGCTGGCCCGCGGCGGTGAGGTCGCTGAAGCGCCCGATCTGCCGGGCTTGTTTATTGCTGGTGCGCTGGGATCGCGCGGCCTGTGCAGTGCACCGCTGGTGGCCGAAGTGCTGGCCGCCCAGCTGGCGGGTGAACCGCAGCCGCTGGATGCTGCGACGCTGGCGGCGCTCAATCCGAATCGTTACTGGGTCAGGAAATTACTGAAGGGAAAAGCGGTCTAGCGGACGCAACGGGCGGCACGCCGCCCGGCACGATTACGCGGAGAGCTGGCGGGCCTGAACGAACAGGTTATCCCACATGCCGACGACCAGGGCCTGGTCGCGCGGTGAAAGTTCACCGGCGGCAATGGCATTTTGCAGGCTGCGTGAGACCTGAACCTGCAGCGCTTCCGGGGTGTGTTCATCCAGCTGCTCGACTTCCGCGACCGCCAGAGTCAGGTGCCCGCGCAGATAACCGCTGGCGAACAGCTCATCGTCGCTGGCGTGATCAACCATGTCGTCAATCAGGGCCAGAATACGCGCTTCAAATTCTGCGATCATCTCAATTCCTCTTTTAATCATGCCTTGCTGCATCACAGATCGTCCGGCCAGGGAAACTGCGACGCGGTTAATGGCGGTCTGCCATAAAATTCCGCCAGAGCGGTAATAAAACGCGCGGGACGGTCGGGAATACCCGACGTCAGATAACGCATCACCTGAGCATGCACCTTACGCTGAAACGCAATGCGATCCGGCTCACAATCTCCATCGAGATTGTCACAACTCACGTTGAAGGGAAAGCCTGCCGCGGTACAAAACATCCACTCCAGCGCCTGCGGCTTCACTTCTACCGCTTCAAACTGGCTCTGCGTCTGGGCATCGCGGCCATCCGGGCAATACCAGTAGCCAAAATCGACCAGCTTACGACGGGCTTCGCCGGCGATGCACCAGTGAGAGATTTCATGCAGGGCGCTGGCGTAAAAGCCGTGGGCGAAGACCACCCGGTTCCACGGCGACGTTTCGTCGGCAGGAAGATAGATCGGTTCATCGTCGCCTTTAATTAGACGGGTCTGAAATTCATCGCTGAAGCAGCGATCGAACAGCGCGATCAGCTGTTCGTAATGATGGGTCGGGTTCATGACAGGTTCACGTGAAAAGTTACGATTGCAGCGCGGCAAGCCAGGCCATAATGGCGCTGCCGTGGCTGTCCCACAATAATTTAATGCTCATGACGGCGGAGACAATCACCACCATCGGGCGGATCAGTTTCTGTCCGCGGCTCAGCACCAGGCGCGCGCCCATGCGGGCACCGCAGAAAGCCCCGAGCATCATGATCAGACCGGTTCCCCAGACGACTTTACCGCCAAACATAAAGAACAGCAGGCTGCCCACGTTCGAGGTGAAGTTCAGTACCTTGGCATGGGCGGTCGCTTTGGCGAGGTTGTAGCCGCAGAGCGTGACAAACGCCAGCGCATAGAAAGAGCCAGCGCCGGGGCCGAAGAATCCGTCGTAGAATCCTATCGCTCCGCCGCCGACCAGCGCGTAGGCGAGGCCATGCAGGCGGCGCGTCTGGTCCACTTCCCCCAGACGCGGCATCAGCAGGAACCACAGGCCGATAGCGATCAGGAACAGCGGCAGCATCTGACGCAGAAAATCCGCCTGCAGGCGCTGGATCAGGATGGCGCCCAGTACCGAACCGAGCAGCGTCATGGCGATGTTCAGCCTCTGCTCTTTCAGACTGACCGCGCCGCGCCGGACAAAATAGAGGCTGGCGGAAAACGATCCGCCGACCGACTGCAGCTTATTGGTCGCCAGCGCCTGGGCCGGAGAGAGGCCCGCAGCCAGCAGCGAAGGCACGGTCAGTAACCCGCCGCCGCCCGCGATGGAATCGATAAAACCGGCGAGCATGGCGATTAAGAACAGCAGCCCGACCAGCAGCGGGCTGACCACAAACCAATCCATGGAATCCCTTACAGTAGATGTTTACCCAGCAGGGCCTGACAGGCAGGCGGAAGCGGTGGCGGCTCGCGTTTCACCGGCGCGCCTGAACCCGGCTGCTTCGGCAGGAACCAGCTCTGCAGCTCGGCGCCACAGCCGTCACCCGCAGGCGGTTCAGGCTGCTCTTCGCACCCGGGACTGCCCGCCGGGCAGCGCAGCCGCACATGCATATGAGCGCGATGAGCGAACCACGGACGCACTTTGCGCAGCCACGCCCGGTCGCTTCCCGCATCGGCACATAGCTGCTTTTTAATCGCCGGATTGACGAAGATACGCGTAACTTCATCATCTTTCGCCGCCAGTTTAATCAGGCTGTCAATTTCGGGCTGCCAGTGACGGGCAATCACATTGCGATCGCCCGGCCCCACCAGATCCAGCGGTTGCGGCTTCAGCAGCTGCTGCGCGCTCCAGCGGGTTTTGGGCAGCTGCAGCCAGATATCGACGTCGAGTCCGGTCTGGTGACTGGCGTGACCGCTGCTGAAGCGGCCGCCTGCTGCCATGCCCATATCGCCGATCAGCACATTGCCCAGCTGCAGGTTGTGCACCTGGTTACTGAGTCGCTGAATAAACTGAATCAGATCGGGATGACCGAAATAGCGACGCTGATCCTGACGCATCACCTGATAGTGAGGTGAATTCAGCGGCAGCGCCTCAGCACCAACGATACAGCCGTTGGCGAAGCCCCCGATGGATTGGGGCGCACCGCTGATGGGCTGCTGAATACGCTGCCACGGCGTCGCCGCCAGGCTGGATGCGCTGACCAGCAGCGCGCTGAGGATAAGCAGGAGTCTCTTCATCCTGTCACCAGCGTGGCACGGAGCTGTTAACGTCACCGTTCTGCGCACGCTGGCGCAGCAGATGATCCATCAGGACGATCGCCATCATCGCCTCGGCGATCGGCACGGCGCGGATCCCGACGCAGGGATCGTGGCGGCCTTTAGTGATCATCTCCACCTCTTCGCCGTCGCGGGTAATGGTTTTGCCCGGGACGGTGATGCTGGAGGTCGGTTTCATCGCCAGGTTGGCGCTGATGGTCTGGCCGCTGCTGATGCCGCCCAGAATGCCGCCCGCGTGGTTGCTCTGGAAACCGTCGTGACGGATTTCGTCGCGATGCTGGCTGCCGCGCTGGTTCACCACGGCAAAACCGTCACCGATTTCGACGCCTTTTACCGCGTTGATGCTCATCAGCGCATGCGCCAGATCGGCATCCAGACGGTCAAAGACCGGCTCGCCCAGGCCTGGCGGCACGTTATCCGCCATGACCGTCACTTTCGCGCCAATGGAGTCGCCCTCTTTTTTCAGGCCACGCATCAGTTCATCCAGCGCTTCCAGCTTGTCGGCATCCGGGCAGAAGAACGGGTTCTGTTCAACGATGCTCCAGTCTTTCAGCTCACAGGCGACGTCACCGATCTGCGCCAGATAACCGCGCACCACCACGCCATGCTTCATCTGCAGATACTTTTTGGCAATCGCGCCCGCCGCGACGCGCATCGCGGTTTCGCGCGCCGACGAGCGGCCGCCGCCGCGATAGTCGCGCTGACCATATTTCTGCTCGTAGGTGTAATCAGCATGGCCGGGACGGAAGAGATCCTTGATGGCGCCATAATCCTGGGAGCGCTGATCGGTATTCTCAATCAGCAGACCGATAGAGGTGCCGGTGGTGACCCCTTCAAAAACACCCGACAAAATTTTCACCTGATCCGGCTCGCGACGCTGTGTGGTGTAGCGCGAGGTGCCGGGACGACGGCGATCGAGATCGTGCTGAATGTCGGCCTCCGTCAGCGGAATGCCCGGCGGCACGCCATCAACGATACAGCCCAGCGCCAGACCGTGGGATTCGCCAAAGGTGGTTACTCGAAAAAATTGCCCGATGCTGTTTCCGGCCATGCTGTTTCCTTGTCAGAGTTCGGCGGGCGAGGCTTCGCCCCACTTTTAGTCTTTGTAAAAAGAGAAATGGTGTTGTGCGTCGACGATCTGCTGGCGCGTCAGGGTAAAGACACCGTCCCCGCCGTTGTCGAATTCCAGCCAGGTGAACGGCACATCAGGATACTGCTCGATCATGTGCACCATGCTGTTGCCCACTTCGCAGACCAGAACGCCCTGCTCGCTGAGATAGTCAGGCGCGCAGGCCAGTATGCGGCGCACCAGCTTGAGGCCGTCGCTGCCGGCTGCCAGGCCAAGCTCCGGCTCATGGCGATATTCATTCGGCAGGTCGTCCATATCTTCCGCATCCACATAAGGCGGATTGGTGACGATCAGATCGTATTTCAGCGGCGGCAGTTCGCGGAACAGATCGGCACGGATCGGCGTAACCTGATGGATCAGGCCATGCTCTTCGATGTTCTGCTCGGCCACCGCCAGCGCACCGGTCGAAATATCGACCGCATCGACTTCCGCTTCCGGGAAGGCGTAGGCGCAGGCAATCGCGATACAGCCGCTGCCGGTGCACATATCGAGAATATGACGCGGCGGGGCACTGACCAGACCGGCAAAGCGGTTCTCGATCAGTTCGCCGATCGGTGAACGCGGCACCAGCACGCGCTCATCCACAAAGAATTCGTGGCCGCAGAACCAGGCTTTATTGGTCAGATAGGCGACCGGAATACGCTCGTTGACGCGACGGATCACGCGCTCGACGATTAAGAGACGCTCGCTGGCGGTCAGACGCGCATTGCGCATATCTTCCGGAATATCCAGCGGCAGCCAGAGTGACGGCAGGACCAGTTGAACGGCTTCGTCCCAGGGATTATCTGTGCCATGCCCGTACCAGATTCCGGCAGCGGAAAAGCGGCTCACCGCCCAGCGCAGCATGTCCTGAATAGTGTGCAGTTCGTTCACTGCCTCATCGACGAAAATTTTGTCCACGTAGCCCTCCGCAGGCCTTTTGCTAAATCGGCCAGTAGTGTGCCATGAAGCCGGAGAGAATTCAGCGCAGCGAGGTGAAAAAGCTGACAATTATTCGTACTTAACGGTAAGGTATCGGCTCTGCTGTGTGACAGCCTTTTCTGATATGACTGACCTGCCATGAGTAAAAAAACGCCCTTAAGCCCGGATGATCAGGCGCTGTTTCGCCAGTTAATGACTGGCACGCGTCAGTTAAAACAGGACACATTTGTCCACAAAGCGCCGGTAAAAACGCGCCAGGTGCCGATAAAACGTCTGCTTTCAGAGCAGGCGGACAACAGCCACTACTTCTCGGATGAGTTTCAGCCGCTGCTCTCTACCGAAGGCGCAACCCGCTACGTGCGCGCCGACGTCAGCCACTTTGAGCTGAAAAAACTGCGTCGCGGCGACTATACGCCGGAGATTTTCCTCGACCTGCACGGCCTGACCCAGCAGCAGGCCAAGCAGGAGCTGGGCGCACTGATCGCCGCCTGCCGCCGTGAACATCTGTTCTGCGCCAGCGTCATGACCGGACATGGAAAACATATTCTGAAGCAGCAGACGCCGCTGTGGCTGGCCCAGCATCCGTGGGTGATGGCCTTTCATCAGGCACCGAAACTGTTCGGCGGTGACGCCGCGCTGCTGGTGCTGATTGAAATTGAGGAGTGGCAACCGCCCGAGTTGCCGTGAGGACGGGGCCGGTGTAATCGGCCCGCCAGAAGTCAGATGGCTTTCGCCAGCTTTTTCGGGCTGACCTGCCAGAGCAGTTTGCCGGCATGTTCAGCAGGGTCGAACTCAACGCAGGCGATGGCGGATGTGGCAAACATCGGCGGCGCCTCCTGCGGGCAGAGCTCAGAGACTAAATACCCTACCAGCGGCAGGTGCGAGATCACCAGAGCCGATTTCACCCCTTCGTTCGCCAGCATCTGCAGATAGCAGCCGACGCGCTCCGGATCGCCACCCGGCGTTAACTCCGGCAGCACATCCTGATTTTCAGGCAGGGAAAAGGCTTCACGCACGGTAGCGAGCGTTTGCTGCGCGCGTAAATAGGGACTCACCAGGACACGCTCAATTTCCGGCGTCTGGCTGTTCAGCCAGTGAGCCATCTGGCGGGATTCGTCGCAGCCACATAAGGTTAAAGGCCTGACTGAATCACTGGCTGCTTCCAGAGCCGCATCGCCGTGACGCATGATAAAAACTTGCATAAAGCACCGCTGTTGTTTGTCGATATCGCCCGGCGCGACGCGCCTGACTCTTCACTCTGCGAATGAACGCTGTGTTTTACCCTAATGACTTCAGTATAGTCAACCGGTTGTTTATTAAATAAGCACTTCTCAGAATCATGCTGCGCCGCACACTCTGGCGGCGCATTTCTAACCCGCTGAATTGGGTTGGTTATTCCACTTTCAGCAGAAATGTAAAATTTCGTCTATTTTCTGGCCGCCTGAATCAGCGCGTCACAGGGGGTAAACCGATCCCCATAACGCTGCGCAAGCCGGGTTAATCTGTTGACGACGTCCGCCGCCCCCAGTCGCGCCATGTAGTGGAACGGGCCGCCCAGGAAAGGCGGAAAACCGATGCCAAACACCGCGCCAATATCCCCGTCGCGGGCGCAGCGAATCACCTGTTCATCGAGACAGCGGGCCGCCTCGTTGAGCATCATCATCATGCAGCGTTCCGCTATCTCCGCGTCGCTCTGCCGGACCTGCGGCGTCACCTTCAGCAGTGCATAGAGCGAGGCGTCGGGTTTTTTACGCTGCCAGCGAGGCTGGTCGTAGCGATAGAAGCCTTTCCGGTTTTTACGGCCTTTGCGCCCCGCTTTCAGCACCGCGTCAAACGCGGCAGGCGCGGCAAAGCGTTCGCCATAAGCCTGCTCCAGAATCGGGCTGATTTTGCTGCCGACGTCGATACCGACCTCATCCAGCAACTGCAGCGGCCCCACCGGGAAACCGGCCTTCACCAGCGCGCGATCGATATGGTCGATCGGCTCCCCTTCCAGCAGACAGCGCATCGCCTCATTGATGTAGGGCGTCAGGATGCGGTTAACATAAAAGCCGGGTTTGTCCGCCACCACAATCGGGGTTTTGCCCTGGCTGCGCGCCAGCGCTACCGTGGTCACCAGCGTCGCGGTGGACGTATTCAGATGGGGGATCACCTCCACCAGCGGCATCTTCCCGACCGGACTGAAGTAGTGCAGCCCGATGACATTTTCCGGACGCTGCGCGCCCGCGGCGATCTCCGCAATCGGCAGCGAGGAGGTGTTGGAGGCGAACAGCGTATGGGGCTGACAGTGCGCCTCCACGTCGCGGACCATCTGCTGCTTCAGCGCCAGATCCTCAAAGACGGCTTCAATCACCACATCGCGCCGGGCAAAGCCCTGGTAATCGATGCCGCCGGTAATGCGGGCCATCTGCTGCTGCCGCTGTGCCGGGGTGATCTGACGTCGCCTGACCTTTTTGCTCAGCAGTTCCCAGCTGCTTTTCAGCGCGTGGTTAACCCCTTCCAGGCTGATATCTTTGATGCGCACCGGCAAGCCGGCATGGATAGCGGTGACGCTGGCGATACCGCCGCCCATCAGACCGCCACCAAGAACAGCGACGCGCCTGATGCTGGCGGGTTCGGCGTCTCCGCCCCGCTCCTTTTTCATGGCGGTCGTGGCGAAGAAGATGCCGCGCAGCGCGACCGATTCGGGCGTCATCGCCAGTTCACCGAAGGCACGCGCTTCCGCGTCGTGACCGGCCCGGCTGCCCTGCGCCAGCCCGGTGCGCACCACGTCGATGATGCGTTGCGCCGCCGGATAGTTACCCTGGGTTTTCGCGGCCGTCTGACGGGCCGCCAGCGTAAACAGGGCCTGGCGACCGCCTGGCCCCTGCAGCAGTCGATCGCGCAGCGGCAGTGTGCGTCCGCTGACCTTGCCTTTCTTTACTCTGGCGATGGCGGTTTCCAGCAGAATCGACCGCGGCACGGCGTCGTCAACGATCCCCAGCTTGCGCGCCTGTTTCGCCCGCACGCTTTTGCCGGTCAGGATCAGCGGCAGCGCCTGCCGGACGCCGATCAATCGCGGCAATCGCTGCGTACCGCCCGACCCCGGCAGCAGGCCGAGCTGTACTTCCGGCAGCCCGAGCCGGGTTTTGTCATCCAGCGAGCAGATGCGCGCATCGCACGCCAGCGCCAGCTCCAGACCGCCTCCGAGACAGGCACCGTGAATCGCCGCGACCACCGGAAACGGCAGCGCATCCAGCGCGGCCATCACCTCCTGGCCCTGCTTTGCCAGCGCTTCGGCTTCCTGCGCACTCTGGCAGCGGTCAATCATGCTGATGTCTGCGCCAGCGATAAAATTGTCCGTTTTACCGGAGATCAGCACCAGACCCGCCAGCTGCGGATCGCGCCGCGCCTCTGCGATAATGGCCGTTATCTCTCCGGCAAATTCCGCTTTCAGGGTGTTCATCTTCTCGCCGGGAACATCAATAGTGATGATGCCGACGTGATCTCCGCGCATCGTCAGATGAAACGCTTTCTGCTCCATTATTCGGCCTCCAGAACCATTGCCGCACCCAGACCGCCCGCTGCGCAGGCCGTAACCAGCCCCAGCCCGCCACCGCGTCGCCGGAGTTCATTCAGTGTCTGCGTGATCATACGTGCGCCCGTGGCGGCAAACGGATGACCATAGGCGATCGATCCGCCCAGCACGTTGAAGCGCTCTTCATTCACTTCGCCCAGCGCATGCGGACGATTCAGGATATCGCGGGCAAACCGCTCGTCGCGGAACAGCTGCAGGTTACTCAGCGTCTGGGCCGCAAAGGCTTCGTGCATATCAATAAGCGTAAGTTCGTCCAGCGTGACCCCGGCCCGATCCAGCGCCAGCGGCGAGGCATACGCGGGGCCCAGCAGCATATCCTGCTGCACATCGATTGCCGTAAAGGCGTAGCTGCGCAGATAGCCCAGCGGGCTGATACCCAGTTCGCGGGCGCGGCCTTCGCGCATCAGAATCACCGCCGCCGCGCCATCGGTCAGCGGCGTGCTGTTGGCGGCGGTGACGCTGCCGTGCTGACGGTCAAACGCCGGACGCAGCCGGGCGTAATCTTCTGCCTTCGCGTTCATGCGCACATTGTTGTCCTGATCGATGGCGCTTTTCCACGGCGGCACAAAGGCTGCCATCACTTCCTGCTGCAGAACGCCGGACTGCCAGGCTCTGGCGGCTCGCTGATGAGACCGTAGCGCCAGCGCATCCTGGGCTTCACGCGTGATGCCGTGACTCTTCGCCATCTGCTCGGCCGTGTCACCCATCCGCAGCCCGGTGGAATACTCCGCCACGGCAGGCGGCACCGGCAGCAGATCGCGCGGGCGCAGACGGCGCAGGATCTGCAGTTTTTGTCCGACGCTGCGGGCTTTATTGAGATCCACCAGCGCACGCGCCAGGGTTTTGGTAACGCCGATCGGCAGCACCGACGAGGAGTCCGCGCCACCGGCGATACCCGCCGAGATGGTGCCCGCCATCAGGCTCTCCGCCACGTTGGCGACCGCCTGAAAACTGGTGGCGCAGGCGCGGCTGACACTGTAAGCATCGGTCTGCACGCCGAGCCCGCTGCTCAGGACAATCTCGCGCGCAATGTTTGGCGCTTCCGGCATCTGAACCACCTGACCAAAGACCAGCTGTTCGATAACCTCCGGCGGCAGCTCACTGCGCGCCAGTAATTCGCTGACCACCATTCGTCCCAGTTCAATGGCGGGGATGCCATGAAAGCCGGTCGCCTGGCGCAGGAAAGGGGTGCGTAACCCGTGGGTTATTGCGATGCGTTCACCATCGCGCGTCAGCAGCGGCTGCGCTTTGCTCATTGTTCTCACCTGTGACTGGGACTGTGGCATCATTGCCTGAAGAGGTCTGACCTGATCAGTGTTAACCACAAGCGGGTGAGCCGCCAATACCGGAAAGGAAAAAGTGCGAAGAGAAACACGAAAATGAAAAACGCCGCACTGACGCGGCGTCGGGGGAGTCAGCGCAAACCGAGCTGGAAAATCAGGGTTTCCGCCTGGCAGCTGAAAGTGAAGTCGATGTCGAGCTGCACGCCCTGATTTATGTCGCTGAAGCGGGCTTCAATCACGCAGGGTTCCGATTCCACCTCGCGGGCACGCCGGGTGAGCTGCGCTAACTTCGCGTCCGCTTCCGCGCGGCTGGCAAACCACTCCGACCAGCTGGCGGTGCAATCGGTGTTATCCATCACCGTACCCACATCGACACAACAGCAGGCGGCGGTTTCATTCGCACTGCATTTTTTAATGGCATCAGTCATTTCATTCTCCTGACCCGCAATCGGGTGGTTGAGCGATTTTATGGCCGAAATTTTACCCGCTTGCCTGAGGATGTGCCACGCGCCTGGCGCTAAGTGACGAATATCACAATAAAAATTGATCCAGAACAAACTGGAATCGGTATGCTGTGCAGAATCAGGTCAGTTTTGTTATGCAGATCGAATTTTAAACGATCAAACCTGAAATATTTTAAAAACAATATTGCAACTTGCACACAGGTCGGACCTATACTCTCCGCACTGGTCTGATATGTGCGCTTTACGTCAGTCCCTACAATCCGCCGTCCTTTGTTACGCGACGTTATAGCGTTAAATAATAATTCACATGAGGTTGTGGTCATGAACCATAAAAACCTGTTTGCAAAGTCAGCCGTGGCGGCTGCAGTGGCGCTTGTCTCTTCACACGTTTACGCAGCTGGGTTTCAGTTAAATGAGTTCTCTTCGATTGGTTTAGGTCGCGCATATTCAGGCGAAGGGGCAATGGGTGATACGGCAGCCTCCGCCAGCCGTAACCCGGCAACCATGGCGTTAATGGATCGCCCCGAGTTTTCTATCGGTGCGGTGTATATTGCGCCGGACGTCAATATCAGTGGTCGCAGTCCCAGCGGACGCAGCCTGGATGCGAATAATATTGCCCCGAATCAGTGGGTGCCGAATATTCATTACGTTCAGCCTATTAACGATCAGTGGTGGATCGGGGCGTCAGCCACCTCTAACTACGGCTTAGCAACAGAGTTTAATAATGGGTATACCGCAGGCGGCTATGGCGGTAAGACCGACCTGGTCACCGGCAACTTCAATCTGAGCACCGCCTACCGGTTAAATGAACATTTCAGCGTGGGCGTCGGTTTTGATGCGGTCTATGCGAAAGCTAAAATTGAACGTTATGCGGGTGAATCCGGCGCGAGACTGGGCGTACCGGCAGACACGCAGGTGGCCCATCTGAAAGGCGACGAGTGGGGCTACGGCTGGAACGCCGGTGTCCTGTATGAAGTGGATGAGAATAACCGCTTCGGCTTTACCTACCGTTCAGAAGTCAAAGTCGATTTCGATGGCGATTATAAGAGCAGCCTCTCATCGCGCCTGAATGCGGTGAACAATCCGACCGTGACCGGCATCCCTTATGGCACCAGCGGCACCACCGTTCCGGGTGCGTTGACCCTGAATCTGCCGGAGATGTGGGAAGTGTCGGGCTGGCATAAAGTGGCACCGCAGTGGGCAGTGCACTACAGCATGGCCTACACCAGCTGGAGTCAGTTCCAGGAGCTGAAAGCGACCGGATCGAATGGCCAGACGCTGTTCTATAAAGATGAGAGCTTCCACGATGCCTATCGCATCGCGCTGGGCACCACCTACTCCTACGACAAAAACTGGACTTTCCGCACCGGTATCGCGTTTGACGACAGTCCGGTGCCCGCCGACAAGCGTTCCATTTCCATTCCCGACCAGGATCGTCTGTGGCTGAGCGCCGGGACCTCCTATGCCTTTAACGATGATGCCTCGGTGGATGTAGGCATCTCTTATATGCATGGACAGAAAGTGACGGTGAAAGAAGGCCCGTATACCTTTACCTCTGAAGGTAAGGCGTGGCTCTACGGCGCGAACTTTAACTATAAGTTCTGACAGACGGCATGAAAAAAAGGGCGACCCGGATGAGTCGCCCTTTTTTTATGGCTGCGGATCGCATACCGGATCCGCAGCCTGCTCGCCTGCCACTACGGCGCGTCGATATCCTTCAGGTCATCCTGAATCGCCGCCGCGTTAGGATTATCTTCCGGCTTCAGCTTACCGCCGCGCGCCAGGAAGTCGTGACGCTGGAAGTAGGCGTTGCGGATAAAGGCATAAGGGTCGCGCTGCTGTTTCAGGATGCCATCGGAATCCAGCAGCTGCGCACGGGACTCAATCCCTTCAAGCGTCCACTTACCGATCGACATCGGCCAGGTGAGCCAGCCAAGGATCGGATAGAGCGTATCCACGTAGTCGCCGCCATCCTGACGGACCGTGAAGCTGCCGTACGCAGGCAGTTCGACGTAGGGGCCATAGCCGACGCCATAGTGGCCGAGCGTGGTCCCGAAACGGTGCGGCTCTTCACGCGCCAGCGCCGGGTTCGCTTTACCGGCAACGTCGATAAAACCGCCCAGGCCCAGCACGCTGTTCAGGAAGAAACGGGTAAAGTGAATGCCCGCATCGCGTCCATCCCCCACCAGAATGGCGTTGACCATGCTGGCTGGCTCCTCAAGGTTGCCCAGGAAGTTGCTCAGGCCGGTACGCGCCGGGACCGGCACATAATCACGCCAGGCCACCGCCACCGGACGCAGCAGATAGGGGTCCAGCACGTTGTAGTTAAAGTTAAACATCGTGCGGTTAAAGCCCTCGAACGGATCGCTGCGTTCAGCAGGATCGCTATTCGCCGGCTTTGAACTGGCACAACCCACCAGAAGGACGCTGGCAACAGCCAGGCTGGTCAGGCGAAAATTCATTCCAATCTCCCTGTGCGGATGAAAAAGGTCTACCCATCGTTCAGGTTACGGCCGGGTATCGAAGCGGCTTACCCGATGAGCATAGCTGACTTTGTGCCAGTGGCAGCAGGCAATGGCACCTATGGTTATTAATGTTGTCGCAGAGCCTCATCAGGGCGTCTGCTGGTTAATCTCTACCGCTATCGGCTGCTGCCCGTCCCAGGGCGTTACCGCGCTCTGGCCCTGCCAGTCGCCCGGCTGAGGAGTGGCGCTGCCGTCGCGGGAGATCCGCACCCGGACCGCCACCTGATGCTGCGCCGAAAGCAGACGATCCGGCATCATGGCGTTGCTGTCATCCAGCGTCAGCGCCAGCGGGAAATGACTGAGCGGCAGGCGTTTGACCGCCACCGGCACCGGTGACACCCCGTCAGAAACCGAAATATACAACACTCCGTCCTGCGGTAACATTTTTTCTGCCTGCGGCGCCAGCGTCACGTTAAGCGCCAGCTGACGCACCTGCTGTCCGGCAGCACTCCGGGCCTTTTCGATACTGCGGGCGATCATCGCATGGCGCGAATCGCCCGCCGGCAGCAGCCCCTGCAGCGTCTGCCAGGCGTCGATAGCCTGATCGTACTCCTGCTGCCCGTAGGCGTTAAACGCCAGCAGGCTCAGGGTGCGCAGGTTCTGCGGATCCGCTTTGCGCAGCGACTTCAGCAGCAGGGTCGCCTGACGGTTATCCTGCGGATCGGAAGATCGCGTCAGCACCTCTGCATAATCCTGCTTCAGCGCCAGATCGTTGGGAGCGAGCTGCAATGCGCGCTCAAATGCCTGGCTGGCGATCTCCGCATTGTTGAGCACCATGCCGAGCCGTCCCAGCATCGTCCAGTCGGCCAGATTATCCGGTTCCTGCTGCAGTGCGGTACGCAATCCGAGCTGCAGACGCGCCAGCTCCTCCATGCTCAGCGGTTTCGCGCCGGGGTCCATCAGTCGGGCCCGCAGTTCAGGATACGCCTGCCGGACCTGCATCCAGCCGGTGAATTGCGCCAGGCCGCCGGTTTTCAGATAAGTGCCCAGCGAGACCACAACCAGCACAATGATGCCCGGCAGCAGAATCCAGCGGCTGCTGCGGTGTGACGCCTGGGCTTCTGCTGGCGGAATATCGGCCAGCAGCGTCTGCTGCAGCTCCCGCTCCATCAGCGGTCGCTCAGCGACAACGCCCTGCGCTTCATCCTGCGCCAGCTCTTCGACCCGCTGATGGTAAAAACGCTGGTTAAGACGGTCGCGGTCGCCCGTGCTGGCCTGACGCTGCCGCCAGCCTGCGGCCAGAAACAGCGTACAGGCCGCCAGCAGTAACAGAAAAAGGGTAATCCAGAATGCACTCATGACGGCTTCCTGTCAGATTTCAGTAGCGCATCAAGACGCTGTTGTTCATCTTCACTCAGCTCACTGCGGGTTTTGCGCTGACGGCTGCGCAGGATAATCACCGCGCCGCCCAGCAGTACAAACAGCGCAGGCCCCACCCACAGAATCAGCGTTGAGGGAGTAACCGGCGGCGAATAGCTGACGAAATTGCCGTAACGCGCCACCATATAGTCGATGATCTGCTGGCGGCTCTGGCCCTGCTTCATCAGCTGATAGACCTTCAGGCGCATATCGGCAGCAATCATCGCATTGGAATCGGCGATGCTGTTGTTCTGGCACTTCGGGCAGCGCAGCGAGGCGGTCAGATCGCGGTACTGCTCCTCCTGCGCGACCGAGTCAAACTGCAACGTGTCAATGGCGGCCCAGAGTGAGAAGCTGAACAGCAGGCCGCAGATCACTATCAGCGCTCTCATGATCCCGCCTCCGCGCTGTATTTCATCCACAGCGGTTTCACTTCCTGCTCCCAGACGCGTGGATTGAGATCGCCCGCGTGGCGATAACGGATAATGCCTTTGCCGTCGATCAGGAAGGTCTCCGGCGCGCCATAGACGCCAAGATCCAGCCCCAGCATGCCGTTGCCATCATAGAGACTCAGCGCATAGGGATTCCCCAGCGTGTTCAGCCAGTTCACCGCTTTCTGACGATCGTCTTTGTAATTCAGTCCCACCACCCGAATCCCCTGCTCCGCCAGGCTGTTCAGGTAGTGATGTTCGGCGCGGCAGGTCGGGCACCAGGTTGCCCAGACGTTCAGCAGGATCGGTTTACCCTCCGTCAGCACGCGCTGATCGTAGGTCTGGCCAGGCTGATCCAGCGCTTCCAGCCGGAACAGCGGCACCGGCTTGCCAATCAGGGCAGATTCGAGACGGGTTGGATCGTCGCCCTCTGCGTTGCGTGTCAGCTGCCACAGCAGCGCCGCCGCCAGCAGCAGAAACAGCATCAGGGGAATAAACAGGATTTTTTTGTTCACGTCCGCTCCTCACGTCCGGCTTTTTTGCGCGAACGATAACGGGGGTCAAACAGGCAGAACAGGCCGCCCAGCGCCATCAGCACGCCACCGGCCCAGATCCAGCGCACAAAGGGTTTGTAGTAGATGCGCACGGCCCAGCCGCCATCATCCAGCTCCTCACCCAGCGCCGCATAGAGATCGCGGCTGACGCCGCCATCAATCGCCGCTTCGGTCATCATGGTGCGGGCCGCGGTGTAAAAGCGTTTTTCTGCCTGCAGTGTCGCTTCCGGTTTGCCGTCGCGGGTAACATCAATGATGCCCATGCCGCCGCTGTAGTTCGGGCCCTGCAGATTCTGCACGCCGCGGAAGACGAAGTGATAACGATGGATATCAATGCTGTCGCCCGCCTTCATGCGCACATCGCGCTCCACGCTGTACTGGGTGCTGAACGCGATGCCGATGACCGTGACGCCCACACCCAGATGCCCCAGCACCATCCCCCAGTGACTGCGCGACAGATGCCGTAAACCGGTAAAGAAGCGATGGCGATGCGTGGCGCGCTCATGCAGTTCGAGCAGCGTCAGGATGATAATCCACAGGGACATCAGCAGCCCCACCACGCTCATCGCCGCGATGCGATCCTGCAGCCACCACGGAATGATGACGGAACAGGCCAGGGTCACCACCAGCGCCAGCGCCAGGCGCTTTGCCAGCTTCTGCGGCTCATCGCGCCGCCAGCGCACCAGCGGGCCGATCCCCATCAGTAGCGCAAAGGGCGCCATCAGCCAGCTGAACAGGGTGTTAAAGAACGGCTCGCCGACCGAAATGCTGCCCAGGCCCAGCTGTTTGTGCACCAGCGGCAGCAGCGTGCCGAGCAGCACCACCAGCATGGCGGCAATCAGCAGCACGTTGTTCCCCAGCAGGAACGATTCGCGCGACCAGGTATCATTCTGCACCCGGCCACGCACCTGACCGCCTTTAATGGCGTAGAGCAGCAGCGAACTGCCGATCACAATCACCAGAAACGCGAGGATAAACATCCCGCGCGCCGGATCGGAGGCAAAAGAGTGTACCGACACCAGCACGCCGGAGCGCACCAGGAAGGTGCCCAGCAGGCTGAGTGAAAAGGCGGTGATGGCCAGCAGCACGGTCCAGGCCTTGAAGGTGCCACGCTTTTCGGTAACCGCCAGCGAATGTATCAGGGCCGTTCCCGCCAGCCACGGCATAAAGGAGGCGTTCTCTACCGGGTCCCAGAACCACCAGCCGCCCCAGCCCAGCTCGTAATAGGCCCACGCGGACCCGAGCACAATCCCGATGGTCAGAAAGACCCAGGCCGCCGTGGTCCAGGGACGCGACCAGCGCGCCCAGGCAGTGTCCAGCCGTCCGGCCATCAGCGAGGCGATGGCAAAGGCAAACGCCACGGAAAAGCCAACGTAGCCCATGTAGAGCAGCGGCGGATGGAAGATCAGGCCGATATCCTGCAGCATCGGGTTCAGGTCATGCCCGTCGATCGGGAAGTCCGGCAGCGTACGGGCAAACGGATTGGAGGTCAGCAGGATAAACAGCAGGAAACCGAGATTGATCATTCCCATCACCACCAGCACCCGCGCCAGCGCATCCTGCGGCATCCCGCGACTGAAGAGCGCCACCGCCAGTGTCCAGGTACTGAGCAGCAGCACCCACAGCAGCAGCGACCCCTCATGCGCGCCCCAGGTGGCGGCGATACGGTAGTAGACCGGCAGCAGGCTGTTAGAGTTGGTGACGACGTAGGCAACGGTAAAATCGTTGCAGATAAAGGCCCAGACCAGCAGGGCAAACGCCGCTGCGATGCAGACAAACAGGCCCCCGGCCAGCGGGCGCGCCATCGCCATCAGGCGGGCGTCCTGGCGTATGGCGCCCCACAGTGGATAGCTGCTCAGCAGCAGGGCGAGGCCCAGCGCCAGGCAGAGCAGAAAGGTTCCGATCTCTGGCATCATGATGATTTACGTCCTGCCTGATAAGAGGACTGCTGACCAGCCGGGTTGCTCTTCATCGCGTCTTCGATCTCCGGCGGTGTATATTTCTCATCATGTTTCGCCAGCACTTCTTTGGCGACAATGTGGTTGCCCGCAGTGAGAACGCCCTGCGCCACCACGCCCTGCCCTTCCCGGAACAGATCCGGCAGGATGCCCTCAAAACTGACGCTGACCACGCCGCGGGCGTCGTAGAGTCTAAAGGAGACGGCCAGCGTTTTCGGATCGCGCCGGACGCTGCCCGGCATCACCATGCCACCGACGCGCAGTCGCTGGCCCGTCCCAGGCTTCTCGTGTGCCTCGCCTTTGCCGTAGAGGATCTCACCCGGCGTATAGAAGAGATCGATATTAGAGCGCAGCGCATACATCACCAGCGCGGTGGCCAGGCTGAGGCCGAGCAGAATCGCCACCGCCGCATAGAGGCGGTTGCGTCGACGGGTATTCACAATGTCTCTCCTGCCGCTTCAGCCGCGGCTTTTTTAGATTTTGCTGCCCGGATACGATGTTCACGCGCCTCACGCTGGCGAATCTCAGCCAGCAGGCGGCGGCGCAGCAGCAGCGTGTGCAGCGTCAGACCGATCAGCGGAAGCAGCGTAAAGGCCACCGCCAGCCAGACGTAGAAGGCGTAGCCCCCCATCGCAAAGAAGGCGTGCCAGGAGGAAAAGGCGGGTGTCATCTCTGCTCTCCCCGTTTTGCCACCGTCAGCGCCCAGGGACGATGGCGTTCCGTTAACAGAATCAGGTTACGCAGTCGCATCAGGGTCAGCGTCACGAACAGCAGCAGGTAACCGATGATGGCCCAGCGCAGCGGCGTGCGCATCACCGGCGCGATCGCCTGCTGGAGAATCCCCGACGACCCCTGGTGCAGGGTATTCCACCACTGCACGGAGAAGTGAATGATGGGCAGATTCACCACGCCAACCAGAATCAGGACGCCCGCGGCCCGGCCTGCGGTGCGGCGATCGTCAAACGCGTGATAGAGCGCAATCACGCCCATATAGAGGAACAGCAGCACCAGCTCCGAAGTCAGCCGTGCATCCCAGATCCACCAGGTGCCCCACATCGGCTTACCCCAGGCGGCTCCGGTGACCAGCGCAATAAAGGTAAAGACCGCGCCCACCGGTGCCATCGCGGCAGAGACCAGATCGGCCATTTTCAGCTGCCACACCAGCCCGATAAAAGCGGCGATGGCCATAGAAGCGTAGATGCCCATCGACCACATCGCGGCGGGCACATGAATGTACATAATGCGAAAACTGTCGCCCTGCTGATAGTCAGCGGGTGCAAATCCAAATCCCCAGACCCAGCCCAGCAGCAACGCCGCCAGCCCGGAAATGGCGAACCAGGGCACCAGTCGCCCCGACAACTGATAGAGGCGTTCGGGCCTGCCCAGCTGATGTAACGCTTTCCACATATCAAATGCTCACATTAACGATAAAAAAGGGGTTGCCGCGTCTTTCCCGCGCGTGACCGCAACACCGGTTATTGCAAAGTAATGCGTAACGCCGCCGCCGTGGCAAACGGCGAGAGTGTGGCGCTGCCCAGCAGCATCGCGCCGAGAATCGCCAGATAACCGCCGAGGGGCAATCCCTGACTGGCCGCCTCCATCGCCGCGCTGGCGAAGATCAGAACCGGAATCGCCAGCGGCAGCACCAGCAGGCTCAGCAGCACGCCGCCGCGCCGTAAGCCTACGGTCAGCCCTACCCCAATCGCCCCGAGAAAACTGAGCGTCGGTGTACCAAGCAGCAGCGTTAATGCCATCGCCCACCAGCCGTTCATATCCAGCGACAGCAGCAGCGCGGCCAGCGGCGACAGGACGATCAGCGGTACGCCGGTCACCAGCCAGTGCGCCACCACTTTACCGATGACGATGACCGGCAGCGGCGTCGGCAGCAGCGCCAGTTGCTCCAGCGAACCGTCGCTGAAGTCGTCACGAAACAGCCGTTCCAGCGCCAGCAGCGACGCCAGCAGGGCGGCCACCCAGGCGACGCCCGGTGCGATGCGCGCCAGCTGCTGCGGATCGGGGCCAATGCCCAGCGGAAACAGCGTGATCACAATCAGGAAAAACCAGAGCGGATTTATCACGTCCGCTCCGCCGCGAAAGGCGATGCGCAGCTCACGCTGGATCAGGCGAAACAGCATCAGTCAGCCTCCTCATCGCCAGGACGTATTTTGCGCACCCGCGCCGCCATTGCGGGCAGATCCTGATGGGTGGTCAGGATCACGGCGCCCCCGTTATCGGCATGGCGGGTAAATTGCGCTATTAATGTCTCAACACCCGCCTTGTCGATGGCGGTGAGCGGCTCGTCGAGGATCCAGATGCGCGCGCGGCTGAGCCAGAGTCTCGCCAGCGCCACGCGACGCTGCTGCCCCGCCGATAAACGGCTGACCGGCACCTCTTCCTCCCCCGTGAGATCCACCGCCTCCAGCGCCGCGAAGATCTGCGCGTCACTGCAGTCGGGATGATAGAAGCGCAGATTTTCCAGCGGCGTGAGCACGCCTTTGATGCCCGGATGATGACCCAGGTAGATCATCGCCTGATGCCAGGTTTCACGCTGCCGCAGAATCGGCTGCTGCTGCCAGCGTATTTCACCCGCTTCGGGCCGGCTCAGGCCCGCCAGCAGGCGCAGCAGCGACGTCTTGCCCGCGCCGTTAGGCCCTTCAATCTGCACAATGTCACCTGCGGAGACGCGGAATGAGAGCCGCTGGAACAGCGAACGTTCGTCGTAAGCACAAGTGAGCGTAATGATTTCCAACATTGAGGGGGGAATCGCACCAGCTAAAAAGTGGCCGGGATATTACCACAATGTTGCTGTGGGCCGAAGTGTGAGCTACCGCTCAGTTTTGCTCTCAGCGGCTTATTCGTGCGGTATCGTCGGGCCTCTGAATAAAAATGCAGTTCCGAAAAAGGTTGTTACGCTTATTCGCATCAGCCGTAACCTTATCGGCAAATAAAAAAGGGCTACGCTTATAACGCGACAGCACTATCACCAGGAGAAAATATGAAGCCTTCATCAGGTAATGAACAGGGTCCTAACGACGTAGACAGTGAAGAGAAGGAACAGGGCACTGACATCGAAGTCGATGAGGAGGCGCTCCCCTCGCGAGCCGCAGCGATCCATGAAGAGATCCGCCAGGATGGGGAAAAAGAGCTGGAGCGCGACGGCATGGCGCTGCTCTGGTCCGCGATTGCGGCGGGCCTCTCGATGAGCGCGTCGTTAATGGCGAAAGGCATATTTCAGGTGCACCTCGAGGGCGTTCCGGGTGCCTTTCTGCTGGAGAACCTCGGCTATACCTTTGGTTTTGTCATCGTCATCATGGCCCGCCAGCAGCTCTTTACCGAAAATACCGTAACCGCCGTGTTACCGGTGATGCACAAGCCAACCTGGAGTAATGGCGGGCTGCTGTTGCGTTTGTGGGGGATTGTGCTGCTGGGTAACCTGATTGGCACAGCGCTGGGTGCGCTGGCCTTCAATGAAATGCCGATATTCGACGAGGCGACCCGTCAGGCATTTACGGAGATCAGTAAGAAGGTGATGGAGAACACGCCTGGCGAGATGTTTGCCAATGCGGTGATCTCCGGCTGGATTATCGCCACCATGGTCTGGATGTTCCCGTCTGCGGGCGGGGCCAAACTGCTGGTGATTGTGATGATGACCTGGCTGGTTGCGCTGGGCGATCTGGCGCATATCGTCGTGGGATCGGTGGAAGTACTCTACCTGGTGTTCAGTGGCAGCATCAGCTGGCATGAGTTCCTCTGGCCGTTTGCCCTGCCGACCCTGCTCGGCAACATCACCGGCGGCACGCTGATTTTTGCCCTGATCAGTCACGCGCAGATCCGCAATGATATGAGTGAAGCTGCCGTGGCGAAGGCGAAGGCGGAGAAGCGTAAGCAGGAGAAGCGCCGTCAGCGCGAAGAGCAGGAAAACGCAGAGTAACAATCTGGCAGACAGGCGACTTTAGCGGGCCTGTCTGCCTTTCCGATGATGCACCAGCCAGATCGTTATCGTTCAGGCTGCCGTTGGGGATTTAACGGCGCGGCAAAGCCTGACGCCGTTATGGCGTGAGTTCCCGCCTCCGTAACCCGCGACGCACCGTCATCTTAACAGGACGATTTCCGCCACAACGTGCGTTGTCATGCTCAGGCTAACGGCCCGATTGCTGGCGGAATGAGCAAACGCACACCGATATAGTGAATCTCCCGGCCTGTTTGCGCTATACTGCGCGCCGCGGTCCTCTTAGTTAAATGGATATAACGAGCCCCTCCTAAGGGCTAGTTGCAGGTTCGATTCCTGCAGGGGACACCATATGTTAGCCCACCTAAGTATTTTAAAGTCTAGTCAACTCTTCAACTTCAAACACTTACCTTCTTTTTGTAGCCCGTTAACGTACACCGTCATATTTCAAAATCCACTCTGTTTAGTTGGTACATATGTTGGTATGTTAAGTTCGATATTGCAGATACCATCATCTGAGGGTTTTTAGTATGGCGCTCACAGAGTTAAAAGTAAGAAATACAAAGCCTTCTGATAAACCTGTCAAGATGACCGACGGTAATGGTATGCACCTGTTGATTACCACAAGTGGTTCCAAGTACTGGCGTTTTCAGTATCGCTTCGCTGGTAAACAGAAAATTCTCGCGCTGGGTGTCTATCCTGAGGTTTCATTGTCTGAAGCCAGACGACGAAGAGACGAAGCTCGTCAGCTTGTCGCAAACCATGTAGACCCAAGTGAGAAGCGAAAAGCGCAAAAGATTGAGAGCAAGGGCTTGCTAACATTTGAGCAAGTTGCACGACAATGGCATACCAGTAACAGAACCTGGTCAGACAGTCATAGAACAACTGTTTTGAACAGCCTTGTTTCCCATGTGTTCCCTGTCATCGGAAAACGTAATATCAGCGAGCTAAAAACTCGTGATTTATTGGTTCCTTTGAAAAAAGCAGAAGCTTCAGGACACAATGAACTGGCTTCCCGCTTACAACAGCGCATTACGGCGGTAATGAGGTATGCCGTTCACAATGCTTTGATTGAACAGAATCCTGCAAACGACCTCGCTGGTGCTGTTGTTTCCACTAAAAGTGTTCATCGCCCTGCCCTTTCTCTGGAACGATTGCCAGAGCTTATGAATCGTTTGGAAGCATATAAAGGAAGAGGCATTACCCAAATTGCAGTGCAGTTAACACTCCTGACCTTTGTCCGTTCGAGTGAACTGCGATTTGCTCGCTGGTCAGAAGTCGATCTCAAAAATTCATTGTGGACTATCCCCGGAGAGCGACAACCTATGAAAGGGGTAAAATATTCTGCAAGAGGGGCAAAGATGAAAACCCCACATCTGGTTCCACTAAGCACACAAGCTAAAGCACTCTTGGAAGAGCTTCACTCGATCAGTGGTGACAAAGAACTTATGTTTATCAGTTTTACTGGGGACGACAAACCTATCAGTGAAAACACTGTCAACAAAGCGCTCAGGACAATGGGCTACGATACGAAAGTAGAAGTCTGCGGGCATGGTTTCAGGACTATGGCATGTAGTGCCTTAATCGAATCGGGATTATGGTCGAGAGATGCTGTGGAAAGACAAATGAGCCACCAGGAACGCAACAGTGTCCGGGCTGCTTACATACACAAAGCGGAGCATTTGGAAGAACGGAGACTCATGTTGCAATGGTGGGCTGACTACCTGGAAGCTTGTAAAGAAGAAGCACAGACACCTTTTTCCTTCTCTATTCAGCAATCAGAAAAGTGAGTAGCAAAGGATACATGTTTAATATTTTATAATCGATAACTCAATGGGGATGCGAATATCTATTAAGAATTAAAAGCTCCCCTTTGTAAGATAAATAGTCGCCTAAATACATACATCGATTCAGCTCAATCTAAGCAAAAGTGTTGTTCGTTATTAATGATATATCTAAAACACCAGCATGTATAAAATCAATATAAATCAATTATTTGAACCATCTTTTTAAAATATTTTCACTTCATTCTTATCACTCCACCATCCCCTACTCCTTTTTCATAACAATGAATCTTCAAATAGTGATGTAGTTTTGTACCTGAAGAAAAAAAAATAAAAAAAAAATGAATGCCAAAAAAGGTTGCAACCTGAACGAAATTGATCAATTTTTATACAAATCAGTATTTCCACAGTTGCACCAAGGCACTGCAATGGACAATAAAAAAGAGCAAAATCAGAAGGTTAAAGTAGCCCAATATTTACGGATGTCTACAAACCATCAGGAGTTTTCGTTAGACAACCAAGCTCAGTTCCTCAAAAAATATGCTGACGACCACAATATGGATATCTTGCATACCTATGATGATGCAGGTAAAAGTGGAGTGTCCACGTCAGGAAGGCATGATTTTAATAAGTTAATCAACGACATACTCACCAAGGAAATTAATATTGAAGCTGTACTTGTATATGATGTAAGTCGTTTTGGTCGCTTTAAAGATCCACAAGAAGGCATTTACTATAAATATCTATTAAAAATGAATAAGGTAGATGTTATCTACTGTGCTGAAAATCTTCCTGCTAATAGTGATACTGAGACATTCATACTTTCATCACTGATGTATGCTGCGGGAGCCTTTAGTAAAAACCTTTCTATAAAAGTATTTGCCGGACATGTAAATCTTGTTAAGCGAGGATACTATCAAGGTGGAGTGCCTGGATACGGACTTAAAAGAAAATTGCTTGATAATAATAACAAGGCAAAAATGATACTCAACAATGGTGAGAGAAAGAGTTTGCAAACAGATAGGATAGTCTTAGTACCAGGCAGTAAAAAGGAAACAGACTTAGTAAAGAAAATATTTAATATGTTCATTTTTGAAGGGTTAAATGAGTATCTCATCGCTTCAAAATTAAACCAAGAAGGATATAAATACAGCGACAGATCGGATTGGACACGAAGCCGGATACATTCTGTGCTTATAAATAATCGCTATACTGGTAAGTATACATATAATCGAACATCTCAGAAGCTGAAAACTAAAAGAGTTCGAAATCCTGAAGAGGATTGGGTCGAGTATAATTCCTTTTTTAAGCCCATAATTTCAGAAGAAAAATTCAGGTTAGCGAAAGAGATTATCGATAACCGCTCAAAAAAAATGAGCAATGAAGAGATTCTTGATTTTTTAAAGAAGATCCTTTCGACTCATGGAAAAATATCAGGTTTTATCATTGATGAAGAGGATAATGGCCCATCGAGCAGTGTAGTAGCAAGTCGATTTGGAGGACTTCTTCCAGCATATAAGCTGATAAATTACACACCCGAACGAGATTACCGCTATTTAGAAATAAACTCAGCGTTAAGAATTAAACATGACAAAATTGTGAATAAAATACACCAAGAAATTAATAATAGCGAAGTATCTATATTAGATAACAAACTAATCACCATAAACAAAAGTTTAACCTTTTCCATAATACTGTCTCGATGTCGAAAAATGGGTTCTGGAAAATGTAGATGGATAGTTAGATTAGACAGGAGCTTAAATCCCGAAGTTAGTGTAATTGCAAGAATGAACAGCCTTAATACCGAACCTGTAGATTATTACATCCTACCTTCAATTGAAAGTTTTGAAAATGAGTTGTGTCTAAAAGAGAATAATAACCTTCTATTCGAAATGTATAGATTTGATAACATCAGGACCTTCTTTGATATGCTTTCAACTGCGGAAATAGAGGTAGCCTAAATGAACGACGATCAAATTCATATGCTTGAAATATCAAAAATAAAAGTTGTAATTCCTCGTTCTCGGAACAAATTCAAACATGCTGAGATAACAGATAGTATCGACACAAGTGGATTAAGAAAGCCAATAACAGTAAGAAGGATTTCGGATAGAAAATATGAATTCGCCTTAATTTGTGGTCAGGGTAGACTTGAATCACTCACAGCTTTGGGAGAAAAGCTAATACCTGCTTTCATACTGGACATCGATGAAAACAAAGCATACATAATGAGTTTGGTTGAAAACATGGCTCGCGTAATACCAAGAGCGGGCGAGCAGTTCCAAAGAATAAAAGAAATGAACGAGCAAGGTTTATCTAACAAAGAAATATCCTATTCTACTGGCCTATCATTGCACTGGATTACCAGCCTGACTATGCTAATTAGCAAAGGAGAAAACAAACTATTATCTGCTGTAGAATCAGGAAGCATTCCAATCTCGCTTGCAGTTGAAATTGCCAGAGTAGACTTCGAAGGTGGGCAAGAATTACTAATTAAAGCTTTTGATGAAGGTTTAATAAAACATAAAGATGTTGGTAAAATCAGAGATATATTGGACTCCAGAGATGAAGGTTTGAAAGGATTTCTGAACAATAGTTTCGGAGTTGCAAAGAAAAAGAAAAAACTCACTACTGATGAGCTTAAACAAATATATCAAGATAACATTTCACAGCATAGAAAAATTAAAAATAAAGCTGAATATGTTGAGAGAAACTTACTTATAGCCAGTCAAATATTCAAAGAGTTATCTGATAACGAAGAGTTTAGTAAAATCTTAGACGATGAGAATTTAAATGAAGTAGTGAAAGTTATAATGAAAAATACTTCTTGCTGAGGTCAAAATGATTAAATACTGCTTTAATGAAAAAACAGTCAGCTTTAGATTATGCGATCTTATTTATACTAAGAAACTTCCTACCAACTACAAAAGCAGCCAAAAATACATACAAATAAAGAGCACGATATCTGCACTTGGATTAGTGGAACCTATACTGATTTACATTGATGGAGCTAATGGCAATGCAAAAATCCTTGATGGTCATCTGAGAGTTGAAGCATTAAAAGATATTGGTGAGGAAAGGGTTGCTTGTCTCGTTTCAACTGTTTACGACACTTATACTCCCAATAAAAAAGTTAATAGAATCACAATAATTCAAATTCAGAAAATGTTAAAAGAAGCTGTTCGAGTAGGGGTTCCTGAAGACATGCTCTGTTCAGCCTTGAATATAAGCGCCGATTCATTAAAAAGTAATCTATCAGTTCTTAAAGGCATATGCCCTGAGGTTATAGAATTATTTAATGATAGAGATATACCGAAGAACACATTTACTATCTTAAAAAGAATGATCCCTTTTAGGCAAATTGAATGTGCAAACCTAATGATAAAATTTGATAATTATTCAAAAATTTTTGCTCAATCGCTTTATCACAGTTCATCACCTGAGCTTTTAAACGACAAAGGTAAACCTAACACTGATGAGAGATCTGGTAATAGAAAAGCAATTGAAAGACTTGAAAAAGAGATGGCTCAGGTCCATTTCGATACACAAAAGATAAAAGAAAGCTACGGTTCCAATAGTTTGAAGCTAACGATTGTTATCTCTCACATTAAAAAAATACTCGAAAACCCCAAGGTTTTCCATTGGCTTCTTAGGAATAAACAAGATTATCTTAGTGAACTTACCAAGATATCTGACATTGATAAATTATCTTAGGTCTTGTTCTTTTGTGGCTTACATAACTTTTTTTTGTAAATATTGGGATCTACTGCTATTTTGCAGATCCTAACTTCGTATCCAAAATTGCTAATGCTCTTATGAAAGTTTTTTAAATTTATTTTTGAAAACAGAGGCAGATCTTCAGGGATTTTTTTGTTCGTAGCTATAGCGAATACTAATTTATAGTTTTTAGCATCAGGCCGTATTATATGATCAGCTAATTTTATATGACCGGGAAGTTTCTCATTAAGTTTTCCTCGAAACTCTGAATCGCTTATGAAAAGTTCAGAACCGACAAATCCTTGTGAGAAAAGATGGCTCATACTTTGTGAGCCACTATAATACTTCACATGAATAAAATCTGATGCACCTTTTATAAGGTCGCAAAATTCAATTTTACTTTTCCCACCACCATGATGGATAAATTTTTGATCCATGTGTGTAAATGATTTGTCACCAAGACAAACATTTTTATTGTAATCTTCTTCTCTTTTATAGGAGTATACCGGAAACTTATCAGACTCCTCATAATGTAGAATCTTTTTCATCTCATCATCAATGGTTTCTACGAATTTTCTATCGGCCACATACCATATGGAGTCTCGCAGAATGTAGTTTTGATCGCCTTCTTTTATTTCAGCATAAATGCATCTATACAAAGACCATTTCTTTATCGTTTCATAATCGGCATTTAAAACATGCAAGCAACTTCTTTTAAGTTCATCAACAGTAACATCCGCATTTTTGCCATCAAAATATTCACATATGTGATTGATTGAAAGGCTTTCATAAATAATGCTTCTTTGCTTTCTCTCGAAACAATATCCTATTTGATTTTCCCAATCCACAATTTCTGGCTCACCTAACCATATGTCACTGAATTCTCTTTGTTTTATCAAATCAATCAAAAGCGAATCCAATATTTCAACTTCGGCCTCATCAGCTTCTTTGATATTGTTAACCCATTCGAATTCTTCAGGGAGGGGTAAATTATAAATAGAGTCTATTTTTATTAGTAATTCAGGAATAGTTTTTAAGTCAATGTCTGGCACAATTACAAAAGCATCTTTCCCAGTTATTTTATTTCCTAAAACATCTTCAGTGGAAGTGCCTGTGAGGGTTGTTAGAATATCCATTTCAGAATCGATTTTAAGATTATATATATCGACTTCTTTACTACTCTGACTACGAGTAAGAAGATTTGTTTCATTATGACTACCTTTATCCAGACTACGGATTTTTTTATGCTCAATACATTTAAGTGTTGTTTTCAGTCCAAAACCTTTGACAATGCTACTATCATTAATTAAGTGATGACCAGTTCCAAAAGGGATAAGATACCTTGAGTTATCAACCTCAACTACCAGTACTGCTCCAGTGCTACTATTCATACCAAAAAAATCGGGCTTTATGTCTGTCTTTTGGCTTGTAAATAAAGTTGCCCATTCAGGTAGCACTGGGTCAGAAATTTGCTTTGCATAAAGGTATGCTCTTGCATCATCCATTTCAAATTCAATAGGTTTTTGGACTTTTTCCAAATTCAAAACCTGATCAATGTCATCAGTAATTCTTTTTGTTTTATAAATTGAAAGTTTCAGTTTCATTATATTTACCCCCAATATCTTATCGGGCCAGTATATTTAAAGAATTCAATAACTGAGTGTCTAATGTTTCTCTTACTGGAGTAGGCAATCCATTCGCAACTCTATAATTCTTGATTGCTGTCCTTGTGGCTGGTCCCATGCTCCCGTCAATATTACCGTTGTAAAAACCTTTATCGAGTAAGGCGAACTGCACTCTCATGATCAACCGCTTACGTTTTTCTGTATCCGATGTCAGTCCACTACTTGCACGGTTGACACCTGTAGTTCCTGCTGAGCTTGTTGTAGTTGAGCTATCCGTGTCATTAGAACGAAGCGAACGGACTGAGGAGGAAGACGAGCGAGTCCCTGAACTTGAAGAGTCTGAGGTGCTTGGTGAGCTGTATGTCTTCGGATAGTAAGGAGTGCTTCCGCCATAGTAACCACCGCCTGATGAGGAACGGTGTGAGCTGTGGCTACGGTGAGAACTGTGACTTCTGTGTCCGGCAATGTAGAACGGCACTTCAGTGTTGAGCGGGGCTATCACCAAATCATGTTCATTCAGGCTCATACCAGGTAAATCACTGGCACCAGTAGATGAATCACTTGCCCAAACTGAATTGTTAAGAGCCAAAAATCCCGGAAGCAGAGCAGCGAAATTAAACTTTTTCATATTATTGGTCTCGGAGGTTGATGAAAACGGCCTTTTGATGAACTGAAATAACCAGCACACGAAGACTTCTGAGTGCACTCATCACATTCTTTGGGATAGTAATTTTTCCAGTCAGAGATTGACTGAGTTGCAAAATTCCATGCCCTTTCAGGAAGGTGGCATAGTGGATAATTGAAGATGGTAAGAGGGATACCTGACCTGTGTGCAGTGTCTACAGCCGAAAGGATTTTTTCACTGTAGTTGTCGTGCTCTATAAAGATTGATGACCAGTTTTTACGGGCCCATCCAATCGACTCAAGTCCCATCAGGGAGATTTGGTTAATATTAGAGAACACACGACCAGCAAACTCTACAATGTCATCAAGCTCTGTATAGTTAGCCTGAGTAGGGATGACTCTCAGTTCGATGTTGATACCTGAGTTACCGGCATTGATCAGTCCCCTGACTGTTTCATCAAAGGCTCCCTCGCTTCCGACCAGATAGTCGTGCACTGATGCTCTTGAAGAATAAAGCGGTATCCCAAACGTGATTTTGATCTTATCGCTTCTTTCCTTCATCTGCTGGGTAAAGCTGACATCCGCAAACTTCCGTCCGTTGGTTAGAACATGCAGTGCTGTGTCAGGGGAATTTTCGATTATGAAGTCCAGAAAATGCAGGAAGTCTTCGCCATAGAGCAAAGGCTCTCCCCCGCTCACTCCCACTACTCCATTCAGAGAGAAGGAAGCGATAGCGAGAGCTGACTGGTTGAGAAGCCAGTCATCGTTTCCAGCTTTAGGAGGCTGAGAACAAAACAGGCAACTGTTGTTGCACCTTTCAGTGACAAGGACAGTGTTGTGGTTTGCTCTACGGGACAGTATCACCCGGAGCATGTTGCCGTTGTTGACGATCCCAATGTCACCATCTTCAATGGAATCGAAAAGTTCCTGGCTAACAATCGAGTCTGCAAAATATGCAGGCAGTCTGGAATTGAGTTGTGTCGCAGTGACAAGCAAATTTGGCAGATAGAATTGAGGATTCTCGGGCTTGGTTTTACATAGGCAATAGAAGCCTTGCTGAACTGGTAAGTCTGATGAAAACCGGAAAATATCGTTTCTCAGCACCTCAGACATAAGCCCACCTTTTGAGCATCTCAGCCATTGGTCCATCCTGAGAGATTTCATTCAGCAGGAAGCGGAACATCCCTTTGTGATACTGGCAGAAAGTTGACCGACTCTTGTCACCAACAGGCTCGCCATGAACACTGATGTTCTGACAAGGATCTGCTCCACAGAAAGGCTGATATGCGCAGGTGTCACAACCTGGCATGGCGAAGTTGAATGATGATGAGAGAGCGGAACGGTAGTATTCGTTGCTACTGAATGAGAGTGAAGCAAACTCTCCTGCACTGAAATCTGCTTCGGGATTTACTTTCTGAAGCATACGGCTTTCATCGCTACCATATACCTTGCCGTCATAGTTGAACAAGATGCAGTTCAGCGCGACTCCGCTTGGTGATTTCAGATCTGCATAACCACTAAAGCCCGGATTGAAAATCCGCTTTAGATGGATTGAAGCCGAATGCTCAACGACAGGTATGCCCTTCTGGTTCTGAAGCAACACTTCCTGCATTAACTTTTTATAAAACTCAAAATATTCTGGCATTGAAAAAGTGAAGCTCTGCTTCTGAGCAAACCCGTATGGGCTGACGGGCCTGATAAACATGTCAGTGAGGCCAAGAGCCAGATGAGCATCCACTATGGAGGCTGGTTCTTTTGTCAGCTCCTTAGTAACTGTGGTGACCGTTGCTACACGGTTTGCTCCCAGTTCTTCTGTGATTTTCTGAATGCCTGCAAAGGCTTTGCTGTGAGCCTGATAGTCGGTAAGGATACGATTTTTATTGTGGACGGCTTCATTACCATCAAGAGAGACAGAAAAGGTGATGTTCCGTTCTTTAACCCAAGAGAGGATGCTTTCATCGAGTATTGAGAGACTCGTGGCAATAACCATTTCAAAAGCATCACTACCTAACGAACTAATACATTCTTCATAAATTGACTGGACGAGATCGAACCTGAGGAGCGGTTCTCCGCCCTGCACTTCAATCTTGTATGGCGGGGTGCCCAGCTTCTTAATTGTGCTGACGATTTGCGGTATCAGTTCTGGGTTGAGATCATAACCATCAGCGGTAACCGATGCTCTGCTGACCTGGCAATACTTGCAGGTGTGATCGCACCTGAGAGTCGGCACAATCATAAAGATTGGTCTGAAGGCCAGTTCGTTCATCAGTCGCTTGGCAAAGGCAGAACTCAGTGAGGCTTTTGAAACTGCCTGAGTTGCATCGTCAGCAATGAACAATCGGCTTTCAAGTAGCTTGGAGGTTGTTTGTTCTGGAGGGAATTTGTTATCAGCAAGAAGATGTAGCTCTTCGTGATCGACGAAGCTGTGAAAGCCAGCAAGGTTGCTGATGAAGACTTTGCCATTGCTAAGGCGGTCAAAGTTGAATGGCATCGTATTCATTCGGCAAGTCTCGTATCGATGCTCCTCAGAACATTGTCGATGATAGAAGTTCTGACTTGATCTGTATGAGCCTGAAGCTTCTCCCTGAGCTTGTAATCATTCAACAGTCGCTCAAACTCGGACTCAACCTCGTTATTCCAGTCTTCGAACGAGACGAGCCAGTGTTCATCGTCTTCATCAAGCTTCCAGCGGGCGGCAGCACTCATCCAGTAAAGGCTGTTCCGTAATACCCATTCTGAAAATTCGTCTTTATTTATGTTTTTTTTCATTGACATAGCCCATATGGAATTGAAAAATGCTGCTTAAGTGGCAGCAAACATTTTTAAAAAATGAGAAACAGCATCTCAATCAAAAAAAACAATCAAACCAAACGTAAAGATATTGATTCAACAGCACTTTTCAAAATTAAATTACAGATTAATCTTATAGATAGATAATAAATTCTGCGGAGTTGAATGTAAATCAATTTTGCCTCGATCTATAAGATAAATTACTATATAAAAGTTTTTTAATGGCATTGTCGTATGGAGTCACTGTATGATGATTCTACTAACTCATTGAATAAGTTGGATTTGAGAGGCACGATGAAACTTGAAGAAGCATTTAGCTTAGAGTTAAGAAGATTAGTTAGTGCAGATGATGCTGATCGTGCGTTCAACAAAGCTATAAACTCTAAGCACATGTTCAAATGTCCAGATCCTAAGTGTGATGCTCAGGTGACATGTGCGAATTTAGATAAACCTAGATCGTTTCGTAAACGAGACCCTTACTTTATTTTCGTATCTGAACATATTCAGGGATGCCCAATCGGTGAGAATATTGTTCATGAGCTAAGAAAAAGTAAAAAAGGAATGAAAGATCCTGAAGCTCTTTCATATATAAATGATGATATTATCGAACTAGATCTTTCATCAGGCAGACGAAAAGTTTTAAAAAATGATAATGAAGAAAATGAGAAACCGGACTCTACATCATCTAAAAGTAAAAAACAAAAAAGCTTTGATGAAGATACAGATCATAAAAGAAGTTCTCGTAAGAGACTCTCAGGTTTGGTAGAGGCTTTTTTGGCCGGAGAGGAGCGCTTTGTAGAAACTGCTGATGGACGTATTCATCTAAAAGAACTTTTCATACCAATTTCAGCAAAGAATGATATTTCTCTCCTCCCCGACGAACCTAAAATATATTATGGCAAGGCTTGGATTAACAAAATAAAGAACTTTTATCAAGTAAAATTCAACTCTGAGATGGTTTGTGGTGAATTAAAGTGCAAACCCACTTTTTTCATTCCTGCCAGCTTAATTGATGATGAATCAAATTTGGTAAGGACATCAAGAGTTAATTTAGATAAATTATCTTCATCAAAACCAGCTATTCCACTTAATATGTTTATTTTTAGCCCTGTCCCCCCTGTTAAAAGCAATAAGGGTAAATTTATAAATTTCCTTTTAACGGACATAACTTACATTTACTTTAAGCACAAGAAGATTTAGAAAATTAGTTTGACATGAACAAAACGGCCTAAGTAATTTATTTCAACTTAAAAAATCATTTAATTAAATAATTTTATCTCAATAAAATAATTAGGATTAGCTATGAAAAGTGATGAAGAAATTGTTGAAAGAACGAAAAAAAAATTTAGGAAAAATAAGGAAGTAGAACTTAATAAAATTTATGTGGTTAACGAGAACTATTTTGGCACAGAATATAAAGCAATCCATGCTCCGCTAAAAAAAGAAAAAAGAAATACCCCTGAAAAGCCCTTGGCATACGTGGATCTTTACGATCCAGCAGAAGATAAATATCATAATAACCGCAGAGGTTTTCTATATAAAAAATTAAATGCCCGATTGATTTCAACATTTTTAATACCTTACACAGCAATTTATATTATCATAGCGCTGGGTTATCTTTGGTCTTTCTTTTTTTTGGCACTAAGTTTTTTACTTCCCATAATTTTTGGCTATATTTTCTTCAAGTTATGCTATGAAGAGATGAAAGACTACTTAAAAAAAATAGCAGATCTAATAGTTATTACCTCAGGAGTAACCACAGCTACTCTTACAATAATGCCTTTCTTGCCTTTTAAAAAGATTATGGCCACAGAGCAATATTCCAAATTAGCAGATTTTTACATTAACCATCCATTTATTGATGATATAAAATCCATAATCACTTTATTATCAATAGAGTTTTTTATTGGTTTCTATACAATTAAGTTCCTTATAGCATTATCTGAAGTACTCGTAGCAAAAATTGATTATCACAACAGAGAGCTGGACAACCCGCTGCCAGAGAAAAAATCATTCCTAATTAAGTACTTAGGGTCCTCAACTGTAACTTTTTTCATCAAATACAAAAAAAAATGCAGAGAGCTTTTATTTTGGCGAAAATAGAAATTATTTATCACCTTTGACAAACACAATATATATCAAAGGCGATAATAATACGCTTCCAACATTTACGAAGCAAGCAGATGAAAAAATTACAAATTCAAAAAAGTTTTTTTGCTCGTAAGAGCAGATGGCAACTAAAAGCGCCAATATATTCAAGACAAGTATGTTTTTCATAAAGACCTCATGTTTTTCAATAAACTTATTAATTGATAGCACTTAACAATGTGAAGTCAATAGCAATTATAATATTTAGCAAGGGCTAACTGAGCGATGCTCAGTTGCCTTGCTTTTTCCGCCCTTCGGTTGAAAAAGAAAGATCAAAGCAAAAACCTCAATCACAACCCATTGACGCAATTGATCTTTATGGTATTTATTATAGTTAGCATATGGATATGCTATTAATGAAATAATATCAAAAGGAGTTGATATGAAAAAAAACAATACTATATTCGACGATGAGTTTCCTTCTTCATTTACCAATGATCCTTCTATTAAAAAATTACCCCCTAACCGCCTTCGCAGATATTCAGTGACTGTCAGATTAAATGAGGTTGAGCTAAGTAAAATAAACCAGTCCAGAGGACAGCTCAGCAAAAGCTGTTGGTTGAGATCTTCAGCTCTCAATCAACTTCCCCCTTCTGTTCCCGAAATCAACAAAGAAGCCTGGCTGGAGCTTACTGGCTCACTACAGAAACTTAACGATCTGGGGTCATTCCTGCTCCGTAGAGGCGAAGATGCTCAACCACTGTCACAAGAGGTAAGTGCTTTAAAAGTGAAGCTTTCGCATGTAAGAGATGCTTTGCTGACTCTCGAAAAGTGATCATCCCAGATGAAGGGTATGAATAAAATAAAAAGGGGCAAGAATTTCCGGGGAGTCATCTCGTATGTTCTTGCCCCTGCTCCTCATCACTCAACCCCTCCTGTTGTGATAGGAGGAAACCTGGTGGGCATTACAGTAGAAGAGCTGACAGCAGAGTTCGCCAGAACACAGCAACTGAGAGAAGATGTTGAGAAACCTGTTTGGCACAATTCTCTACGATTACCAAAAGGTCAAACTCTTACCAAAAAGGAATGGATGGAAGTCGCAGACGATTATATGCAACGAATGGGATTCTGCGACACTCACCTTCGTTGTTATGTTTTACACGACGATGAAGCTGGTCAACACATACATATCATTGCTTCTCGCATAAACGTTTTAGCAGATGGCCAGCTTTACCTGGGTAGGAACGAGAATCTTATCAGTACTCGTGTGATCCAAGAGCTGGAGCAGGATCATAACCTCACTCGCACCGTTGGTCCCTCACAAGAGAAACGTTCACAGAAGCAAAAGAAGCTCTCCCGTAACGAAGCAATGATGCAAGATAGGACCGGAGAGAAAGCTTCTAAGAAAGTGATACAAGAAGCTATAGATGCGATCCTTACCTTCTTCGATACCATCACTATCGAAGACTTCATACATGAAATGCAAAAGCAAAACATATCAGCGACAGCAAACATCGCATCTACTGGCAAGATGAACGGTTTCTCGTTTGCATATCAGGGCATTGCTTTTAAGGCATCTCAGCTTGGAAAAGCTTATGGCTGGTCAAATCTGAGTAAGCGAATCATCGCTTCTCAACCAACAGAGGCTATCAATCCTGTAGTGATTCCGGTAAATGTTAACTCCCCTATTCACATAGAAGATCATCCCACAGCTACTCCAACACCACTTACGGCAAGTTCCAGTGAACATACCCGCTTTCACTGGTTGCAATGGATACCTTACCTTGAGGAGCTTGTTGCCAGTTTAAAAGCTGTTGGCTCAACAATTCTCAATCCTCTCAAAAGAAATGTCATTTATGCCGCAATACGAACCGGCAACTCTGAAGCACCTGAGATTTCTGAAGTAAATTTTCAAAGTTCAGTATTAAAAAACGTTTTCAAACGACCTTAAAGAGCTAGTTTTCAGTAAGTTAAAAGCACTCACTAAATCAAATTTCATAAATATTTTCATTCTTTTTCATATCGATAGGCAAAATCGATCGATCGTTATTACTGATCAATTAAATACTCACGATAGATATTTCCTATCAAAAGAAAGCGATCGATCGGTACAAATGATTTGCTAGGCCCTGTTTCCAAGTCGTAATGTAACTTCAAACGAAACCACATAGCACACTGATTTATCAGCAAAATAAGCTGATGCATACGTGCGCCTTTGATTCAGAGAAACTAACCTTGGACGAACCTATGACAGCAACAACTGAAGTAAAACAGCCCAACTTCCTTATGATGAAACGCGTGTGGATTGCTATTGCACTTCCGATTGTCATTTTCTGTTTCTTAGGTATTCAGGGTTTGGTTCAGCTTGCAATCGTCTGGGTTTTCGCAAGCATCATGCTCTTGATGTTTGCCTACAAAAAATTCCGCATTAAGAAGTGGAATGCCAGCACCAGGGACCATTTTGGCGAGCAAGATGGAATGTGGAGCCATGAATTTGGATCTACTTCAATGAAACTCGACCAGCACAGAGGACTGATTCATCTCAGGGAAGAGAATAAACAAAAGACCTATCCCTTCTCTGCGGTCAAGGAGTGGCGATACAACTTGTCTACCACAAGACAAAGAACAGGCTTGGATAGAGAACTCGACCGCACCCATGACTTCAGAGAATCAGGCTTTTACATTGCAGTAGACGATGTTCAGTATCCAGAATGGCGGGTAATGTTCTTTCCTCAAAAGGGGGATTTCAACTCACAGGAAGGCATTCGGGATACTGAAATGCAGCTTAAGCGCTGGATGCACGTCTTTAATAAAGTTATGAACAAGAAATGACATTAAATCATTAAAATAACATTTAAAGCCAGATATTATCTGGCTTTTTTTAAAACAAAAGGTAAAGAAAACCTTAACAAAGACTTACTTTCCATGCTTTAATAGCTGCTTTACTTCATAACTAATGAAATGCCCCCCTTAGTTAAGCCATTGATTTAATGGACCTTAAAAATCATTTCAGTCATTAGAATAACTGTAAAGCATTGCCATAACTTCATTCTGTATTTAGTTTCAATTAAATAAAATTTAATCTACTTCTGAAGAGAATAAAATGGATATATTAACTATAAAGAAAGAAATTTATAACTCAATACAATCTGGGGATGTTTCTAAAGCAGTTATAGATAAATTAGTTAAAACTGATGGTACTATCTTAGCTAAAGAGTGCGAATTATGGGATTTCAAAAAAACCTTTGAAGACACCAAAGATGCATATCTTAAAACTCTTAAATCCATCATAAGTTTTCATAATACTTATGGTGGATATATTATATATGGCGTAGAAGAGTTAGAAAAAGATACTTCTTTTCACTTCTGTGGAATAAAGAAAAAGTTAATTGACCAACAGAAACTTAGAGGGCAATTTGATCGATACTTTAGCCAAAGGTTAGATTTAACCTACGAAGAAATTTTGTTCCAATCTGGTGCCGAAGATATACTTATTGGCTTACTACACATCCCCAAAAGAAATAAAAAGACTCACTCTATTGCCGCCACAGTGGATGGCACAGATTCAAAGAATAAAATAATTTTAGCTAAAGACGCGACCTATATCAGAAAAATTGACGAATGCAAACAAGTAATTTCTGAACTCGATTTTGAATTTTTAGTATCTGAAAGAAACTTTGTATTAGATAGCGAATCAAAAGTATCAAGAAAAAATATAATAGATCATAACTTACCAGACAAGAATTTCATATGTCCTGATTTTATTGGTAGATTCGATATTTTACAGGAATTATGGTCATGGTTGTCTGATGATTTTCAATATGTAAAAGTTTTGGCTGCTGATGGTGGAAAAGGTAAAACATCTATAGCTTATGAGTTTTGCCAGCTAATTATTAAATCTGGAACTGAGATCTTCGAACAAGTTATTTGGTTGACAGCAAAGAAAAAACAATTTAAAGCTACATATAATGAGTATGTTGATACACCTGAAACTCATTATAGCGATGTTGAATCACTTTTAAGAGAAATATGTCTTAGAACTGGGTATTTCTCAAATGAAGTGGATGATTTCACAGTTCAACAATTGCAGCGTTCAGCAAGAGATGGTTTAAAAATCACACCATCATTTGTTGTGGTTGATGATATAGACTCCAATTCCCCTGACGAGCAAAAAAGAATTATGGAAGTAGCTCGTTCCATATCAAATACATCATCAAGAGTTTTGATGACTACACGTGCAAACAATATATACTCCAATGACTCCTCTATACTAGTTCCGGGCTTACAAGGAAAAGAATACGAGGATTTGGTAAACTCTCTCTGTTTATCACTAAAATTACAGAAATATAATGAACATAATATTAAAAAATTGAATGTGGTATCTGAAGGCTCCCCTTTGTTTACTGAATCTATACTGAGACTTTGTAAACTTGGTTATTCAATTGAACGAGCAATTGAAGACTGGTCTGGTAAAGGTGGTGATGCTGTAAGAGAGGCAGCATTGCGTAAAGAAGTATCAGAACTTTCACCTGAAGCAACAAAAATATTGCTAACAATTAGCTTAATAGGATCATTATCCTGTAGCGAACTCCACAAATATACTGATTTGGAAAATATAGAAATAACAGATTCAATTGAAAAATTGGGCAATCTTTTCCTTATCAACAGCATTGATTTCATTGAAGAAGAGCCGAGATTCGAAAGTACGTCTTCAATAAGTAAACTTGTCATTTCAATTGCTAATGATATTGTTCCCAATTCTGAACAATTTATCAAAAGGGTTAAAGAAATTTACGAGGGATTGGAAGCCAACTCTAAAACACACGTCCCTGAGATAGGGGCAGCCGTGAGGCAATGTAATTCTCTTTTACAAGAGAGAAGATTTGATGATGCAAGGAATACAGTCCTCTCTTTCATTAAAAAACCACGATATAAGGAAAATAGTGATCTTTATTTCATGTTGGCTAAAACAAACTATGAAGATCCCAATGTTAGTGATGACATTGCAAGAAAATTTTTCGCAGAGGCATTTATTAAAGGCCAAAGAAAGCCAGCTTTTTTTGAAATGTGGTATCAAACAGAATCTACTCATGGAAGCAGTAGTGCAATTTTAGATGTCTGTATCAATGCACTTAAAAGCGTTGGGAAATTTGATGTTCAGTGGGGAGAGCGATTTGTTGACATCAGTTTTGTAATTGCAAAAAATACAGAAAATTTTGACAAAAAAATAAGATTTCTTGTCGAATGCTATGAACACTCCTCCAGGCTGATTAAACAGTCCAAAAAAGAAAAATGGGAAAAATACAGGCAATTAAACATTGAAGTTATAGATACCATTTGGGATATTTCCACCAAAAACAATAAATATGAAATTGCTGGTCGTGCAATAGTCAATGCAATCAATGGCGGTGACATAAGAAGTGCAAATTTCAATCGAATTATTGATATATCACAATATTGCGAAGATGAAAAAACCATTTCCGACGATGCTTTTAATGATCTCAAATACGCACTTGAGTGGGCACCTAAACTTGTTCGTAGCAGCAATGGGAATAGGGAAAGCTTGGCGATTAAGCTGGAACAAGCATATAGGAACCTTGAAAGTTCCCCTCGCAACAAAGTAAAACAGCAAAAGACTCAAGTGTAATATTAACTTCTAAAAGGCATGTTATTCATATTAAATGTATAACATGCCTACTGATTTTGTGTATAAATTATGTTTCAATAGTTTATTTTATAACCAAAATAATTTATAGAGGAAAAGTTATCATTGATTGTAAAATCCATAAGCTCGTTTTAATCCCCTCAGAGTCAAAGCTTGTAATTTTACTGATTAATAGTCAAAAACTTCATATGCAAAACACTCTTTATTAAGTTTAAGTCTTAAGAGCATGTGGTTGAAAATCACATATCTATTTAACAATGACTATAAACTCCCTATATTCTTTTTCTAATCTTAGAACCGTCTACATCGGGTTCCGATGAGGATGAAAAGCTTTGTTTTTGAGTAGCAAATATCCTTTCTACTTCATATTCATTCCAAATAATATATTCGACAATAAACTTGTAGAAATACAGCACTCGTTCGAGGCTGAGTGTAGAAGGTATAGTATAAAAGTTTGTACTGAGCAAAGCCGAACTCAAAACTGCAATAATGTTGCTCGGTCCCTTCAGATAAGGATTCTGATAGTCTTGCTGATACTTCAAAAAGTATCCAACGCAGAATAGGTAGGCATCTTTAACAATTTTTTCTTTATTGCAGTCTGATTCATCGTATCTAAGAATGAAGCGATTAAGGAGGATCAAAAATTTCTGATCTGGCAAATATCTGTTTAATTTATTCATAGTAGCATCCTTGCTGTTGTGAATGTCATCCTGACAATTAAAGAAATATCATAATATCCAATCATGTCAATAGTTAAAACCTATCAATTTCTATTTAAATATCTTTTTTAGGTAAAGGACGATTAAGCTCATCGATTGTTATTTGCTTTAAATGAGAGTTATACAGCCATATCTTAAACTGCTCTAAATATTTGTTATTCAATGCTATCAAAGCTTCGTTTTCAGTTTCGAGCCTTTTTATTCTCTGACAAGCAATCTTTAAATTAGCAGGTTTAACCGCACATGTTTCTTTCACACCAGACTTAAGAAGCTCCTTTTTTGAATTAAAACAATCCGCAATTTTAACATGACTACTCAAAGATTGTCTTGAAGGTCTCTTACCAATGATCTTTATCAACTCGTCGCATAAAGCCTCCCAAGTCAGCTTCTCATCGTCATTCCAGGTATTAATAACTTTCATTATCAATTTTTCATCATAACCAGTAATATGTTTAGCCATTTATTCTCCTTTTATTATTTTAGTTTGAAATTTATACCATTTATCAGCATTAACATTCCCATCATTTTTATCACAATTGGTCTTTTCAAGAATTTTAGTGTGTATCATCATTAATTGGCCGTCATCCGTTCCAGAGTCTTGTAAGGGATAATAACTGCAAGGCTCAAAAACATATGAGTGCTTGCAGTAGCCATGCTTAGTGATGAGCACAGCTCCATCATTCAATAAATCGAAATCAGTTACGTCCATAACAGCTATTTCTTTTTTCCTATGACTGTTACCGGCTCCGATTGAAGTTTTATCTTTCATGAGATTGATCATTTGTAAGTGTGATCGGTGATCATAGGAAACATTTTGTGAGACCAGTTTCCTTCCAGACCATCTGGCGATGCTAAACTCGTCCATACCGCTGATCTGGGAAAAAGTATTTAGTAAATGTCTTAACTGATGCGTTCTTAGCGAATATGGGCTACCGTCTTCGTTAATATAACCGTGTCTTTTAAACAGATTGGTAGTGCCTTTTATGCTTGCAAAGGCATCAATATCCGATCTAAAAAACTGAGCAGTGGGTCTGAACAAAGGTGCCAAATGTTTGTTTGTTTTCTGACATAATTGCCCCTCAAATAACAGACATAAAGCATTCGAATATTTGATTTTCTTTTCTTCATCATACCAGGGAAAATTTTGAGGCTTTTTAGTAAAGAGTTCATGTCTGTATGACTCAGGGACCTTCCCTTCCATTGTTCTTGCAATAAACCTTGGATGGTTGGACAACTTTATCAACCGAGCTATGGCCTTTTTAGCTACAGGGACCATTACTGTAGGAATCCATTTGATGTCTCCAGCATACCCCTTCACTGAAAAAAACCTTAAACCATATCGTTCAATGCCGTTCTCATCATGCTCTGTAATCTCACAATCCGCAGGAAGGCTTAAAATTTCCGAGATTCGTCCTGGTGCACACATCAGCAGTGCAAGAACAGACGTTGTGAAAATGTCCCTCACAGACAGTTGGCTTTCATCTTTTGAGAAAATCTCCGCAATGGCTATTACGGATTTTATGTCTGGTAATTTTGAGTGCCCTTCAAGCGAAGGTTCATAACCTTGCCAACTTTGAGTTATTTTATGCCTTAAAGGATTTACCCAAAAAAAATATGATGAGATTGTCATTCTGTTTTCACTCAAAAATGAACATAGTTTCTCAAGTTCCTTACCAATTCCAACTGCTTGTAATTTTGTATATTTAGCAGTTGCTACTCTTACACACTCATCAAAAATGTTATTATTACACTTTACGACATTAGCTTCACCGGATGATTTCAATAATACAAACTCAACGATCTTCAACATTGCCAAAGCATTCTGGTTTAACTTTGACTTATTAAACGAATGAGTATGAAACATATAAGCTTTAGCAAAATCAATAAAACTATCATCTAATCTATCTTTGCTATTTCGATTATTGTTGATATCAAATTTATTGAATCTGTAACACCCCTTCCATACATTGCTTTCCCATGAACTGGCTAAATTGGAGTTAAAAATATTACTCTTACAAAATTTAATAAAATCATTAACATTTAAATTTGGATCGTTAGCATTGGTTGGCTCGAATAAGACTATATTGGTCATTGAGAACTCCATGCTCTAAAGTTTTTGCAGGTAAAACACTCTATGAGTTCGTGTTTACAATCAGTAAATCCAAAAGAATTTAAAACATATTCTTTAAATAGCCTCTTATTCTGTGTGTTATCGCCACCAAGAAATATTTTTGATAGCGGTTCAAAAAATGAATGAAGTTTCATATCAATATCGTGAACATTGTCTGGGCTATTTTTTACATATATCCCTGATGAGTTAATAGATTTATGGTCTAATGCTTTAGCGATCACTTCAACTGAGGCTCCTTCCTTTGCTAAACGAGATCCAAGGGTATACCTGAATCGTCTGGCATTTAGCCTCATAGGATTATGGGTTCTTGATGACTGGATATTAAATTTAGTGGTGATTTTATCTAATTCTTTAGAGATAAATGAATTCTTCATATGTAAAAAATCAGTTGCCATAATGGTATCTAAAATTTGACCAGACTGAATTGATACGGATTTTTTTGCGTCCATGAATACAGGCAATTCATTTTTTATATGGCCAATGCCCTGACTAACACTATCTTCAATGTGTTTTTGATTCATATCAATTAAGGTTGTTAGTTTCTTATAAAGGCAGTCATCGATACTTACCAAGCTAAACTCACTTCTAAAGTCCTTCCTTTGTTTAACTTTCGGTATATTTAGAAAGCAACCTTCTCCCGTTCTGATGAGATCTTTTGCTTTTAATGAGGTTAACTGTAAAGGCCTCCTTCCCGTTGTTGCTAATAGAATAATGTAGCAATAAATAAACAGATGGATTTTGTCTTCTTCCAATAATTTCGTGATACTTTCAAGTATGATTTTCAGCTCTTCTTCCGTTAGCGGTCCACTATTTGGATCTCTTCGTTTTACGGCTTCTCCTGTCAAATTAGTTTTAATTTTTATTTTTTCCAGCATTCTTAGAGCGGAGTTTTCTACTCCCACATAACCGAGTTTTCTCCACTTCGTTAGAAACTTCTTTATAGAATTTAGTTTATAGTTTTTCTCAGGGCCTAAACTAACATTAAATTGATAAACCGCATTAGCATCTATCGTCTTAATGTCTACCATTCCTAACCATTGACTAAAAATTTGGTTTATGTTTTTTGTGTAACCTGCACTGTATTCAGCCGAAAAGTAAGCCAAGGTAGTTAGGTAACCAATACGCATCGACTCTGGCATTTTGTCGGCAATCTTATGTGGGAAAATACAAGTCTCTTTATCTAATTGCCATTTGGTATCAGAAAGCTTGAAGCTATACCCCTGCATCGTTGCAAAAACCAGATTCTCTTTTATTAGATTACATGTTTCCATTATATTGCCCCTCAGTTATCTTTTTCAAAGATTCATATACTCTTCCAATAACTTCCTTTTCTTTTTCTGATATATGTTTGAAATTATAGTTTTCAGACATTTTAGAATCTTTTGACCAGCCCATGAGATAGCATCTCAATCCTGATTTTCGACTGATTTCCAAATTTGAACCATCAATTTCATTTGAATAGAAATAGTTCCATGAATGCCTCAATCTATGCCCTGATAAATTATTTAATTCCGGTCTTGCTTTTTTAATATTTGAAATTATTTTCTCATATGCTGAAACAGATAATGGTTCTCCTACCGTTTTACATGCGCTGTGAGTTACAAACAGGAAGTCATGTTTTTTCTTTTTAGTGATTTTACTTCTACAAGTTTGTATGTAATTGAAAATCTCCATCACTAACTCGTCTGATAATGGGATTATCCTTTCGCCAGTTTTAACTAATGGTTGATTCAGCCTCCGGTCTTCAATGCAGTCATGTCTTCTGAAGATACTCAGTGTGTTATTTATAAGATTTAGATCATTTACTTTAAGATTTAGTAACTCACCTGCTCTCAATCCGCAATTCAGTAACAAGGTAAAAATGAGCCTGTTCCTCACTTGAACCTCCTTCTGAAAAGGGTTTTGACTCCCTCCGACTTCCAACAGCTTAAACAGAGTTTTTATTTGTTCTTCACTTATCGATTTGTCAGTTCTGTCATTGATGCTGAGTGAGCGATTTCGCGGGAAGTGCGCCTTTATGCTTTCAATAAAACTTTCGACTTCATATCTGGCATGGATTCCCTTCATAGAATGGATCAATCCGCACAGCCAATTTAGATAGCTTGAAAAAACGTGTATCCTGTAACTAAAAGTTCTTGTAGCAATCTGCTTTCCTTTTAGTAATATTACATTCGTAATTTTTTGTTGATCGAATCTTTGCTTTGCATACCGTATCAGGTCATCGACTTCAGCTACACTTAGGAACCGCTTGGTTTCAATCCTATCAATGATGTTGATTTTCCTGCTTTCCATAAAATTGCTAAGGATAAGTAGATTCGTTGCGACTATTTCCATCGTAGATGCAGTTGCACTTCTGTTCCTGACATTAGTTGTGAGATAAAGGTTCTGATAGTAAACTGGTAGCAGTGTTTCTTTGTTGAGAATTAAGCAACCGCGTTCTCCATTACTCATAACAAATTTTTTTATTTTGAATGACATTATAATAACCCTCCGAAAACTTTACATTTAGTAATCACTACGGCTTATCATTATTTTATCGATTTAAACTTTGCAATTTTATTTTGTTATTTTTGGATTTATTTATAATCCATTTAGATACTTAAAAAAATTTCTTTCACGTGAAAGAAACCAGTACGGCTAGTATAAAGTAGTCATACCCGATTCAAGAAGAAAAACTAATAAAGCCTTATTGCATAAGTAATACAGCGGCACAAAAAAATAATTTGTAAAGTATTCCGTTAAATTTTACTATTTTTTAATCTTAAAACTTTACATTTTTAAAATGATGATATTTTAAATAGTAATTTGTATTGTTGTTCGTCCATTGTAAATACTTTCTACTTCGTTCCAGTATTCCTCTTGAATATTTTTAGCTTTACTACGGAGTTCATCTCCTATATGAATCATCAATGCTCCTCTTTCCAACATGTCACACAGCAAAATTTTTGTTATATCTTCAGTGCTTAGCTTAAGAAGTTCAATATCATCTGTCATAAATGAATCTTCATCTGGCAGAAGATCCGGCATTGTTTTCACATAATGGTCTAGCATCCCTTTTTGCACACTTAAGCTACAGAGCAACACATGGCCTTCGCCCTTTTCAGTCTCTTTTACAGCAATATTAATTTCATTCTTGGTGATTTTCTTCGATAACTTTCTGAGTAGCTCATTACATTTAATCACTGACAGTATGGTTTCATAGATATAGTTTCGGCTCTCTTCATTTAACTCAGGTAAAAACTGAAATGGATTGTATTCGCTATCTTCGAGGTAATAGCTTAAACAGGCCACGGATTTCTTACTCAATGTATTCATAGGTAATAACCTGATAGCTTCAGCATCAAAAATCTTATCAAAATTTTTTTGACTCACAAGCCGAGAAAGGCTCCCAATATTCATGAATTCTTTGATTTCCACATTGTCCTCACTTTGTCGATGTTCTTCGTCTGGAGCCTAACTATGAAGCTGTTCTCGAATTGCTAATGGTGTCAGAAATCCACTCATCGACTTCAATCTCAATAAAAGCTACAGACCTTGCCCCCAGTTTGATAGGTTTAGGAAATTTATTTTCAGAAATCAATCGGTAAATCCATGCTTTCTTGTAACCTGTTTTATGCATGACTTCTGGCAAGCGGATAAGTCGTGTGGTTTGTTTAGTAGATGTGTTCATGATTTTATCTCCTCGTCTTGTCGATGAGTTGATACTAAGTAGACGGGAACAGGCTTTGAAGGGATGTAGTGGACATTGTTTCTTGTGGGTGATAGTTAAAGAACTATTGTGGGGGAGAATAATAATTCTTCGCACTCTCTTGACATCGATTGCATTTTATGGAAACCGATAAACTTAGATTCCGAAAACCAGTTCTCTTCCACCCTTGTGCTGTAGGACATCGAACATTTGCGGTGTAACCCACTGTATTTAATATTTCACATAGCCTGAGATTAATTTCCTTTATCACAGACCTGGAATATTTAATTTATAAGTCCTTTAATATAGTCGGATCAAAAGGAGACCGATGTTCAGGATTTCTTGTACAACATAATAACAATTGTTTTTTGTTTTTAGGGCCGAAATTCCTAAGTTTTAATTGCCCATCACAAAGGGGACAATCACCTCCTACTTTTGTAATGTATACATACCCGGATTTATCGGATTCGACATTTGTTCCGAAAAGTAAATGCACAAAACGAAACCTTCTCAATAAAAAACCCAAACTAAAAAGTAAAACACTAAAGCCAAGTAACAGTCCGAATAATAAATTATTGTTACTCGGGGTTCCGATTGATGTAAAAATCGTTGCTAAATTAGCCAAAAAGCCAACTAACCCTGCTACTATTAACCAAACTGTTTTTATGTGCTTGCCCATTAATTTAACAGGCTTTTCATATTTTCTATCAATTATAGCTATTGGCTTTTCATCCTTAACACCTAAATTAATAGTATTGCCCATAAAATTATTGTATTGCCCGGCGCTAAATCCATTATCACCTGCCGTAGAGTGATTTACTTCATTTTTTATAACTCTTAAGCTCTCACCGCATTGCCCACAAAAGTTATTAGACTCGGTTATTGATGAACCACATTTATTACAAAACATTGCAGGCCCTTTTTTAGTTTAAAATTCATTCAGTTTGAGCATCTAGTTCTTATCACTATGTTTAATGTATGATTTTATTACTACAATAATTTTTTTATGATCAGGTAAGTTTCCTCAATTGTGATAGTGACAAATCGCTAAGATGGCGATTTTTGTTAATAAAACTCTCAATGTTTTTACTGGTTTCTCCTGACATAGCTTTCTCAGCTATTGGACGGTCAGTGTCTTTGAGTTGCTCATCGCCTCGAACCTCATCTGTGAGCTTAGGATAAAGCACTCTGGAAAGGATGGTGTTTGAAAGAGAAATATCTTTCAACTTAGCCCACATAAGCAGATCCATCATTGGAAGGATACGGTAGTCAGCCAACTTTAGAATCTTTCCCAGCCCAAAAGCCTCTTGCTTCCTGCCCTTGATTCCATACTCTTTCCTCCACACAGGAAGTAGCGCACGAAGCGAGCCTATGATTTCTTCATCCGATGAGCTTTCGAGGTCAAAGAAGGTATACACACGGCTTTCGTTTTTTCCCAGAACAACGGCTCTCATACTTTGAGTAAGTGACTTCTCCCTGACCTCTTTCTTAAGTTGATCACTACCTTCGACAAATGATTGTTGCGAGAACATTTCAAGTGATCTTCTGAGGCTTTCAATATGACCAAAAGTGACTTGTCGTATGTGCGTTTGGCTTTCTGCCAGATGAGTGTCGAGGTCAATTCTTTTACTGAATAGAGGGTTACCTGCAAGGATCTGGTCAAAATAAACATCTCCTTCTCCAAAAAACTCAATTGAATCGAGGATGTTCTTTCTGACCTGTAACTCCTTATGTAAGCCTTTCAAAGTGCAAGACTCAACATCAACATAGTTGTCGTAGTCGAACCAAGCCTGTAGCTCTTTGTAGATCTGAACCGTATCCATACCGAGGCCTTACATTTGTGTTTTATAGCTCAATGTAGAAGTCAGCTCATCATCACCTTGAACCAGCTCTTCAATCAACAAGCTGTGAAACAGTAACAACGGCTGATAAAATTGAGTATAATTAAGACGCTTTTTTCAGTGTCTCACAACAGTTTTTAAGGTTATTTTTGAGTGTTGGTATCTATGATGGTATAAAAGGTTTAACTTCAATTAAAACTTTTAAAATCAGTAAACTAACTACTAGTTCGATTTCTGCAGGGGACACCATCCTGATCGGACCTTCACCGCCCTTCTCTCTTTCATATCTCTGCAAAGCATCAACTTCCCAGGTAACTGCTTACCGGCATAGCGAAAACGATCTCCGGACTTGCCCGCGCGCTTCTGAAAAACAGTGCGGATCATTCTGCAGATACGCAGCATGGCACGGCTCATGCAGAGCGGCGGCGGCACGGCGGCGCTCACCGGCCCGCGACGAACGCTCACGCTCTATTTCGCTGCCCGCTGCTTAATTTCAGCGTAGCGAGCGGTCAGTTGCTTCAGATGCATCTCCAGCCGGGCGCTGGCCGCTGCGGGTAAAGGCTCCCCCGCTGGCGTTTGCGACAGCATCCGCAATTGCTCTTCGGCCGGTAGCGACTGATTGAATGCCTGCACAGTGGAAAAAACCACCGATTTCAGCTCGCTGACCGTCATATATTTTCCCTTCTGCTCGTCGAGGCCGTTAAGTCTGTCACTGAGCTTCTGTAACGATGACATCCCCTGATGCCAGCCGTTGAGCTGCGCTGTCGGCAGGGCTGCCGCGCTGCGTTGCCGCTGCCACTGCTGCATCAGCGGTTTTGCCTGTTCCGGCCAGAGTTTCTGCGCCTGTTCTGCCAGTTGCCGGCTGTAGCTCATCGTCCAGTCAGGCGGCAGCCGCTCCAGCCGGTCAAGCTGCTCCGCAGTCTGCACGGTCATATCCTGCAGTCGCGCGTTGCGATGCTGTAAGACCTCCAGCTGTTCGGGCGTGAGCGTGGCGGGTACCTGCGCCGATGATGGTGTGGGCTTCATCGATAAACAGCAGAATCGGCAATGGCGACTGCTGCACCGCATCGATGATGTTTTTCAGGCGCTGTTCGAACTCACCTTTCACACCTGCGCCCGCCTGCAGCAGGCCCAGGTCGAGGGTGCGCAGAATAACCGGCTTCAGGCTTTCCGGAATGTTGCCTTCAGCGATACGTAAAGCCAGACCTTCCACCAGCGCCGTTTTGCCGACGCCTGGTTCGCCCACCAGAATCGGATTGTTCTTGCGACGGCGCGAGAGAATGTCCACCATCTGACGAATTTCGGTATCACGACCAAAGACCGGGTCGATTTTTCCTTCTCTGGCTTTGGCGGTGACATCGAGCGTGAATTTATCCAGCGCATTCTGCAGGGCCGGGGTCAGTCCCCCCTCTTTCAGTTCTGCACCCACCGGACGGCCAACAAACTCCACCTCTCCACCGTGGCTCTGCGCCAGCTCTGCTTCCTGCTGCACGTCCGGACGTTCGTCCGACTGTGCGTCGAGCAGCGGACGCAGACGCTCCAGCTGGCTCTGGCCCAGCGTCAGCAGTGGCCACAGCCCGTCACAGCGAACCAGTTTCTGTTTCTCAACCAGCGCCATCAGCAGATGGATGCTGCGAATTTGTTCCTCGCCGTTAAGAGAAGCAATCAGCCAGGCTTCCTGCAGCAGAGACTGAATGGCATCAGACAACTGCGGACGATGGCGAACCGAGCGCGGCTGTTTATCCAGCTAAGCGACTGGTTATGTCGCACGGACAGGGCAATAGCACCCAGGGCGCATAACAGCAGAATCATCACCACCCGACGCCCGGTTTTGCCCCCCTGCAAAGGGGTGGTATAAGGAGCCAGCAGAGGAAGTACCGCATCGGCAAAATGCCAGCGCGGTTCACAGGCAGTGACATGGCCGGCAGGGGCAATGCGGGTCTGGCGGAACAATAGCTGTGGCCATAGCGCGGCTGTCGAGGTGGATACCGACCCGAGACGCAGGGTGACAGCAAACGGTCGTAAGGCCGGACTCAACCTGTCCGCTTTGCTCAGTTCATCCAGCAGCACGGCGTGAAGCAGCGATGTCGCCTGGGACAGGTATGGCTGAATCAGAGCCGTCTGCGGGGAGTGCTGCCAGTCGATGAGGGTGACAGCAGGTTCGTTTTCAGGACATACCAGGGTCGTATTTTCCCGTACCACTATCCAGGGCGTTTCCGGACCGCTGAATTGGGCACTCAGGACCACCGGCACGCTAAAGCCGGTGAGGTCCCGCAACTGCTTCATCTGCAGGCGCAATGCTTTCACAGAGGCACGCAACAGCGCCTCATCTTCATGCTGGTCCGGCAAACAGCGGTACATTACGGCGAGCTGGCCTGCCATCGTCGGCGTACGGGCCAGCAGACGCTCAGCAAAAGGCGTGAGTCCGGGCAGTTCCGTTATCCGGAGGTACCACCCCTCCGCCGTGCCACGTGTCTGCCCTGCTGCGAACATGCTATCGCCCACATCCCCGCAGACCAGCACCACCGGTCCGGTATGACTGTCGGGCGGGAAAATTCCGGCCTCATCAGCCAGCTGTACCGGTTGCTGTTGACGGTAGCGGCGACGGGCAAGCATGCCCGCAACCAGCAAGGCCACCAGTGTCACGAAGACTTTCCCGGCAACCAGCCAGGTCAGGAATCCCCATACCAGCCACAGCACGGCGGCAAGGCAAAGCACTACCGGCAGGGCCGCCCGGACCAGGGTTTTTCCACGCATCAGGGCTGCTCCGGCAGTTGCTGGCGCAGCAGATCCTGCAACCACAAATGACCGCCCAGCCGTGTCATACAGCGCAGGTTTCTGGGCGGAGTTGGCGGAGAAAAAGCACGCGTAGTCGCGGTTTTTATAGTACGACAGCGGAATGAACCCCAGGCTGGCAAATTCAAATTCGCGGGTTTCCGGGATCATCACTTCAGACGGGATCTTCACCTGATTACCGGTGCCCAGATCGTAGAGATGAATCGGCAGATCCTGAACGGCACCGCCCGCCTGCGGGCCACGGATCTGCACACACCAGCCGTTGTTGATGAAGCTGCGCACCATATTGGCCGCAAAGGCAAAAGAGGCGTTGGTCCACAGATATTTGTTGTGATCCGGGCCTTTCACCTCTTCGACGTAGTTAAAGCTGCGCACCGGAACGGTGTCCGGACCATACGGCAGACGACCCAGAACGCGCGGCATCACCAGCCCGATATAGCGGGCATCATCTGTTTCGCGGAAGGATTTCCACTTGATGTATTCGGCACGATCGAAGTAGTTGCCGATGTCCTTGATGGCCGCCACCTCCTCCATGGAATCTTTCAGGAAGAATGCAGGGCCAGCAGAGCCGATAAACGGCATATGGGCTGCGGCAGAGACTTTCGAAATATTGCGCAGCAGCGCCACATCCTGTGCAGAGGCATCAAATTCGTAAGCGGAAATCAGCGCGGCAATCGGCTCTCCACCCGGTGTATCATACTCATCGATATAAGTATGTTTATACAGCCCGCTCTGGATGATTTCCGGGCTGTCTTCGAAGTCCTGACGCAGGTCTTCTTTTGACATATCCAGCAACTCAACCTTCACGTTTTGACGGAAATCGGTTTTGTCGACCAGGGATTTCACGCCGCGCCACAGGCTCTCCACCGCCTGGAATTCTTTGCTGTGCATTACCGCATCCAGCTGACGACTGATCTGGTAATCCAGTTCGGCGATATGCTGGTCAATCAGGTTTTTATCGAGTTTTTCGACCTTCGAGCCTGATTTGGTCAGACATTCAAGAAAGACCTGCATACCGGCCGTGATTCGTTCATCTGCGGTGGCATCCGACATCGCCTGCGCATCCTGCCAGATATCCAGCGCACTCAGTTCAGAAACCGGGTTCAGATTGATTTTTTCAAACAAGGCAGCATAAACCCCACCCGCGGCAGGACGCCCGGTTACCGCATAGTCGCCACCCTTGGCATTCTCATTTTGTACCGACATCAACATCTTCCTTATTAATCCATTAATTCATCGCGAAAGTTATGGCTGTTCAGGGGCCAGCGCAGAGAGTTCGGCCCGGAGTTCTGCACTTAAGGCCGGATCGAGCAGGATTTTTTCCAGCTCCTTGCGAAAGGCCTGGTTATCCAGCAGGTTGGCCTTGAGATCACGCAGCAGATTGCGCATGGAGAGCATCGCCTTCAGCTGGGGTATCTGCCGGGAGATCTGTTCCGGAGAAAAATCCCTGATGCTGCGGAATGTCAGACTGATGTTTTCTTCGCTGCCGTCGCCTGCCAGCGTATTTTTAACGGTGAGGTTAACTTTTGGGGAATATTCGGAAAGAACAGAGTCAAAATTATTTTTATCTACATTAACCTTTTTCCGATCCGATAATTGCGACGCGTCCTGACCATTACTGAAATCACCTGCAACCAGTAATTTAAGTGGTAGTTCAGTTTTTTTCCCTGCGCCGCCAGTATGGAGATCGAGTTTTAAATTAATACGTGCCTTTGGCACTTCATTCTGGAAACTTTCAGCCATTTCATCATCCCTTTCTTATCGCCACAGATATGTTTCAGACCCGATTTATCTGCCCGCGATAATAGAACAATGATCGACAAAAGATCAAAAAAACAGATCATTAAACTTCAATGAGAAAATTCTTAGATTTTTATACTAAAAAAATCAGGGAGGATAATGCTGCCATACCAGCTAACTGGACCACTAAAGGTTTAACAGACAAACGTTTGTATCGTCACAATAGAATTAAATAGCAGATACATCATAAAGTCCGATTAAATTGATTAAGGTTAATATTTTAAAATCAGAAACCGCAGCACCTGTAAATTTTTAACACTTAGATTACGGACAATCCGAAATGAGAATGAAATTACATCGTTTATTACTGATAGCGTCTAAGGCGAAAAAAAGCCAGCAGAGATGATCCTCAGATAATAAGAAAATTTTTCTGACCGAGGTAAACGGTTATTTTGCACTCCCGGCTTTTATGCGCCCGATCAGGTCTGAGCCTGTCCGCAGAAGCGAAAAAACGTTGCGCAGAACAGGATGTTTAGCGGAGTGCCCGGCGACAGGCAGAGGGTGTGGTTCCGTATACCTGGCGGAAACGGTGGCTGAAGTGGGCTGAGGAGTGAAAACCACACTGCAGGGCGATGGCGGTCAGGGTCAGTTCGGGCCGTTCAAGCAGCACCCGCGCACGATCCATACGGCGTCGCATCACAAACTGGTGCGGCGCTTCACCAGTGGTGTGACGGAACATACGGGCAAAATGAAACTCACTCAGCGCCGCTTCGTGTGCCAGCACGGCGAGCGTTAAAGGCTGGTCAAGATGGGCATCGATAAAATCGATGACGCGGCGTAATACGGCCGGTGCCAGCCCTCCCCGCACCTGAGGCAGCTGCCAGTTAACTTCGCTGTAGTGCTGTAACAGATGGGTCAGCAGCAGCGTGGAGGCGCTGCTCAGCATTAACTGACTGGCAGGCTGTTGCCAGTCACTGCTCAGGAGAAAGTGGCGATAGAGTTGAGTGATGCGGTCATCCGTGGAAAAGATTTTCTCATCCAGCGTTAACTGCGCCGGACTGCGATCCCAGACCCGTTCGGCCAGCTGCCGCAGATGCGCCTCACTGCAATAGAGGTGCACAAAGGCGAGATCGGCGCGCAGATCCCAGGTGGACTCTGTACCGGCGGGCATCAGACAGAAACGATCCGGCGCGCCGCCGTTGCGCCAGCCATGAGGCGTTTTATGCCAGGTGTCGTAACCGCCCGCCACATAGAGGCTCAGCGTATGGTGATCGCTGTGGTTGGTCACGCGATCGCCGCTGTTGAACCAGGCTGCCAGCTGAATGCCGCTCTGAAGCTGCACCTGATCACGCAGTTGGGCTTTGTGGCGCTGCAGCATGTCAAAGGTCTGGTATAGGCTCATCGGCGTGTCAGTTCAGATCAAACAGAGTGCCAGTTTACGGTGTGCGCCCGTCAGAAAACAGACCGTAGCGGAACAGAGGGTAAAAATGCGCAAGATTTTGCAAACCCGGCGCAACCCGTTGCAAGCGCAGAGGCGGTTTTCCGCGCAGACTCAGCGTTTTATGGAGGAGAACCCGGCGATGAATCTGTTTTTGTATCTCTCTGTCGTGCTGATCTGGGGAACGACCTGGATTGCGATCTACGCGCAACAGTCTGCGGGCATGAGCGCCGTAACCGTCGCGGTATTCTGGCGTTTTTTGCTGGCTTCGCTGGTGATGTTACTGCTGCTTAAACTGATAAAGCGCCTTCACAGGCTGACGCTGCGGGACCACCTCTTTTGTCTGCTACAGGGCTGCTGCGTCTTTGGCTTTAATTTTGTCTGCTTTTATTCTGCGTCCGCCTATATCAGCAGCGGTCTGGAATCGGTCATTTTCTCGATGGCCGTGATGTATAACGCCATTAACGGCTGGCTGTTCTTCCGTCAGCGCCCTTCCGTACGCCTGATCCCGGCCATCGTACTGGGGATGACCGGAATCGTTGCGCTGTTCTGGCACGATTTGCGCAGCACGGAAGCCTCGGCCGGACTGATGTGGGGCATCGGTCTGAGTGCGCTGGGCACGCTGGGCTTCTCCTTCGGCAATATGATCAGCCAGCGGCATCAGCGGTTACAACGCGATGTGCTGACCACCAACAGTTACGGCATGTTGTACGGCGCGCTGATGATGGCACTGGTTTCGCTGCTGCAGGGTGTTTCGCTGCAACCGACCTGGAATATGCAGTGGCTGGGGGCATTAACCTATCTGGCTATCGTGGGTTCGGTGGTGGGCTTCGGTGCTTACTTTACGCTGGTGGGACGGATTGGTGCCAGTCGGGCGGCCTATACGACGGTTCTCTTTCCGCTGGTGGCGCTGGCACTCTCTACCCGTTACGAAGGGTATGAATGGCATGCCAGCGCCATCCCTGGCCTTGTCATGATTCTGCTGGGCAATGTCGTGATGTTTGCCCGCTGGCCGGCAAGCCGTCGCCGGATCACTGCCTGACAGGGAAGCGGGAGACAGCCCGCATCTGATGGGGCGTTATGCCCACTGCTGCTGAAGGAGTTGTTGTGGCTGATTGATCGCCTTACGGGCGATCCAGTAGAGCAGAACACGCTCGTCGTCACTGTCACGATCGGCCATCGACAGCAGTTTCAGTGCCAGCGTCGATTTGGTCACAGGCTGTTGTTCTGTACTCAGTTCAATCACGGCCTGACCGATGATGCAGCAAACGTCATCCTCACTGGTGTTGGATTCATATGTCCGGTCTTTCATATTTCCTCCTGATAGGTGAACTCTCAGTCTGGCAAATAATCCGCAAACCTGCTCAGATAACCGACGCGCTGAAACATTATCTTACGGGTGGTTACGCTTCCTGATTAAGCTGCCTCTTTGGTTACTTTTCACGCAACACCGCCCCGCCGCTTTCCAACGCAATGCCGTTCATACCGCCTGAATGGCATTTCATTCCCCAATCCGTTCCGTTCATACCTTTACCGCTCATGCGCGCGAGCCACTGCTTTATGCTGACTGCAGTTTCCAGATTCCCGGATGGGAGAGATAAATGATGAACCAGACTCAGCAGGCTTCTTACCAGCGTTCACGCTGGCTTACATTGTTCGGCACCGTCATCACTCAGTTTGCACTGGGGTCCGTTTATACGTGGAGTTTGTTCAACGGCCAGCTGTCGCAGAAGCTGGATGCCCCCATCAGTGAGGTCGCTTTCTCGTTTGGCCTGCTGAGTTTAGGGCTGGCCATCGCCTCCTCACTGGCCGGTAAACTGCAGGAGCGGTTTGGGGTACGCCGTGTGACGATGGGCGCCGGAGTGCTGATGGCGCTGGGATTCTGGCTGACCTCCCAGGCAGATAACCTGATGATGCTCTATTTCAGCGCTGGCCTGCTGGTCGGTCTGGCCGATGGTGCAGGCTATCTGATGACGCTCTCCAACTGCGTGAAGTGGTTCCCGGAGCGCAAAGGGATGATCTCCGCCTGTGCCATCGGTGCATATGGTCTGGGCAGCCTGGGCTTCAAATTTATCTGCGGGGCGCTGCTGGCGACGGTCGGTCTGGAGCAGACCTTTATGATCTGGGGCGTGATAGCGATGTCGATGATCATCCTCGGGGCACTGCTGATGCGTGACGCGCCGGTGCAGGAGAAAAGCCCGCGTCAGCAGGGACAGCAGCCTGCGCGGGATTATACGCTGGCCCAGTCCGTCCGTATGCCGCAGTACTGGATGCTGGCGCTGATGTTTCTGACCGCCTGCATGAGCGGACTCTATGTCATCGGCGTCGCCAAAGATATCGGCGAAGGTCTGGTGCACCTCTCCACGCAGAGTGCGGCCAGCGCCGTCACCGTGATCGCCATCGCTAACCTGAGCGGCCGTCTGGTGCTGGGGGTACTGTCTGACAAAATGCTGCGTATCCGGGTAATCTCGCTGGCGCAGATCGTCTCACTGATCGGCATGAGCGTGCTGCTCTTTACCCGGATGAACGAAGTGACCTTCTTCCTCTCACTCGCCTGTGTCGCCTTCAGCTTTGGCGGAACCATCACGGTGTTCCCGTCGCTGGTGAGTGACTTCTTTGGTCTCAATAACCTGACCAAAAATTACGGTCTGCTCTATCTGGGATTTGGTATCGGCAGCGTGCTGGGTTCCCTGGTCGCCTCGCTGTTTGGCGGTTTCACCGTGACCTTCAGCCTGATCATGACGCTGCTGGTTATCTCCCTGTTCCTGTCACTCACCATCCGCTTACCACAGCGTTCAGTAACGGCGGCGCCGGTTCTGCAACGTCATTAATCAGAACGGGCCGCCTCACGCGGCCCGCGTCTCTAGCCGCGGAACAGCGGCTCTGCCATGCCAGCGACCGCGACTTCCACCGCAAAGATATCGCCGGAGTGCGGATAGCGCGCCAGCTCCTCTTCCGTGCGATCTTCCCGCGAACTGGTGATAAACAGCGTTTTGAGATCGGCACCGCCGAACGCCACCATCGTCGGCCACTTCACCGGCAGCAGGATCTCATCGACAATATCCCCGCTCTGAGGATCGATACGAACCACACGTCCGCCATCGAACTGTGCTGACCAGTAGAAACCTTCGCTATCCACCGCCGCGCCATCCGGTAAGCCGCCGCTGGCGTCGAAGCGGCGGAACAGCGTACGTTCGCCCGGTTCGCCCTGCTCATCTAACGGATAGCGGTAGAGCGACGCATTTGGCGTGTCGCTGTGATACATCCAGCGCCGGTCAGGCGAAAAGGCCAGTCCGTTGGAGATTTTGATATCGCGCGCTCTGACCTCCAGCTTCAGATCCGGCGTGACGCGACACAGCAGCCCGCCATTTTTATCCTGCGGTTCCCACAGGCTGCCACACCAGAAATTTCCCCAGGGATCGACGCGGCCATCGTTAAAGCGGCTCCGCGCGGCCTCGCCGGGGTTGTCGGCAATCTTTTTTTCCGGTTTACCCTGCGCATCCAGCAGCCAGACACCACCACGCAGGGCGGCGATAAGGCCGCCCTGCTCGCGCAGACCGATGCAGCCTACGTGCTCCGCCTGCGGAAAGGTCTGCAGATCGCCGCTGACCGGATCGAACCGGTGAATCGCCGGTGCCAGAATATCGACACACCACAGCACCTGTTCCCTGACCGACCAGAGCGGACACTCACCCAGCTCCGCCTGCAAAGCCAGTATATGTTTTACGTCGTGCGCCATGTTTCTCTCCCGTTGAACTGACATGCTAATAATGTAGTTGTAAAAACTTTCCGCGGAAGATTATTTTCGCTTGATTTTGAGACTATTCTCTCTGATAGTATTTATTATTCAGCCCATTCTGATTCTCTTATTTCAATCTTCTGCAAAATTCCGCACCCTGAAATATTTCGTCATATCTGATGAAATAACTCTACAAAGCCTGCATCTTCACTCCACTTTTTCAGCGTAGTGTCATCCTCATGGGAAAAGAGGAGAAGAGTTCCTATGAAGAGATTAATTAAAGTCGCTTCGGTCGTGGCGCTCATGACGTTATTAAGCGGGTGTATTATCACTCCCCGGCATGACAACGGCTGGCACCGCGGAGGGGGCGGCGGGTATCACGGAGGCTACTATGGAGGCTATCATGGTGGGTATCATGGCGGTCACCATCGCCACTGACGGGCAAAGATGTCACACAGCATAAAATAAAAGAAACACACTTTAAGGGCGGGATAATTATCCCGCCCGTTTTATTTAGCTTTTCAGCGCGTAATTACACTGGAACCACGCTTTCTGCAGGCCCGGAATATGACTCTCCTGCGCAGGCAGCGCCTCGACTTTATCAAATCCTTTATTGCTGCAGTAATTCGCCAGATCGAGATCCATCGCATCGCGATTGACCTTCAGCGGGTCAAAACGATACTGCACGGTATTTGAGGTCGGATCTTCATCAACACGTTCAAATGCCCCGGGTTTGCTGGCAGTACAGCCTGCCAGCAATAACAGCGCTACCGCGCCGGTAAGTAGTTTTTTCATCAGATTGTCCTCACGTTGCCGCGCAGTTTAAGACGCAGCCTGCCACGCATCCATAGGATAAATGCGCGAAAAACCAGAAATTACGAAGCTTTTACCGATTAATTCAATATGATTAAATGGCTGTTACTATCGTGCCAGACATGACAGGATAAATTCAGACGTAACGAAACCTGCACCACACCAGGAAATGCCAATAATAAGAGTCTGCCTCTCTCTCTTCCCTGCCCGCGCTTAGCGGGCTTTTTTTCGCCCGCTGTTCCCGCCCGTTACTGGCCAGTCAGGGCAATCATTCTACGTAACAGGTTGGCGGCGCGCTTGTCAGGTAATGCCAGAATCGCACTGTAGAGATCGATTGACATGGCACACAGCGAGGAGCGATCTACGGCCGTGTCAGCCGGCATATTCAGCTGCTGCAGCCTGTCGCCCCACTTCCGGTAGAGCTGGCCTACGATCTGTTGCAGATCGTCCTGTGCCTGGGTCTTATCCAGAGGCTGTTCAGGCGGCGGGCTGTTCAGCAGCAGCTGCTCCATCGCTTCCGCCTCCTTGCGGTTCAGCGCCGGTGACAGCGTGTTCTGCAGATTGATGCCTCCGCTCACCTGTGGATAGAGATAACGGAAGCAGAGGCCCGGATCGATCTGGTTCAGCGCCTGCATCTCTTCGACCGAGACGCTGATGTAGTGGACGACAGCCGCATCCGTGCCGCGCATCAGCCGCTGATTGATCACCTCAATCAGCCAGCCCCGCAGTTCGCCCGTTGCCTTCTCCGCCGGTTCTCCGGCGCGGATACGTCGCGTCAGCTCCTGGGTCAGCAGCAGCCAGAGCGCCGGTTCCTGCGTCTGCAGCACCCGGAAGCCGGGCATCTTAGTCAGCTGACTGACCGCCTGCTCCCGCTGAGCGGCCTGCCGCTGTTGCGGCGCAACCCAGCTGAACCAGAGCAGGTTCGCCACGATCAGCGGCAGCAGGAAGATGAGCAGCCCCTGCCAGAGACGCAGCCGGGTGGTTTTGATCAGCACAATGACAATCAGCGCCAGCAGCGCAAACGCCGCCAGCGTTATAACAGGCAGTAAATTCATGCTGCGGAGTTAATCCTTACGCACGTCAATCAGCACGGGACAGTTAGCGCGTTCGATAACCGATGCACTGACCGAGCCTTTTAACAGCCGGTTGAACGAAGAGAGATGGCGCCGGCCCATGATGATCATACTGGCCTTGAGCTGTTGCGACTGGGCGACGATGGTATCGGCCGCCTCGCCCGCCAGAATCATGCCTCGCGCATCGATACCCGCGCGCAGCAGCGGTGCCAGCGCATGGCGTACCGTCATCTCGGCCGTATTCTGCTCATCCTGCGCCGCCACAAAATCGGCCGGGTCTTCACCCGCGTCGATCTCCATCGGCTGATTGCAGGAGGAGTAGGCAGGATCGACACAGCAGAGCACCACCACCCCGGCGCGATGCGCCAGCGCTTCTTCAATCGTTAACGCAACCACTTTTTCCGCGACCGGAGAGTGGTCGATGGCCATCAGCAGGGTTTTCATCAGGGGCTTATCCTTCAATCGCGGCGACTTTGCCGATTTCACGCACCAGCGCCTCTTTGCACTTCAGCATCTCGTCGCGGAAACGCGCTTCGTGACGCAGAAAACGGGCAGAGGGCACCAGCAAAGAGACAGAAAAGCGACCAAACAGCGTATCGAGCGCAAACGCCATGGTCGAGATACCTTCCAGCGTTTCTCCGCGATCCACGGCGATGCCGGTTTCGCGCACCTCCCGGATCAACGCCAGCAGCTGCGGCAGCGTTTTCACCGTCATATCGGTTAACTCCTGCCAGGCGTCGCCAACGATCGTCCGCACATCCTTTTCGCACTCCAGCGCCAGCAGTGCCCGGCCTCCGGAAGTGCTGTAGAGCGGCAGATTGAGGCCCATATGGGGCACCACCCGCAGCTCACGCGACGCCACCACATGATGAATAATCGCCAGCTGGCTGCCGCTGGCTCGCGCCAGGGAGACGGTTTCATTGGTGTCAGAGGAGAGTTTTTCCAGCAGCGGGCTGACCAGATCAACCACATCGGTATGGACGCTGGAGATCAGTTTCAGCAGCGCCGGTCCCAGACGCAGGCCGCCCGCGCCGGTGCTGCGCACCAGTTCTGCGCTGTCGAGCGCGGCGACAATACGCTGAACCGTTGAGCGGGGCAGCGCGACCGCCTGCGCGATCTCGCCCAGGCTCATGCCGCCCGGCTGTTCGCCCAGGGCATTAAGAATTTTTGCCGCGCGGGCAATGACCTGAATACCGCCCGATTTTTCATCCTCGCGGCTGGAGGGTTGATGTGCCATAGCGTCGTCCTGTTTGAGCTGCCTTACTGTAGCGCGAATGGCGCACGTTTTACACCCTGTACCGCATTGCAATACAGCATACCGGGATGTAATATTACGCCCTGTATCACATCGCAGTACACTGCATCACAATAACGAGATCGCCTGCAATGACTACCCAGCCTGCGCCTGCGCCGGCCCCCCACCCTTTTACACTGCGACTGGCCCTGGGCCTGGTCGGTGTACTGATTGCCGCGCTGACCTCCGGGCTGAACGATCGCGTCAGTGATATCGCGCTGGCCGATATCCGTGCCGCAATCGGCATCGGTTACGATCAGGGTAGCTGGATTATTTCCGGTTATCAGGCCGCCGAAGTGGCTGCGATGATGATTGCGCCCTGGTTCGCCGTCACCCTGTCGCTGCGGCGTTTTACGCTCGGCGTCTCGGCGGGCTTTATGCTGACCGGATTCCTGCTGCCGCTGGTGTCGGACCCCACGCTGTTTATCAGCCTGCGCGTCCTGCAGGGGCTGTTTGGCGGCGCTCTGCCGCCGATGCTGATGACCGTCGCCCTGCGCTTTCTGCCGCCGCCGTTTAAACTGTTTGGTCTGGCGGGCTATGCCCTCACCGCCACGTTCGGCCCCAACATGGCGGCTTCGCTGGCGTCGCTGTGGACCGATCATGTCAGCTGGATGATGGTGTTCTGGCAGGTCGTGCCCGGCATGCTGATTGCGATGCTGCTGATTGGCTGGGGACTGCCTCAGGATCCACTGCGGCCGGAACGCTTTCAGCAGATCGACCTGTTTGGCATGGTCACCGGCTGCAGCAGCGTGGCGCTGCTGGTTCTGGTGCTGACGCAGGGCGAACGCCTCGACTGGCTGAATTCGCCGCTGATTACCGGCATGCTGCTGACCGCGCTGCCGCTGCTGCTGGTGTTCCTGATCAATGAGTGGTTTCACCCGCTGCCGCTGTTCAGACTGCAGATGCTCCGGCGACCCAATCTGGCGCACGGCCTGCTGGGGCTGGCCTGCGTGCTGATTCTGGGGCTCTCCGGCTCCGCGCTGCCGTCGGTCTATTTGGCGCAGGTCAGCGGTTTCCGCCCGCTTGAGTTTGCTCCGCTGGCGCTGACGGTCGGCCTGCCGCAGTTGATCATCGCCCCGCTGATTGCCGCCCTGCTCAATATCCGCTGGATTGACTGCCGCTGGGTGCTGACGGCGGGCGTCGGCCTGCTGGTGATCGCCTGCCTGCTCGGCACACAGATCACCAGTGACTGGGCGCGACAGAATTTCTGGCTGTTGCAGATTCTGCAGGCGTTCGGCCAGCCGATGATCATTCTGCCGATACTGATGAGCGCCACCAGCGTGGTCGCGCCGCCTGAAGGCCCCTTTGCTTCGGCGATGTTTAATACCGTGCGCGGTTTTTCCAGCATCGCCGCCTCCACGCTGGTTGAGGTCTTTCTCTCCCACCGTGAGCAGTTTCACTCCAGCGTCCTGATCAACCAGGCGGCCGACCGCAGCTGGCTGATGACCGCACCGGTGGCCGGTCAGGCCAGCCGCAGCCTGCCGCTGCTGCCGGATGGCAGCGCCAGCGAAAATCTCAGCGGCTTTGCCACTCTGGTCAGACACCAGGCCACGGTGCTCGGCCTGAGCGACAGCTTTCTGATGCTGACCGGCTTCGCCGCCTGCCTGTTGGTGCTGACCGCCCTCCTGCCAACGCGGGTCTGGCCGCCGCAGACTTTGATTCAACCCCCTCTCCGGAATAAATGAATATGCGTGCTTTCGAAATGAGAAGAACCCTGCTGCTGAGCCTGATGCTGCTGGTGTTACTGGCCCTGGCCTTTGTGGTCTGGTCACTGATGAGCGGCAACGATCATCGAACCAACGACGCTTACGTCAACGCCGACTACACGCTGGTTGCGCCCAGGGTATCAGGGTATGTCAGCCGCGTTGAGGTGCAGGATAACCAGCCGGTCAGGGCGGGCCAGCTGCTGGCGACGCTGGACGATCGCGATTACCGGGTGGCGCTGGAGAGTGCAGAAGCCGATCTGCAGGTGAGTCAGGCGAAGCTGCTGAGCAGCCAGGCGCAGCTGGAACAGCAGCAGTCGGTAATCGATCAGCAGAAAGCCAGCGTGGCGGCGAGCCAGGCGTCCGCGCAGTATGCCGGACAGAGCGCCGATCGCTATAACCGTCTCTATAAGAGCGGCACGGTGGCCGCCGACGATCAGCAGAAAGCCAGCTCAAACCAGCGTTCCGCCCTGGCGGCCGTGCATCAGAGTCAGGCGGCGCTGGCGTCGGCCGTGAAACAGGTGGGCGTGCTCCAGGCTGCGGTGCGTTCCGCTGAGGCGGATGTCGCGGCAGCGCAGGCCAGCGTCGATCAGGCCAGGCTGAATCTCTCCTATACCCGGATCACCGCGCCGGTAGATGGGATGGTGGGTCAGCGCGCGGTGCGCACCGGCGCCTATGTTTCAGCCGGCACCCGTCTGCTGGCGGTTGTGCCGCTGCAGCAGACCTACATTACGGCGAACTATCTTGAAACTCAGCTCAGCGACGTGCGTCCGGGCCAGCGGGTCAGCGTGCGGGTGGATGCCCTGCCGGGCCTGACTTTTACCGGCCATGTGGACAGCATCGCTCCGGCGACGGGAGCGACTTTTTCTGCCATCGCGCCCGATAACGCCACAGGCAACTACACTAAAGTCGTTCAGCGTCTGCCGGTGAAAATTGTGCTGGATAGCGACCAACCGCATCTGGCCCAGTTACGTGTCGGCATGTCGGCGATTCCCGAAATTGACGTGAAATAAAATTGTGAGCAATATCTCAGAACGGACCTATTTCATTTGGCCGGGATTCCGCGTAAATTAGCGCTCGATCCTGTTCTGAGTTATTCAGATCAACCCGGAAGCGAGCCAGCCAGACAGTGTAATGGTGACCTCGATTCCCTGTCTGTTCGCGTTGCACTGGTCTGGGATCGCCATCATCGTAACCGCTCAGAGGAGTTGCTTTGTGAAATATGCCTTGATGGGAATATCATTTTTCGCGTTACTTTGGTTCGGAACCTTCGTTCTGCTGCTGAAGTAATGGCGCGACAGTGCCGCTACGGGGCGACCTCTGAGTCGCCCCTGCGGGCCGTTACTCCGCTTCGTCCGTTTTCAGACTGCCTGGCAGGACACCGTCGGCACGAAACATCGCCTTAATCCCCCGCACCGCCTGACGAATACGATCGCTGTTTTCGATCAGCGCAAATCGCACGTGTGTATCGCCATATTCGCCAAAGCCAATGCCGGGTGAAACGCAGACTTTCGCCTCCTGCAGCAGATGTTTGGCAAACTCCAGCGATCCCAGATGTGCATAGTGGTCGGGAATTCTGGCCCAGACGTACATGGACGCTTTCGGGTTATCCACCATCCAGCCCGCCTCATGCAGGCCTTTCACCAGCACATCACGCCGCCGTTTATACTGCTCTGCGATATCGCGCACGCACTGCTGATCCCCCTCCAGCGCCGCAATCGCCGCCACCTGCAGCGGCGTGAAGGTGCCGTAGTCGTGATAACTTTTGATCCGCGCCAGCGCGGCGACCAGCTCCTTGTTGCCAACCATGAAGCCGATGCGCCAGCCCGCCATGTTGTAGCTTTTTGACAGCGTGAAGAACTCGACGGCGACGTCGCGTGCGCCTGGCACCTGCATAATCGACGGCGCTTTCCAGCCATCGTAGACGATATCGGCGTAGGCCAGATCGTGGATCACCAGCACGTTATATTGTTTCGCCAGCGCAATGACCCGTTCGAAAAAGTCCAGCTCCACGCACTGCGCCGTGGGGTTAGAGGGGAAGCCCAGGATCATCATTTTTGGCTTGGGATAGCTCTCGCGAATGGCGCGTTCCAGCTCGTTAAAGAAGTCGACGCCCGCCACCAGCGGCACCGAGCGCACCTGCGCCCCGGCGATCACCGCACCGTAGATATGAATCGGATAGCTGGGATTCGGTACCAGCACGGTATCCCCGTGATCCAGCGTGGCCAGCATCAGGTGCGCCAGCCCCTCTTTGGAGCCAATCGTGACAATCGCCTCTGATTCAGGGTCAATCTCTACCTGGTAGCGTTCGGCGTACCAGCGCGATATCGCCCGGCGCAGGCGCGGAATGCCGCGTGAGGTGGAGTAGCCGTGCGTGTCGTCACGCTGTGCGACCTGGCATAACTTTTCGACGATGTGCGGCGGTGTCGCCCCATCCGGGTTACCCATCGAAAAATCGATAATATCTTCGCCGCGCCGGCGCGCAGCCATCTTCAGTTCAGCGGTGATGTTGAAAACGTAAGGGGGTAAACGTTCAATACGCGAGAAACGACGGGGTGTGCTGTTATCAGCCATGAGGACCTCTGGATTACGTAAGCGCCCGGACCGTCCGAGCGACGCGGGTCACGGTGGTGACCCGTTACGAACATAACGTGCTGAGGATCATTTTGTCGAGCGTGGCGGAAAATATTTTTATTGTTGCGGATTCAGCCGTCCCAGCAGCCAATCGTTCACCCAGCCGCCGTTCAGCAGATAATTATCCCGTAGCGTTCCCTCAAGCCGGAAGCCGTTTTTCTCCAGAATACGGCGCGAAGCCCAGTTCCCCTCGATGACCATCGCCCTGAGCTTGTGGAAATCCGCGTCGAACAAAAACTGGCACAGCGCGGCCAGCGCCTCACTGCCATACCCCTGGCCGCAGTGGCGATGCAGCAGCATGTAGCCGACCTCCGCCTGGCGATGCGGCACCCATTCGGGGCTGCAGCCAAACAGGCCAATCGGCTCGTCGTTGTCGCGACGACGCGCCACCAGGCAGAGCATATGAAAACTGCCTGGCTGCCAGGGGGCCAGACGTTCGGTGAAACGCTGCCGGATATCGGCCTCGTCCGGGATCTCGCTGACCCAGGTCATGGTGTCGCGATCTTCATGCACGGCGCGGAACAGTTGCCAGTCTTCCGGCTGCAGTTTACTCAGGGTGAGTCTGGGGGTGACAAGTTGCATGTACGGCTCCCGATGGACGCGATTTTCCAGCGGTCGCTGAAGTGCGTTATCGCGCAACCGCAACATAGCAAAACGCGATCTCAGCGACCAGTCCCGGGCATGAAAAACCGTTCCCCTTATACTGACTCAACTTTTCCCCTTTTTGTGCAGAGGGCGCCAAAATTGATCTGGAACACTCTCTCGCGGCATGAGTCATCTGGACGCTAGCGGTTCCCGATCACATTTTTTATCATAGAGAGACTTTCCATTGCCGACGAGTCGCCCGTGTCCTCCCACTTTACGATGTTACTGGCAGTGTTTGATCGCGCCGCCCTGATGCTGATCTGCCTGTTCTTTCTGACGCGCACCCGCCCGTTTCGTCAGCTCCTGCAGAAAGATGAGCATACCCGTGCAGAGAAGATCGCGGTGACCGCCATCTTTTCGCTGTTCGCGCTGTTCAGTACCTGGTCGGGGGTGAATGTCGACGGCTCGCTGCTGAATGTGCGGGTGATCGCGGTGATGGCGGGCGGCATCCTGTTTGGTCCCTGGGTCGGCATCGCGACCGGCATCATTGCCGGCGTTCACCGTTTTCTGATCGACATTCACGGCGTCACTTCTGTGCCCTGCCTGATCACCAGCGTCATTGCCGGGATCGTGGCGGGCGGCATTAACCGCCGGGTGTTAAAAGAGCATCGCTGGCGCGCCGGTATCTTCGGCGGCATGCTGTGCGAAGCCCTGACGATGGTGCTGATCGTGCTGTGGGCGCGCCCCACCTCACTCGGGCTGGCGATCGTGTCGGAGATCGCCCTGCCGATGATCCTCGGTGCCTCCAGCATCGGCATTATCGTGCTGCTGGTGCAGAGCGTGGAGGGCGAAAAAGAGGCGATCGCCGCCCGTCAGGCTAAGCTGGCGCTGGAGATCGCCAACAAAACCCTGCCGCTGTTCCGGCAGGTCAACAGCGATTCGCTGCGCAACGTCTGTGACATTATCCGGCGGGAGATCAAGGCCGATGCCGTCGCGATGACCGATAAAAAGCAGATTCTGGCCTATGTCGGCTATGGCGAGCACAACTACCAGCACGGGGATGATGGCATCAGCCCCACCACCGCGCAGTCGATCGCCAGCGGAAAAATCATTATCAAAAACAACGATGAAGCGCACCGCACCAAAGATATCCATTCGATGATCGTGATCCCGCTCTGGGAGAAAGGCAAGGTGACCGGCACGCTGAAAATCTACTATCGCCGCGCTCACCGGATCACCGGTTCGCTGAAGGAGATGGCGATCGGCCTGTCGCAAATCATCTCCACCCAGCTTGAGGTGTCCCGCGCGGAGCAGCTGCGCGAAATGGCCAATAAAGCGGAACTGCGCGCGCTGCAAAGCAAAATAAATCCCCATTTTCTGTTTAACGCACTGAATGCGATCTCCTCCTCCATCCGGCTTAATCCCGATACCGCCCGCCAGCTGGTGATTAACCTGTCGCGCTATCTGCGTTACAACCTGGAGCTGAATGACGACGAGCTGATCGACATCCGCAAGGAGCTCTGGCAGGTCAAAGATTACATCGCCATCGAGCAGGCACGGTTTGGTGACAAGCTGACGATGATCTATGACGTCGATGAGGATCTGCATTTTCTGCTGCCGAGCCTGCTGATCCAGCCGCTGGTGGAGAACGCCATCGTGCATGGCATCCAGCCCTGCAAGGGTAAAGGCGTGGTGACACTGAGCGTGCGGGATCTGGGCGATCGGGTGCGGATCGCGGTACGGGATACCGGCCAAGGCATCAGCGATGATGTGATGGCGCGGGTGGCGCGCAACGAGATGCCCGGCAATAAAATCGGCCTGCTCAACGTACACCATCGGGTTAAGCTGCTGTCGGGCCAGGGATTACAGATCGTGCGGCATCAGCCAGGCACCGAGATAGCCTTCACGCTCAGCAAGAACGGCCAGCGCCTGGCGGAGAATCTGTTATGAAAGCCATCATTGTGGAAGATGAATTTCTGGCGCAGCAGGAGCTGAGCTGGATGATCCAGCATCACAGCAAAATTGAGATTGAGGCCTGCTTCGACGATGGCCTCGACGTGCTGAAGTATCTGCAGCAGCATCGGGTTGATGTGATTTTCCTCGACATCAATATCCCCTCACTGGATGGCATGCTGCTGGCGAAGCATATTCATCAGTTTGCGCATAAACCGCTGATTGTGTTTATTACCGCGTGGAAAGAGCATGCCGTAGAGGCGTTCGAGCTGGAGGCGTTTGATTACATCCTCAAGCCCTATCAGGAGTCGCGGATCGTTACCATGCTGAACAAGCTGGAGGCCACGGCCCAGACGCAGCAGGCGGTTAATCCGCTTCATGCCGCCTCCGCGCCGCAGACGGTGAACCTGATCAAGGATGAGCGGATTATCGTCACAGACGTGAATGATATCTACTACGTGGAAGCGCATGAGAAGCTGACGTTTGTCTATACCCGCCGCGAATCTTACGTGATGTCGATGAACATCACCGAGTTCTGCTCGCGCCTGCCGGAGCAGCAGTTTTTCCGCTGCCACCGCTCCTACTGCGTCAGCCTCAGCAAAATTCGCGAAATCGAGCCGTGGTTTAACAATACCTATCTGCTGAAGCTGCGCGATCTGGAGTTTCAGGTGCCCGTCAGCCGCAGTAAGGTGAAGCAGTTCAGACAGCTGATGCGTCTGTAGGCAACCTGCTCAGGCCGAGAAGAGAAATATAAGGATGCTGAGTTTCCGGTCCGGCGTCGGCAGACTTTGCGGACCGGAAACTCAGGCGGGATAAGGCAGAATCAGAGGATGCGACCCAGCGTCTGGCGCAGATGCGCGCCCGCGCCCAGCAGACCAGGCTGATCGTGCGTGATCATGTAGACCGGGATGCTGGCCACATAGTCACGGAAGCGCCCTTTATCTTCAAAGGCGGCGCGGAAGCCGGAAGCCTTAAAGAACTCCAGGAAGCGAGGCACAATGCCGCCCGCGATATAGACGCCGCCAAAGGTGCCGAGATTCAGCGCCAGATTGCCACCGAAACGCCCCATGATGACGCAGAACATCGACAGGGCACGACGGCAGTCGATGCAGCTGTCATCCAGCGCACGCTGGCTCACGTCTTTCGGCTTCAGGTTTTCCGGCACGCGATTATCGACCTTCACAATCGCCCGGTAGAGGTTAACCAGACCCGCGCCTGACAGCACGCGTTCGGCTGAAACATGGCCCAGCTCTTCGCGCAGCACTTCCAGAATCTGATCTTCTTCTTCACTGTTCGCCGCGAGATCGACATGGCCGCCCTCGCCCGGCAGACTCACCCAGCGCTTGTCGACGTGCACCAGATGGCTGACGCCCAGTCCGGTTCCGGCACCGTAAATCGCAATAGGTTTATCTTTAACCGGCTCGGTGCCGCCAAACTGAATCACGTTATCGGCGGTCAGCATCGGAATCGCCATGGATACCGCAGTGAAGTCGTTAATGATTTCCAGGTGTTCAAAACCGATGTTCTCTTTGAGCTTGCGCGTGGAAAACGCCCAGTCATGGTTGGTCATTTCAACCCAGTCATCGGTAATC
>Ga0308161_1000301_pt1 | contig 89779 bp, 84 predicted proteins | sample PhyFR2_FD_201034 | JGI IMG/M metagenome (GOLD analysis project Ga0308161, IMG submission 201034) | Phyllosphere microbial communities from UC Gill Tract Community Farm, Albany, California, United States - DLSLF.R2 | ecosystem: Host-associated > Plants > Phyllosphere > Unclassified | place: USA...
TCAAGGTCACCGCGGGCTCGAAGCTGAAGGCTGCCGTCAAGTAAGACGACGCCGTACCGCGACAGAGGGGGATGCCGAGGCATCCCCCTCTGTCCTTTCCCCGGGGGCGCGACTGCTCGATGTCGTCGAGATGCCCGGGCGTCCGCCCCCGGGTCCGCCGACGTAGTCTGGGTGGGTGAACGCCCGTGCCCTCCGCGTGGCGGGACCCGTCATCCTCGTCGTGGTCTCGCTCATCGCCGTCGTCGTGGGACTGGCGTACGGCGGGGGCGCCGCCCAGCCGCTGCTGGCCGATCCCGGCCCCGTCGTCCGGTGGGGGCTCCCGCTCGCAACCCTCGTGGTCAATCTGTCGGCGGCCACGATGGTCGGCTCCCTCGTGCTGGCGCTGTTCGCCCTCAAGGCCGGGGAGCGTCCCTTCGAGCTCGCTCTCGACACCGCCTCGATCGGTGCGGCGATCTTCACGGTCGCCTCGGCGACGACCGGGTACCTGACGTTCCTCAACATCATCAATGCGAAGCCGACCCTCGACCCGCTCTTCGGTCAGCAGCTCGGGCGCTTCCTCGTCGAGAGCGAGATCGGCCCCGCGTGGTTGATCACCACGATCGCCGGGGCAGTGCTCACGGTGCTGACCTTCGCCGTGCGCTCGTGGGTGCCGACCATGATCGTGGCGATCCTGGCGCTCGCCGCCCTCGTGCCGATGGGCACGCAGGGTCACGCCGGCACGGAGGCGAGCCACACGGCCGCCGTGACGTCGCTGGTGCTGCACATCATCGCCGCTGCGGTGTGGCTGGGCGGCCTCGTGCTGCTCGTCGTCGTGCGGCCGGCGATGTCGCGGACGCAGCTGCAGACCGTCCTGCTGCGCTATTCGTCCCTCGCTCTGGCGGCGTTCGTCGTCGTCGCCGTCTCGGGGACGGTGCGCGCTTCGATCGGTCTGCTGGGGTGGGAGAACCTGTTCTCGCCGTACGGCATCCTGGTCCTGGTCAAGGTCGGAGCGCTGCTCGCGATGGGCGTCCTGGGAGCCTGGTACCGCCGCCGGCTCATCGCTCGCATGGCGGACGAGCAGGGCTCGCGGCGCTTCTGGGCGATCATCGTGCTCGAACTCGTGTTCATGGGTGTCGCGAGCGGAGCGGCGGCCGCCCTCGCCCGGACGCCCCCGCCGATCGCCCCACCGCTGGTCGGGCAGACGCCCGCCGAGATCCTCACGGGATCGCCGCTGCCGCCCGAGCTGACCATCGAGCGCTGGTTCACCAGCTGGGACATCGATCTGCTCTGGGCCTTCGTCGTCGCCTTCGGTCTCTTCTTCTACCTCGCCGGGGTGTGGCGCCTGCACCGCCGCGGCGACAGCTGGCCGATCTACCGCACGGTGCTCTGGTGCCTCGGCATGCTCGCGGTCTTCTGGATCACCTCGGGTCCGGTGAACGTCTACCAGGACTACCTGTTCAGCATGCACATGATCGGGCACATGCTGCTCTCGATGGCGATCCCGCTGATGCTCGTGTCGGGGGCGCCGGTGACGCTCGCCGCGCGCGCGATCCGCAAGCGCGACGACGGCACGCGCGGCGGACGCGAGTGGATCCTCTGGGCCGTGCACAACCCGGTCGCGAAGGTGCTCACGAACCCCTACGTCGCCGCGGGACTGTTCATCGGATCCCTCTGGGCGTTCTACTACACCGACCTCTTCCGGTGGTCGCTGTACGACCACCTCGGTCACATCTGGATGGTCGCGCACTTCCTCGTCACGGGCTACCTCTTCGTGCTGAGCCTCATCGGGATCGACCCGGTGCCGTACCGCCTGCCGTACCCGATGCGTCTGCTCGTGCTCATCGCGATCATGGCGATGCACGCGTTCTTCGGCATCGCGATCATGATGAACTCCGGTCTGATGGTGGCCGAGTGGTTCGGAGCGATGGGCCGCACGTGGGGAGCGACGCCACTGCAGGACCAGTACGTCGGCGGCGGTGTGGCGTGGTCGGTCGGTGAGATCCCGACCCTGATCCTCGCGATCGCCGTCGCGATCCAATGGAGCCGCAGCGACGAGCGCCAACAGCGTCGGCGTGACCGGCACGTCGATCGCGTCGGAGACGTCGAGCTCGACGCCTACAACGAAGAGCTCGCGCGGCTCGCGGCGCGCGACGCCCGCGTGGCCGAGCGCGACGCGGCCCGCCGAGGCTGACGCGGCCCGCCCCGTTCCTCCGGAGGCGCGGGGCCTCAATCGGCGCGAGCGCCCCCGCTGACGAGGATGGATGCCGTGCCGTCGGGGAGCACCGTGATCTTGCCGTCGACCGCGAACGGCACATCCTCATCGACGTTGCGGATGGAGCCGTCGAAGATCGAGCGGATGTCGACGTCGATGTGCGCGACGGCGTCGGTGGTGGGGATCCGCCACCCCGCGCCGTCCGGGACGACCGTCACCTTCGGCTGTTGGGTGATCGACCACGACGGTGCGCCTTCGATGCGGTTGCGGACCGTATAGCCGAAGGGGCAACCGGTCGGCTGAAGGACCTTCTGCTCGGCGCAGGTGGTGAGGAAGTCCTCGACGCGCTGCTGCACGACGGAGACGAACTCATCGGTCGGCTCGGCCTGCACGTCGACAGGGATCCCGGTCAGGGGGGCGTCGGCCAGCACAGCGACACCGGGGGTCGCCGAGATCGGGGTGTTCACCGCCACGGAGTACAGACCGGGTGAGAACACCAAGAGGGGAACGGCGGCGGAGGGATCGGCATCCGCCTGATCGACCGAGACCTGCCTCTTGTCGATCTCGAACCCGTTGACCGAGAAACGCATGGAGCCGCGCACCGACAGGTCGACGACCGCGAGCGGGCTCGTGGCGAAGCGCCACCGCGGAAGCGGGCCGCTGGCCCCGTCGCTCGTGACCGCGAACGTCGTGCGACCGTCGTGACCGCCGGCGCGGTACGTGACGCTGACGCGCGTGACGTCGCCGTCGGTCTGCTCGTCGACGACCTCGGCATCGCTCAGACCGCTCAGGGCGTCGGGACGCAGGAGTGCCTCGGAGGCGCTCGACGGCAGGCCCGCCGCCTCGAGATCGGTGGCGTCGATCGCGACCCCGGGCACGGCGAGGGCTTCCGCGGCGCGGCGGTCCTCGAGCAGCTCGAGGTAGTGCCGTACGAAGGCGCTCGGGCTGTAGAGGTCGCGATACAGGGCGCCGGCGCCGGCGGCGAGCGCGAGGAACAGCAGCACCCCGACCACGCCGAGAGCGGTCAGCTCGACCGCGAGCCGCGGGCGCGCGGAGCGGACACCCTCGGGCGTCGCGGGGCCCCCGCCTGCGTTGTCCACACCCCCAGTCTAGGAAGGGCTCGCCACCCGCACCTGTGCGTCCGCCTGCACGACGGCCACGGCCGCGAGCTGCCCGGCCGCGATGGCCGCCGCGAGCGACGCCATCGGCCCCGGGAAGTGATCCGGGTGGGCCATGTCGCCGACGGCGTAGACGCCCTCGACGCTGGTCCGTCCGAAAGGATCGACACGGACCGCGCCCGACTCCTGCCGCTCGAGGCCGAGCTGGTCGGCGAACGGTGCGCGCTGCCGCGAGGTCGGCGCCACGAACGCCCCGGCGACGTCCTCGGTCGTGCCGTCCTCGAGGTGCAGGCGCAGCCCGGTGGGCGCGTCGCCCACGTCCCGCACCCGTTCCGGGTCGATGACGAGGACATCGGATGCCACGGGCTCGAGCATCGCCGCGAGCATCGCCGCGTGGCCGCTGGCGTTGAGCACCGCGACGCGCTGCCCCGCGAACTCGTGGCCGTGGCAGAACGGGCAGTTCGCCACCCGGTCGCCCCAGAGCTCGCCGAGGCCCGGGATCGGCGGCAGGTCGTCCGCGAGCCCCGTCGCGAGGATCACGGCGGTCGTGCTCAGCGGAACTCCGTCGACCGTGACCACCAGAGCGGAGTCGGTCCGCGCGACCTCGGCGGCGGCGGCATCCTGAATCTCCACCGTGTCGTACGCGGCGATCTCGGCGCGTGCGAGGCGGCGGAGCTCCGCGGGGTCGCGTCCGTCGTTGGTCAGCAGGTTGTGGGTGTGCGGGACCGAACCGTTGCGGTAGGCACCCGAGTCGAGGAGCAGAGTCCTCCGGTGCATGCGCCCGAGGGTGAGAGCCGCCTGGAGACCCGCGGGGCCGCCTCCGATGATGATCGCGTCGTACACGATGAACTCCTTCCGCTTGCGTTCGGATCCATCGTGTGACTTCATGTCGACATGAAGTCAATCGGGGACGCCGCCGCGCGGTTCGGGCTCGAGACGCACGTGCTGCGGTACTGGGAGGACGAGGGCCTTCTGCATCCGGATCGGGATGCCGCCGGCCGACGCCGGTACTCGGACGACGACAGCGTCCGGATCGCGATCATCCTGCGCAACAAGGCGGCGGGTCTCTCGCTCGAGCAGATCCGCGTGCTCCTGGACAAAGGCGCTCCCGACCGGCATCGCGTGCTCGAGGAGCACATCGCCGAACTCGAGCGGCGCGCCGCCGACATCGCGCAGGCGCGGGCGATGACCGAGCATGCGCTGCGCTGCCGCTCGCACGACATCACGCAGTGCCCGCGCTTCCGCAGCCACGTCGCCGATGTGCTGTCCGGAGAGGCGCGCTGGCTGCTCGTCCACACCGAGCCGACGTGCGATGTCCCCGCGAACTAGCATGAATCGATGACCACCCCGCCCCTTTCCGCCGAGCAGCAGGCGCTGTTCCGGTTGATCGAGGACACCCGGGAGCACGTCTTCGTGACCGGGCGCGCGGGGACGGGCAAGTCGACGCTCCTGCAGCACCTCGCCTGGAACACGCAGAAGCAGATCGCGGTGTGCGCGCCCACGGGGGTCGCGGCGCTCAACGTCGAGGGGCAGACGATCCACTCGCTCTTCCGTTTGCCCATCGGGCTCATCGCGAACGGCGACATCGACCAGAACGACGCCACCCGCAAGATCCTCAACGCGATCGACACCCTCGTGATCGACGAGATCTCGATGGTCAACGCCGACCTGATGGATGCCATCGACCGCTCGCTCCGTCAGGCGCGGGGCCGCCGTGCCGAGCCGTTCGGCGGCACCCAGATCGTCATGTTCGGCGACCCCTACCAGCTCGCCCCCGTGCCCCCACGCGGCGACGAGGCGCGGTACATCGCCGACCACTACCGTTCGTTCTGGTTCTTCGACGCCAAGGTGTGGTCGGGCGAGGCGGCGAGCGACGGGCTCATCGACATCGGGCGCCACGGGGCCGACCTGCATGTGAACGAGCTCGTCGAGATCCACCGGCAGTCCGACCCGGGATTCAAGACGCTCCTCAACGCGGTACGGTACGGGCGCGTGACGGCCGAGATGGCCGGCATCCTGAATTCCGCGGGAGCCCGCACGCCCCCGCACCCCGCCGACGGCGAGCACCCGATCATCACGCTCGCCACCCGCAACGACCGCGTGAACAGCATCAACCGTCGCCACCTCGACGAGCTCATCGGCCGGACGCAGACGGCCAACGCCGAGATCTCCGGCGACTTCGGGCGCGGGGAAGCGAACTACCCCGCCGAGATGGAGCTCACACTCAAGGTCGGCGCGCAGGTGATGTTCCTCCGCAACGACGCCGCGCAGTTCGGAGAGGCGCCGCGATGGGTCAACGGCACGATCGGCACCGTGACGCGCATCGCGGGCGACAGCGTGCGCGTCGAGGTCGACGGCATCCCGCACGATGTCGAACCGGCCGTCTGGGAGAGGTACCGCTACGCGTACGACCCGGGCACGAAGAACCTCTCCCGCGAGATCGTCGCCGAGTTCACGCAGTTCCCGCTCCGGCTGGCGTGGGCCGTGACGATCCACAAATCGCAGGGCAAGACCTACGATCGCGCCGTCGTCGACCTGGGGGCGGGGGCGTTCGCTCCCGGGCAGACCTACGTGGCGCTCAGCCGCCTGACCTCTCTCGACGGCCTGTACCTGTCACGGCCGCTGCGACCGAGCGACATCCGCGTCGACGAGGACGTGCGCCGCTTCATGAAGCAGGCGTGGCTCGGCCGCCGAGAGGGCACCGAGGCTCAGGCGACCTGAGACGCCTTCGCGCGGGCGAGGTCGGCGAACAGCTCGGTGTTGAACCGGTACGCGACCAGCACCTCGTCGATGACGCGGGCCTTCTCAGCGTCGTCCCACGGGACAGCGTCGAGCTGCTCGCGGTAGACGTTCTTGAAAGCCCGCGGGTCCGCGATATCGCCGAACAGGAAGAACCCGATCCCGTTCGTGTCGAAGCCGAAGCGACGCTGCATGAGGCGGCCGATGAACGGCCCGCCGGACAGATCGCCGAGATAGCGGGTGTAGTGGTGCGCGACGAAGCCGCCGGGCCACGTGGCGGCGACGCGACGGATGCGCGACACGTACGCCTGCGTCGTGGGGAGCGCCGAGATCTGCGCGCGCCAGTCCGGCCCGAGGAGGAACGCGAGGTCGGCCTCGAGGGCGGGCAGGCGCGTCAGTTTGTCGCTGAGGAACACGGATGCCACGGGGTCGTGGCGCATGCGCGCCGCCGCAGTCTCGAGTGCCTCGTAGATGAACCAGTGCTGCGCGATGAGGGCGATGTAGTCATCGCGCGAGCCCGTGCCGTTGAGGAGGTCCGCCATGAAGCCGTCGCACTCGTGCGGGGAGTGGGCGCTGCTGGCGCGCTCGCGGAGAGCGGCGGAGAACGGGACGACGGCGTTCATGGGGCCATCATACGCACAAGGTTAGGCGAACCTAACCCCTGATTCGCTGTGGTTTCGCGCGGAAACGGCTCGGTGACGCGTTGTCGGAGGAGATGTGATGGAGACGTGACGCCCCGCGAGCGCAAGCGGCGGTTTCCCCCAGGTGGCGTGTGTTTGAATCTTGGGACGCGTGCTTCGTCGTGCGCGGATTTCCAGGGGGTTTTCGGTATGGGGACATGGCGTCGATCTGCGGCGGCCGCGATCGCCGGTGCGGGTGTCCTCGCCGTCATCCTGAGCGGGTGCACCCCCGAGAGCACGGTCGCGGTCAACGTTCCGGCACAGGTCGACGCTCCGCTGGCCGACCAGACCGTCACCGAACTGCGGGATGCCGTCACCACGGCCATGGCCGCCACGGGATCGAGCGGAGCCATCGTCGGCGTCTGGGTGCCCTGGAGCGGGACGTGGGTGTCGGGTCTCGGCACGCAGGGGCCGGGTGGGGCGGAGGTCAGTGCGGACCTCGACTTCCGCGCGGCCGACGTGACCGGCGCGATGACCTGTGACGTGCTCTACGACCTCGCCGCCGACGGCACCGTCAAGCTCGACGATCCCGTCACGACGTGGGTCAGCAACCTTCCCGGGTACGACGACATCACTCTGCGGATGCTGTGCAACGGCACCTCCGGACTCGGCTCCTACTCGTCGGTGCTCCAGGGCGTTGAACTGAACACCCCCGACCGCGCGTGGAACCCGCGCGAACTGCTCGCCTACGGGATCTCGAGCCCGCGACGCAACGCCCCCGGCGTCGCCTTCGCCGACTCGGACACCAACTACCTCATCGCCGGTCTCGCTGTCGAGCGGGCGACCGGAGAGTCGCTGTCGGATCTCATCCGCGAGCGTGTCGCCGAACCACTCGGACTCTCCCACACCGCGCTGCCGGGGTCGGCCGCCGCCGCGCCCTCCTCCTCGGCCCTGGACGGGTTCCGCTCGCAGCAGATCCCCGAGGGCGGATGGACCTGCGACCAGCCGCAGGATGTGACGGTGGTCTCGGCGAGTTTCGGCGGAGCCGCCTCCGGTGCCGTCACCGACATCACCGACCTCGGACGCTATACGCAGGCGCTCGCCGCGGGTTCGCTGCTCCCCGCGGAGAGCGACCGGTTCTCGTCGCCCCTCCCGGTCAGCCCCGACGACCCCACGTGGTTCACGGCTGCTGGTGGCGCGTACCAGGCCGGCTCTCTCATCGGACAGTTCGGTGCGACGGCGGGCTACATGGTGGGCTCGTTCGCCGACCCCCAGACCGGCATGGCGGTCTCGGTCGTGCTGAACAACTCCGCGGGCAACCAGAAGACGGCGGCCTGGCTCGCGTGGGAGCTCGCCGCGATCGCGTCGAAGGCTCCCGCGGCGTCCGGGCAGACCGCTCCCGAGGCGGGACTGCCGTGGACGGCACAGCAGATGCGCGACGGCATCGTCGGCAACGCGATCTGCCCCGTCCCGTGACCCGGGAATGAGGTCTCCCGGCGGCCCGCAGTCGGCGGCGGCGCTGGTCCTGGTCGGTCTGGCGTGCCAAGAGGTCGGCGCGTCGTTCGCCGTGATGCTGTTCCCGCAGACGGGGCCGCTCGGCATCGTAATGCTGCGCCTGGTGTTCTCCGCGGCGCTCTTGCTGCTCATCGCCCGTCCGCGGGTGCGCGGTCACTCTGCGGCGGACTGGCGGTCGGTCGTGGCGTTCGGGCTCGTCCTCGCGACGATGAACGGTCTGTTCTACCTCGCCCTCGAACGGCTCCCGCTCGGCGTCACCGTGACGATCGAGGTCCTCGGCCCACTCACCCTCTCGATCCTCACGGCCACCGGCCTGGCGCGCTGGCTCTGGGCGGGGCTCGCGCTCGCCGGCGTTGTGGCGCTCGGCGCGGGCGGATGGGAACGACTCGACCCGCTGGGAGTGGCGTTCGCCCTGGGGGCGGCGGTGAGCTGGGCCCTGTACATCCTCGCGTCGGCGCGCGTAGGACGAGCGTTCCCGCGCCTGGACGGCCTGGCCTTGGCCATGGCGATCGGCGCGGCGATCGCGCTCCCCTTCGGCATCGTGCAGGCGGGGGCGGTGCTGGTCCGCATCGACATCCTGGCCTTGGGCGCCGCGGTCGCGGTGCTGTCGTCGACGGTGCCCTACGCCCTCGAGCTCATCGCCCTCCGGCGGCTCCCCGCTTCCGCGTTCGCCATCCTCATGAGCCTGGGGCCGGCGACGGCGTCGACCGCCGGCTTCCTCCTCCTCGGTCAGCACCTCTCGTGGCTCGAGGTGGGCGGTATCGCCCTGGTCATCGCGGCGAGCATCGGCGCGGTGAGGGCCGCCGCCCGACGCGCGCCGGGGGCGCGGCATCCGGGATCCGGCTCGGACGAGCCGTTGAGCGAGCCCGTCGGGTGACCGGCCCGCGGGCGCTATTCGTTATGGCCCCGCTGTGAAAAACACCCGCGAGGGTGCTCCGGTGCGGGGACCGCTCGGGCCGTGTCATCGCCCGTCCATCTGGCGGGCGTAGAACTGATGCATGCCCATCATCGACAGCGCCGTATACGTCGACGGCCATCGCATCGAGAATCCCGCGAGCCTCGACCAGACCTTCGAGTACATGGAGGCGCACGGGGGGATGGCGTGGATCGGCCTCCTCCGGCCCTCACCGGAGGAGCTCGAGCGCGTCGCGGCCGAGTTCTCGCTGCACCCTCTCGCGGTCGAAGACGCGCTGGCCGGGCACCAGCGGGCGAAGCTCGAGCGCTACGGCGGCAACCTCTTCGCGGTGCTGCGTCCCGCCCGTTACATCGATGAGACCGAGACGGTCGAGTTCGGCGAGCTGCACGTGTTCGTCGGTCAGGACTACGTCGTCACCGTGCGTCACGCCGAGGTGCCCGACCTCGCGCGCGTGCGCCACCGACTCGAGGAACAGCCCGAGCTGCTGGCGCGCGGACCCGAAGCGGTGCTCTACGCGATCTTCGACGAGGTCGTCGACCAGTACGACCCCGTGGCCCGCGGACTGCAGAACGACGTCGATGAGATCGAGGATCAGCTCTTCGGCGCCGGCGGGACCGAGCTGACCCAGCGCATCTACGAGCTCGCCCGCGAGGTCATCCATTTCCAGCGGGCGACCGAGCCGCTGCGCGACATGCTGGAAGCGCTACTGCGCGGGGCCGAGAAGTACGGCGTCGACATCGAGTTGCAGCGCTCGCTGCGTGACGTGCTCGACCACGTCCTGCGGCAGTGCGAGAAGCTCACCGCGCTGCGGGCGATCCTCGACAACGCCCTCACCGTGAATGCGACGCTCGTGACGCAGCGGCAGACCGAGACGTCGCTCGAGCAGAACGAGCAGGTCAAGAAGATCTCGGGCTGGGCGGCGATCCTCTTCGGCCCCTCGTTGATCGGCGGCATCTACGGCATGAACTTCAAGAACATGCCCGAGTTGGACTGGGAGTTCGGCTACCCCATGGCGCTCGTGCTCATGGTGGTCGTCTCCGCCGGTCTGTGGCTGACGTTCAAGGTCAAGAAGTGGCTGTAGGCGGCGGCATCCGGAATCCCGACTCGCGGCGCGCTTGCTGGACAGGGGCTGCGTGAAACGAATGATGGGTACGTGAATGACTCCTCCCCCCGCTCCGGCGACGCTGCCGAGCAGATCCACACCTCGACCGTTCAGCTCGAGGATGCCGGCTACCACAAGCGGCTGACGTCGCGTCAGGTGCAGATGATCGCCATCGGCGGCGCGATCGGCACCGGGCTCTTCCTCGGAGCGGGTGGGCGCCTGGCCGAGGCCGGCCCGTCGATCGTCATCTCGTACGCCGTGTGCGGCCTCTTCGCGTTCTTCATCCTGCGGGCTCTCGGCGAGCTCGTGCTGCACCGGCCGACGTCGGGCTCGTTCGTCTCGTACGCCCGCGAGTTCTTCGGCGAGAAGGCCGCGTTCGTCTCGGGCTGGTTCTACTGGATCAACTGGGCGACGACGACGATGGTCGACATCACCGCTGCCGCGCTCTACATGAACTTCTTCGGCAAGTACGTGCCGTGGATCGCCGCCGTGCCGCAGTGGGCGTGGGCGCTCGCCGCGCTCGTGACGGTGCTCGCGGTCAATCTCGTGTCGGTGAAGGTGTTCGGCGAGCTGGAGTTCTGGTTCGCGCTCATCAAGGTCACCGCCCTGGTCGCGTTCCTGCTCGTGGGCATCTACTTCGTGATCTTCGGCACGCCCACGGGAGCGCCCACCGGGTTCTCGCTCATCGCCGACAACGGCGGCTTCTTCCCGAACGGCATCCTGCCCGCGATCATCCTCATGCAGGGCGTGGTGTTCGCGTACGCCTCGATCGAGCTGGTCGGCACCGCCGCCGGCGAGACCAAGAACCCCGAGAAGGTCATGCCGCGCGCGATCAACTCGGTCATCTTCCGCGTCGCGATCTTCTACGTCGGCTCGGTGCTGCTGCTCGCCCTGCTGCTGCCGTTCACCGCCTATTCGAAGGACGAGAGCCCCTTCGTGACTTTCTTCGGGTCGATCGGGGTGCCGGGCGTCGACGTCATCATGAACCTCGTCGTGCTGACCGCGGCGCTGTCGTCGCTCAACGCGGGGCTGTACTCCACCGGCCGCATCCTGCGCTCGATGGCGGTCGCGGGATCGGCGCCGAAGTTCGCGTCCCGGATGAACAAGGCGGGCGTCCCCTACGGCGGCATCGCGATCACCGCCGTCGTGGCGCTGCTCGGCGTCGTGATCAACTACGTCAACCCGAGCGACGCGTTCGAGACCGTCCTGAACGTCGCCGCGGTCGGCATCCTGGTCACCTGGGCGACCATCATGCTCTGCCAGATGAAGTTCAAGCGGCTGACGGATCGCGGGGAGCTTGTCCGCCCGACCTTCCGGCTGTTCTGGGCGCCGTACACGGGCTACGCGACGCTGGTGTTCCTCGCGATCGTGCTGGTGCTGGTGTTCATCGACTCTCCCGCGACGCTCGTCGTGGCGATCGTCGCGAGCCTGCTCATCACGGCCGGATGGTTCGTGTGCCGCAAGCGCATCGCCGAGCTCGCCGCCGAGCGCGAGGGGTACACGGGGACGGTGCCGGTGGTGCCGAGCCCGTTCCCGATGCCGCGCGACAAGAAGGCGCGCGGCACGAAGGACTGAGCCTTCGCGAGGTGGGCGCGGCGCGAGGGGTCGCGCGAATGGACACTCAACGGGGTAGGCACCGGGTGCGCGGGGCTCCCGCGCTCCGGCCGCGCAGGTCAGGCGTCGAAGGGCCAGCCGCAGTACGCCTCGGCGAGGTAGGCCCGGCCGTGTTCGGACTCCACGACGGTGCGGAGCTCGCCGAGCTGGCGGCGGCGGTCGAAGTCGGTGGCATCCGGGGCCACGTGGAGGAGGCTCGTCATCCACCACGAGAAGTGCTGGGCCTTCCAGATGCGACGGCTCGCGGTCTCGGGATAGGCGTCGAGCAGGCGCTCGTCGTGCTCGAGCAGGAGCGCCTCGAGGGCGGCGGCGAGCAGGCGGACATCGGCGATCGCGAGGTTCATGCCCTTCGCTCCCGTCGGCGGAACCGTGTGGGCGGCGTCTCCGACCAGGGCGACGCGGCCGCGACGCAGCTCGTGCGCGACGAAGCTGCGGAAGCGCAGGACATCGCGCTGGAAGATGGGGCCTTGCTTCAACGTCGTGCCGGGCACGCGCTTCTGCAGCTCGTCCCACAGCTGCTCCTCGCTGTACGCGGCGGTGTCGGTGTCGGGATCGCACTGGAAGTACATGCGCTGCACCGTGTCGGAGCGCTGGCTGACGAGCGCGAAGCCGTCGGGGGAGTTGCTGTAGATCAGCTCCTCGCTCGACGGCGGGGCTTCGCACAGGATGCCGAACCAGGCGAACGGGTACTCGCGGAAGTACCCGCCCGTGCTCGATCCGGTCACGGCGGCGCGGGCGACGCTGCGCGACCCGTCGGAGCCGACGACGACCTCCGCCTCGATCTCGAGCGGGTTCCCGTCGGCGTCGCGGGCGAGAACCCGCGGGCGGTCTCCGTTCTCGATGCTCTCGGCGGTGACGCCGAAGCGCAGGTCCTGTCCCGCCGCGAGGCGCGCGGCGATGAGGTCCTTCAGCACCTCGTGCTGCGGGTACAGCCACACCGCCCGGCCGACGGTCTCGGCGAAGTCGATGCGGTGGCCCTCGCCCTCGAAGCGCAGCTCGATGCCGTCGTGGCGGTGCCCGACGGTCCGCGCGCGAGAGGCCTGGCCGATCGTGTCGAGCAGCTCGACGGTTCCCTGTTCCAGGATGCCAGCCCGGATCGTGCTCTCGATCTCGTCGCGCGAGCGCTGGTCGATGACGACCGACTCGATGCCCGACTGGGCCAGCAGGTGCGAGAGCAGCAGCCCCGCGGGCCCGGCTCCGACGATGGCGACGCGGGTGCGGACGGTGGTGGTCATGGGCGTCTCCTTCGACGGTGGCTGAGTCGATGGTGCGCGCTGCGCGCGCCCCGCGACGGATCATTCCCGTTGATCAGGAACCCACGCCGTTCGGGTGAGGGGTCAGTTTCTGTCGCCTGGCGGCCGGGGAGGCGACAGTTCTTGACCCCTCACTCGAGGAGGGCGGGGCAGGCGCGGGCGGGGTCAGCGGCGGTAGCCCAGGGCGCGCTCCGTGTCGCGGGCGGAGCGGTGCAGTTCGACGAGGGCGAACTGCGTCTCGGCGTCGCGCGGCAGCACGACCGAGAGGGCCGCGATGACGGCGCCGGTCTCGTCGCGTACGGGGACCGCGACGCCCGTGGAGACCTCGTCGACGTATCCCGGGGCGACCACCCGGCCGAGGGTGCGGATTTCGGCGAGCGTGCGGCGCAGGGCCGCCGGGTCGACGATCGTCTCGGGCGTCACCCGTGCGAGCGGCCCCGCGAGGACGCGCTCCTGCAGGTCGTGCGGGGCGAAGGCGAGCAGCACGAGACCCGACGAGGAAGCGTGCACCGGGAGGCGTCCGGCGACGCGCGTGATGTTGGCTCCGGAGTCGGGAGCGCTCAGGCGCTCGAGGAAGAGCGCCTCGTCGTGCTCGAGGATCGCGAGCTGCGTGTGCTCGCGCACGCGCTGCTGGACGCGCTCCATGTACGGCAGTGCGGCTTGGCGCAGCCGGAGCGCGTGCGACGAGCGCGTCGCCAGTTCCCACAGGCGCATCCCCACGCGTACGCGTCGCTCCTCGTCGCGCTCGAGGAGACCGGCATCCACCAGTTCGTTCACGATCCGGTGCGCGGACGAGCTCGGCAGTCCCGCGCGCCGGCCGATATCGGCGGTGGTCTGCGCGGTACGGGTGGGGGTGAAAGTCTCGAGGATGCGGACCAGCCGCTCGGTGACCGAGTCGCCCGAGGGGGAGTTCGCCATGGGCTCAGGATGCCACGATTCTCATTGAGCGGGAAGGATCGGCCGCCCGCGGCGGCCATGGCGGACGATGGTCTGGTCGAAGGAGACCCCATGACGCCCACGCCCGCCGCCGCCCCCGAGACGCTGCTCGCGGCCCCCGATCAGGCCACGCAGAGCGAGATCGTCGAGGAGATCCGCGCCCGTCACGCCGAGCTCGACGCTCGTGAGGCCGCGGGGGAGCGGGTCGCCGCGACCGCCCACGACTTCCCCGCGTATCGCTCGAGCGTGCTGCGGCATCCGACGAAGAATCCGAAGCTCGTCGATCCCGAGACGATCGAGCTGTTCTCGCCCGCCTTCGGCCAGCGCGACGTCGCCGCGATCGAGTCCGACCTCACCCTGCAGCACGCGGGAGAGCCGCTGGGCGAGCGCATGGTCGTGCAGGGGCGCCTGCTCGACTCGTGGGGCCGTCCCGTGGCGCACCAGCTCGTCGAGATCTGGCAGGCGAACGCGGCCGGTCGCTACATCCACCAGCGCGATCAGCACCCCGCCCCGCTCGACCCGAACTTCACCGGGGCGGGCCGCGCGGTGACGAACGAGAACGGCGAGTACCGCTTCACGACGATCAAGCCCGGTCCCTACCCGTGGAAGAACCACCGCAACGCGTGGCGACCCGCGCACATCCATTTCTCGGTGTTCGGCTCCTCGTTCACGCAGCGCCTCGTGACGCAGATGTACTTCCCGGGAGACCCGCTCTTTGCGCTCGACCCGATCTACAACACCATCCACCGGCAGAAGGACCGCGACGCCCTCGTCGGCGTCTACGACCACGACCTCACCTCGCCCGAGTGGGCGACGGGGTACCGCTTCGACATCGTCGTGGACGGCCCGGATGCCACGTACTTCGAGCAGGAGGGCGACGAGTGATCCCCGCCAAGACCCACCGCGCGACCCCCGGCCAGACCGTCGGTCCGTTCTTCGCCTACGGCCTGGAGTACCCGAAGCAGCACGAGGTGGTCTTCCCCCACTCGCCCGGGGCGATCGTGCTAGGCGGCACCGTGTTCGACGGGGCGGGCGCTCCCGTCCCCGACGCGCTGGTCGAGATCTTCGGGGCGGATGCCGACGGCTCCGTGCCGCGGGCGCGCGGCGCGTTCCGCCGCGACGACCACACGTTCACCGGCTTCGGGCGCGCGTTCACCGACGACGAGGGGCACTTCGAGTTCTGGACGCGCGAGCCCGGTGGCATCCGGGGTCGTGCCGCGTTCTTCGCGGCGATCGTGTTCGCCCGGGGGCTGCCCGACAAACTGCACACCCGGATCTACGTGCCCGGGGACGAAGCGGCTCTCGCCGCCGATCCGCTGCTGTCGACGCTGACGTCCCAGGAGCGCGCTAGCCTCGTCGCGACGCGTACGCCCGGCGGTGATCTCACGCACGACATCCGGCTCCAGGGCGAGAAAGAGACGGTCTTCCTTGCCTTCTGAGCCCCTGCCGCACATCGACCTCGGTCTGCTCTCGCCCGTGACCGTCGGGCACGACCTGTTCGTGTCGGACGGATTCGTGCTGAACGAGCTCGTGCGGGCCGAGTGCGCGCTGGTGGCCGCCTATGTGGAGGTGGGCGCCGCCCCGCGCGAGGCCCGTCGGGACATCGACCACGTCTTCGGCCTCGACGAGAAGTACAGCCACCTCACCGGTGGGCTGGACATCGACCGTCTCATCTCGGAGTCGGTGAGCGGCGGCAACCCGGTGATCCCCCTCGTCGGCATGCTCAAAGCGCAGGTGCCGGCCGAGCATCGCGCGTGGATCCACCGCGGGGCGACGAGCCAGGACATCCTCGACACGGCGCTCATGATGGTCGTCCGTCGCGCGATGGGACAGGTGCGCTCGTCGCTGAACATCGCGGGGCAGTGGACGCGGCAGCTCGCCGCGGTCCACGCCGACGACGTCGCGGCTGCGCGAACCCTGACCCAGCACGCCGTCCCCACGACCGTCGGCGCGCGGGCGGCGACCTGGGCGCGCGGGATCGAGCGGGCGGTGAAACGCATCGACGCGCTCGAGTACCCCGCGCAGCTCGCCGGAGCCGGCGGCACGCTCGCCTCGTTCGTCGAGATCACCGGGTCGGAGGAGAGGGCGGCGGCGCTGCCCGCGGCTTTCGCCCGCGCGACGGAGCTCGACGTCCCCGACGCGCCGTGGCACGTGACGCGGTGGCCGATCACGGAGATCGGGGATGCCATCGTGCAGGCCCTCGACGCGCTGGGGAAGTTCGCGGGCGACGTCGCGACCCTCAGCCGTACCGAGATCGGCGAGGTGTCCGAGGGCGTGGGCGGCGGGTCGTCGGCCATGCCGCAGAAGCAGAATCCGGCGGAGGCGGTGCTCATCCGCTCCGCCGCCCTGCGCGCGCCGCAGTTGGCGGCGACGCTGCACCTCGCGGCATCCCTCGCCGTCGACGAGCGTCCGGACGGGGCCTGGCACGCCGAGTGGCCGACGCTGCGCGAGCTCGTGCGGCTCGCGCTCGGGGCGACGCGGCACGCGGCCTCGCTCGCGGCGCACCTGCGGGTGGACGTGTCCGCCGCGGAGCGCAACGCCGACCTGACCCGAGGACGCCTCGTCAGCGAGCGGTTGCGCGGCGTGCTCGTGCCGCTGATCGGGGCGGAGCGTTTCGCCGAGCTGCTCGCGGGTGACGACGACCTTGCTCTCGCGTTGAGAGCGCTGCCTGAGACCGCGGGCCTCGACGTCGACGCGCTGCTCGACCCGCGCGCGTACGTCGGCCTCGCGCCGTGGTTGGCGCGGGGTGGCGGGCCGGGCGGTGCGCCCGGTGAAGGCGCCGAAACCTCAGGTGATCGCCGAGACCGCACGGGATTCGGCGCAAACGGACACGGGGTGGACGAATGAGTGCGGTGTCGCTGATCTCGCTGACCGAGCCGGTCGGACCCGAGGGTGCGCCGCTCGTCGTGCTGGGGCCCTCGCTCGGGACCTCGACCATCCTCTGGGAGGACGTCGTTCCGCTGCTTGCCGACGACTACCGCATCGCGGCGTGGGATCTGCCGGGGCACGGGGCGGGTCCCCTCGCTCGGGAGGCCTTCACGGTCGCGGACCTCGCGGATGCCGTGGCGGATGCCGTCCCCGACGAGACGTTCCTCTACGCCGGGGTCTCCCTCGGCGGGGCCACCGGACTCGAACTGGCCCGTCGCCACGGCGATCGGGTGCGGGCGGCCGCGATCGTGGCATCCGGAGCCCAGCTCGGCGACCCCTCCGCGTGGGCCGACCGGGCGGCGCAGGCGCGGGCGCAGAGCACGTCGAGCCTCATCATCGCCTCGGCGCAGCGCTGGTTCGCCCCCGACTCGATCGCGCGTCGCCCCGAGCTGACCGGCCGTCTGCTGCACGCGCTGCAGGAGGCCGACGACGACAGCTACGCCCGCTGCTGCGAGGCGCTCGCCGCGTACGACGTGCGTCCGGTGCTCGGCGACATCGCGGTGCCGGTGCTCGCGGCGTGGGGCGCATTCGACGCCGTCGCGCCCGAGGCCAAGGCGATCGAGATCGCCGAGGGTGTCCGGGACGGCCGCACCGCGCGTATCGAGGACGCCGGGCACCTGCCGCCCGCCGAGCAGCCCGAGGCCGTCGCCGCGCTGTTGCGCTCGTTCTTCGCATCCGCCTCTCGAAAGGACGCCTGATGGCCACCGACCAGGAACGCTACGACCAGGGCATGGCCGTGCGCCGCGCCGTCCTGTCCGACGCGCACGTCGACCGCGCCACGGCGGCGACCACAGACCTCACGGCCGACTGGCAGGACTTCATCACCCGCGTGGCCTGGGGCGAAATCTGGTCGCGCCCCGGCCTCGATCGGCGCTCGCGGTCGGTCGCGGTGCTCAGCTCGCTCATCGCGCACGGGCACCACGAGGAACTGGCGATGCACCTGCGTGCGGCGCTGCGCAACGGTCTGACGGTCGACGAGATCCGCGAGGTGATCCTGCAGTCGGCGATCTACTCGGGCGTTCCGGCGGCGAACACGGCGTTCCGGATCGCGTCCGAGGTGTTCGCGGCAGACGCTTAGAGACCTGCGCCTCGGTCAGGCCGCGCGGCTGCCGTCTCGGCATTCGGAACCCGTTCTCCGGGGAGGATCGGTCGGTGCCCGCGGTCAGGCCGGGGAGATGACCAGGTACACCGTGTGCGCGACGCGCTCGAGCAGCTCGTCCCAGTCGTACGCTCCGTCGGGGGTCGCGGTCGCGGAGACGCCGAGGCCGAGGTACCGCACGCACAGGCTGTAGAAGATCTCGAAGGCCCAGAGCGCCTTCGCCTCGGTCAGCTGGACATGGTGTTCAGCGGCGGAGGCGCGCAGCGCGCGGACGAAGACCTGTTGCCCCGCGTCGCCGGATCGGCGTCCGCGCTCGAGGATCGCGCCGTCGTCCACACCGAGGAGGAAGAACGGCGACAACAGGTCGCGGTTGTGCCGCAGGATGTCCGCGTAGGCGGTGACGATCTGCGCGGTCGCGTCCGCGAAACTCGGGGCTTCCCGCCCCGCTTCGCCCACCTGCTCCTCGGTCTCGCGATCGAGGCGGTCGAACTCCTGGCTCTGCACGATGCGGAGCAGCTCCGCCTTGCCGGCGACCCGGCCGTAGATCGCCCCGATCGACACGTCGGCCCGCGCGCTCACTTCGGCGAGCGAGAACTGCGCGGTTCCGCGCTCTTGGAGGAGCTCGAGCGCGGCAGCGCGCACTTTGGCGAAGGAGTCGCGGCTGCGTTGCTGCTTGGGCTCTGACGGGCCGCCGGCGGTCGGTCGTGCGGGCACGGCTCCTCCTCTCGCCGTCAGACGCTCAGCTCGACGAGGAACGCGGACTGGGGCGGGAGGGCGACGTCGAGGTGAAGGGTACCGCCGCCGGAAACCGTCACGTCACGGGGGCCCTCCACCTCTCCCGTCAGCGAGGTGATCGTCACCGTTGCGGCGCGACCGGCCCACGGGAGGTGGCACAGCTCGATGCGGGCCGCGTCGACCCCTGCGGACGCCAGCTCCGCGCGCTGCGGCGGCAGGGTCAGTCCCAGCTCGATCCGCTGTTCGCCGATGGGGATGCGGAAGGTGAAGCGGTCTTCCTCGCGCGGGGCGAGAGCGCTGTCGGGCGCGACGTAGTTCGCCACGAGGACGCGCACGGTGCCGCCGTCGCGGCCGGCGATGCAGGCGAGTCCGGATTCGTCTCCGCCCGTGGTGGCGAGACGACGACCGCGCATCGCGCGCCCGGCCAGAGCGAGCGCCCGGGATCGCTCGTCGGGGCGTCCGTCCACGTCTCCCACGCCGCCCGGGTCGACGAAACCGTAGTGCGGATCGCGGCCGCTGTCGGCGCGGAAGAAGAACGCGTGGTCGAGGACGGTGTCCTGCAGGGCGATCGCCGTCGCGGCCTGGAACGCGCCCTTCTCGGCGGCGGGTGCGGAACTGCTCGGGACGGCGAGGTAGTTCCAGTAGCTCAGCGTGAGGTCGGTGTCGGCGAATCCGTGACGGTCGAGCAGCGCCCGCAGGTCGGCGGCCACGTAGCGGTAGTCGAACGGGTCGCGGCTGCCGTCGGTGAACCAGAGGAACGAGAAGAAGTGGAGGGGGAGGTCGTTCTCGCGGACGAAGCGGAGGAAGCCCTCGCGGTAGGGCGCCTCGGTCTCGAGGGGGAAAGCGGTCGCGGGCCCGCCGACGGTGAGCGTGGGATCGACGCGGTGCACGGCCTCGCAGAAGGCGCGGTACATGGCGTAGAACTCCTCGGGCTGCCCGGCGAAGTGCAGGGGACCGAAGTCGGGTTGGTCGCCGAACTCGTAGGTGCGGATCGGTTTCGCCGGCCCGTTCGCCCACCCCTCGGAGAAGTGCCGCACGATGTGTTCGACGACCCGGCCGTACACCTCGACGTCTTCCGCCGGCAGCTTGTTCTGCGGGATGGAGCTCGCCACCGTGAACATCACCTCGGCGCCGATCGCGTGCACCGCCTCGACCCACTGGTCGGTCGCGGCGAAGTTGTAGCTCGCGGGGTCGTCGACGTCGGCGCTCCAGTCAGGGAAGAGGCTCGTCGGGTTGTTCCGCGTGTCGAGGCGCGAGACCCAGTCGAACGAGCGCACGACCGTCACGCCCGCCTCGCGCCAGAGCGGAGTCATGTCGGGGAACTCGGGGTACGTCTCGACCGGGCCGGGCACGCCGCCGACGCCGTTCAGCGGGCGGAACGCGCTTTCGCGAGCGGCGTCCACGACAAGGGTGCGGGTGGGGGTGTGCGACACGGTCGTCTCCTCGGGTCTCAGTAGGGCATCCGCAGGAGGCGGTTCGCGTACTCGTTCGCGATCGGCTCGTCGTGGCGGAGGTGGTCGATGCGCGCGCGGTAGGTCTCTTCGGTGACGGAGTCGAACTCCTCGAGCATCGACTCGATCGAGCGCTCGTGCACGGCGCGGACGCGAGGGAGGCGGCGCTTCATGACCTCGAGCTGGGCGTCGAGCAGGGACTGGTCCTTCGCGAGCTCCTGCGCGAGCACGACGCCGTCCTCGATGCTCATCGCGGCTCCCGACCCGAGGTACGGGGTCATGGTGTGTGCCGCATCGCCCATGATCATCACGCGACCGCGGAACCAGGGGTACGGCACCCACACGGTCGAGTAGGGCGTGTAGGCGACGTTCTCAGCGTGGCGGACGTCTTCCAGGGCGTCGGCCAGGAACGTCGAGCCGCGCGTGAGGTCAGCGGCACGGTCGTGCATGATCTCGGCCATCTTGCTCGCGTCGTACCGAGGTCGTCCTTCCTCGGCGACCGTGAGCACCATGTACATCGTGTCCTCCGACAGCGGCGTGAGCATGATCTTGCCGCCGTAGCCCTGACAGATGATCGGCTGCATGATCTTGCGGCGGTTGGGAAGCCCCGCGCGCCATGCCACCCCGCCCACCGGCCGGGGGTCGTACTTCTCGCCGAAGTACTCACGACGGATCTGCGAGTGCAGGCCGTCGAAGCCGACGACAAGGTCGTAGTCGACCTGATCGCCGCCGCTGAACGTGACCGTTGCTCGGTCGTCGTCCTGTGCGATGTCGGCGACGGTCGTGCTCATCCGGAACGTGCAGCCGTTCTCGCGGGCGTGCCGGGCGGCCAGCTCGAGGAAGGCGATCCGCGACATCGTGACGCACCCGGGGAGACCCTCGTCCTGTGTGCCGTAGCTCATGGTGCTGAGGAGATTGCCCTCGGCGTCGTAGTTGTCGATTCCCGGAGCCGGGTGCCCGAGCTCGAGGACCTCCTCGAGCAGGCCGATCTCGCGCACCGCCCGCAGGCCGTTGATGCGGAGTCCGAAACCGACGCCGGCGACGCTGATCTCGGGCTTGTCATCGATGACGTCGACGTCCGCGCCGATCCGCGCCAGAGCGGAGGCGGTGGTGAGACCGCCGATGCCGGCGCCGACGATGAGGACCTTCAACGGGTGGGCCATGGAGTGCTCCTCTTCGAGCGTCAGCGGGGGTCGATCTGAAACCAGAACGATGGTTCGGATTTGGACGGTACCCGGGGGGCGAGCATTGCGGCAAGCATCCGGCGCGTGCGCCTCGTCAATGCGCGGCATCAGAACCCCTTATGTCTGATTGCAACAGAAGTCGGGTAGCGTCGGAGCATCCCACCACAGAAGGAGCGACGATGCTTCTCGAAAGAGACCTCATCCAGTCCGTCGGATTCCGCAACGTTCGCGAGGGCGGCGTCGGCGGCGAGATCACCGGCTTCCAGTTCCGGGTCCGGATGCCGTCGTACCGCGGCATGGCCGCCTCGCTGATCGACGGCATCGGCGTGAGCATCCCCGGTCTCGTGGACGTCGCCCCCGATGTGCCGCTGTGGACCCTGCAGGGGCAGCAGTACACCCTCGCCGAGCTGTGGGACGGCGACGGCGTGCGGTGGCCCCTCGAAGACGCGGCCGTCATCTTCGTGCCTCTGCCCGGCGGTCTCCCCGATGGTGTCCACGAACTCTCGATCGAGTTGCGCCTGCGCATGTCGTACATCCCGCAGGAGCACCAGCCGAGCACCTACCGCGTCACCAAACACGTCACGCTCGCGCCCGAGGCATCCGGTGCCCCCTTCCGGTACGGCGTGTCGCTCTACAGCTACATGACCGACTTCGGCACCGTCATGGACCTCGAGACCGCCATGGCCTCGATCGCCGACCTCGGCGCGACGGGCCTCGAGATCCTCGGCGAGGCGCACATCCCGAACTACCCGAACCCCTCGGACGCGTGGGTGGAGCAGTGGTTCGCGCTCCTGCAGAAGTACGGCCTCGAGCCCACGAACTACGGCTCCTGGATCGACACGCGACTGCACTCCAGCGGTCCCAACGGCCGCGACATGACGGTCGACGAGGGCGCCGCGGCGCTCCAGCGCGACCTGCGGCTCGCGAAGCGCCTGGGCTTCCGCTTCGTGCGGCCGAAGATCGGCGTCGTCTCGAGCGACCTGATCCCGCACCCGATCTGGACCGAGGTCGTCGAGGCATCCCTCCCGCTCGCCGAGGAGCTCGATGTCGTCATCTGCCCCGAGATCCACTCGCCGACCCCCATCAAGCATGAGGTCGTCGACGACTACATCGCCCTGATCCGTCGCACCGGCACGAAGCACTTCGGCCTGCTGCTCGACACCGGAATCTTCCAGGACCGCCCCATCCCGCTGAAGCCCGGCGAGCTGCCCGGGCAGCGTCCGGCGTTCCTCGACGGCATCCATGTCGACCCGAACGACGTCTTCGACGTGATCGAGAACGTCGTGTTCATCCAGGCGAAGTTCCACGACATCGACGAAGAGCTCGACGACAAGCAGATCCCCTGGGAGCCGGTGCTCAAGGCCCTGAAGGACGCGGGCTACACCGGCTACCTCTCGAGCGAGTACGAGGGCGAGCGCGAGCCGTGGCGCTCGATCGAGCAGGTGCGGCGCCAGCACTCGCTGATGCGCCAGATCGCGGATCGGCTCTGAGGACACGCCATGCCCAACGGACTCATCCACGACGACAGCCTCCGCGCGCACCCCGACGGGCTCGCGCTCCGGCTGACCATCCCCTGGTATCGCAGCCTCTGGCTCTCGTCCGTGACCTCCCTCTCGCTCACCGTCGACGGAGAAGCGGTGGATGCCGACGACCTCCGCGTCGCGTTCGGCGACGAGTCGTATCGCCTCGACGAGCTGCCCGAGCAGAGCGAACGGCTCTGGTTCCTGCAGGAGCACCCGCTGCTCATCGCCCGTCGCGCGGAGCCTGTCACGCTCGGCGAGACCCACGACGTCGTGCTGCACGGCGAGCTGCGCCTGCCCTACATGCAGATCGCGCCCGGGGCCGACGGCGGCCCGGGGATGTACGTGCCGAACGTGGTGCACGACGTGAAGACCCTGACGGTCGTCGATGCGGATGCCGCGCCCCCGGCGCTCGTGTCCGACGTCACGCCCCCGCCGCCGGCCACCGACGCCGATCCGTTCCAGCTGGGCCTGACGCTGTACTCCGCCAGCGCGGAGTTCCGTGCCGGGTACTTCGACTTCGACGGGCTGCTCGACCGCGTCGCGGAGCTGGGGATCGGTCCGGGCATCGAGATCGTGGCATCCCAGATGGTGCCGACGTACCCCGTCGTCTCGGACGCCTTCGTCGACACCTGGCGCGAAGCCTTCGACCGGCACGGGTTCGTCGCGAGCTCGTTCGGGGCGAATCTCGACATGGGCCGCCGGCGCGACCGCGACATGACGCCCGACGAGGAGTTCGCCTTCTCGAAGCTCATGTTCGAGGGCGCGAGAAAGCTCGGTTTCCCGCTCGTGCGCATTCAGAGCGCGAAGCCCGAGCTGCTGCGCCGGCTCCTGCCGATCGCCGAAGACCTCGAGCTCAAGCTCGCCTATGAGATCCACGCGCCGATGGGCCCGAACGCCGAGCCGATCCTGCGCGTACGCGAGACGTACGCCGAGCTCGACTCCCCCCTGCTCGGCTTCGTCGCCGACTTCTCCTCCACCATGCACGCGATGTCGCCGACGCTGTTGCGTGCCGTGCGCCGCGCGGGTCTCGACGACGAGGCGGTCGCGAAGCTCCAAGAGATCTGGGCGACGGATGCCACGATGCAGGCGCGCCAGCAGGAGTTCCTCGGCTACCTGCGCGGGCGGGACTTCGATCCCGGCCGCCTGGGCTCGTTCGCGCACCTGGCGTTCAACATGCACGGGCACGTCGATCCGCGCGAGTGGGCCGACATCATGCCGCAGATCCTGCACGTGCACGCGAAGTTCTACGACATCGACGATGCCGGCCAGGAGCCCGCGATCGACTACCCCGAGCTCGTCCGCGTGTTCGTCGAAGGCGGGTACCGCGGCTTCTGGTCGAGCGAGTGGGAGGGTCACGCCTTCGCCGAGCTCGGCGAGGTCGATCCGCTGGTGCTCGTGCGGCGGCAACACGACCTCATCCGATCCGCGATGCGGGCGGTCGCGGTGTGACCGACCTCCGTGCGCTGCCGTTCCCCGCGATGCTCGCGCACCTCCGGGAGCACGGCGAGCCCGCCGATCCGCGGGACGACATCGACACGGCATCGCTCGTACGCCGATTCCCGCGCCTGGCGGGAGTCGAGACGCACGACCTCACCGTCGAGGGGGCCCGAGGCCCGCAGCCAGCGCGGCTGTATCGCGACCCGTCGGCGGCACCGAGCGGGCGCGCGTTCGTGTGGGTGCACGGCGGCGCGTTCGTCGGCGGGTACCTCGACATGCCGGAGTCGCACTGGGTCGCCCTCGAACTGGCGTCGCGCGGCATCCCGGTCCTGGCCCTCGACTACACGAAGTGCCTCGGCGACGTGCACTTCCCGGTGCCGTCCGACGACGTGCTCGCCGGGTGGCGCTTCGCGCTCGACAATGCCGGAGAGTTCTTCGGCGCGGGGCCGGATGCCGTGGCTCTGGGCGGCGCGAGTGCGGGCGGCAACCTGGTGGCCGGTGTCGCCGCGCGGATTCGCGACGCGGGCGGTCTCGCGCCCGCGGGTCTGGTGCTGGTGTACCCGGCTCTGCACGTCCACAGCGAGCGGCCCGGCGCGGCGGTGGACCTCGATGCGCCGATCGGTCGGATAGCGGCGAATTTCGCAGGACCCGACGGTCTCGACGATCCCTCCGCGTTCCCGGGGGAGGGAACGGGGGATGGCTACCCGCCGATCCTCGTCGTCGTCTGCGAGGCCGACGAGCTGCGGCCCTCCGGGGAGCGGTTCGTCGATCTTGTGCAGAGCGCGGGCGGCACGGTCGAGCTGTACCTGCAACGCGGGGCGGGACATGGGCACATCAACGAGCCGGCCGATCCGACGGCTCTGCCGACGGTGGAGGCGATTGCGCAGTGGGTGCGCGCGGTCCGACCCACCCACCACGACGAGAGGGAGAACTCATGAATTCACCGACCGCGACATTCTGGGACGGATTGCTCATCGGCGGGCAGGTCCACAACTCGTCGTCGTCTTCGCGTGACAGCATCGCGGCCTCGTTCGCGCGCGCGGCCGAGGTGAACGCGAATGTCGTGCTGGCCCCGGTGAGCTGGGCGCAGTTCGAACCCGAGGAGGGACGCTTCGACACGACGCTGGTCGATGCGATGCTGCGGGAGGCGCGCGGGCGGGGCCTGCGTCTCGGACTGCTGTGGTTCGGGGCGTTCAAGAACGCCACCTCGGTGTACGCGCCGTCCTGGGTGCGCGCCGACCCGGACCGCTTCCCCCGTGCGCGGATCGGCGAAGGCGGCCGACAGCTGTTCTCGTACGCGGGGGCGATGCCCAAGCCCGTGCTGTCGGTGTTCTCCGAGACGCTTCGGCGACGCGACGGCGACGCCTTCCACGCGCTCCTCGCGCATGTGGCGGAGACGGACACGGAGGGGACCGTCGTCTTCGTCCAGGTCGAGAACGAGGTCGGACTCCTCGCCGACAGCCGCGACCGCTCGTCCCTGGCGGATGCGGCCTGGTCGGGCGAAGTGCCCCCTGCGCTTCTGGCGCACGTGGCCGGCGCGGAAGCCGGCTCACTCGTTCTGGCCCTGTGGGAGAAACAGGGGCGGCCCGCCCACGGGACGTGGGCGCAGGTCTTCGGAGAGGATCTCGGTGCCGAGGAGGTGTTCATGGCGTGGTCGTTCGGCGCATACGTCGAGCACGTCGCCGCTCGCGGACGTCAGGCGCTGAACGTCCCTCTCACGGTGAACGCCTGGCTCGGTCCGCAGCCCGGTCAGGACGAGCCCGGTCAGTATCCGAGCGGCGGCCCCGCATCGCGAGTTCTCGATGTGTGGCGGGTCGCCGCCCCCACGATCGATCTGCGGTGCCCCGACATCTACGTCGATGACGCGGAGGCGGCGATGCGCACGTACGCCGCCGACGGTCGACCTCTCTTCATCCCCGAGATGCGGCCCCGTGTGGCCGACGTCGCGCGGGCCATCGGGACCTTCGGTGCGCTCGGTGTCTCGACCTTCGGCGTCGATGATCTCGCGGCCGAAGGCCTCATCGCGGGCCTTTTCTCCTATGTGAAAGCGTTGGCGGCCGACATTGCGATCGCCCGTGCAGAAGGCCGCCTCGCCGCTGCCGTGGTCGAGGCGGGCGAGGTGCACGCGTCGTCCTCGATCGGCGACCTGGCGATCGACGTGCACGACGGACCTCGACTGTTCCACGAGATGCTGCTGGACGCGGGAGTGGACGCTCCCGCCCACGCACCCGTCCTGCCCGACGAGACCCTCCCCGGTGCATCCGTGCCCGCTCCGGCCGATTCGCGTCCGTTCGTGCTGGTGATCGCGGAGCGCGACGACACCCTGCTCGTGGTGGGTCGTGGCGCGATGATCGACGTGCGATCGGGCTCCGGTCCGCTCGAAATCGACGCGGTGGAGGAGCTGCTGGTCCGTGACGGTTCGATCGTCCCGGGCCGCGTCCTCAACGGAGATGAACGATTGCTCGTCCTGCCGTCCGAGCGGGTGGGCGCCGCACGAATCCGGCTGCTTCCCGTTCCCGTCTCGGAGGACGCGACACGACCGCGGTGAACCCCGCGTCGCTCTGATGATGAGGTCGGCCCGTGACCGCAGACCCCTACGAAGAGCAACCGCCAGGCCTGTGGATAACTCTGTGGAGAGATGTGCGTAAACCCTCGTTCCTTGTGCACACGCCCTGTGGAAAACTTGCGATCCGTGCGTAGCTTCGAAACTACAACGACGTAATTCGCGCGCGCGACGAGCGGCGGGGGAACGCGGTACGGCGGTGTTCCCCTGCGCCGTTTCGGGGCGCCCGACAGGGGTTCGGCCGGACCGCTCAGTGCGGGGCGTGACCGGCGGCGATGACGCGGCCGGCTTCGGCGAAGAGGCCGCGCATCCACTCGTGCTCGGGATCGCGGTTGTGGGACGGATGCCACCACAGCGCACTCACGATCGGCGTCGCCGCGAACGGCAGGGGCACGACGCGGATGCCGCCGATCCGCAACAGATGCGGAGCCAGGGCGGACTGCACGAGCCCGACGCGGCGGGTGCCGCTGACGAAGTGCCCCACCGACAGGAAGCTCTCGAGGACGACCTCGATGCGCGGCTCGACACCGAGCTGCTGGATCTGGCGCGCGGCCGAGGTGAAGGCCGACCGCGACTGGAAGGTGAGCACCCAGGGCATGTCGGCGAGGTTCTGCATGGTGAGGGTGTCGCCGACCTCGTCATTGTCGTCGGCGACGACGGCCAGCCAGTCGTCCTGCCAGAGGTCGAGGTAGGGCAGCTCCGACACGGGGCCGTGCGGGATCACCATGGCGTCCGCGGAGCGAAGGCGGTTGGCGGCGTCCTCGACGATGCCGGGGTTGTGCAGCATGAAGCGGAAACGCACACCCGGCGCCTGTTCCGCGGCGAGCTGTGACACGACCGTGCCCACCGTGACGAACCCGTAATCGGAGCCGTAGATCGAGAACTCGCGGGTTGACTCGGCGGGAGACCACGACGCCTGGCTCTCGAAGACGCGCCGCGCGGCCTCCAGCGCGGTGCTCGTGTGGTCGGTCAGCCGGATCGCGAAGGGCGTCAACTCGTAGGTGTTGCCGCGGCGGGCGAGGATCTGGTCGTTGAAGTGCGTACGCAACCGGGCGAGCGACGCGCTGAGCGCCGGCTGGCTGAGGTGCAGGCTCTCGGCCGCGCGCGTGACGCTGCGCTCGGTGAGCAGGGCGTCGAGCGAGACCAGGAGGTTCAGGTCGAGGCGGGAGAGGGCTGCGTTGTCGGACACGTCGTCGTGTTCTCCTCGTGCCGGGTGGAACGAATGGGAACTTCGAGCGTATCAATCCGGTCGATGGAATGGCTGAAGATATTCCTGATCGTGATCCGTTTCAGCGAGCCTCCACCTCGATGGACTGTGTCGTGGCGAGGGTGGATCCCACGTGCAGTTCGAAGGCACCCGGCTCGACGCGCCAGCCCTCGGCCCACAGGGTGAAGACTTCTCGTGACAGGTCGATCGACACGGTCGCCGTCTCTCCGGCATCCAGGGTGCGCCGTGCGAATCCCACGAGACGTCGCACGGGCTGCGTGAGGGAGGCGACCACGTCACGCAGATACACCTGGACGACCTCGTCGCCCCGGCGGTCGGAGGTGTTCGTCACCTCGAGGCTCACGGTCGTCACGACCTCGTCGCCCGGCCCGACGGCGGAGAATGCGGATGCCGATACCTCGGGCGTACCGTGCGAGAACCGCGCGTAGCCCGAGCCGTGGCCGAAGGAGAACTGCGGGCCGAGGGGGAGGTCGAGGTACTTCGAGGTGTACTTGTCCTGCACGTTGCCCGGGCCGTGGAGGCCGACGTCGTGGTGCTCGGCCGTGAGGGTGCCGCCGATCGAGGCGGGGCGTCCGGTGTTCTCGTGGGCGTAGGGGATCGGGATCTGCCCCACCGATCGGGGGAACGGCATCGGCAGTCGGCCCGAGGGTTCGGCATCCCCCAGGAGAAGGTCGACGATCGCGGCGGGGGCCTCGGTGCCGCCGTGCCAAACGACGACCGCCGCAGCGACGTCGTCGATCCAGTCCGCGACCACGAGGGGTCGCCCGGTGACGAGGACGACCACGGTCGGCGTCCCCGTCGCGGCCACGGCCCGGATGAGCTCCTCTTGACGGCCGGGCAGGCGCAGATCGCTGCGCGACGCGGCCTCGCCCGAGAGGGCCGAGGGTTCGCCCGCCAGCACGACCGCGACCTCCGCCTCGCTCGCCGCGCGCACGGCGGCGGTGAGACCGGTGTCGTCGGTCGACAGGAAGTCCGCGCCCTCCTCGACGGCGAGGTCGACGTCGGGGCGGCGATCGGCCAGCTCGTCGGCGACCGACCCGGCGCGGGCGCCGAAGAACTGCACCCAGGCGCCGAGATGGTCGGTCGAGGTGGCGTAGGGGCCGGTGAGCAGCACACGCCGCGGCTCGCCGAGGGGCAGGACGCCGTCGTTGTGCAGCAGCACACTGCCGCGCGCGGCGGCGGCGCGCACGAGGGCCCGAGCATCGGCATCCGGAGTCGTGATCTCGGCCGCAGGATCGACGTAGGGGTTCTCAAACAGACCGAGCGCCTCTTTCATGCGGAGCACCCGGCGAACCGCGTCGTCGATGCGCTCGCGATCGAGACGGCCGGGCGCGAGGTCCTTGGCCGAGAGCGAGAGGGGGGACCCGCCCATCTCGACGTCGAGGCCGGCCGCGTACGCCTGGCGGACGGCATCCGCGAGGTCCTCGGCCACGCCGTGCGGCACGAGGTTGGCGACACCCTCCGCATCGCCCACGATCACGCCGCCGAAGCCCCACTCCTGCTTCAGCACCTCGGTGAGCAGACGCCGGTGGGCATGCATCGGGATGCCGGAGACCGACGTGAACGCGGCCATCACGGACGCGGCTCCCGCGCGCACCGCCGCTTCGAAAGGAGGAAGGTGCACGGTGCGCAGAGCGCGCTCGCTGAGGTCGGCGCCGTTGTAGTCGCGACCGCCTTCGCCCGCGCCGTAGCCCACGAAGTGCTTGGCCGTGGCGGCGATGGCATCCGGGGCCGACAGATCGTCGCCCTGGTACCCGCGGACCATGGCGGCCACGAGCAGCGAGGTGAGCCACGGATCCTCGCCGAAGCCCTCCGACACCCGCCCCCAGCGCGGATCGCGCGAGACGTCGGCCATCGGTGAGAACGTCCAGGTGACGCCGCCCGAGCGCGCCTCGATCGCGGCGAGATGAGCGAGGGCGCGCACCAGCTCAGGGTCGAACGCCGCCGCCTGCGATAGCGGGATCGGCGCGATCGTGCGCTGGCCGTGGATGACGTCGAGGCCGACGAGCAGGGGGATGCCGAGGCGCGTCTCCTCCACCGCGACGCGCTGCAGAGCGTTCGTGGCGTCGGCTGACGGCGGCCAGAACGTCGAGCCGATGCCCTGGCGCACGAGGGCGGCGGCGTCGTCGGGATTCGGGCGGAAGACGATCTGCAGTTGGCCGAGCTTCTCCTCCCACGTCATCCGGGCGAGGAGCTCCTCGATGCGGGCGCTCACGAGAGCGGCCGGTAGGTCACGGAACGGAAGCGCGCGGCGCCGCTCCCGGTCGCGTAGAGCGCGGGGCGCAGGCTCAGCAGGTCGCCGACGGTGTTCGCGTGGTAGCCCGACACCTCGAAGCGCAGACCGTGCCGTACCCACTCGCCCTCCGGTTCGCGGTAGTGGATCTCGACGATGTGCTCGCTGTTGCGGATGCGCAGCTGCAGTCGTCGCACCGCGGGCGCGGGCTCCGGTCGGTGGTGCGGGTGCCCGCCGAAGTACGTGCGCATGCGCGCGCCGTCGATGCCGACGCCGACGTACAAACGGTCGTTGAAGAAGAGGAGGAGCCCCGCTTCGGTGCCGTCGCCCGGCACTTCGACGTCGACCTCGATCTCGTACGAGTGGTCGGGTGCGATCGTGACCAGGGGGGACGCGTCGGCGGGTGACGAGCCCTTCGCCGCGAGCACGAGACCGTCGTCGAGGCGCAGGCGCTCGGTCTCCGCGGGCCCGGGGGCGTGGAACGTCCATCGCTCGGCCGAGGGAAGGGCCGCGAAGTCGTCGGTCCAGGGAGCAGGCTCCGTCTGCGGGGCGGCGCCCACGGGCGCGGTGAGGTCGCCGCCGATGTCGTCGGCGCCGACCGGCCAGCCATCGTCGGTCCAGGTGACGGGCTCGAGGAGGATCTGCCGACCGAGCGTGCGATAACCGTTCTCGTAGCCGTGCGACAGCATCCACCAGTCGTCGCCGGTCGGACCGGGCACGATCGTCGCGTGTCCGCGCGACCACCAGGCCTGCGCGGCATCCGTCGTCCGGGTCACGGGATTGTGCGGGCTGTTCTCCCACGGCCCGTGAACCGAGCGAGACCGCGCGGCGATGACCATGTGCCCGGTGGGGGGACCCGCCGTGCCGCCGACCGCGCTGATCAGGTAGAACCAGCCGTCCTTGCGCAGCAGCTTGGGTCCCTCGAGAGCGTAGGCCTCGGTGATCCAGGCGTCGGGGTAGTGCCAGCCGTCGTAGACGTGCTCGAGCTCGCCGACGGTGGACAGCCCATCGTCGCTGAGGGCGATGCGGCGGACTCCGTTGGTGAAGAGGGAGCGCGTGCCGTCCTCGCCGACCACGTGGCCCGGGTCGATCGCCCCGCGGATGCCGAGATCGATGGGTTCCGACCAGGGTCCTTCCATCGCATCGGCGTGGATGACGAAGATCGAGGGCTCGGTGAGGGAGGACCAGGATGCCGGGATGAAGGGGATGTAGATGAAGAAGCGGCCGTCGACCTCGGCGATGTCGACCGCGAAGGTGACGCCGACGGGGGCGGGGAGCGCGGCCGTGACGTACTCCCAGGTGACGAGGTCGCGGGAACGGAACAGCAGCAGGCCCGGGGCCGACTCGAACGAGGAGTACGTCATCCAGTACTCGTCGCCCACCTTGATGACGGCGGGGTCGGGGCGATCGCCGCCGAGGACGGGATTGCGGAAGGTGGTCATCGCGGCTCCTGATCGGGGAAAACGGCGGTCGGCTGCCGCTCCGAGGAGCGACAGCCGACCGGGTGAGCGGGGATCAGCCCCAGGCGGTGTCCATGTCGGCGAGAACCTGGTCGACCGTCTTCTGGCCGGTCAGCAGGCCCTGCACGCCGGCGCCGAGGGCGTCATAGACGCCCGGGTTCGGCCACGCGGCGTTCGGCAGGCCGGTGTAGGAGTTCGACTCGAGCAGTGAACCGATGTTCTTGTACTGCGGCAGGAGCGTGTCCTGCGACGCGCCGACGATCGGCACGCCGCCGAAGCTGTCGGCGAAGGTCTTCGCCTGCTCGGGGGTGGCGACCCAGTCGAGGAAGTCCTGGATGAGCTTCTTCTTGGCGTCGCTGGTCTTGGCGTTGACGCCCCAGGCGTAGTTGGCGGAAGCGAGCACGAAGGGCTTCTGTCCGGTGGAGGGCGGGAAGCTCTGGACCGTGAGGTCGGCGCCCGTGGCGGCACCGATCGAGCTGGCGGCGCTGCCGGGGACGGCGGCCGAGAGGGCCGTGCCGCCGCCGAGCCCGGCGGTGATGTTGTCGAACGTGCCGCCCGCGGCGCCGTCCTGGAAGCAGCCCGCGCTGTTCATGTCGACGAGGTCCTGCAGCGTCTCCTTCCAGCCCTTGGTGTCGGCGAAAGTGACCTTGCCGTCGGCGCGCTGCTGGTTCCAGTCGGGGGTCGCCTCGTAGACGCGGGTCGCCGAGATGAGCTGGGCCATCAGGCCGGTGTTGAACGTGATGGCGCCCGCGAGAACCGTGAAGGTCTTGCCCGCGTCACGAGCGGTCTTGCAGTCCGCCAGGAGCGAGTCATAGCTCTCGGGGTACTCGGTGAGACCGGCTTCCTTCGCGGCGTCGTTGTTGTAGACGAGGCCGACGGGGACGAGCGCCGTGGGCTGGGCGTAGACCTTGCCGTCGACTTCGTACTGGTTCTCGGCGTTCGCGGGGACGAGGCTCTCGGACGTGCCGCCCAGCGGGGCGAGCAGTCCGGCCTCGGCGAGCGAGATGACCGAGATCGGCTGGCCGGTACCGGGCGCGAGGATCATCACGTCGGCGGCGTTGCCGGCCTGCAGCTGGGTCGTGACCTGCGTGTTGTAGGCCTCGGAGGGGTAGGGGATGACCTCGATGTTGAGGCCCTTCTCCTGCCCGTACGCCTCGAGCGTCTTGGCGTAGGACTGATCGTCGTCGTTGGCCTGAGCGACCATGACGGTGAACCCGTCGGCGCTGTCGCCGTTCCCCGAGTCGCCGCTGTTGCCCGAGCATCCGGCGAGGATGAGAACACCGGCGAGGGGGGCTGCGAGCAGGGGAAGGCGGAGGGGCCGAAGCGAACTGTGCTGTGGCATGGACGAACCCTTTCGTGACTTCTTTGTCTCCAGCCCCGGGTAGTGGCTGGTACGGCTTCGTAGCCGCGAATTCAGGGTGACACACATCTGTCGGTTTTCGACATTAGCCTTGCTGATGCCGGGCAATAGTCCCAGCGATTCGCCGGGGAAACCCCTCTTGATCAGGTGTTCACGAGAAGAGTGACGGGCCCGGCGATCCCCGCCGGACGAGGAACGGCGTCGACGGAGAAGACCTGTGTCATCGGGGCGAAGATCTCTCCGGTGGGCCGGGTGGCCTCCGCGATGAGCCTGTTGCGCCACGGCACCGCCACCTCGACCCGCACGTCGTTCCCTCCTTCCCGCCACGCGGCGGAGACGTCGACGCGGTACGGGGCGGTCCATGCGATCCCGCAGTCGACCCCGTTCACCCACACGCGGGCGACTCCGTGCACGGTGCCGAGATCGAGCTCGATCGGGATCCCGGCATCCGGTGTCGACAGTTCCGCGCGATAGACCCCGATGCCGGAGAATCCCCGGGCGTCAGGGGTGTCGTCGGTCCAAGGATGCGGGTGTCCGCCCTGGGCGATCGCCGGGATGCCGGGGAGCTCGACGATCCATTCCCCCTCCACGGCGCTCGGACGTTTCGCGGCGGTGGGGTCGGCCCCCTCGCTCTCGACGACGAACACCGAGCCGAAGGGGGGAAGGGGTACCTCGACGCGCCCCCTGGTGGGGGCGAGCGTGCGACGCGTGCCGCTCACGGGGTCCCACGCCTCGACGTTCGCCGGGAGCCCCGCGAGTGTCACCGTGACGGGGTCGCCCGACGGGTTGGCGAGGAACTCGACGCGACGATCGCCGACGATGCGGGCGATGCGACGAACCCGCGCGCCGGTCACGGGCCGCGCGGGAGTGCACTGGAGTTCGGCCAGCGCTTGACCGAGGTCGTCCGTCTCGACGACGCCGGGTGACGCCCAGATGCGCGCCACGAGCGCAGCGAACTCCGCGGCGTCGTCACCGAGCGAAGGCGTCGACTCGGGGCGGAGGCCGACGACGGTCGCTCCGTCGTCGACGAGAGCCGCGAGGCGTCGCAGCGTCGGTACTGTCAGGCGTCTGCTCGACCCGCCGAGGAAGAGCAGGCGGTAGCGCGAGTGACCGGCGACGAGGGTGTCCCCCTCGACGCGGAGGAGATCGAGCCCGTCGACGCCGAGATAGTCGAAGTCGAAGCCCGCCGGCACGGTGTCGTCGAGGCGATGCTCGTACAGCCCCGTGACCGGAGCCTCCTCGCCGACGAAGACGGCGATGTCGACGGCGGGTCGCCCGGTGGACAGCAGCGCCGAACAGCGAGCGAGGTAGTCGATCCACGGCCCCGCGAACTCGGCCCACGTCTCGTGCCGGGTGAAGGCCTGACCGAGGAACGGCGCCAACGCGATCCCCGGCGGAGGGGTGGATGCCGGCTGGTGCGGCGACGTGTGCACGCAGAACCGCGTGACACCCAGGGCCAGCTGGAGGTCGGCGACGTGTTTGAGGTTCGACGGCATCCATCCCCAGGGATCGCCGAACGACGTGAAAGCTTCGGCGCCGGTCCAGGTGCGCCCGTGGACGTGCGCGACCGAGGAGGCGCCCTTGAGATCGGCGACGTAGGTGGTCTTCGGGCCCGTGGCCGGGTCGAAGGTCCACATGGCGCCCATCGGTACGTCGGCGGGACCCCGCATCGCGAGGTCGTTGCCCCACTGCGGGCGCCCGTCCTCGAGGGCCTCGGCGTAGTACGTCATGCCGCGGGCGTGGGCTTCGGTGGCGAGGGTGCCGTAGTACTCGCTCGCGAGCAGTTCGCCGAGGGTGCGACGGTAGTCGGCGAGGAACCCGTCGGCGGCCGCGGCGCCGCCGACCACATACCCGGCGAGCGTGGGCAGCCACGCGGTGGGGTCGTAGCCCCGCGCGGCGGTGAAGCGCTCGGCGATGGCGTCCGTGAAGTTCTGCGCCCCGGCCTCGATGCTGTCACTGAGGAGCGCCGTGAACCGACCGGTGCGCGGTCGGTACCTCTCGAGGTGGGTCTCGAGGTACGCGGCGACGCGGGTCCCGTCGAGTTTGTCGACCTCGAGCCCGGTCGAGACGGCGGGGGCCGGGCCGTTGGTCTGCCCGGTGGGCGAGGCGCCCAGGCGCAGGATGCGCCAGGAGCCCGCGGGGACCTCCGCGCGCAGGCGTCCGCCGTCGAACGAGGCCGTGAGGTCGATGACCGTCGCGGGGTCGATCACCGGGGAGTCGGGGTCGGCGACCGAGTCGAGGGCGTAGAAGTCGGCCTCGACGCCGAAACCGGCCTTCGTCTCCGCGTGGTGGACGCGCGCCGCGGCGAACAGCGCGAACTCGCTGACCTCGAACGCGTCCGCGCGGCGCAGAACGGGTGGCATCCGGACTCCCGGAGTCATGCTCGGCAGCGCTTCGCTCGCGCTCTCGCCCGACAGCAGGAGGCGGAAGCGACGGGCGGTCACGGCGGGGAAGCTCGCGGTGCGCGCGACGACGGTCGTGGGTTCGAGGCGCACGAGGTCGCGGAAGCCGGTACCGTCGGCGACCTGAAGCACCGCGAGCGGCGGGGGCGCGGCGCCGAAGCCCCGGGGTCCGGGCAGGCCCAGAGTGACGGCGCGCACCGTCACCGGCTCCGGGAACACCGCCTCGATCGCCGCCTCCGACCAGGCGTCGGGGTTTCGGGGCAGACGGATGCCCGGACCGAAGGCACCGTCGGTGAGGGGGGCACCATCGATCTCGACGTCCTCGACCCGATAGCTCGCGGGCAGCAGGGGCACCTGACTCGCGGAGGCGGGGAAGGCCACCACCCGCCAGTCGGCGCTCCATCGGGGCGCGCCGTCCGACCCGTGGCGCGGGGCATCCTGGAAGCCACCGGCAGAGTCGGGGAGCGGGGGAAGCGCGACGTCGATCCGGCCACCGTCGACGACGACCTCGCTCCAGACGATCTTCTTCATCGCGTCCACGGGTTCGACCCACGGCCCGCCCGACGCGCTCCACCCCGCCGAGGTGGCGATGGCGATCTCCATGTCCAGCCGTTCGGCCGTCGTGACCGCGGCTTCGATCGCGTCATCCCACTCCGGCATTCCCGGATGCCGAGGCGCGCCGACGACCGACGGCATCCCCATCCCTCCGTCGAACAGGTGCACGCCGCGCACGCCGACGCGGTGCAGCCATTCGAGGTCGGCCACGGCGCCTGTGGCATCGGCGTTGCCGTCCATCCAGTGCCACCACGCCCGCGGACGTGCGTCGTCGGGCGGGTTGAGGAAGAGGTTCCACAGGTCGTCGGGGGAGGGGGTCGAAGGGGTCGAGCTCACGTCCGCATCCTCGCAAGATCCCGGCCGTCGCGGGGCTCGTGGCTTGTTATGTCGAGCATCCGTCTCACTAATGTGTCTTTTCGACACAAGGGTGCGATAGTCGGAGAACCGGCGCTCGACGCAACGACAGCGCAATGACGAAGAAGTCAGAGGGCAGATGACTGTGACCATCGAAAAGGACACCACGCGGACGCTCACCGTGCCGCCCAAGGCGCGGCGGACGTCACAGCGGCCGGTGCGCGGGCGCAAGCCCCTCATCAGCTACGGGCAGTGGTGGTGGGCCCTCCCCGCCATCCTCCTGGTGCTCGGCGTGCAGTACGCCGCGACCCTGACCGGCGGCTTCTTCGCCTTCACGAACTGGACCGGCCTCGGTTCCTTCGAGATCACCGGCTTCGACAACTTCGCGAAGATCTTCGCCGACCCGCAGCTGCTCGGTGCGGTGTGGAACACGCTCTTCCTCGCCTTCGGCTCGGTCATCATCACCAACGTGCTGGGCCTGCTGTTCGCCCTCGCGATCAACCGCACGCTCAAGACGCGCTACATCCTGCGCACCCTCCTCTTCATGCCGGTGGTGCTCAGCCCGCTCGCGGTGGCCTACGTCTGGAAGTTCATCTTCCAGTTCAACGGTCCGCTGAACGGCTTCCTCGGGGCGATCGGCCTCGAGGAGCTGCAGAAGACCTGGCTCGCCGACCCGACCTGGTCGATCTGGGCGATCCTCATCACGGTCGTCTGGCAGCAGACGGGCTTCACGATGGTCATCTACCTCGCCGGACTCGCCTCGGTGCCCGTCGAGGTCGAGGAGGCCGCGGCGCTCGACGGCGCGGGCGTCTGGGGACGCTTCTGGAACGTCGTCGTCCCCGCCATCCGTCCTTCGATCGCGATCGCGACGACTCTCGGACTCATTCAGGGCCTGCGCATCTTCGACCAGATCCTGGCCCTCACCGGCGGTGGCCCGGCCGGCGCGACCGAGACGCTCGCCACCGAGGTCTATAAGAACGCGTTCTCGCTCGGGCAGTTCGGCTTCGGCTCGGCGCTCGCGCTCGTGCTCACCGTCATCATCCTGGCGTTCGCCATCCTCCAGCAGTACGTCACGCGCGACCGCGAGGTCGGGAAGGTCTCCTGATGTTCCGCTACACGAAGTTCACGGCCGTCCGCGAAGTCCTGGTCTGGGTCGTGACCCTGATCGGTCTGCTTCCCCTCTACATCCTCGTCGCCACCGCGCTCAAGAGCGACAAAGAGGCCCTGTCCAGCAGTGCGGTCGCTCCGCCGACGAGCATCGACTTCAGCGCGTTCGTCTCGGTGCTGACCGCGACCGGGCGCAACAGCATTCCGATGAGCATCCTGAACAGCGTCATCATCACCGGCGGCGCGATCCTCGGGCTCGTGCTCTTCGGCTCCGTCGCGGCCTACGTCATCGCGCGCCGCACGCGGAAGTGGACGACCATCACCTACTACCTCGTGTTGATCGCGATCATCCTGCCCGCCCAGCTCGGAACGGTGCCGCTGTACATCGGGGCCCGCTCGATCGGGCTGACCGGCAACGCCTTCGGCATGATCGTGCTCTGGATCGGCATCCTGATGCCCCTGTCCGTCTTCCTTTACGCGAGCTTCTTCCGCGGGCTCTCCACCGAGTACGAAGAGGCGGCCGTCATCGACGGGGCCTCGCCGGTGCAGGCGTTCTTCCGCGTCGTGCTGCCGCTGATGGCCCCGGCGACCGGCACCGTGGCGATCCTGGCGGGCCTCATCGTCTGGAACGACTTCTTCAACTCGCTGATCTTCCTCGGCGGCTCCACCACGCAGACCCTGCCGGTCGCCATGTACACCTACGTCGGCGGACTGGTCTCGGCGTGGAACAAGATCTTCGCCGTCGTGATCATCTCGATGATCCCGATCCTGCTCTTCTACATGTTCGCCCAGAAGCGCTTCATCCAGGGCTTCGCCGGCGGTCTGAAGGGCTAGCGCCTTCTCCGCACCGATGCCGGTTCACCGGCTGAAGAGCTGACGCCTTCTTTACATGGATGCCGGATCACCGGCCTCACGGGCTGAGCCTGCCCAGATGGATGCCGCTTCGCAGGGCATCCGTCGATCGTCGCGCCCGCGTCTGTCGAAAGGACACCTCATGTACCAACTCGCCCCCAACATCGAACTCCTCTTCACCGAGGCCGGCGACTACCACGACCGCGTGCGCGCGGCAGCGTCCGCCGGGTTCGACGCCGTCGAGATGTGGGGTCCCACGGGTGTGGATGCCCCCGCGACCCCGAAGGATCTGCCCGCGCTGAAGGCCGCGCTCGAGGAGACCGGCGTGCAGCTCACCGCGCAGCTTGCGGAGCCCCGCACGCAGTTCATGATCCCGCCGTGGGACCACTCCGAGTTCTTCCGCAAGCTCGACGAGGGCGTCGAGATCGCCCGCGACCTCGGCTGCCCGCGCCTCGTCGTGGGCAGCGGCACGGGCTTCGGCGGGTGGAAGCGTCAGGTGCAGCTCGACAAGCTCATCGAGATCTACCGGAAGGCGATCGCGCAGATCGAGGGGTCGGGTGTCGGCTTGGTGCTCGAGCCGGTCAACGTCCGCGTCGATCACCCCGGCTCGCTGCTCGACCGCACCGCCGAGGGCGTCTACGTCGCGCGCGGCGTCGACTCCCCGCACTTCGGTGTGCTGTACGACATCTACCACTCGGCCGTCGAGGGCGAGGACATGGAGGCGGAGCTCGCGAACGCCGGCGACCTCATCCACTACGTGCAGCTCGCCGATGCCCCCGGCCGCGGCGAGCCCGGCACCGGTGACCTCGACTGGGTCGAGCGCTTCCGTCTGCTGCGCGACAGCGGCTACGACGGTCCGGTCGGCCTGGAGTACTACCCGACCACCGCGTCGGAGGCCTCGGTCGCGCACGTCGTCGAGATCGCGCGCGCGGCATGAGCGAGCGGCGCTACCCGGAGTCGGTCGACGTCGCCATCGTCGGCAGCGGTCCCACGGGCGCGGCCTACGCGCGCATCCTCTCGGAGCGCGCTCCCGGTGCGACGATCGCGATGTTCGAGGTGGGCCCGACGGTGTCGAATCCCCCGGGCGCGCACGTCAAGAACATCGCCGACCCGACCGAACGCTCCCGCGCACAGGTGGCGTCGGAGGGGCCGGGGGAGCGCGGCGAGAAGGTCGCCAACCCCGGCGCGGCCCGGGCCGGTGTGCGGGGCGCGCGCCCCGGCACCTTCCTCCTCGACGACGGCTACGCCTTCGACGGCGAAGACGGCCTGCCGGTCGTGGCGATGTCGAGCAACGTCGGCGGCATGGCGGCGCACTGGACCGGCGCGTGCCCGCGCCCGAACGACAGCGAGCGCATCGCCTTCCTCGACGACCTCGACGAGCTGATCGCCGAGGGCGACCGGCTGCTGGGCGTCACCACGCACGCCTTCGACTCCGCGCCCTTCGGCGCCATCGTGCGCGAACGACTCTCGGCGGCGGTCGATGAGGGGCGCGTCGACGAGACGAAGGTGCAGCGGATGCCGCTGGCCGTGCACCGCCGCGACGATGGCCGCCTGGTCTGGTCGGGCTCGGACGTCGTGCTCGGCGAGGTGACGCGGGAGAACCCCGGATTCTCGCTGTTCGACGAGTCCCTCGTGGTGCGCGTGATCGTCGAGGGTGGCCGCGCGGCCGGCGTGATCGTGCGCGACCTCCGCTCGGGCGAGGAGCACCGGGTTGCGGCGCGCTTCGTCGTCGTCGCGGCCGATGCTCTGCGCACCCCCCAACTGCTGTGGGCGTCGGGCGTGCGACCGGAGGCGCTGGGGCGCTACCTGAACGACCAGGCCCAGGTGGTCTTCGCCTCGCGGCTGCGTGACATGCCGCCCCTCGCCGAGGATGCGCCGACGGCCGGGCTCGCGGAGTACAGCGGCGTCAGCTGGGTGCCGTTCACCGACGACATGCCCTTCCATGGGCAGATCATGCAGCTCGATGCCTCGCCGATTCCCCTCGCCGAAGACGACCCGGTCGTTCCGGGCTCGATCGTGGGCCTCGGGCTCTTCTGTGCGAAGGACCTGCAGGCCGACGACCGCGTCGTCTTCGACGACGAGCATGTCGACGGATACGGGATGCCGGCTCCCCGCATCCACTACCGCCTCACCGAGCGTGATCACGAGGTGGTGGAGCGGGCACGGAAGGAGATCGTGCGTCTGGCCGAGGCGATCGGCGACCCGGTCGGAGATCGGCCCTTCACCCTGCCGCTCGGCTCGTCGCTGCACTATCAGGGCTCGACGCGGATGGGCGTCGCGGACGACGGTACGAGCGTGTGCGACGTCGACAGCGAGGTGTGGGGCGTGCCGGACCTGTTCGTCGCCGGCAACGGTGTCATCCCGACCCCGACCGCGTGCAACCCCACCGTGACCTCCGTCGCCCTGGCGGTGCGCGGTGCGCGCAAGATCGCGGCCGTGCTCTCTCAGGAGCAGAGCGCTGCGGCAGCGGCATCCGTCTGATTCCTTGCTTATGCAGGAATCAGACATTAGAGTGTAGAAATACGAACAAAGAAGTTCGCGGCTTCGGCCGCACCGACGAGGAGGTCACCGTGATCCCGGATCGCATCATCGAGCAGGGGACGCTCATCGCCGACGGCGACCGCGCGTCGGTGGAGGTACGCCTGCCCTGGTACCGGGCGCTGCCGGCATCCTGCATCTCCGGAGCGAAGCTCATCGTCGACGGCGTCGAGGCGCCCGCTGACTCGCTGCGCTGGGAGATGAACGGCGAGGAGCTCACCTTCGCCGAGATGAAGACCAACACCGCGCAGTGGTGGTTTCCCACCGACTCGGCGGTGCTCTCGGGAGACCTCTCGGTGAATGCCGGGGAGCACGACGTCCGCGTCGACCTCGAGCTGTATATCCCGTACATCATCATCGCCGACGACCAGGTGCTGCACATCGAGGAGCACGACACCAAGACGATGACCGCCCGGCAGGTCGAGGAGGCCCGCGCATGACCGAGCCCGCAGCGAAGGGAACGCCCATCCAGGGCGTCACCCTTTACAGCTTCACGCGCGCCTTCCACGGCCGCGAGTACGACCTCGACCAGCTGATCCGCAAGACCGCGGCCGAGGGCTTCGGACCGGGCCTGGAGATCATCGGGTTCTCGAGCTTCCGCGGATTCCCCGAGATCGACGACCACTTCGCCGGTCGCTTCAGCGACCTCATCGACGAGGTGGGGCTGGTGCGCACCTCGCTCGCGGTCAACGCCGACATCGGCCTGCGTCCCGATAAGCTCATGGATCAGGACGAGCTCCTCGCCTACATGCGCAAGCAGATCGCGGCGGCGGCGAAGCTCGGGTTCCCCATCGCCCGCGTGCAGATCTCGATCACCCCCGACTCGATGGAGGCGCTCGCCCCCATCGCCGAGGAGTACGGCGTCACCCTCGCCCTCGAGGTGCACGCCGACCAGTACGCCTCGCACCCCCGAATCCTGGCGCTCCGCGACCGCTACGAGAAGGTCGGCTCGCCCTTCCTCGGCTTCACGATGGACTGGGGTGCCACGGTCTCGGGCTTCGCGCCCTCGCTCATCGAGGCGTACCGCCGCCGCGGCGCCTCGGAGGAGCTGCTCTCGGCCGTCGTCGCCCTCTGGGATGAGTACTACGAGCAGGGTCCACCCGCCGATCAGGCCGACCACGGCCAGCGCTTCGGCCGCTTCATCGGTCTCGGCCACCAGTACGGTCGCCCCGACCTCGGCATCGACATGGGCATCAACGGCACCGGGCTGTTCGGCCCGGCGCGCGTGAACGACTGGCTCGAGATCATGCCGTGGGTGAAGCACGTGCACGGCAAGTTCTTCGGCATCGACGAGAACGGCAACGAGCCCTCGGTGCCCGTCGCCGACCTCATCACGCTGCTGGTCGAGAACGGCTACAGCGGCGCGGTGTCGAGCGAGTACGAGGGGTGGCACTGGAACCACTGGCAGAGCCCGTTCGAGATCATCCGCGGCGAGCAGGCGATCCAGCGTGCGGCGGCCGAGAAGGCCGGATCCCGCATGATCACGGATGCCGCAGAGGCCCGCCGTGCTCTCGACACCCACCTCGCGCACGCGGTGCGTGCCTGACCCTTCGACAGGCTCAGGGACCACCCTTCGACAGGCTCAGGGACCCCGGCCGAGGTGGCTGAGCTCGTCGAAGCCACCGGAAGCACTCCAGACCACGACCCAAGGACCGAAATGACGGACACCACCGGCATCGCCGGAACAGGCATCAAACTCGGCACCACGCTCTACTCGATGACGAGCGAGTTCGCCGCGGGCCTCTACACCCCCGAGACCCTCATCAAAGAGGTGCACGACCAGGGAATCGGCCCCGGCGTCGAGTTCAACTTCGCGCAGCTGCTGCGCTCCTACCCCGACGTCGACGCGGACTTCGTGAAGCTGTGGTTCGACTCGCTCGAGAAGTACGGGCTCGAGGCCAGTGCCGTGGGCACGAACCTCGACATGGGCCGCCGCAAGGACCGCGATATGACCCCCGACGAGGAGCACGACTTCTTCGCGCGGCAGTTGAAGTCGGCGCACACGCTCGGCTTCAAGAGGGTCGTCATCCGCTCCGCCGGCAAAGAGCTCCTGCGGAGCCTGTTGCCCCTCGCCGAGAAGTACGACCAGAAGCTCGGCTACGAGATCCACGCGCCCTCGGGTCCGAACGACCCCAAGGTGCTCGAGATCCGCGAGGTCTACGACGAGCTCGGCAGCGACCGCCTCGGCTTCACCGCCGACTTCTCCTCGACCATGCACTCGCTGTCGCCGACGTTGCTGCGCACGCTCGGGCAGATGGGCATGGACGAGAAGCACTTCCCGGTCATGGAGGAGATCTGGCACGAGCCGACCCCCATGCACGTGCGCAACCAGAAGTTCGAGGACTACCTCTCCGGGGAGGGCGTCGACTTCCTCCGCTTCGGTCCGTTCACGCGCCTAGCGTTCAACATGCACGGGCTCGTGCCGCCGGAGGAGTGGCTCGACATCATGCCGCAGATCTTCCACGTGCACGCGAAGTTCTACGACATCGGTGCCGACGGCGAAGAGCCCGCGATGGACATCCCGCGCATCGTGAAGCAGTTCGTCGTCGGCGGGTACGAGGGCTACCTCTCCAGCGAGTGGGAGGGGCACGCCTTCAGCGACCTCGGCGAGAGCGACCCGATCGACCTCGTCAAGAGGCAGCACGCGCTCATGCGCACCGCCATCGAGCAGACCGTCGCCGAGCGCCAGCCGGCCTGACACCGCCCTCACGAAGGAGTGACAATGTCGAACACCACCACGGAAGGCTCCGTCTCCGAGCTCGTCGCCGAGGTCGCGCGCCTGCGCGAACAGGTCGAGGCCGCCCACGCCCTCGCGCAGCGCGCCGAGGATCGCGGACAGGTCGAGAACCTCTTCAACCGCTACATGTATCTGCACAACGCCTTCGAGGACGAGCAGATCATCCCGCTGTGGGTGAAAGAGGGCACCGAGGGCATCCGCGCGCGCTACACGAACGCCGGTCAGTACACGACCTGGCAGAGCGTGACCGACTACCACCGCGGCCGCCCCCACCCCGAGGGAAAGCTCATTCTGCACACCACCAACACCCCGGTGATCGAGGTCGCCGGCGACGGCAAGACCGCCACGGGCGTCTGGATGATGGCCGGCACCGAGTCGGGACTGACCGACCCGAGGGTCGCCGAGGCGTTCCCCGACATGTACTCGCCCGAGGAAGTGCTCGGCAAGAAGGTCTGGGCTCACTGGGTGTGGTGCAAGTACGCGATCGACTTCCTCAAACAGGACGGTGAGTGGAAGTTCTGGAAGTTCCGCTGCTACGAGCTGGCCCGCGCGCCGTTCGAGGAGAACTGGGTCGCGTTCGGCCTGAAGAACCAGGGCGCGTTCGACCTCGACCTCATGTACTTCGGCGACGACGGCAAGCCCGTCTTCATGCCCCCGGCCGACGAGCCGGTCCCGTCGACCAACCACCCGTACAGCCCCGAGACCACGCAGAAGCTCGAGCCCGCACCGCCGGTCGCGCACCAGAGCTTCTCCGACAACTACGCCTGAGAGTCACCATGGCCACCCACAACTCGCTCTTCGCCGAGAAAGACGTCCGTCGCACCGACGACGGCCTCGCCGTCTCTGTGCAGCTGCCCTGGTATCGCAGCCTCTGGCTGTCGGCCGTCGATGGCGTCGCAGTCACCGTCAACGGGGTCGCGGTGCCCCAGGATCACCTGCGCTTCGCCCTCGAGGGACGCGAGTACCGCGTCGAGGAGCTGCCCGAGCAGTCCGAGACGCTGTGGTTCGTCGCCGATCGCCCCGACGTGCTCATCCACCTCGACACCCCGCTCGCGGCGGGAGAGACGGTGACCGTCGAGGTCGTGCTGACCATGCGTCTGCTGTACATGCAGATCATGCCGGGCGTCGACGGTGGTCCCGGCCGCTACGTCACGAACCGCGTTCCGGTCGAGCGTGAGCTGGTGTTGGCGTGACGACCCCCGCGCGCCCGCTCCGGGTGGCCATGATCGGCTACGGCTTCATGGGTGCCGCGCACTCCGTGGGCTGGCGCCAGGCGCCGCGCATGTTCGACCTGCCGCGCGCGATCGAGATGACCGTCGTGGTGGGCCGGAACGCGGATGCGGTGGCATCCGCCGCCGAGAAGTGGGGCTGGGCCGAGTCGGCCACCGACTGGCGCGAGGTGATCGAACGCTCCGACATCGACATCGTCGACATCGTCACGCCGGGTGACTCGCACGCCGAGATCGCGATCGCCGCCCTCGAGGCCGGCAAGCACGTGCTGTGCGAGAAGCCGCTGGCCAACACCGTGGCCGAGGCCGAGGCGATGGCCGAAGCCGCCGAGCGGGCCCGTGCCCGCGGCATCCGGTCGATGGTGGGGTTCACGTACCGTCGCGTGCCCGCCGTGACGCTGCTGCGCGACATGATCGCCGAGGGCGCGGTCGGCACCGTGCAGCAGGTGCGGGCCGCCTACCGGCAGGACTGGCTCGTCGACCCCGAGATGCCGCTCGCCTGGCGCCTGCAGAAGGAGCACGCCGGCTCGGGCGCACTCGGTGACATCGGCGCGCACATCATCGACATGACACAGTTCGTGACGGGTCTGGGCGTGGAGCGGGTGTCGGGGACGATCGACACGATCGTCACGGAGCGCCCCCTGCAGGCCGCGGGATCCGGGCTGTCGGGGTCGGCGGGGGAGGGCTACGGCGCCGTCACGGTCGACGACGTCGCGATCTTCACCGGGCGCCTGGCGAACGGCGCTCTCGTCTCGTTCGAGGCGACGCGCTTCGCGACCGGCCGCAAGAACGCCCTCACCATCGAGGTGTCGGGCGACCGCGGAGCCCTCGCGTTCGACCTCGAAGACCTCAACAGCCTGCGCTTCTATGACCGCACCGCCCCCGAGGGGCGCCAGGGCTTCACGCAGGTGCTCGTGACCGAGCCGCAGCACCCCTACGTCTCGGCGTGGTGGCCCGCGGGGCACATGCTCGGCTACGAGCACGGGTTCAGCCACCAGGTCGTCGACTTCGTCACCGCTGTGGCGGAAGGCACCGACCCGCACCCCTCGTTCGACGAGGGACTCAGCGTTCAGCGCGTGCTCGACGCGGTCGAGCGCAGCAGTGACAACGATTCGGCCTGGACCGGCGTCGCCGCCGGCGTCCCGGCCGCCTGACGCGAAGGAGCATCATGGCCCGCCCGATCACCCTCTTCACCGGCCAGTGGGCCGACCTGCCGTTCGAAGAGGTCGCGCGCCTCGCCGGGGAGTGGGGCTACGACGGTCTCGAGATCGCCTGCTGGGGCGATCACATCGACGTCTCGCGCTGGGACGACGCCGACTACGTGCAGTCGCGCCTCGACATCCTCGAGCGCAACGGCCTGAAGGTGTGGACGATCGCGAATCACCTCGTCGGCCAGGCCGTCTGCGACGACCCCATCGACGAGCGGCACCACGACATCGTGCCGCCGCGGGTGTGGGGAGACGGGGATGCCGAGGGCGTGCGTCAGCGCGCGGCCGAAGACCTGAAGAACACGGCGCGCTTCGCTGCGAAGCTCGGGGTGAAGACGGTCACCGGCTTCACCGGGTCGAGCATCTGGAAGTACGTCGCGATGTTCCCGCCGGCCTCCGACGCCATGATCGAGCGAGGCTATGCGGACTTCGCCGCCCGGTGGCATCCCATCCTCGACGTGTTCGAGGAGGTCGGGGTGCGCTTCGCCCTCGAGGTGCACCCCTCCGAGATCGCCTACGACTACTGGACCGCGAAGAAGACGCTCGAGGCCATCGGGCATCGCGAGAGCTTCGGGTTCAACTTCGACCCCTCGCACTTCGTATGGCAGCAGCTGGACTCGGTCGCGTTCGTGCTCGACTTCGCCGACCACATCTTCCACGTGCACTGCAAGGAGTCCACGACCAACCTCGACGGCCGCAACGGCGTGCTCGGCTCGCACCTGTCGTGGGACAACCCGCGTCGCGGGTGGACGTTCGTCTCGACCGGTCACGGCGAGGTGCCGTGGGAGCCGCTCTTCCGCGCGCTGAATGCGATCGGCTACGACGGACCCACGAGCGTGGAGTGGGAGGACGCCGGCATGGATCGCCTCGTCGGCGGTCCCGAAGCCCTCGCTTTCGTGCGCAAGCTCGGCGAGATCACCCCGCCGCACCAGCTCTTCGACGCCGCGTTCTCGAACAAGGGCTGATCCGGTGATCGACGTCCTGATCCTCTCGGGGCACATGACCATCGAGCACGACAACGCCCACCGCAGCTTCCGCCAGCACAACCAGTGGATCACGACGCTGCTGGAGGACACCGGGCGCTTCAGGGTCCGCGTCGTCGAGGATCCGCGGGGGCTGCCGGCGAGCGTCATCGACAGGTACGACGTGCTCATCGTCATCTTCGAGGGCCGGGACGGCTACCACGACATCGCGACCGGGTTCGGGGCCGAGACGGATGCCGCGATCCTGCGCTTCGTGCACGACGAGGGCAAGGGCATCGTCTGGTTCCACGGCTCCGCGGCGCAAGAGGACCGCTGGGGCTACCCCGAGGAGTACAACGTCATGCGCGGCGCGAAGCTGAGCGCCTGGGAGACGGGGCTCCGCCCCCGCCCGTGGGGCGAGGCGCAGCTCCACACGGCCGAGCCGCGGCATCCGATCACCGAGGGCATCAACGCCACCTGGACGGTGACCGGCGACGACATCCTCGTCGGCGTGCAGATGTACGAGGGCGCCCAGGTGCTGCTGACGACGTTCGACGACCTGGAGGCGTACGAGAAGGCGCCGGTGTGGCCGATGTCGCACTACCCGGTCGATATTCCTGAGGGCGGCATCGCCGAGCTGCCGGGCATCAACACCGAGCAGCCTCTGGCGTGGATCAACGAGTACGGCGACGGCCGATCGTTCACCATCACGATCGGGCACGACATCGACACGTTCCGCCGCATCGAGTTCATCCGCATGTTCCCGCGGGGCGTGGAGTGGGCGGCGACCGGCGAGGTCACGCTGACCGGTCCCGACCGCCGCGGCGACCGCCGCATCAACCCCTGGCCGTACTACAACGGCGAGGGGTGAGGGGGCCCACGCTCCGTCGCGTCGTGCGCGGGGCGACGGTCCGCGGCGCCGCGGCACGTGGCGGGTGTGGCGGGGTGGCGGGGTGGCGGCGCGTGGCGGGTGCCGCGGCGCGTGGCGGGTGTGGCCCACAGCGATAAACGCCAATCCGCGCGAGAAACGCGGTGGCACAGCGTGTTTCGGCAGGAATGGCGTTTATCAATGAGGGAAGGACGAGCATGATCGGGATCGGCATCCTCGGGGCGGGCTCCATCGCGGAGCGCGCGATGGTCGAACCGGCTCGGACGGTCGACGGCGTCGAGGTCGTGGCGATCGGTGCGCGCGACCCCGAGCGGGCGCGCGCGTTCGCCGAACGCCTCGACCTACCCGCGTGGGGCGACTACGACGCCGTGCTGTCGGACCCGCGGGTCGACCTCGTGTATCTCGCGCTGCCGCCGATCGTGCACGCCGAGTGGGCCGTCCGGGCGCTCGCCGCGGGCAAGCACGTGCTGTGCGAGAAGCCGCTGTCGGCGAACGGGACGACCGCCGCGCAGATCGCGGATGCCGCGGATGCCGCCGAGCGGCGCGCGTTCGTCGGGTTCCACTTCCGTCTGCACGGTTTCATCCGCGAGCTCCTCGACACGATCGGCTCGGGCGTGCTCGGCGACGTGAAGCTCGTCGAGATCGACTTCAGCATCCCCCACTTCGTCGTGCAGCCCGGCAACATCCGCCTCGACGGCGACCTCGCGGGCGGCGCGGTGATGGACGTCGGCTGCTACGCCGTCGACCTGCTGCGCGCGGCCTTCGGCGAGCCCGAGGTCGTGTCGGCGACGGCGCAGACGTATGAGGCCGACCCCCGGATCGACCTGCAGACCGACGCGGAGTTGCGTCTGCCCGGTGGCATCCCGGCCCTCCTGCGGGCTTCGTTCCTCGGTGACGACCAGGGCGCGATGTGGGTGCGCGTCGACGGTACGGCCGCGTCGCTGCTCGCGACGAGCGTGATCGTGCCGCAGTGGGGAGCGACGCTGACGGTGACCGCGGCCGACGGCACCACGTTGCGCGCGTCCGCCGCCGACCCCGCGGAGAACAGTTACGCGAGGCAGCTCGAGCACGTGCGAGACGTGCTCACCGACGGATCGCCGAGCGTCCTCGACGCGCGCCGTGGTGCAGGGACGATGCGGGTGGTCGACGCCATCTACCGGGCAGCAGGGTTGGAGCCGCGCTGACGCCGGGGTATCGCGCGTCGTGAATCCATGCGTTGAGTTGCGGCGTTTGCCTTTGAGGGAGGTAAGCGCAACTGTGTACACAGTGACGCTATGCGCTACTCTAGTTTGATGGACACCGTCACGACCGAACTCTCCACTCGTGAGCTGCGCAGTCAGCTCTCGGATGTTCTGGGCCGAGCGATGTACGCGGGTGAGCGTATCGGCGTGACCCGCAACGGCAAGCTCGCCGCCGTGGTCGTGAGTGTCGCCGACGTCGAAGCCCTCGAAGAGTTCGAGATGGCGCAAGACATCGCCGCTTACCGGCGGGCGAAGAACGACGATGACGGCGTACGTATGACGCTCGACGAACTGCGCGCCGACCTCACGTCGTGAGCTACCGGGTAGAACTCACCACGGCGGCAGCTCGCCAGGTGAGGAAGCTGCCGCGACCCGCACGAGACCGGGTCATCGAGGCGATCAGCGGCTTGCGGGAGGAGCCTCGTCCAGCCGCGGCGAAGAAGCTCGTCGGCGAGCAGACCGCCTGGCGTCTTCGTGTCGGCGACTACCGGGTGATCTACGACGTGTTCGACGGTGTCCTGCTCGTCACGGTCGTCCGGGCCGCCCACCGGCGAGAGGTGTACGAGCGGTGACCGGGCGGTCGCGCGCGCCGATGGTCGAAACGGCGACCCTCGCCGACATCGACGCGCTGCTGGCGTTCTGGGAGGTCGCGGGCGAGAACGATGCGCGGCCGACCGACTCCGCCCCGGTCGTCGAGGCGCTGCTCCGCCGTGACCCCGACGCAGTGCTCGTCGTCCGCGCCGAGGGCCGGATCGTCGGCACCGTCATCGCCGGCTGGGACGGGTGGCGCGCCCACCTCTACCGCCTCGCCGTGCACCCCGACCGCCGTCGTCAGGGGATCGCCCGGCTCCTGCTCGATGCGGCAGAAGCCCGTCTTCGCGCGCTCGGCGCCGGACGCTTCGACGCGATGGTGCTCGAGGGCAACGACCTCGGCGCGTCCGCGTGGGCGGCTCGCGGATACGCGCCCCAGCCCGAGTGGCGGCGCTGGGTGCGTTCCGCGCGCTGAGTCCGCGGCATGCGTGTCACGAGAACAGGGGATGCCACGGTGACCGATTGGTCGTGGAACACCAGGCTCAGGACGTAGAACGGTGAATGCTTCTCATACGGGCCGAAGTCCCCCGATTCATCGATGAAGATGCTGAGCTCGCGCAACACGCCTCCGGAAATGACTTCAAGCGGACAGCGTCCGCCTGAAGTGTGACGAGGGATGTCCCCGTCTAGAGGGTGGACCAGGGCCTCGCGGCCAGCCCAGGTGAGAAGTTAGCGTCGCTGACTCGCGTGCGGCAATGACGGGGGCGAGGGATGACGTTCGGGCCGCGCACTCCGTCATCTGACCGCCGTCAGCCCCGAATTCCTGAGGGGCGGCAGTCGCATGTCCACCGCCCCTCAGGAGTCCGCCATCAGGCCGAAACTCGGGTCCCCTCGAGGATCGGTCGCAGCACCTTCTGCACGTACCAGCCCGCGACCATCGCGCTCTCGGCGGGGTGCGGGCTCTGGTCGGACTCGACCACGATCCAGCCGCGGTAGCCGTGCTCGGCCAGGGCGCCGACGAAGCCCTCGAAGTCGACGAGCGCTCGTTCGTCGCTCGGCTCGAAGAACCAGCGGAGGATCTTCCGCGCGCCGCCTTCGGTTCGGATGAACTGCTCCGCGTGCGGCGTCGAGGCCTCGGCGTCGTCGACCGTCTCGCGGGCGTCCTTCAGCTGGACGTGGACGACGCGGTCCGCATGCTGTCGGTACAGCGCGACGGGGTCGATCCCCGCGATCGCGAGCTCGGCCGTGTCGATCGCGAGGCCCACCGTGTCGGCATCCGTCGCCGCCAGCAGGCGATGGATGCCGTCGTCCAGCCGCAGCGCGGAGAGGAAGTCGACGTGGAGCCCCAGCGTGACGCCGTCCTCGGCGATCGCCGCGCCGACCGTGTTCCACAGGGTCGCCAGCACGCCGATCTGGTCATCGGACAGGGGGCCGGTCTGCCACGCCGACGGGGCGGCGCGCACGACCAGCACGCTCCCGCCCAGTCGGCGGATGGCATCCGCGAACCAGCGGGCGGTGCGCACGATCTGCTCGACCGCGGCGGGATCGAGCGGGTCGGGCCCGCGCCCCATCTCGACCTCGAAGCCGACCGAGGGGTCGTAGACGTAGCTGCTCACGGCGTCGATCGCGCACGAGGCCAGGAACCGCCCGAACTCCTCGACCGAGCCGTACAGGTCGGCGAGCTGCTGCGGGGTGCCGAGCGGCTCCCACGCGCCGAAGCTCTCGGCGGTGAGTTCCACTCCCGAGAAGCCGCTGATCGACACGGTCTTGAACGCCCGCTCGTGCTCGCGCTTGCGCACGAACGAGTCGATGTTGGTGTCCCACTGGTTGATGGCGTAGGCCCAGCGCACGTCGCTCATCGCGCCACCTCCTCGGTGTAGATGCCGTCGAGCACGTTCTTGGCGTACCACCGCGAGATCGCGGTGCTCTCGGCGTAGTCGCCGCCGAGCTTGTCGGCCTTGTCGTGCTCGACGCTGATCCAGCCGCTGTAGCCGTGGTCGCGGACCGACCGCATCATCGCCTCGAAGTCGACGAGGCCTTCGTCGGTGCCCATCTCGTAGAACCATTTCTCGGTCGTGGTCGCCGACACCTCGGCATCCGGGAACATCCGGTAGTCGTCGTTGACGTCTTTGTGTCGGGTGTCCTTGAAGTGGAACCCGGTCACGCGCTCGTGGTGCGCCTCGTACACGTCGACCGGGTCGACGTCGGCGATGCAGTGCTGCGCGGTGTCGACGAAGAACTTCACGTACCGCGGGTCGGCGTACGAGTAGAAGCGGTCGATCTGGTCGCGCGTGCGGATGCCGGCGTAGAACTCGTGGTGGCAGGTGAGGTTGACGCCGTACTGCTGCGTCAGCTCGCCGACCTTGCCCCAGATGTCGGCCGCGTGCTTGAGGCCGTCGTCGGGAACTCCGGCCTCGTCGAAGTAGCGCGACCCGGGCATGACGATGATGTTGTCGAGCTGGATGCCCGACCACATGTCGAGCGTGCGCTGGAAGTCCTCGAGGATCGTGCCGTGGGTCGCCGGCACCTCGGGCGCGTAGCGGTCGGGCGAGTAGTAGACGCCGTGGAAGGTGTTGACGATGCGTTCGAGGCCCTGCTCCTGCACGAACTCTTGGTAGTTCGCCACCGAGCCGTACTGCTCGAAGATCTGCCAGATGCGGAAGTCGAAGGTGTCGATCGCGTCGAAGCCGACGGCGGCGACCTGCTGCAGGAAGCGCTTCATCGCCAGCTTGGACTGCCACTGGTCGTAGGGCCCGGCGGGGCCGTTCGCCCGCCAGTGGTCCATGTAGCTCCACTTGATGGGAGGTCGTTCGGTCATGGGGTGCTCGCTCTCTGAAGGGGTGCGGTTGGGTGACGGTCGGAGAGGGCGCCGGCGGCCAACGACAGATGACGCGAGGTCATCTCCCACGGGTCGTCGTCGAGCCACTCCTGGCCGCCCCACTCGCTGCAGAGCGTGCCGGTGAAGCCCGTCGCGGCGAGGGCTGTGCCCACGTCGCGAAGGGGGTCGGAAAGTCGGTGATCGGCATCGTCCAGGTCCCAGAACTTCAGGTGCACCGCACCGAGGAGGGGGAGGGCGGATGCCAGGTCCTGCACGCGCGATCGGCCGAAGCGCACGAGCAGGTTCATGAAAAGGGTGTGCACAGGCCCCGGAACGCCTCCGGTGCGCAGCAGATCGATGACAGCGTCGTGGGTCGCGGGATCGCGCCACTCCTCGCGCAGTCGGCGGAGGAGGTCGGGACGGATGCCGCCGCGCTCGAGTCGCTCGAGGTAGGTCACCGGCAGGGCCGGCATGAGCATGCTGATGTCGAGCAGCAGTCGCACATGCGGGGTGTCGAGCTCGGCGATGCGCTCGTACGCCTCCGGGCGCGCGGCGGGTGTCTCGTGGCCCTGAGCCTCCTCGAAGAGCACGAGGTCGAGTTCTTCGAGCAACGGCACGAGCTCGTCGAGCAGCGCCCCGGCCTGGCCGATCGGCAGGCGCACGCCCGCGGCGCCGACGGCGGCGGCCGCGCGCAGCTGGGGTTCGAGGAACGCTCGGCGTTCGGCATCCGTTCTCCGTCGTCCACGGTCGTACTCGTCGATGCTGACGCCGACGATGCTGACGCCCCCGCTTGCGGCCGTGAGCCGGTCGCGGAACGCCTTCACGTCGACGGTCGGAGGGGAGGGGAACCCCCGCCACATCTGGCCGAGTTCGATCTCGATGGCCGGTGCGATGCCCTGCTCGACCAGCGTGAGCGCCAGATCGGGAGCGGTCCGCTCGGCGCGGATCACGGCGGGGGTCAGGTTGAAAGCGCTGGCGGACAGGGTCCAGCCCTCGGGGAGGCTCACGCGGCTCCTCCCACGTCGCGCGACACGCTCGCGGCGGGGGCGCCCGTCTCGAGCGTCCGCGTGACCGAGAACGGCAGGCGCAGCGGGGCATCGGGGCCGCCGGGCAGATACGGGATCTCGAGACGGAACGACACGGACACCTCGTGGATGCCGGGGGTCACGGCATCCGGGATCTCCAAGACCACGCGATCTTGCAGGTACCACCAGTCGTCCTCATGGGCGAGGGCTGCGGGGGTGATGCGCCGCTCGCCGAGGACGATCGACGGCTCGTACGGCTCGCCATCGACGTGGACGAGCGGTTCGATCAGGCTCGCGAGGGGGAGCGAGCGGATCCAGGCGAGCGAGAGGCGGACCTCGGTCGCGTCGTCGGCGACGCGCAGGGCATCGTCGCGCAGGGCGGAAAGGGTCATCGCGGGCACGTCCTCGTGTCACAGCGCACCCGACGGCGCGCTTCCGCTTACAACCTACCTATCAAAGTCGAAATGCGGAAGAAGTCAGCTCGCGACGCCGTGTACGGCCGCCACCGTCGGGCGTCCCTCGGCGAACCAGCGGGGCAGGCTCACCTCGAACAGCTGCTCGAGCGCGAGGTCGACGCCGCCGCGGACGGGCTCGCGCGTATCGTTCTCGCTCGTCTTGATCGAGAGGTCGCGCGTGGCCAGAGGCAGGGAGAGCTCGTAGACGCGGTGGCGCACTTCGGCGAGGAACAGCTCGCCCGTCGACGCGACGGCGCCGCCGATGACGATGACGCTCGGGTTGAACATGTTGACCAGGGCGGCGATGGCCTCGCCGACCTGGCGGGCCGAGGCCTGGACGAGCGAGATGGCCAGAGCGTCGCCTCTCGAGGCGGCGAGGGTGATTCTCTCGAGGCTGAGGTCGTCTCCGGCGGCCACGCTGTCGGCGAGAGCCCCCGTGGCGCCGGCCTCGATCGCGGCGCGGGCGTCGCGCACGAGCGCCCATCCTCCCGCGACGGCCTCGAGGCAGCCGATCTTGCCGCAGCGGCACACCTGCTCCGCGCCCGGGACGCGCACGTGGCCCATGTCGCCCGCCGCGCCGTTCGCGCCGCGGTGCAGGCGTCCGTGCGAGACGAGCCCCGCACCGATGCCCGTGCCGACCTTGCAGTAAATGAGGTCGACGCCCTCGTCGCGACGGCGGGCGCGCTCGCCGGCGGCGAGGAGGTTCACGTCGTTGTCGACCCAGACGGGGGCGTCGTAGCGCGTCTCGAACGCGCCGCGGACGTCGAAGCCGTTCCACCCGGGCATGATCGGCGGAGCGACGGGGCGTCCCGTCTCGAAGTCGACGGGGCCGGGGAGGCCGACGACGATCGCCCACACTGGAGTGCCGTCACCCGCGGCGAGCAGCTCGTCGACCATCGCCGTCGCGGTGGCCAGGGTCTCGTCGGGGCCGCGAGCGATGTCCCACACGCGATGGGCCTCGTCGAGGATCTCTCCGTCCAGGTCGGTGACGCCGACGTGGATGTGCAGACCGCCGAGGGCGCACACGACGATGCGGCCGCGTTCGGCGCGGAAGCGCAGGGTGCGCGGGGCGCGTCCGCCGGAGGAGGGCGCGTACTCGGCATCCTCGAGGAAGCCCATCTCGACGGCGCGGTCGACGCGCTGGGCGACGACTCCGCGGCCGAGGCCCGTGACGCGACCGATCTCGGGGCGGGTGACGGCTTCGCCGAGGCGGACCATGTTGACGATGCGCAGGAGGCTCGTGACCTCGTCGGTCTGCGCGCCGAAGCGGAGGGTGGACACGTTGGCCATGGGTTGATCTTCACATAAGAGGGGCTCTCGCCTCCCCGGATCCCGTCATCTATAGTTCGAGAAGTATCAACTTCTGCGTTAATCGTGCCGAAGTAGGCGAGGGGGCCGACATGACGTGGGGCGTGGGCATCATCGGATCGGGACCCGGTGTGGCGGCGCTGCACGCACCGACACTCGCGCGTACCGGCGGCGACTTCCGCCTCGTGCACGTCAGCGACGCGGGGAGCGGGCGGGCGGCGGCGATCGCGGAGCGCTTCGGCGCCCGTGCCTCGGAGGGGATCGACGAGCTCCTGGCCGACCCCGAGGTCGACGTCGTCGCCATCTGCAGCCCGCCTTCCCGGCATGCGGAACACGTGCGTGCCGCGCTCGCCGCGGGTCGACGGGCCATCTTCTGCGAGAAGCCGCTCGCCGACACGGCTGGGGATGCCGAGCGGCTCGTGGCCGAGTGCGCCGCCGTCGGCGCCCTGCTGGTCGTGGGGACGAACCACCTGTTCGATCCGGCGTGGGTGCGGGCCACGCATCACCTGAGCGCCCTCGACGGACGCATCTCGGCGGTCACCGTGACGCTGTGTCTCTCGCCCAACGATCGCTATCACGCGCTCACGATGGGCGAGCCGCTTCCGGCGGCGCCACCCGCGAGGCGCCCTCCGCTCGACCTCGACGATCCCGAGCAGAGCGCCGCGATCGTGCGCCAACTCGTCGCCGGGCTCGGCGTCCACGATCTTCCGCTCGTCCGCGACCTCGCGCCGGGCGTCCCGGAGGTGCTCTGGGCGCGGCCCGTGCCGCCGATCGGCTTCGACCTCGCGCTGTGCGCGAACGGTGCCCTCGTGCGGTTCACGACCGTGATGCTGCCCGAGGGTGCGGACTCGCTGTGGCGCGTCAGCGTCTCCACCGCCGGCGCACGCGTCGAGGTCGAGTTCCCACCACCCTTCGTGCACGTGGGCGGGGCGCGCACGACGGTGCGCGATGCGCAGGGGGTGCAGACGGTCTACCCGATCGACCGCCGCAACGGGTACGAGGTGGAGTGGCGGGCGCTCGCGGCTCTGCTGCGCGGGGAGGCCGCGATGGAGTACGACGAGCTGCGCGCCGATGCGGTGTTCGTGACGGCGATCGCCGATGGCGCGGCCGAGGCTGTGCGGGCAGGGGTCGTGGGGGAGCGGGCCGTGCACGAAGGCGTCGCGCGCGACGAGGCCGAGCGCGAGGGGGCCGCGCGCGAGGGGGTCCCGCGCGAAGACGCCATGCGCGAGGAGGCGGCGCGATGAGTGCGCGCGAGGTACGGACCGACCTCGCCGCTTATCGAGCGGCGGTGGCCGAGCTTGCGCCGCTCCTGCGGCTCGGCCGCGGTGCCGGCGCGATCCGTGTGGTCGAGGGCCGGGGTGCCTGGTGGGAGCGTCTGGTCGACGCGGCGGCGTTCGTCGTCGACGAGCCCGACCCGGCGCCCGCCGAGATCCACGCGGGGCTGGGGGCGCTCAATGTGCCGGTCGCCGTCGTTCGTCGACGCCTGCGGCCCGACGTCGTCGCTGACGCGGGTGCGGAGCCCGTCGTACCCCGGCACGTGGTGATCGACGCCTGGGGAGGGCGAACGGATGCCACGGCCCTTCTCCGCGACGCGCTCGGGTGGGCGCGGGTCCTGGTCGGCGGCCCGCTGAGCGTCGTCGATCGCGCCGACACGGCGACGGCGACGACCATCGCCCTGCGTGGTCCGGAGGGTGTCGGCGCGAGCGTGACGCGCGCGGTCGGCGGCGGGGTGGGCGGCGCGCTGGTCGCCACCGCGCTGGGACCGCGCCGTCTCGAGGTGCGCGTGGACTCGGCGTCGCCCCTTGCCGAGGTGGCGTTCGACGACGAGGAGGGTCGCCGCATCCGTCCCGTCCGGCGGGAATCGCCCGAGCGTGTCGCGCTGCGACGGGTGCTGGAGGCTGTCGAGTCGGGCGCAGCGCTGACCGATCTCGCAGAGCTGGCGGCGGATGACGCGGTCATCGCGCCTTCTTCCGAATAGGCCGCTCGTCCGGTTGGCCGCTCCCACCGGTGCATGTCCCACTTATGGCCGGTTGCAGGCTCCCCAACCGGCCATAAGTGGGACATGCACCGTCAAAAGTGGGACGAGCGATGCCCGGGCCCGCGGTCGCCCCCCCCACCGCGCTCGCCGCGAGAGCGCCGGGCGGATAAGTCATGCCGATACCCGGCATCCACAGAATCGGATTCCCTGATACCGACTTCGGTCGGATAGTGGAAGAAGAGTCGGAACGACCCGATTCACCGAAAGGATCGAAGATGATCAAGCTTCTCTCTCATCTGTCGTTCGTCGCGATCACGACTCCTGATGTCGAGGCCTCGGTGGACTTCTACGTCAACCAGGTGGGCCTGACCGAGGTCGCCCGCGAAGACGACCGCGTCTACCTCCGCTGCTGGGGCGACTACTACGCGTACTCCGTCATCGTGGTTCCGGGCGACGAGCCGGGGATGGAGACCATGGCCTGGCGGACCTCGTCGGCCGAGGCGCTCGAAGAAGCCGCGAAGCGCGTGCAGGCCGCCGGCATCGAGGGCGAATGGTTCGAGGGGCGTGGCATCGGCCGCGCGTTCCGCTTCACCGGACCGCAGGGGCACAACATGACCCTGCACTGGGACGTCGAGCGTCACCGCGCCGAGCCGCACACCGCCTCGATCTTCCCCGACCGGCCCGAGAAGCGCAGCGGCGTCGCCGGCGCCCCGCGCCAGCTCGACCACGTCACGGTCGCGACCAAGGACGTCGATTCGTTCGTGCAGTGGTACGTCGACACGCTCGGCTTCCGCTTCATGGCCCGCACCGTGCTCGACGAGGCGCCCATCTCGGTGTTCTCTGTGCTCACGACGAACGAGAAGTCGCACGACCTCGGTGTCGTTCTCGACGGCTCGAGCCGCGCCGGGCGTATCAACCACTACGCCTTCTGGGTCGACACCCGCGAAGAACTGCTCATCGCCGCCGACACCCTCATGGAGAACGGTGTGCCGATCGAGTACGGCCCCAACATCCACGGCATCGGCGAGCAGACGTTCCTCTACTACCGCGAGCCTTCGACGCTCCGGATCGAGCTGAACACCGGCGGGTACCGCAACTACGTGCCCGACTGGGAGGCGAACACCTGGAAGCCGTCGCTCGGATCGAACAACATGTACCGCAACGGTGCCATGCCGATGTCGATGACCGAGTCGTTCCCGCCCGCCGACGGCCCCAGCGCCACCGAAGAGGGCGTGCCCGACGAGATCAAGGACGCCCTGCTCAACCCCTACGCCCAGCAGGGCCGGGGCTGACGTCATGACCGCCCCCTACGCTCTCGCCCGTTTCCGTGACGGGGATGCCGTTCGCGTCGGCCTCGTGGCCGGCGAGCGCATCCGTGCGCTGACCGCCGACGAGCTCGGGGGCGGTCTGAACGCCTTCCTCGCCGCCCCCGACTGGGACCGCCTCGAAGCCCTGATCTCGGCACAGGATGAGACGCCGGGGGAGTGGCATCCACTCTCCGACGTCACCCTCACGGCTCCCGTCGAGCCGCGGCAGGTGCTGCAGACCGGCGCCAACTACCGCGAGCACGTCATCCAGCTCGTGGCCGCGGGCTTGACGCAGAACACCGACCGCACGCCCGAGGAGGCGCACGCCTTCGCCGCCGAGATGATGGACGAGCGCGCGCGCAGTGGCGAGCCGTACTTCTTCATCGGGCTGACGGCGTGCGTGGTCGGCGACGACGTGCCGCTGGTTCTCCCCGCTTACAGCGAGGTGCACGACTGGGAGCTCGAGCTCGCCGTCGTGATCGGTCGCGAGGCGTTCCGCGTCTCGCGCGAGGACGCCCTCGATCACGTCGCCGGCTACACGATCGTCAACGACGTCACCACGCGAGACCTCGTGTTCCGGAAGGACATGAAAGAGATCGGCACCGACTGGTACCGAGCCAAGAACGCCCCGGGGTTCCTCCCAACCGGTCCGCTGCTCGTTCCTGCGCACTTCGTCGATCCGGCTGACACGTCGGTGCGCCTCGAGCTGAACGGGCAGGTGATGCAGGATGCCAACACCTCCGACCTCCTGTTCGACGTGCCGGCGCTCATCTCGGCGGCATCCCAGACCCACCCCCTGCTCCCCGGCGACCTGCTGCTGACCGGCAGCCCCGCCGGCAACGGGCAGCACTGGAAGAGGTTCCTGCGCGACGGCGACGTCATGACCGGGACGATCGGGGCGCTCGGTACACAGGTCGTGCGGTGCGTAGGGGAGGCGTCGTGAGCCTCCCCTCCGAGGACCCGGCCGACCTGGACCGGCAGAACCCCGAGGCGGAGATCGGCGCGCGCGCGGAGGCGTTCCGCAACTGGGGGCGGTGGGGCGAGGACGACGTGCTCGGCACCCTCAACTTCATCGACGCCGACAAGCGCCGTCAGGCCGCGGCCCTCGTGTGCGACGGCGTCTCGATCTCGCTCTCGCAGCCGTTCGACACCGACGGCCCGCAGAAGGGGTGGCGACGGCGGACCAACCCGGTGCACACGATGACCGACACGGGGACGGATGCCGAGCGCGGCAACCAGGGCTTCCCTCACGGCATCGGCGGCGCCGACGACGTCATCTCGATGCCGCTGCAGTGCTCGACGCAGTGGGACGGGCTCGGCCACATCTTCGACCACGGCTTCGCGTGGAACGGCCGTCGCGCGGGCGACGTCGTCACGAGCGACGGCGACCTCGTCACCGGCATCGAGCACGCCGCCGACGTGATCGTCTCGCGCGGCGTCCTGCTCGACCTCGGACGCCACCTCGCTCCCGAGACCGGTGAACTCGCCGATGGGTACGCGATCACCGTCGAAGACCTCGAGGCCTGTGCCGCCGCCGAGGGCGTCGAGATCGGGCGCGGAGACATCGTGCTCGTGCGCACCGGCCACTACACGCGCGCTCGCCGCGACGGCTGGGGCGACTACGCCGGCGGCCCGGCTCCCGGGCTCTCGCTCACGACCGCCGGCTGGCTGCACCGCACCGAGATCGCGGCCATCGCGACCGACACCTGGGGCTTCGAGGTGCGTCCGAACGAGTTCGACGTACCCGCCTTCCAGCCGCTGCACCAGGTCGTCATCCCGAACATGGGTCTGACGATCGGGGAGATGTGGAACCTCGATGCGCTCGCCGAACACTGCGCCGCCGCGGGCCGCTGGGAGTTCCTGCTCTCGGCTCCGCCCCTCCCGATCACCGGGGCCGTCGGGTCTCCGGTGAACCCCGTCGCTCTGCTGTAATTCGTTCACCCGTCCCAGAACAGAGAGGTTCTGACATGACCGCCGTTCAGAAAGTCGCGATCGCCGGAGCCGGCGTCGCGGGCCTGGCCACCGCCATCTTCCTTGCGAAGGCCGGGGTCGAGGTCGATCTCTATGACGCCCAACCCGCACTGTCGACGCGCGGCTCGGGCATCACGCTGCAGGGCAACGCCCTGCGGGTCTTCGACGAGCTCGGCGTCTGGGACGAGGTCGCCGCCGCCGGCAAGGCTTTCGAGGGCTTGAACCTGCGTGCCCCCGGCCCCGGTGCCCCCGTGGTCGCGGCCCTGCCCGACCTCAAGACCGGCGGGCCGGACTACCCCTCCACGATGGGCATGTCGCGCCCCGACCTCGCCCGCATCCTGCTGGCCGCTGCCGAGAATCACGGCGCGCGCGTCCACTTCGGCATGCGTGTGACCGGGGTCTCGCAGACCGACGACGGCGTCGCCGTCGAGGTCGACGGCGCACCCGCGGGCACGTTCGACCTGCTCGTCGGCGCCGACGGCCTGCACTCGGCGGTCCGCGAGATGATCGGCATCCACGTCTCTCCCGAGCAGACCGGCATGGGCATCTGGCGCACCTTCGTGTCGCTGCCGCCCGACGTCGACCGCAGCGAGCTGTACTACGGCGGACCGATGTACATCGCGGGCTACACGCCCACCGGCGACGACACCATGTACGCCTTCCTCGTCGAGGCCGCGCAGGACCGCTCGCACGTCGCGCCCGAGGAGGCCCGCCGCATCATGGTCGAGCAGTCGCGCGCGTACGACGGTCCCTGGAACCACATCCGCGCCGACATCGAAGCCGGCGCCGACGCGAACTACACCTGGTTCACGCGCCACCTCGTCGACGCCCCGTGGAACCGCGGCCGCGTCGTCGTGATCGGCGACGCCGCGCACAGCTGCCCGCCCACGATCGCCCAGGGCGCGGCCCAGGGTCTGGAGGATGCGGCGGTCCTGAGCGAGCTCCTCGTGGACCGGGATGCCGTCGACCAGGCGCTGTGGGACGCGTTCCACGAGCGCCGCGTGGCGCGCGCCAAGGCGATCGTCGACGCCTCCGTCCAGCTCGGCCAGTGGCAGCTCGACGGCGTCCGCGACGCCGACATGGGTGGCCTGATGTTCGGTGTGGCCCAGCTGACGGCGGCCCGCGCATGACCTCGCGCGAGGGGCAGGACGTCACCGACGTCCACGCCCACCTCCTCATGCCGGGGCTCCACGCCGAGGTCGAGCGCCGCGTGCCCGACGAGGTGCAGGCCGCGGCCGACCTCGAGCTGCGCCGCAACGGCCTCGCGAGCCTGCAGGCCTCGGGCCGCATGATCGGCGAGCGCTTCCCGCGCCTGACCGACGTGCGCGCGCGCCTGGACGCCATGGACACGCAGGGTGTCGACCGGCAGTGGGTCAGCCCGTCGCCGAACCACTTCTACCCCTGGGCGAACGAGGGCCTGGCGACCTGGACGACCGGCGAGGCCAACCGCCTCATCGCGGAACACGTCGCCCAGGCTCCCGACCGCCTCGTCGGCCTCGGCACGGTGCCTCTGCAGCACCCGCACCTCGTCGTCGACGCGCTCGACGACGCCGTACTCGGGCGCGGTCTCGCGGGGGTCGAGATCTCGTCGTTCGCGGGCGACGTCGAACTCAGCGACGAGCGCCTCGAGCCCTTCTGGGCGCGGGCGGCGGAGTTACGCGCGGTGGTGTTCCTGCACCCGTTCGGCTGCTCCCTCGACGAACGCCTCGACCGCTTCTACCTCTCCAACACGGTCGGCCAGCCCACCGAGAACGCCGTCGCGCTGTCGCACCTCATCTTCGCGGGCGTGCTCGACCGGCATCCGGGGCTCCGCCTGATCGCCGCGCACGGCGGGGGATACCTGCCGACCGCGATCGGCCGCTCCGACCGCGCCTGGAAGGTGCGCCCCGAGGCGCGTGGCTGCGCCCATGCCCCGTCGACCTATCTCTCGAAGCTCTGGTTCGACACCGTCGTGCACGACGAACGGGCGCTGCGCTGGCTCGTCGAGGTGGCGGGCGCCGATCGGGTGCTGCTCGGCAGCGACTTCCCCTTCGACATGGGTCTCGACGATCCGATCGCCTTCGTGCGAGGGGCGGGGCTGACGGATGCCGAGACCTCCGGCATCCTGGGCGGAAACGCCGCAGAACTGCTGCGCACCCGGGTGCACGCGTGAGGATCGCGCGCTGGGCCGACGGGGCCGACGTGGGTGAGGGCTTCGTCGTCGGCTCCGAGGTCGTGCCGTTCCCCGACGGACTGCGCGTCGCCGAGGTGCTCGCTCAGGGGCTGGCGGCGGCCGCAGCGCTTTTCGAACGGCGGGACCTTGCTGCGGCGAGACCCCTGGAAGAGGTGCGCCTGCTCGCCCCGCTCGTGCCCGCGTCGATCCGCGACTTCGTCGCGTTCGAGGAGCACGTCGAGGGCGTGAGCGCGTCGGTCGATGGCAAGAGCGAGGTCGTGCCCGAGTGGTACGAAGCGCCGACCTTCTACTTCACCAACCCGCACACGGTCCGCGCGACCGGTGACGTGGTGGCGATCCCCGAGACGCAGCGGCTCGACGTCGAGCTGGAGCTTGCCGTCGTGATCGGCGCGGTACCCGGCTCCGACGGCGAGAACGTGGATGCCGAGACCGCGGCATCCCACATCTTCGGCTACACCGTGATGAACGATTGGTCGGCCCGCGACCTGCAGTCGCGCGAGATGAAGGTGCGACTGGGGCCGGCGAAGGGCAAGGACTTCGCGATGACGCTCGGACCGTGGATCGTCACCGCCGACGAGCTCGAGCCGTTCCTCGACGCCGAGGGCTTCCTCGCCGTGCGCGCGGAGCTCTTCATCAACGGTGAGCTGATCGGCCACGACCTCGTGTCGAACATGGGCTGGCCCTTCCCCGAGCTCGTGGCCTACGCGGCGCGCAACTCGGTGGTCGTGCCGGGCGATGTGCTCGGTTCGGGCACCGTCGGAAACGGCGGCTGCCTCGGCGAACTGTGGGGCCGCCGCGGCGGGCTCGACCCGCGCCCGCTCGAACCCGGCGACGAGGTGCGTCTGGTGATCGAGGGCGTCGGCGAGGTCGTCAACGTCGTGGGCGAGCGTGTCGCGGCGCCGCCCGTGCCGCGGGCGCGGGTGCGGCCCCGGGCCCGATCCGTCGAGCGATGAACCTCTTCGGCCAGCTCTTCGTCGTCACGGGCGCGGCGAACGGCCAGGGGGCCGAAGAGGCCCTGATGCTCGCCGCGCAGGGAGCCGATGTGGTGGCGGGTGACCTGGCCGACGAGGCCCCCGACCTCCTCGCGCGTGCGGACGACCTGCCCGGCTCGGTGCGGTACCGGCGTCTCGACGTCGCGTCCGATGACGACTGGCGCGCGCTCGCCGCCTCTCTCGAGGCGCGCCGGGTCCGCGGGCTCGTCAACAACGCCGGCATCACGCACCGCGCCCGCATCGGGCACCTGGAGCGCGCCGACTGGGATCGCGTTCTCGCGGTCAATGTCACGGGCGCGATGCTCGGCATCCAGGCTCTGCTTCCGCTGATGGATGCCGGGTCCTCGATCGTCAACATCGGCTCCGTCGCGGGACTCACGGGTCACTACACGGCGGCGTACACGGCGAGCAAGTGGGCGCTCCGAGGCCTCACGCACGCCTGCGTCACGGAGCTCGGGCCCCGGGGCATCCGGGTGAATCTCGTGCACCCGGGCTACATCCACACGGCGATGACCGAGAGTGCCCCGCCCGCGTTCCGTGCCGCGAACGAGGCGATCGTTCCGCTCGGGCGCGGGGGACAGGCCGCCGAGGTGGCGAGCACGGTGGTCTTCCTGCTGTCGGATGCCGCGGCCTACCTCTCGGGCGCCGAGATCACCGTCGACGGCGGACAGACGCTGTCCGGGGCGGCGACGGTCCTCGCGAATGCCCTCCGGCTCTAATGTTGAAATTCGACATAAGTCGGGTATGATGAACGGGACGTCGGGGCCTCTCGGGTCCGTTCGCCCGGTGAGGGAGCCGGAGCGGCACATACGGTCGCGTCGATCGCCCGGTCGTACGGGCGCCCCACGCATGACTCTCTCTCCCGCGCGCCTGCGCGTCCTCGTCGCATCCCTCCTCACGGTGTCGTTCCTCGGCGCTCTCGACCACACCGTCGTGTCGACCTCGCTCGCCACGATCGCCGGCGACCTCGGCGCGCTCGAGCACATGAGCTGGATCATGGTCGGCTACACCCTCGCCGCCACCGTGATGCTGCCCGTGCTCGGCAAGCTCGGAGACGTCGTCGGCCCGCGTCGCGTGTTCCTCGTCTCGCTCGTGCTCTTCCTCATCGCCTCGCTCGCGTGCGGATTCGCGCCCGACCTCGGTTGGCTCATCGCCGCGCGCGTGGTGCAGGGCCTCGGCTCGGCGGGACTCCAGCTGATGTCGCAGACGATCATCGCCCGGGTCACGAGCCCCCGTCAGCGCCCGCGCTTCATGGCGATCATCGGCGCGGCCTTCCCCGTCGCGATCGTCGTCGGCCCCGTGGTCGGCGGTCTCATCACCGACTTCTGGGGGTGGTCGTGGGTGTTCTGGATCAACCTCCCGGTGGGGCTCGTCGCCCTCGCCCTCGCGCTCGTCGCGATCCCCCGCCTGCCGAGCGGCGCTCATCCCCGCTTCGACATCCCCGGATCGATCGTCTTCACCGGCACCCTCGTCGCCCTCGTCCTCGCCGTGACCTGGATCGGCGACGACGCCCTGCGTCCCGCGGCGATCATCTGCGCGGGCGCCGCGGTCATCGGCATCCCGGTTCTCGTCGTCATCGAGCGGCGCGCGGCCGAACCGATCCTGCCGCCGCGCATCCTGCGGCACCGCACGATCCTCGTGTGTCTCGGCCTCTCGCTCGTCGTCGGCGCCGGGCTGTTCGCGATCGTGGCCTACGTGCCGACCTACATCCAGATGGCGTTCCGCACGACCGCGACCGTGTCCGGACTCGTGCCCATCGCGACCGTGCTCGGCATGCTCGTCAGCAACCTGCTCACCGGGTGGCTCGTGAGCCGCTCGGGTCGCTATCGCGCCTACCCGGTGATCGGCACGGCCCTCGGCGCGTTCGGGCTCACCGTCATGGCAGCGCTGCCGGTCGGGACGCCGCTGTGGGTGCCCATGGCCGTCATGGCCGTCGTGGGCATCGGCACGGGGTCGTTCACGAACCTCATCTTCGCCGTCGTGCAGAGCGCCGCCGCCCGCTCCGACCTCGGCGCGGTCACCGCGACCACCAACCTCGTGCGCCAGATCGGCTCGGCCGTGGGCACGGCGATCGTCGGCGGTGTGGTGGGCTTCGGGGTCGCGTCGAGCCTTCCTGCGGGGCTGGATGCCAACACCCTCACGCCCGCCGCGGCCCGGGCCGCGTCCGAGAGCGTGCGTGACGAGATCGCCGTCGTCTACCACGACGTCTTCGCCCCCGTCTTCCTGGGCCTCGCGGCCGTCTACGCCTGCGGCGTGGTCATCGCGCTCCTCCTCCCCGCCGGTCGGCTCTCCGACGAGGCACCCGCCCCGGTGCCGTCCGACGCCCGCCCCCAGCACGCCTGATCTCGAAGGAGAGAAATGTCCGACACCCCCACCATCGCCGTCGTCGGCAGCGGACCCATCGGCTCCGCCTATGCCCGCGTGCTGCTGGAGACCCTGTCCACCGCCCGCGTGATCATGTTCGAGGCCGGCCCGCAGATCACCGAGCGTCCCGGCGAGAGCGTGCGCAACATCGCCGACCCCGACGAGAAGGCCCGGGCCCGCGAACGTTCCCAGGGGCCGCAGGCCGGCACCCACCGGGAGTCGCTCGGCATCCCCGGCGGAACCGTCGTCGAGGGCATGTTCACCGCGCGGCAGGGCACCCACCTCTACGACTTCGGCGGCGACGGCTCCGCGCACGCGGCCACCTTCCCCGCGGCGGCCGCCGCGACCAACGTCGGCGGCCAGGGCGCGCACTGGACGTGCGCCATCCCGCGCCCGGCCTTCAGCGAGAAGCTCGACTTCATCGACGACGACGAGTGGGAGGACCTGATCTCCACCGCCGAGGATCTCCTGCACAAGCAGAGCGCCGCCTTCTCGGATTCCCCGGTCGGCGCCGCCATCCGGACGCTCCTCGACCGCGAGTTCGGCGCCGAGCTGCCCGAGGGCTACGGCGTGAGCACGCTCCCCGTCGCCGGCGACCCGCAGCCCGACGGCTCGATGCGTTGGGCCGGCGCCGACACCGTGCTGGGGTCGCTGATCGAACCCGGAACCGACACCGCCGCGCGCTTCGAGCTCCGCGACCTCACGCTCGTCCGCCGCATCGACCACGACGGCGCGCACGTGCGCGGTCTGGTCGTCGAGGACCTGCGGACGGGGGAGGAGTCGTTCGTCGCCGCGGATGCCGTCGTCGTCGCCGCGGACGCCTTCCGCTCTCCGCAGTTGCTCTGGGCCTCCGGCATCCGTCCCGCCCCGCTCGGCCGGTACCTGACCGAGCACCAGGTGGTCATCAGCACGGTCGCGCTCGACGAGGACCGCATGTCGGCGCTCGTCACCGACGACGAGCTCGAGGCCGAGCTGACCCGCCGCGCTGCGAACCCGAGCGATCCGGTGGCCGCGGTCAACCGCATCCCGTTCTCGGAGCCCGGGCACCCCTACTCGGCGCAGATCATGTACGCCGAGACCCCGCCCTTCCCGCTTGCGGCGGACCATCCCGCCCACGGCAACCGCTGGGGATACGTGAACATGGGCTTCGGCATCCGCAAGTTCCCCCGTGTCGAGGACGGCGTGACCTTCTCCGACGACGAGCTCGATTACCGCGGCCTGCCCAACTTCACGATCGAGTACGCCCTCACCGACCGCGAGGAGAAGGAGATCGCCGAGGCGACCGAGCGCCTCCGCCGCGCCGGCGCCGCCCTGGGGACCTTCGTCGCCGAGCCGCGCCTTCTGCCCAACGGATCGAGCCTGCACTTCATGGGCACGATGCGGGCCGGGACGGATGCCGAGACCTCGGTCGCCGATCCCTTCTCGCGCGTGTGGGGCTTCGAGAATCTCGTCGTCGGGGGCAACGCCCTGATTCCGACCGCCAACACGATGAACCCGACCCTGACGAGCGTCGCGATCGCCGTGCGCGGGGCGCGTCAGCTCGCGGCGGAGCTCGGGGCGTCTGCGGGCGCCTGACTTGCGGGGGCCGCCGGAGCCCTACCCCGCCCCGACCCCCGATGACCCCGCCGGATAATGGAACGGTGGAGACCTGGGAAACGCGTGACTGGTTCGCCGACTTCCTCGACGCCCAGAACCGCCACGATCTCGAGGCGGTCCGGGAGTTCCTCGACCCCGGCGTGCGCCGCGCGCACCGTCCCGCCGGCGCCGAAGCGTGGATCGCCGAGGCTGCCGAACTGTTGCACGCCTTCCCGGATTGGCAGTGGAAGCGAATCCAACTCATCGTCGAAGACGACCGTCTCGCGGTGCACCTGCGAGGGTCGGGAATGCAGACCGGGGCCTTCCAGCATGTCCCGGCCACGCGGCGACGCGTGAACATCGCCGCGTTCGCGATGTACCGACTCGAACGCGGGCGCATCGTCGAGGCATCCGGAACCGACGACGCCGAGCAGATCCACGCGCAACTGGTCTGAAGCGAACGGCTCTGCGCGGTGCTGTCAAGGAGCGCGGGTGCCTCTCCGGAATGGGTACCGTCGTAAGTCTGCGGATCCTCCGTGGGAGAGGAGCCTCGAGATGACCGACACGAACCGCCCGGGCGCCGGCGTGGTGTGGGCACGCGTCGAAGAGGGATTCCACGTGGGCAGCCGCAACGGCGTGTTCCTCGGCTACCTCGACCGCGAAGCCGACGGCAGCTACCTGGCCTACAACGGACGTTCCCGACTCGTCGGGCGCTTCCCCACGCTCGTCGCCGGAATGGCGGCTGTCACGTCTGCGACGATCGAGACGCGACCGCCCGCTCTGCCGGAGGAGGAGGTTGTCCTCCGCCAGGTGCGATCCGATCGCGAGCGCCCCGGATCGGCGGTGCTCTGATGGCCGAGCGACTGATTGCGGTGACCTACTCCAGCATGGCCGTGTCCGATTTCGGGGCGGATGAACTCGCCGACCTCCTCACCTCGAGCCGTGCGGCCAACCTCGCCCGCGACCTGTCCGGGATGCTCCTCTTCCGGGGGAATCGATTCCTCCAGGTACTCGAAGGCCCGGAGTCGGCCGTCCGCGACCTCGTCGACCGGATCCGCCGGGACCCGCGGCACCGCGACATGCGGATCCTCGTGGAGGAGGAGATCGACGAGCGTCGATTCGCCGACTGGACGATGGGTTACGAGCCCCTGAGAGTCCCCCAGGAGGCCGCGCCCGAGGGCTTCCGCGACTCCTTCGACGACCTCGATTCCGGCGACGACACGATCACGGCGCGCGCCCTGCGCGAGCTGACGGTGTGGTTCCGCGCGCGGAGCGCGAACCCCCGCTGAATCACCCCGTGCGCCACTGCTCCTCGCCCGTGAACGGGACGACGGGCGGCGGCGCCGGCCTCGTCTCGATCTCGACACGTGCGCCGGTACGCGCCGACTCCTGCAGGGCCGTCATCACCTCGAGGACGTGCAGCGCGATGACCGCGTCGGTGCGATCCGATCCCGTCCGGACGCGATCCAGGATGCCGATCCCCCGGCCCGCGTGTTCGTACCCGGCCCGCTGGGTCACGGCGTGCCACTCGTCCTGGCGGCCCGCGCGGACGCGCACCTCGCCGTCGAAGAGGTTGGGGTCGGGGACCGACAGGGTTCCCGTCTCGCCGTAGACCTCGATCGGGGAGGCATCGCTGACCGGCGCGTCGAAGCTGAAGGTCACCGTCGACACCGCACCGCCGACGTGCTCGAGCACCCCCGTCACGTGGGTGTCGACCTCGACCGGGATGACCTCGCCCACGCGCGGCCCACTCGCGATGGTCCGGGTGTCTCGCGGTCGCGACGACGCCCCCGACACCCGGGCGACCGGCCCGAGCAGGTGGAACAGTGTCGTGAGGTAGTACGGCCCCATGTCGAGCAGCGGTCCACCGCCCTCGCGGTAGTAGAAATCGGGATGCGGATGCCACGCCTCGTGGCCCGCGGACACCCAGGTCGCCGTGGCCGCCACCGGTCGCCCGATCGTCCCGGCCTCGAGGGCGGCGCGCGCCGTCTGCACGCCCGTGCCGAGCACCGTGTCGGGGGCGCAGCCGAGCCACGCGCCGCCACGCGCCGCGACGACACGCCGCGCGTCCGCGAGGGTCGCCGCGAGCGGCTTCTCGCCGAAGACATGCTTGCCGGCGGCGAGGGCCTTCGAGGCGATCTCGGCGTGCGCGGCGGGAACCGTGAGGTTCAGCACGGTCTGTACCGCCGGGTCGGCGACGAGGTCATCGACGCTCAGGGCACGGCATCCGTCGATCCCCCTCGCGATCTCTTCGGCGCGCGCGTGATCGAGGTCGGCGGTCGCGACGATGCGCACGTCGGGGTGCTCGCCGAGGGTGGCGAGGTACTGCGCCGAGATGACGCCGAGTCCGACTATTCCGATACCGTGCGGCTGGCCCACAGCAGTCCCCTTTCGATGATGGTGCGCACCGACTCCACACGCAGGATGTCGGGGGTGTGACCCGGGGTGGCGACGAAGACGCGTCCCGCTCCCCATTCGCGGGTCCAGACGGCCGGCGACACGATCGGTCGGTGCCACGGGTGATACGGCTGCACGGGGTGTGTCGTGGTGGCGAGGACGTCGTTGAGATCGTCGGTCAGCACCCAGTACTGCTCTGTGTCGAGATCGAAGTCCTCCAGGCCCGCGGTGATCTCGTGCGCGCGACCGAGGTCGGTGAGCTCGACGCGGTAGGGGAGGAAGTTGTCCTCCTCCGTCCCCGGTCGCTCATCGGGATGCCGCCCCGGGTGCGTGGCGAACTGCCCGCCGACGAGCTGCAGATAATCCGACGACGCGCGATACGAGTCGGCGATACCCCCGTGCCAGCCGGCCAGACCCATACCGTTCTCGACGGCGGCACGCAGGCCCGTCAGCGCCTCGCGCGAGATCTCCGACATCGTGACGCACTGCAGCACGAGGTCGGTCGCGGCCATCTCGTCGGCGTCGGCGTAGACCTCGTTCGTCTCGCTCACGCGGACGTCGAAACCGTGCTCGCGCAGGAACGGGAGGAACAACTCCGTGGCCTCGACCGGGTGGTGGCCGTCCCAGCCGCCGCGGACGACGAGTGCTCGTCGCTGGCTCATGCGTCCTCCTCGTTGTGGATGGATGCCACCCTCCCACGGCCCGTGCGGCGGGAGCCGAGGTTTTGCGCAAAAGCCCGTGGCATCCGGCACACTGGGGTCGTGTCCCGTCCCACCCTTGCCCAGGTCGCGGACGCCGCGGGCGTGAGCGTCGCGACGGTGTCGCGGGTGCTGCGCGAGCGGGGCGAGATCTCGCCGACGACGCGCGCCCGCGTGCGCGAAGCGGCGGCTTCGCTGGGATACGGCGGCGCAGGTTCCGGGCGTCCGCGCGCCGGGACGGCGCGTCTCATCGACCTCGTGATGGGGCGGTACGACGGTCCGTACAGCGAAGAGGTGGTCGTCGGCGCGCGCCAGGCGGCGACGCGCCTCGGGTACGACCTCGTGCTCACCGCCGAGAGGGAGGATCCGGCCGACGACTGGCCCGCACGAATCGCGGCGCGCGGCTCGGGTGGGGTCGTGCTGGGCTTGACCGTCCCGACGGCGCGGCAGCGCGCGATGCTCGAGGCCGCGGCCATCCCGCTCGTGCTGTTCGAGCCCTCGTCGGAGTCGCGCGTGCCGCTGCCGAACGTCCGCACGACCGACCGTACGGGCGGTGCCGAGGCCGCCCGGCACCTGCTCGACCGCGGCGCGAGGCGCTTCATCGTGGTCGACGGCGCGCCCTCGTACCGCTGGGGTCGCGCGCGCGTCGAGGGCTTTGGTGCCGCGCTCGTGGAGAGCGTTCCGGATGCTGTGCTCCGCCGCGTCGCGACCGGGTGGAGCGCGAGCGGCGCCCGCCGTGTCGTCCGCGCGGTCCTGCCCGAACTGCCCGGCCACGGCCCGGTCGGCGTCTTCGCGTGTTCGGACGAGATGGCCGCCGGCGTGTACGCGGCCGTGGCCGACCTCGGGCTGCGCATCCCCGACGACGTGCGGGTGGTGGGCTTCGACGACGTCCGCGGCGCGCGCTGGCTCCGCCCGGCGCTGACGACCGTGCGTCAGCCGATCCGCGAGATGGCGGCGGCCGCGGTGGAGCTGCTCGCGCATCCGCCGCCCGCGGGGGAGCCGACGACGATCGAGCTGCCGACGCGCTTGATGGTGCGGGGGTCGACGGGGTGAACCGCGGCCGCGGCCCGTTCGCCCGCGCGGGGTGGAGAGGTCGCGTTAGGGTCGCGGAGTGACCTCGCGGCGTGCTCGTGCGATGACGCGGCTCGTCGCCGCGAGCATCGCGCTCGTCGTCGTGTTCATCGCGTACGGACTCCGCATCGCCGTCGGCGACGGCAATCCCTTCAACTTCTTCGGATACTTCACGAACCAGACGAGCAGTCTGACCGCGCTCGTGCTGATTGCCGTGGTGCTTCATCAGCTCCGTGGGGGCAGGGCTCCCGAGGCTCTCGCTGTCGCCTGGGGCGTCGGGACTGCCTGCCTCGTCGTCGTGGCGATCGTCTACAACACCCTCGTGCCCGGAACGGGGTCGGCCCCGCCGTGGGTCAGCGTGATCCTCCACATCGTGTTCCCGGTGTTCGTCGTGTTCGACTTCGCCTCGGCCCCCGATCGTCCGCGCCTGCGTTGGCGAGCGCTGTGGTGGGTGCTTCCGTACCCGTGCCTCTGGCTCGCGGTCGTCCTCGTGCGCGGGCAGACAGACGGCTGGGTGCCCTACGGTTTCCTGCTGCCGGAGCGCGGTCCGGTCTCGCTTGCGGCGCACGTGATCGGCATCCTGGCGCTGTTGATGCTCGCGGCGACGGGCGTGTGGGGGCTGAGCCGGTGGCGGGTTCGAGCTCACCCGCCCGAGCCGGTGTCGCGCTCCTGATCTTCTGCGCGCTGCGGTCGCGGGCGGCTCTCTTCCCCTGACTCGACTCGGTGCGGGGCCGTGTGCCCCCACGTGGCGGGCGGTGCTTCGGCGACCTCAGCTTTTCGGATCGACGGATGCCGCGAGCCGGGCGACGTGCGCGGCGATCCGCTTCGCCCTCAGGGCGTCGCTCGTCGCCGTGACCACCGGGTGCAGCACGGAGTAACGCTCGGACTTGTTCAACGCCTCGAAGGTGCGGGCCGCCGCGGGATCGGCATCCAGTGCTGCCCGCAGGTCGGGCGGGACCTCGATCGTGGCGGACCCTGCGTACGCGCGGTCCCACCGCCCGTCGGCCTGCGCGCGGGCGATCTCGTCGGCACCGCGCGGGCGCATCCGCCCCGTCTCGATCAGGCCGGCCACGATGTCGACGTTGCGCGTCGACCACATCGACCGCGCGCGCCGCGGGGTGAAGTGCTGGCGGAAGGTCGCGGCATCCCGAGACTGCTTGCGCCCGTCGATCCATCCGCTGCAGAGAGCCTCGTCGAGGGCCTCGGCGTAGGTGAGCGACGTCGGCTCGGTCGTGCCCTTCTTCGCCAGGACGAGCCAGACGCCGTCGCTCGTACCCTCGTTCGCGTCGAGCCATTCGCGCCAGTGGGCGGCGTCGGCGACGGTGAGTTCGGGTGGGTCGGCCACGGGCGCCTCCTCGTCAGCGGGTGTGTTCGGAGGGTAGCGCGAAGGTCTGACATCGCGAGGCGGAGGGCGCGTGACGTGTGCGGGGCGGGAAGGGAGGAGATTCGGGGAGCGGAGGCCGGATGCCGCCCCGCTGGTCCTCCCGTGCCGGATCGTCCTCCGCTCCGGGGAGCTCCGCGGCGCGCGGAGCCTCCGGCGGCAGGGGCCTCCCCACCGCCCCTCCACGCACCGCTCTGCGGCGCGCGGAGCCTCTGGCGGCGTGGGCCCACCCAAGGCTTCGATTCACGGCAACACGAAAGCCCTCCCGAACGGCCTGCGGCCGCCCGTGAGGGCTTTGAGGGGCTGACGGGAATCGAACCCGCGCTGTCTGCTTGGGAACGCCGCTCAGGACCTCTCCGACGCCCGCGAGATTCCGGGCTTTTCCCCGGTCAGGCGCTCATTCAAGATAGCACCGAAGTGCACCGAGATGCACCGAGACGCACCGCGTGAGTGCACGCGAGTGCACGCCGTGGCACATTCCTCGCGACCACTTCGACCGTCCGCTACGGTGCGGCGCATGACGATCGCAGAAGCATCGGTGGCGGTGACGCCGCAGTGTGAGGGGCTGGCTCACCGCCACGGGGGCAAGGGTCACGACGGCGGGCCAGCGCGCTGGGCGGTCCAATACGCCTGCGAGTGCGGGACGGCTGGTGTCATGCGTTTGTGCGCGGGCCGGGTGGCGTTCGTGCTCGACGGTCCTCTGCTTGAATGCGGCGGGTGCGGGCGCGCTCGCTCGCCGAGAGCCTTCTGGGTCAAGATCGAGCCAGTTCAGGCGGGCGCGCCGGATGCAACCGTTCGAGGGGATGCGGGCGTTCTAGTTCAACGGTGGGCCGCCGATCTCCGGGCGCGAGCATGCCGCCCCAAGAGTGTGAGTGTCATGACCAGCACCGTGCTCAGCTTCTCGCGCCGGGTCGCACCCGCGCCGTTACTCAGTGTCACGAGGGATCAACTGATTGCCTACCTCGGCACGGAGGGGTGGTCGCCTCTGACCAGACGGACTTACCGAACGACCCTCGTGAGCTTCTATGAATGGGCGACGCAGACGGGCCTTGTCCCCGTGAACCCCGCCAGTCGTCTCCCACGCACGCGCGTGCCGTACTCCGAGCCGAATCCCTTAAGTACCGATCAGATCAACCGATTGCTCGGGAGTGGAGTTAGGCGCCGCACTCAGATGATGATTCTGCTCGCGGCGTACCAGGGCCTGCGCGCGGCCGAGATTGCCCGTGTGCACGGGCGCGACGTAATCGACTGCACGCTGCACGTGCCGGAGGGCAAGGGAGGCACGTCTCTCCGTCGCCCGCTGCATCCTGCGGTGCTCGCCACATCGGCGGGATTTCCCCGGGACGGCTATTGGTTCCCCGGGAACGGTCGGCCCCACATCGACGGGCGCAGCGTTTCCGCCACCATCGGTCAGGCCATGCGCCGCGCAGGAATTGAGGGTCACCGTCCTCACCAACTCCGCGCCTGGCACGCCACCGAGCTGATCCGAGCAGGTGTGGACGCTGTGACCGTGCAACATTCGATGCGCCACGCAACGCTCGGCACGCTCCACAAGTACGTGCATCCGGACGCAGCCGACGTCCGGGCCGCAATTTCTTTGCTGCCTCGGTTGGAGCCAGCCTGAAGTGACCGAAACCGCCTACGGGTGAATCTCGACTCCCTAGACTTTTGACGTGTCCGACACCGATGGTGCACCGAGTGTCCCTGCTTCGCCAACGCCAGCGGACTCCCGGCAGGACGACATTGATCATGTAATCAGCGAGATGGGGAACCCCTCTTTCCTAAGACTCATCGCTGACGTCGAGGGTGGGCTCATCCTGTCCAGCGCCTTCCGCTCATACGCCGAGGGCGTCGACGTGGCGGCAATCATCACCGCTCACGCAAGCTGCGAGCGGGATCTCATGGTGCGTGCTGCCCACTGGCAGAGCCGCGGGGAGTCCGGCCCACAGGACTTCAACAGATGGGGGCTCGGCCGCCTCATCGGCTTCTACCGGTCCGCTCTCCCGGAAGACTTGATCACCGCGCTGGAGCAGCTAAACGACCGGCGAAAGACCCTCTACCACTACGGCTACTCCGAGTCCGTAACCGGAATCATCGCGCTGACGTACGCGTACATCGCCAAGAGAACCCAGACAGCCCTCTACGCGGCATACCAGGAGCTCCACGCACAGGCTCCGGACCCGAAGGAACTGCTCGCATTCGCCGAAGACGAGATGCTTCGCGATTTCGCGCTGGAGTCCCTGCGTGCCGCGAGTCGGGTTCGTGAGTGGGCCAACGCGTGACGAACTGACCCCTGCGCCGCAGCGAGCCGGCGGCTGCTAGCGACATCCAATGTGAACACTGGCCCCCCTGTTTCGCAGGGCGCGATGCGCACCCAAAGTTCGTCGGCCCACATGACCGGCTCGGCGACAACTTCGAAGTTCTCGATGCGTCCCTGCGCCCAGACGCGAACAGGAACAGGGGCGGACTCGGGAAGAAAAGTGATTGACGATATGTGGCCTAGCCGCGCGCACAATGACCGTGCGCCGCTGGAGTTATCCACAGGCCTTTGGTCACTCTTCACGGGACGGGTGCGAGGCACCAGGTTCGCGACTTGACTCGGGGCCTCGGCGGACCCAATCTGTCAGACTCCGGGCGGGGTCGGCGGGGTCGGCTGAGCCTGCGGGGCCTGCGGGGCCTGCGGGGCTTGCGGGGCCGGCTGAGCCGGCGGGGCCGGCTGCACCATCCCGCACCGCGCAAGGAAGATCGCGAATGTAGCGGGTGCCCTGGGGAGGAACCGCCCGTGGGTGGTCTGCAACTCCAAGATGTGGTCCCACGCCGCCTGCGCGGTGATGAATCCAGCCCGCGTCGCCAGGATGAATAGTTCGGCGGTGGTGGCGACCGGTATCCCGTGGCGGTGTGCAAGTCGCATGGCGCCGGTGTCGTCGGTAATGACGATCGAGTCGAGCCCTCGGGAGGTGATGATCGCTATGGTCTCTGCCTCCCCGAGGTGCTTTTCGGGACCATCTCCGGGGTTGCGCAGGAAGTCCCACGCCTCCAAAACCGCATCGCGCTCATCGGTGTTTGCGGGTGCGTGAGCCGGACCTAGGACCGAGCTCACTGTCGACAGCGCAGAGCATCCGGGGTATGTCGCGGATTCTGCACATTCGATTTCCACGGTCGCGCTCCACGCGCCATTGCCGTTCATCGTCTGCCACAGCATCGGAAGTCGATTGACCAGGCAAAAGTTTATGAGCGCAGTGGTATCTGCAAATAGCAGTCGTGTCACGATTGAGTCAAAGGCGACTGCTGCTGCAGGCCAACCTCGCCCATGAGCCAATCGAGGTCGGGGCTATCATCACCTGGGCTCAGTTCGCTTTCTAGTTCCGCGGGGTCCGTCCCGAGTATCCAGGCGAGATAGGTGGGGCGAAGGCGACCGTCTGCGACCCCTTCCATGTGCGCCCGGATCAGTTCCGTTGGGAACCTGCGGGTATTCGCCCGGTCCATTCGGTCCGTGATGGAATCGACCCACATGCTCGAGTCATTGTGTGTCCAGTGGCGCCGCAGAGCCCGCTGGGTGGTCATGTTCAGCACTTCCCGCACCTCGTCTCCGGGAATGATGCTGAGAAATGCGAGACGACGCTTCACTGCGTCAGTAGACACTCCCCAGTGCCAGAGGTTATTGGCAATGTCGGCTGCGGCCATCGACGACCAATCCACAGACCGCATCGTGTCTGCGGGAAGTAGCAACTCAATGGCGTACGCATTCGCGGAGGCTTCCGCCTGCCAGGAGGCGGCCGGCGCCGCCTCGATTGCTTCGAGATTCCCGGTCGCAAAGTGGCCCAGCTCGTGAGCAATCGAGAAGTTTTGGTGGAACCAATTCACGTGGGGTGGGACGACGATGAGTCTGCGGCCGACCACCTCGATCGAGTAGGGGCGTGTGGCTTCCGGGATGCGCACGACTTCCACGCCGAAGACGGCCTCGACCGACTCGGCGAACGAACGCACGAAGTCGACATTGTGCTGGGACAGCATCGCGCGCGCCTCAGCGGGGGAGACGGGCACGGGAGGTAACGCGCGCGGGGGCGCTTCACGGAAGGCCTGAGTGAAAGCTGCGGCAACTGTCTCGATTGCGGTGCGTTCATTCGACCAGTCGACCGTCTCGTGACGAAGGGCCTGAGCATCGAAGGTGTGGCGCGCGGCCACACGGGTCGCCGCGGGGTCGGGCTCTCCGGTTGCCAGCCAGTGCATGGAGGTCTGAAGGTAGTTCGCAAGGCGCACAAGCTCAAGCGTTGCGAACTGTCGCTGATTATTGAGCGCTCGCGACAAAGCGTCGGGGGTCATCTTGACTGCCGCCGCCACCTCGGCCTGCGTCTTGGTCGGGTGCAACTCGCTCAAGCGCTCGCGCACGCGCATCCCGATCATGTCAGCCATGATCGGGATGCTAGCGGCTCAAGTTGGGAATTTCCCAATATTGCGGCGATTCGCGCCGAGATTGTGACGATTGAGCGCCCTTGGAGCGTTCCGATCGTCCGATCACCGCCTCATACGGTCGAGTCCGCAGGCCGGCCTCGCGGCGTCATCAGTTTATTTTTCCTGCCTGACCTGGGGAGATGGGGACGGTGGTCACGGGGCTTCCCGCGCATGTGCGCGGGAAAAACAGGGGTGGGGGGTGGCCTAGTGACGTTCGCGCGCGCGGTTACCAACGGTAGATAACTACGTAAGTCTCTATAGGGGTTGTAAGGGGGTTGTTATGCGACAGCAGTTGTCGCCCCGTTCGCGACAGCAGCTGTCCCCTCGTGATGGCGGCGGGGTGACGGTAGGTGTCACCCCGCGGCGCGCGACGTGACATTAGATGTCACCCCGTGCTCTTACGGCGTGACACCTGTTGTCGCCCCGTAGCGCTGTGACGGCCTCACGGCCTGACACCTGCTGTCGCCCCGCTGTGGACAACTCGGGCTCTGGGTGCGCGAGCATGACGGCGGTGGCTAGAACAGGGGGTGGAGTCCGTGCGACGTCGCCCGCTCGACTTCGAGGGTGTGAAGGTCGGCTCGCTTGTGGCATGCCACGCACAGCGGTTCGTAGTCCTGCGGAGACGGCGACCACGGGCCGTAGCTCGATTCGATGCGATGGCCAGCAGTCGCGTGCTTGTACGCCCAATGCTGCGCGGTCCTAAGACAACGCACACACGCGTGCTCAGCGGCACGACCGCGTGTTGCCCGCACGTAGTCGTGCGCCTGCTGATACGTCCTCGGGGTCAGATGGCGCCTTCTCTGACCGCAGGTACGTGTGCCGCCCGAGGTCAGCGACCACGCTCGCACCAGAGACCTAGCCCCGCAGTCGCAAAGGCAAGTCCACGCACGCTGAGGTAGGTCGTATTCGAGTGCCGTGAGTGCGCCGAACCGCTGTCCCGTGAGATCTTGGCGCCAGGGCTTCGGTTCCGCTACGGGGTCTCCGTAGCGGTAGAACCGTGCCCGGTGCGCACCGCAATAGTGGGCGCTTTGGTAGAGAGGCTGCGAGCACGCGTCCACGCAGCACACGGCGTCGCCGGCGATCACGCGACCCCCCTCGCGCGCGCGATCTTCCGTTCTTCGTCGCGCAGTAGTTCGGGGGTGAGTACGTCGTATACGACCGGGCGTCGATCGTGGCGCAGATTGCGTGTAGCCGCTTGGTCGCCCGGTCGGATCAAACCCTCAGCGATCAGGTCAGCGATGCAGCGTTGAATGGTGCGGCGGCTGGCCCCGAGCGCGTCGGCCATCGTCGTAATGCTGGGATACGCGGCATACCCCGGATCGGTGCTGCGGACGGCCAGGATGCTGAGTACTGCGCGTGCGGACGCGCGCGGGCAACGATCCAAGGGCAGGTAGGCGACCCATTCACTTGCCCGGAGTCCCACGCGGGTACACCTCCTCGGGATGCACCTCGTAGAGCGTGTACGCCCATTCGGAACCGGAGCGGTGAGCGGGGGCGGCTTTGACGAGAAGTCCTGCGGCCACGAGGTCGCGAATAGCTTCGTCCACTGTGGCGGGGGAGCAGTCCAGAACTTGAGCGATCCAGCGCCGGGATAACGCTGCGTGGCTGCGCCAGTTGCCGTCTGTCTCGGCTGCGTGGGCGTAGATCATCAAGACGCGGATGGCGGCGCGAGGCACGGCTTTGAGCGGCACCGTTAGGGCCACTCGACTCATGGCATAGCTGCTCATCGATCAGCCTCGATTGCCGCGAGGTACGCCGCGCCGCGTGCCAGTTCGCGGCGGCTGGGGCGTAACGGCCACCCTGCGGCCGCAGCGGCGCGGTGCAGAGCCTCGCGGTGCCTGGGCGATGTGACGGGAAGGTGCTGCACATCGGAGGGCACAGCGCCGCGCAGGGCCGCGACGTACTGTGCGGCGAGCGGTGCACCGGGCGGCAGTGCCGTGGCCGTGGCCGTGGCGCTCACAGCGCACCTCCCTGCGTCTGAGAGGCGATGTAGCTCGCCAAGGCTTCCGGCGTGATCCGTACGCAACGACCGATTTTGACGCTGGCGATCGCGCGCGTGGACACCAGTCGCTGCACGAGACGGGGTGACACTCCGAGATGCCGTGCGGCGGCCTCGTAGGTCAACAGGGTCGATGGGGTGTTGTGAAGCATGGGGTTCCCTCACTGGATTGCGAGGGCGACGGATGGAACCGCAGAGGGTTCGTCTGGGATGCAACGCGCGGGCGGCTGTGCGGGATCGTGTCGATCAGATCGCGCAGGCCGGTGTCGCCCGTGGGCCGGTCGTGTGCCGTGCTACGCCGTGCGTCGCACCGGACGCCCCGGCGCACGCGGAGAGCGCACCAGCAAGGTGGGATGGCTCACTGCAGGCTTCGCGGCGTCATCCGGCTCAGCGGGCGGCGTCGTCGGCAGCGGCGGTGACGGAAGATCCGCCCTCCGGATGCCGCCGAGCTCGTCACCGAGCGCATCGGCGACCGTCTCGATCGGGTGCACACTCCCCGAGATCGAGGTGGCAGTCGTGAAACGCGTGCCATCAGGCAGCGACCCGCTCAGGGGCTTTTCGAGGATGTTGCTCGCCCACTGTCGATCGAGGGGAAGACGGGCGCCGATGACGCTCGCGAAACTGCGCGCGCTCAACTGCGATCGCGCTCCTTCTACCCATCGGTCGGTCATCGTGCATCACAGTATGGCGAGAGGAACGGACATGACAGCAGGCGCACCGTCACACCGCCCGCAGGTGAGGGGCACCCATCGCGGCAGACGCGTATTCCTCGAGAGCATCGGCGAGCACTGCGTCCGAGTCGTCCGCTGCGTGTGCATAGATCATCGCGGCCCGCATGGTGGTGTGGCCCAGGCGCGCCTGCACCGTCGGCACCGATGCTCCAGCCCGATACGCGAACATGGCCCCGGTGTGGCGCAGATCGTGCCAAGTCAGATCCTCACGCCCAATGACCGCTCGCGCTGTACGGAACCAGGCCGAAACCCGCACATTCGCCACGGGGCGACCGTCCGGCAGTGCGAAGACGAGAGCGTCGGGATCGAGCGGTACGTGCTCATCTAGGTGCTCCGCAAGCAACCGCGCAACGGTGGACGGGATGCGGACCGTGCGCATGCTCTTGCGGGTCTTCGGTTGCCCGAAGTGGAGTGGCTGCCCGGGCACGTTGATCAGTGCCCGCTCTACTCGGACGGTGCGAGTCTCCGTATCGACGTGCTTCCGGGCGAGGGCGAACAGTTCTCCGTACCGGAGGCCCGACCACGCGGCGAGCCACACCGCGGCGGCATACCGTGCGGGCATGTGCGCAGCCAGTTCGGCGACCTCGGCCGGGGTTGCTGTGCCTCGCTCGCGGTGCTGAGCGCTCGCGGCGCCCGGAATTTGGCATGGATTGGACGGCAGGAGCCCATCGCGGACGGCCACCGTCAGAACGGCTCTCAGGGTCGCGTACGCGCGGGCGGCGGTCGCTCTACCGGCCACCTCGGGAGGAACGACCGGGCGCGTCTCAGCCGGAGCGATGACGGGGGCCCCCGCGGCCTCCCAAGCGGCCACTACGGCCTGCGGGAGTCGCCCCGTGGGCCGGACGTCACGGCCTGTCACCAGGGCCCACCGACGCGCTTGCCACTCGCGCGTCACTCCCGGCGGAGTCGGGGCGGATGGAGCGACCGGAACCGCCGGCCTGCCCGCAGCCCCCCAGGCTGCGAGGACGTCGCGAGGCATCCGCCCCGCAGCAGGAAGATCACGCCCGACTGAACGCGCCCACGTGCGCGCCGGGTGTTCGCGGTGCCGTGTCGCTGATCCCCTGGGGGCTGCGGCGGTGTCGCGGTGTTGCACGGAGCGGGCGCGCAGCCGTGCCGCCTCATAGACGGCGGCGTACCAGGCACGCACGATTGCGGGACTGAGGTCTGCGACGTCGAGGGCGCCTAGCTCGACGCCCCTGCTGCCGGGAGCGGCCACACGGGGCAGCACCCAGCTATCGAGCGCACGGCGATAGGTGTCGACGGTGCGCGCGGCGAGGTCGGGGCGGGAGGCGAGCCAGTCATGGGCGTAGTCCGCCAACCGCACACGTCCCGCGTTGGGGTCGCGCCACGCGCCGCGTGCCCGATCCGCTCGCTCGCCAGCGAGCCAGGCGAGCGCTTCAGCGCGGGTTGTGAACGTGCGCGGGGCGACGAAGCGACGCCCATCGAGGCGGTAGGACGCCTGCCACCTACCGGACGGCAGCTGCCGGGTCGTGCCCCACTGCGCGGGGGTCGCGCGGCCTGCTCTCCGGGTCGCCATCAGGCGTCCATCCGCTCGACGCGGAACGCGCGGTCCCGCTGCTCCGGGTGCAGCGATCGTAGACGCGACGCGCGTGCGTCGGCGGGCAGCGTCGGGGCGCCAACGTTCGCGCGGATACGGGCCAGTTCGATGCGTGCACCGGCTCCGAAGAGGCGCCGCTGTGAGGGGGCATGGGTGGTCATGTCAGGTAACTCCGAGACAGCCGGAGTGCACGTGAGTGCACGCCGGGCAATTTCGGAGGGTCCTAGCTCACTCCAAACCGCCCACAGAATCGACCCTGACCGGGTCTTTTCTATGGAGGGGCTGACGGGAATCGAACCCGCGCTGTCTGCTTGGGAAGCAGAAGTTCTGCCATTGAACTACAGCCCCGGATGCCATGCGGCAACCCGGCCAGCATAACAGCGTCCGCGCCGCGTGCCGGCGGTGCCGACCGGCATCCCTCGCCGAAACCGCACGCGATTCGCGAGACCGCAGGCATTCGGAAGTCGGCGGACGCGTTCTGGGCAAACGGGTGCGGTCTCGGTGCAGAGGTCGCGCCGCCGCGACGGGGGACGACCCGCGACACGGGCCGGACCCGGCGCTCTAGGCTGGCCTCGTGCTGCTCTCCGATCGCGACATCCGAGCCGAACTCGCCTCCGGACGCTTGGGGCTCGACCCCTTCGACCCGGCCATGGTCCAGCCCTCGAGCGTCGATGTGCGCCTCGACCGGTACTTCCGACTGTTCGACAACCACAAGTACCCCTTCATCGACCCGGCCGAAGACCAGCCCGAGCTCACGCGCCTCATCGAGGTCGAGCCCGACGAGCCGTTCATCCTCCACCCGGGTGAGTTCGCGCTCGGCTCCACCTTCGAGCGGGTCTCGCTGCCCGACGACGTCGCCGCGCGCCTCGAGGGCAAGTCGTCGCTCGGGCGTCTCGGCCTGCTCACGCACTCGACCGCCGGCTTCATCGACCCCGGATTCTCGGGCCACGTCACGCTCGAGCTCTCGAACGTCGCGACGCTGCCGATCAAGCTCTGGCCGGGCATGAAGATCGGGCAGGTCTGCTACTTCCGCCTGACCTCGCCGGCCGAGAACCCCTACGGCTCCGGCCCCTACGGCAACCGCTACCAGGGTCAGCGCGGGCCGACGGCCTCGCGCTCCGCCCTGAATTTCCACCGGACCGACGTCGGCTCGACCGACGCGGGCTCCGCCGGACGCTGACCCGCACGCGAACAGCCCCATCGAGTCGAACTCGGTGGGGCTGTTCGTTTCGCGGCGCGCGCCGCGCCATAAACGCGATCCATGCACAGAAACACGACGTCCGCGTGTTTCCCGTTGCGGGGAGCGTTTATCGCTGATCACTCGGATGCCGAGGGCTCACCGGATGCCGAAGTCTCGCGGCCGCGGACGAACCCGGCGTCGAAGCCGCGCTCGAAAGCGCGCTGCGCCGCACGGTGACCGCGATGGGAACCGCCGTGGCGGTGCTCGCCGTCGTGGTGCGCGCCGTAGCCGTGCCGGCCGTGGCCGCGCTCGAACCCGCCGCGGTGCCCCTGCCGGCCATGGCCGCGTTCAGCGTGCTCGCCGCGCTCGAACCCGGCGTGGTCGCCGTGCCCACGGACGCCCGGACCGAAGCCCGGACCGAAGCCCGGCCCGAATCCAGGCCTGAACCCAGGCCCGAAACCCCCGCGTCCGCCGCGGAATCCGCGCGGCCCGGAGTCCGTGGCATCCACCCCGAGGGCGTCCGCGACGGCGTCGAGGGAGGCGTTCAGCTGGGCCAGCTCGTCGGCGGGGAGGTCGGCGAGCAGGGACGCGCGATCGGCGTCGACCCGGTCGAGGATCGAGCGACCCTCGTCGGTGAGCGCCCAGGCGTCGTCGCTGCGGACGATCCAGCCGCGCTCGGCGAGGGCGGCGACGCGCTTTCCGCCGCGAGCGATGCGGTCGCTCACCCAGGGGGCGTCGAGGCGACCATCGATGACGCTGAGGATCGCGATGGTCCGCGGGTCGAGGTCGCTCGCGCGGAGCTGCTCGAACAGGCGGTGGTGCAGCGCATGGCTCACCGCGCTCAGGCGATGGGCGAGGTTGCGGGCATCAAGAGAAGAAGAGGTGTTCATGGGGTGTCCTTTCGTGGGCGGGGAATCCGCCGATGTATGTCATGTGACAACGAATGTACTGTGACATGTATTCCTGATGCTTGTCAAGCGACATGTAAAATTCCCTCGTGACCTCCGATCCCGCCGACGACATCGCCGCCGCTCTCGCGAAGCTGCGCGGTCGACGCCCGCGTCCGCCGTTCGGCCCGGACGATCACCCCCACCACTCGCACGGACACGGCGGCCCGTGGGGGAGAGGCGCGCCGCCGTGGGCGGATCCCGCGCACGGACGCTTCGGCGGGCCCGCGCGCCTGCGCATGCTCGACGCTCTGGTCGCGGCATCCGATGCCCTCTCCGTCAGCGAGATCGCCGAGGCAGTAGGTGTGGATCAGCCGCGCGCTTCGCGCCTTGTGCAGCAGTCGACGCAGATGGGTTTGGTCGCCCGCGAACCCGACCCCGACGACGCCCGCCGCACGCGCGTGCGCCTCACCCCCGAGGGCGAGAGGCTGATCTCGAGCTTCCGGGGACGGCGACGGGATGCCGTGCGCTCCGCGCTCGAGTCGTTCACTGACGCCGAGCGCGCCGATCTCGCGCGTCTGCTGGCGAAGTTCGCCGAGGCGTGGCCGCGCGACTGAGTCCGCGGCATCCGGAATCGTCGCCGCTGCGCGGGCGAAACTCCTGAGAGTTCGCGTGCGCCCCTGACCTCCGCCGCGAGATCACGCGAACGTCCGGGGCGGCGACGCCGAAAAGTCAGGAGTTTCGCACGCGCCACCCCCTGCGCCGCGCGCGACCGCAACGCGCCGCGCCGCCCTGCGCTGCGCGCCACCACGACGCGCCGCCCACCGCCGCGGCGCGCCGCGTCAGACGATCGCGGCCGGCTTCGTCTTCACCGGGAGCAGCAGCACCAGCCCGACGGCGAGGATCAGCACGATCCCCAGGATGCCGAGACGTGTGTCACCCGTCAGCCCGACGAACAGCGCGAAGAGGCCGGGTGCGAGGAACGACACCGCGCGTCCGGTCGTCGCGTAGAGGCCGAAGATCTCGCCCTCGCGGCCCTGCGGCGCGACGCGCGCGAGGAACGACCGGCTGGCCGACTGCACGGGACCGACGAACGCGCACAGCCCGAGGCCCACGATCCAGAAGCCGGTCTGCGACGTCCCGATGAAGAGCATGGTCGCGCCGAGGACGATCAAGCAGATCAGCGACGTGGAGATCACGCGCTTCGGTCCGAAGCGGTCGTCGAGGCGACCGGCCAGGAACGTGCAGACCCCCGCCACGACGTTCGCCGCGACCGCGAAGTAGAGCACCTCGGTCGAGCTGAAGCCGAAGACCTGCGCCGCGATGATCGCCCCGAAGGTGAAGACGCCGGTGAGGCCGTCGCGGAAGACCGCGCTCGCGACGAGGAACAGCAGCACCTGACGGCTGTCGCGCCACAGCGAGTGCAGCGTGTTCCACAGCACGACGTACGAGCGGAAGAAGCCGACGCGCACCTCGCGCCGCTGCGCGGGGATCTCCGGCACGCGCACCAGCACGGGGATCGCGAACACCCCGTACCAGAGGGCGGATGCCAAGACGGCGAGGCGGATGTTCAGACCGCCGTCCTTCGACACGGCGAGAAGGCCGCCGGCATCCGGATCCCCGAAGCTCTGGATGAACAGCACGAGCAGCAGGATCAGCAGCACGATTCCGCCGACGTAGCCCATGCCCCAGCCGAAGCCCGAGACGCGACCGATGTTCTCGCGCGTCGAGACCTGGGTGAGCATCGCGTAGTAGTTGACGCTCGCGAACTCGAAGAAGACGTTGCCGACGGCGAGCAGCGTCGCGCCGAGCACGAGGTAGCCGGGCGTGCCCTCCACGAACACCATGGCGGCCATCGCCAACACGACGAGGCCCGTGTTCACGCCGAGCCAGAGCTTGCGGCGGCCCGTTCCGTCGGAGCGCTGACCGAGCACGGGGGCGACGAGCGCGACGACGATGCCCGCGAACATCAGCGCCAGGCCCACGAGGCTGGCGTTCTCGGCCAGGGCGCGGACGAGCGCGGGATCCTTGTCGTCGCCGTTCGCCGCGGCGACGATCGCCGGGTCGACGAAGAGCTGACTGGACAGATACGTGCTGAACACGAATGTCGTCACGACGGCGTTGAACGCCGCCGAGCCCCAGTCCCAGAGGGCCCAGGCGATGACCGGGCGGCGGCCCTCGGTGGGCGGGGAGATGGGGGAGGAGGACGACGCGGAGTGCGGCATGTCGGTCACGGTAGGGTCCTCCGATGAACTCCCGGTGATCCCGGGATCTTGCCGCGCCGACGTCGGCGCGCGCGTTCAGGTTATCCTCAGGCCCGCGCGGGGCGGCGGAGCGGACTACCGTGGAGTCATGGCATCCGAAAACCCCGTCGACTCCGCTGAAGCCGAGACCGCCCCCGAAACGCTCACCTTCGCCGATCTGGGTCTGGATGCCAACGTGCTCAAGGCTCTGAAGGACGTCGGCTACGAGACCCCCTCGGCCATTCAGGCCGCCACCATCCCCGTGCTGCTGCAGGGTCGCGACGTCGTCGGCCTCGCCCAGACGGGAACCGGTAAGACCGCCGCGTTCGCGCTGCCGGTGCTGTCGCAGATGGAGACCGGGCACAAGAACCCTCAGGCCCTCGTGCTCGCCCCGACCCGCGAGCTCGCGCTGCAGGTGTGCGAGGCGTTCGAGAAGTACGCCGCCCACATCAAGGGCGTCTCGGTGCTCCCCGTGTACGGCGGTCAGGGCTACGGCCAGCAGCTGTCGGCGCTTCGCAGGGGGGTCGACGTGGTCGTCGGAACGCCCGGTCGCATCATGGACCACCTCGACAAGGGCACGCTCGACCTCAGCGAGCTGAAGTTCCTCGTGCTCGACGAGGCCGACGAGATGCTCAAGATGGGCTTCGCGGAAGACGTCGAGACGATCCTCGCCGACACCCCCTCGACCAAGCAGGTCGCGCTGTTCTCGGCCACCATGCCGGCGCAGATCCGCCGCATCTCGGCGCAGTACCTCAACGACCCCGAAGAGATCACGGTCAAGACCAAGACCACGACCTCGGCGAACATCACGCAGCGCTACCTGATCGTGTCGTACCAGCAGAAGATCGACGCCCTCACGCGCATCCTCGAGGTCGAGAACTTCGAGGGCATGATCGTCTTCACCCGCACGAAGAACGAGACCGAGACGGTCGCTGAGAAGCTCCGCGCCCGTGGTTACACGGCCGCCGCCATCAACGGCGACATCGCCCAGGTGCAGCGCGAGCGCACGGTCAACCAGCTCAAGTCGGGCAAGCTCGACATCCTCGTCGCGACCGACGTCGCCGCGCGCGGCCTCGACGTCGAGCGCATCAGCCACGTCGTCAACTACGACCTGCCGATCGACACCGAGTCGTACGTGCACCGCATCGGCCGCACCGGCCGCGCCGGCCGCACGGGAGATGCGATCAGCTTCGTCACCCCGCGCGAGCGTCGCATGCTCACGGCGATCGAGAAGGCCACGCGCCAGCCGCTGACCGAGATGTCGCTGCCGAGCGTCGACGACGTCAACGCCACGCGTCTGACTCGCTTCGACGACGCGATCACCGCGGCCCTCGAGGACACCGCCGCGATCGCGACCTTCCGCGACGTCGTGGCCCACTACGTCGAGCACCACGACGTGCCCGAGGCCGACGTGGCCGCGGCCCTCGCCGTGGTCGCCCAGGGCGACACCCCGCTGCTGCTCGAGGAGGAGACGCTGCGCCAGCAGCGCTTCGACAACGACCGCCCCGACCGCTCTTCGCGCGATTCCCGCGACGGCGGTTCGCGCGACAGCGGTCCGCGCCGGGACAGCTCGGGTCGCTTCGCGACGTACCGCATCGCGGTGGGTCGTCGCCAGCGCGTCGAACCGCGCCAGATCGTCGGCGCGCTCGCCAACGAGGGCGGCCTCCGCCGCAACGATTTCGGGGCGATCCAGATCCGCCAGGACTTCTCGCTCGTCGAGCTGCCCGCCGATCTCTCGCGCGACACGATCAACCGTCTCGCCGACACCCGTATCTCGGGCCAGCTCATCGACCTGCGCCTCGACCAGGGTGGGCGCTCGGCGAAGCGCAGCGACCGGCCCCAGCGCCGGGACCGCGACCGCGACTGAGTCCGCGGCATCCGTTCGTCGCCCCGTTCCCTCTCGAGGGTGCGGGGCGACGAACGTTTCGGGGTCGCGGGGCGACGCGTGGGTGCGGAGGGCGCGGGTTCGGGGCGGGTTCTGCCGCTCGGGGCGTGATTTTTGCGCCCCGAACTGCGTATCGCGCCCCAAACCGCGCGGAGTGTGGGGCGTCGCGTAGGTGTGGAGGACGTGGGTGTGGGGCAGATTGTGGCGTTTGGGGCGGGTATCCCGCGCCCCGAACGCCAATCCGCGCCCCAAACGCTCTCCGGTGGCCCCGGCGTCATTCGCGCGCCCCGAGTCGCGCGGGCGGGGGCGCGCGCGGTCGCGGATGCGGGGCGGCATCCCGAAGTTGAGCCAATTCATATCAACTCTCCTTGACGCCTCGGAGGGGCTGCGATAACCTTGAGTCATCGCGGCTCAACCCGCGAGAAGACTTCATCGGAACCACGAGTTCGGCACCGGTCGGACTCGCAAGCAAGGAGACACATATGCCACGTGCAGTGGGAATCGACCTCGGTACGACCAACTCCGTCGTGAGCGTCCTCGAGGGCGGCGAGCCCAAGGTCATCGCCAACGCCGAGGGTTTCCGCACGACCCCCTCGGTCGTTGCGTTCACGAAGGACGGCGAGGTGCTCGTCGGCGAGACCGCCAAGCGCCAGGCCGTGACCAACGTCGACCGCACCATCTCGAGCGTCAAGCGCCACATGGGCACGACCTGGACCTTTGACGTCGACGGCAAGAAGTGGACGCCGCAGGAGATCTCGGCCCGCATCCTGCAGAAGCTCAAGCGCGACGCCGAGGAGTACCTGGGCGACAGCGTGACGGATGCCGTCATCACGGTGCCCGCGTACTTCAACGACGCCGAGCGTCAGGCCACGAAGGAAGCCGGCGAGATCGCGGGCCTCAACGTCCTGCGCATCATCAACGAGCCCACTGCCGCGGCCCTCGCGTACGGCCTCGACAAGGGTAAGGAAGACGAGCTCATCCTCGTGTTCGACCTCGGTGGCGGAACGTTCGACGTGTCTCTGCTCGAGGTGGGCAAGGACGACGACTTCTCGACCATCCAGGTGCGCTCCACCGCCGGCGACAACCGCCTCGGTGGTGACGACTGGGACCAGCGCGTCGTCGAGTACCTCATCAAGCAGTTCAAGGACACCACCGGTGTCGACGTCTCGGGTGACAAGATCGCCCTCCAGCGTCTGAAGGAGGCGGCCGAGCAGGCCAAGAAGGAGCTGTCGAGCTCGACCTCGACCTCCATCAACCTGCCGTACCTGTCGCTGACCGACTCCGGCCCCGTGTCGCTGAGCGAGACGATCACGCGCGCCAAGTTCGAGGACCTCACCAAGGACCTCCTCGACCGCACCCGCAAGCCCTTCTCCGACGTCATCCGCGAGGCCGGGGTCAAGGTCGACGACATCGCCCACGTGGTGCTCGTCGGCGGCTCGACCCGCATGCCCGCGGTCGCCGAGCTCGTCAAGAAGGAGACCGGCAAGGACGCGAACAAGGGCGTGAACCCCGACGAGGTCG